>Ga0210402_10000898_pt1 | contig 31976 bp, 27 predicted proteins | sample IncBWC7MmetaG_FD_161055 | JGI IMG/M metagenome (GOLD analysis project Ga0210402, IMG submission 161055) | Forest soil microbial communities from Barre Woods Harvard Forest LTER site, Petersham, Massachusetts, United States - Inc-BW-C-7-M | ecosystem: Environmental > Terrestrial > Soil >...
CGCGGCGGCACCTTCTGCGCCGGCTACGACCTCAAGGTGGCGGCTGCTCGTACGACGCCTGCCCTGCATAATCCCGCAGGACCAGGGCCGATGGGGCCGACGCGTCATCTTCTCAGCAAGCCGGTGGTCGCCGCCGTCGAAGGCTACGCCGTGGCCGGCGGCCTCGAGCTGTCGCTGTGGTGCGACATGCGTGTGGCGTCCGAGAGCGCGAAATTCGGCGTATTCTGCCGGCGCTGGGGCGTGCCCCTGATCGACGGCGGCACAGTGCGCCTGCCGCGCCTGATCGGCCATAGCCGCGCCCTCGACATGATCCTGACTGGCCGCGAGGTTGGCGCCCGCGAAGCCTACGACTGGGGCTTGGCGAATCGTCTGGTGCCCGAAGGCCAGGCGCTGGCCGAGGCGCGGACCCTGGCTCTGCAGCTCGCCAAATTTCCGCAGACTTGCCTGCGCTCCGATCGCCGCTCGTCCTACGAGCAGTGGAGCCTCGAAGTCGCCCTGGCGCTGGTCAACGAGGCCCGGTGCGGCCTGCCGGCGCTGCAGGCCGAGGCGCGTTCCGGCGCCGCCCGTTTTGCCGCTGGCAAGGGTCGCGGCGGGAGCTTCGGCGACATCGAATAGCGTCAGGAGGCGGGCGACTGCTCGTCCAGCCAGCGGCGGGCCACGTGGAGCTCGCGGAAGATCTTGATCGGACGGTCGGCTTCGGCCAGGGCCGTGAACATGCGAGCCTGGCCGTAGCTTTTCTCGGTCGTGGCCACGATGGCGAGCGGGCCGATCGGGCCCAGTGGAATGTAGGCGCGGATGCGCCCGCCAAGCGCCATCAGATCGTCCTCATCGAGCTTCATCGTGGCGCCGGTCGTGTCGAAAATCTTGCGATACGGCAAAGCGCCCACCGCCAGGACGTCGTCGAGATAGTCCTCGATGTCCTTCAAACGAAGCTCGTCCTTGGCGACAGCGATCACCAGACGTGTCGGATGGGAGACCGTCCATTGCAGCGGCATGCAACCCGAATATGCCGGAAGGTCGCCGACGGCGACAAGCCTCTCTCTGCTACGGCACCAACACGGCCTTGCCGACGACGGTGCGTTCCTCGATCAGCTTGAACGCCTGCACCCAGTCTGCAAGGTCGAACGTGCCGGCGATGGTGGCCTTGAGCTTGTCCTGGGTGAACCAGCGCATCAGCTCCCTCTGCGCTTCGGCCACAAGGGCGCGGCGCCGGTCGATGGCTGCGGCCTCCTTGGGCGTCGGTGGGGCCTTGCCGCCCCAGCCGGTGTAGTAGCCATAGTAGAAGCCGATCACCGTCACGTTCTTGACCAGCAGGATGTTGGCCGGGATCTGCGGGATGGTGCCGCTGGCGAAGCCTATCGGGATCAGCCGTCCCTCCGGGGCCACGCAGCGCAGCGAGACGTCGAATGCCTCGCCGCCGACTGGGTCGTAGATCACGTCGGCGCCGCGCCCGCCGGTCAGCTCGAGCACCCGCGCGCGCAGATCCTCGGTGCGGTAGTCGATCAGGTGGTCGGCGCCGGCTTCGCGGGCGGCCGCGAGCTTTTCAGCGCCGCCCGCCGAAGCGATCACGAGGGCGCCCATGGCCTTGCCGACCTCGATCGCCGTCAGGCCCGACCCGCCGCCGGCGCCGTGCACCAGCAGCACTTCGCCCGGCTGCAGGTCGGCCTTCCATTTGAGCGCGCCGTAGGCCGTCGGATAGAGCGTCGGGAAGTTGGTCGCCTGGGCGTAGGGCATGGTTTCAGGAAGCGCCACGGCGTTCGCGGCGGTGGCCACGGCATATTCGGCATAGGCGCCCTGGCTGACGCCCGTGGTGATGCGCTGGCCGACCGCGAGGCCGGTGACGCCGGGGCCGAGCTTCACCACGTGGCCCGCCATCTCGTTACCCGGCACGTAGGGCAGCGCGGGCCTGTTCTGGTGCTTGCCCTGCACGCCCAACAGGGCGGCGAAGCTCACGCCGGCCGCGCCGACCCGCACCAGGATCTCGCCCGCCTTGGGCTCGGGCATGGCCAGGTCGGTGATCTTGAGATTCTCGACCGGCCCATAGGCCTCGCACACCAGCGCCCGCATCAATGCCTCTCGAATTTTCCGTGCCGGCCCTCGCCCTGGGCGAAGCGCGCCGCGCCTTTCTGCGATTCCCGACGACGCGCCGCCAGTGACAATTCCATTTCGCGATGCACCGCCGCCTGCTGATCGCGGTCGAAGCTTTCATAGGCCGATTGGCGGTCCGACAGCATGGCGATCGGCGGGAATCCGGCGATCTCGCGCGCCAGCTTCTCGGCCTCGGCTCGCGTCGTGCCGTGCGCCACCTTGCGTGTGGCGAGGCCGATGGCGATCGCCTCGTCGGCGCCGACGGCGCGGCCGGTCAGCAGCATGTCGAGCGCGCGGCCTTGGCCCACGATCCGCGGCAGGCGCACCGTGGTGCCGTCGCTCATCGGCACGCCCCAGCGGCGCGAGAACACGCCGAAGGTCGCGGTGTCGTCGACGATGCGGATGTCGCAGAACAGTGCAACGCCAAGTCCGCCCGCGCAGGCATGGCCCTCGATGGCGGCGATCACCGGCTTGCCAAGCGGGGTACGCAGCGGGCCCTCGTCGCTGCCGGCCCACGGGAAATAGTCGGTGCCGGAGCCCAGCTGCTTCAGATCGGCGCCGGCGCAGAACGCGCCGCCGGCGCCGGTCAGCACCGCGACCTGCGCAACGGGATCGGCCTCGAAGGCCTTGAAGGCGGCGGTGAGGGCATGGGCGGCCTCGTTGTCGAGGGCATTTTTAACCTGCGGCCGGTTGATGACGAGAGTGGTGACGGGTCCCGCGGTCTCGACCAGGATTTTCGCAGTCATGTCACTTCCTCAGCGAACGGTCGCGAGCTCGTCCTCGAGCTGCGAGTTCGAGCGCAGCGGCGTGCGGAAGTACCACCAGTTCTTCTGCGGCGTCCATTTCTCCTTGCGCGCGGTGCCCTTGCCCCACACGCAGTTCTTGAAGTCGCGGGTCGCCATCATGAAGCCCTTGTCGGCCCCGTCGAGCTTCAGCGCGTGGTCGCCCATCTCCTCGCGGCTGAACATCGGCAGCGCCTCGAGGATCAGCTCGCGCACATCGACGTCGTTCAGCCAGTTGTCGAGATCGAAGCTGTAGTCGGCGACGGCGAGACCCGCCGTGAACTCCGCCCACTGGTCGATCAACTCGCGCAGGTCGGCGACGTCGGGCGGGCCGGGCGGCGGCGGTGGCTTCATTCGCCGCGCTCCGCCTGGCGGCGATAGTAGCGCTCGCCGTCGTTGGGCTTGAAGAAAGTGCGGATGACGCCGTTGGGATTGTAGGCGATGAAGGCGCCGGTCTGCCGGTCGAAGCGTGTCGTGACGCCGTCGGCCCGCACCGTCTGCAGGACCGGGCCTTCGACCCTGGCGTCGCGCAGGAGCTGCGCCTGGTGCAGGTAGTCCTGCTTGCTGATGTTGCCGAACTCCGCGCCGTGCTTTTCATAATGCTCCTCGAGCCGGCGCGAATCGGCGAAGCCCACGCCCGGGCCCCAGCCTCGCCCTTCGGTCGAGACGCGGGAATCGGCAATAGCAGGACCGCGCGAATGATCGCGCGCGCCGCGGTCGGAGAGCTGGGTCCAGTAGACAAAGATCGCGGCCGCCGCCAGCGCGGCCGTCAGCAGGCGGCGCCAGGGCAGGGTGCCCGAACGGACATTCATGGCGCTACTGTGCACCGCCCTTGAACCAGCGCGCAATCAGGCGCCGCTCTGCTTCGGTGATATGGGTCATGTTGCCGGGCGGCATGACCCGGGACACCCAGACCTGCTGGTTGATCATCGCAGCCCGGGCCCGGATCTCCTCCGGTGTCGCCAGGATCACGCCCTTGGGCGGGGCGGCAAAGCCTTCCTGCGTCGGCCGCGTGGCGTGGCAGGGCTGGCAGCGCGCCTGAAAGATCGGCTGGACCTCGGCGAAGCTGGCCGGCGGCCCGATATCCACGGCGGGGCGCGGCAGGGACAGGATCGCCGTCAGCGCCAGCACGACCAGCCCGCCGGTCAGCACCAGCGGATCGGGATTGCCCTTGTGGCGCTGCACGAACCACACCCGGATCAGCGCGCCTGCCACCGAGATCAGAATCAGCAGGACCCAGTTCCACTCGTGGCCGTAGAGGCCGGCATAGTGGTTGCTGATCATGGTGAACAGCACGGGCAGGGTGAAATAGGTGTTGTGGACCGAGCGCTGGCGGCCCATCGCTCCGTACTTCGGGTCGGGCGTGCGGCCTTCCTCCTTGGCCTTCACCAGCTCGCGCTGGCCGGGGATGATCACGAAGTAAACGTTGAGCACCATGATGGTGCCCAGCATGGCGCCGAAATGAAGGTACGCGCCGCGGCCCGAGAACAGGTGGCAGAGCGCCCAGGCCGCGACCCCACAATAGAGGAACAGCAGCCCGCCCAGGATCGCGTCGTCCTCGCCGAAGGCCGAGCGGCAGAGTCCGTCATAGACCAGCCAGCCCAGCACCAGGAAACCGAGCCCGATGGCGATCGCCTCGGGCTTGGAAAGCGGCATCACCGAGGGGTCGATCAGGGCGACCTCGGCGCCGTAATAATAGACCAGGCAGAGCAGGAAGAAGCCCGTGATCAGGGTCGTGTAGGCTTCCCACTTGAACCAGTGCAGTTCGGGCGGCAGCTTGTCGGGCGCCAGGATGAATTTCTTGGCGGTGTAGAAGCCGCCGCCATGGACCGCCCAGACCTCGCCGCCGATGCCCTTGGTGGCATCGGCCGGATCGAGCGGCGGCTTCAGGTGATTGTCCAGCCAGATGAAGTAGAACGAGGCGCCGATCCAGGCGACGCCCACGACCAAGTGGGCCCAGCGCAGAATGAGATTGAGCCAGTCGGCAACGAAGGCGGCGTCCATATGGTCTCTCGTACCGTCTTGCAGGCCTCGACCTCAAGACGGCAAATCTCGTCCCTTGTCACGCTCGGGATTTTGAGAAGTCACGATATGACGGCTTCGCGCCCTCCGCGGGTGTTGTCGTTGACGGCGCGAACAGATCCGGCTGTTAAATCACCACTTAATTATTCCTTGATTGTTACTTAAGTATTGCCTATATTTCCCACCGTCCCCGTCGGCAGCCCCCAACGATCGGGGGCATGTCGGAAATCCCCTCTTGAGGATCTTTACTATGTTCAAATTCGTCCCTGACACCAAAGTGCCTGGCTTTCGCGTCGCCCTGCCAGATGACAAGAATGAGTCGGCACGTTCCTCCTCGCCCGTCGCCCCCAGCGCGATAGCCCCTGGCTATGATCCCTACGGCAACGTGCTGCAAGCCATGGTGCCCACGGTCTTCAGGCCTGCCGGCTTGTTCAACCAAGGCAATAGCGGCCTCTTTCCGACGCCGTACCAAGCCTATGTTCCGGTCTCCGGAGGCTCGCCCGCCCAGGACCCTTTGCGACAAGCGGTCGACCGAGCGCCTAGCCAGTACGTCGATAACGGCGGAAATCCGATCCAGTCTATCGGGACCCTGGCGTCCAATATCAATGGAAAGACGGTCGGCGCCTTGGGGGGTGGTTGGCTCGGCAATGTCCTGGGCGGCATGACGGGTTTCCCCGGCGGCGGCTATCTCGGAGGACTTATCGGTGGGGCGCTCGGTGGAATTCTGGGAGCCGGGACCGACTTCACCGCGAACGCAATGATTGACGCTGCGCCCTAAGGCAGTGAGGCGGGCAGTTGTCGATGCCGCTGTAACGAGTGGGCAAGTTGGGTCGTCTCTTGCGCGAGGACCATCGTTGCGGTCCGAGTGGCATTTCTTGGCGACGGACCAACTGGACCGGTAAGCCACGGCAAGAGGGGGAGTGATGCCAATTCATTGGTCGTATAAGAGCCTCCCAGAACTCTCAGCTCTCTCCGATGCCGAACGTAAGGACGTTTGGAAGAAGGCCATTTGGCAGGCTTACGCACAGTGGCAAACGTTGCTGGCAAGCGCGATCGTGTTTGCTCTGATGGTGTTCCTCGGCAGCTGGCTAGGTTCGACGTTCGGGCACGACTTCATTGGAATGATAGCCGGAGCAGCGATTGCCAGTGCAATTGTTGATCGGATCGTGTTTCGGATTGCGCGATCGCAGCTCACGCGGATTATCGCTCGTACTGGCGAGGACCAAGACGCCAACGGACGGGCATAGAAGGCCGGTGCTTTCCGAGCCCTGCTGTCGCAGGGCTCGGAAGAATGTGCGAGGCCCTTGCGGCCTGCATCAGTGCCGGCTGAGCTCCGCCCGGCCCACCACCATGTGATGAACCTCGTCCGGGCCGTCGGCCAGGCGCAGGGTGCGCTGCTGGGCGTACATCTCGGCGAGCGGCGTCCATTGCGAGATGCCGGTGGCGCCGTGGATCTGGATGGCCTGGTCGATGATCTGGCACACCCGCTCGGGCACCATGGCCTTCACCATGCTCACCCATACGCGAGCCTCGCGGTTGCCCAGCACGTCCATCGCCTTGGCGGCCTTCAGCACCATCAGCCGCATGGCCTCGATCTCGATGCGGGCGCGCGACACCGTCTCGAGGTTCTTGCCGAGCGCGATCAGGTTCTTGCCGAAGGCCGTGCGGGTCGAGCCGCGCTTGACCATCAGGTCGAGCGCCTTCTCGGCGGCGCCGATCGAGCGCATGCAATGGTGGATGCGGCCCGGTCCGAGGCGGACCTGGGAGATCTCGAACCCGCGGCCCTCGCCCAGCAGGATGTTCTCCCGGGGCACCCGGACATTCTCGAATTTGATGTGCATGTGGCCGCGCGGCGCGTGGTCGTGGCCGAACACGCACATCGGTCCCAGGATCTTCACGCCCGGCGTGTCGATGGGCACCAGGATCTGCGACTGCTGGAACTGCGGTGAGGCGTCGGGGCTGGTCTTGACCATGGTGATCATGATCTTGCAGCGCGGATCGCCGGCGCCGGAGATGTAGTACTTCTCGCCGTTGATGACCCAGTCGTCACCGTCGAGCTCGGCGCGCGTGGCGACGTTCTTGGCGTCCGACGAGGCGACGTTGGGCTCGGTCATGGCGTAGGCCGAGCGGATCTCGCCGTTGAGCAGCGGCTTCAGCCACTTCTCCTTCTGCTCGGGTGTGCCCACCTTCTCCAGCACTTCCATGTTGCCGGTGTCGGGCGCCGAGCAGTTGAGCGACTCCGACGCGAGCGGCTGCTTGCCGAGCTCGGCGGCGATGTAGGCATAGTCGAGGTTGGTGAGGCCGCGGCCGATCTCGGAATGGGGCAGGAAGAAGTTCCACAGGCCGGAAGCCTTGGCCTTGTTCTTGGCGCCCTCGAGCAGCTCGAGCTGGCCAGGAGCCCAGCTCCAGTTGTCCTTGCGGCCTTCCCCCAGGCGGAAGAACTCGTCCGAAATCGGGGCGACGTTGTCCTCGATGTGCTTCTTCACCGCATCGAACAGCGGCTGCGCCTCCGTCGACATGGCGAGGTTGTTGAGGTCGGGGTCGAGATCCGGCCGCACCGGCGCGGCCGCCTTCATCTTGGTCGTCACGTTCATCGGGGTCTCCTCGGTCTTTGCTGAGGAGACCCTAGACTAAAACAGCCCGACAATCTTGCCGTCGGGGCCGATATCGATGCTGTTGGCCGCCGGCACCTTGGGCAGGCCGGGCATGGTCATGATGTCGCCGCACACCGCGACCACGAACTCCGCGCCAGCCGACAGGCGGACCTCGCGCACCGTCACGATGTGGTCGGTGGGCGCGCCCTTGGCGTCGGGATTGGTCGAGAAGCTGTACTGCGTCTTGGCGATGCAGACCGGCACCTTGCCGAAGCCCATCGCCTCGAACTGGGCGAGCTGGTCGCGCACCGGCTTGTCGGCGGCGATGTCCTTGGCGCGGTAGATCTCCTTGGCGATGGTACGGATCTTTTCCAGGAGCGGCATGTCGTCGGGATAGAGCAGCTTCATCTTGCCCTTGCCGCCCTCGATCACCTTCACCACCGCGCGCGCCACGTCGGCCGCGCCCTTGCCGCCCTCGGCCCAATGGTCGGCCATCACCGCCTCGACGCCGAGCTTGGCGCAGGCCGACTTGACCAGGGCGATCTCGGCGTCGGTGTCGGCGCTGAAGCGGTTGATCGAGATCACCGGCACCAGGCCGAACTTGTGCACGTTCTCGACATGGCGCTGAAGATTCGCCATGCCGGCCTCCAGGGCCTTCAGGTTCTCGGTCTTGAGCCCTTCCTTCTTGACCCCGCCATGCATTTTGAGTGCCCGGATGGTCGCCACCAGCACGACGGCGTCGGGCATCAGGCCGGTCTTACGGCACTTGATGTCGATGAACTTCTCGCCACCCAGGTCGGCGCCGAAGCCGGCCTCGGTCACCACGTAATCGGCGAGCTTCAGCGCCGTCGTCGTGGCCAGTACCGAATTGCAGCCATGCGCGATGTTGGCGAAGGGCCCGCCGTGGATGAAAGCGGGCGTGCCCTCCAGCGTCTGCACCAGGTTGGGCGACAGCGCGTCCTTGAGCAGCACCGTCATCGGTCCGTGCGCCTTCAGCTCGGCGGCGCGCACCGGCTTACGCTCGCGGGTATAGGCGACGATGATGTTGCCCAGGCGCGTCTTCAGGTCCTCGAGGTCCTTGGCCAGGCAGAAGATGGCCATGACCTCGGAGGCGACCGTGATGTCGAAGCCGTCCTCGCGCGGGAAGCCATTGGCGACGCCGCCCAGCGAGGAGACGATCTCGCGCAGGCTGCGGTCGTTCATGTCGATGGCCCGCCGCCAGGCGACGCGCCGTCCGTCGATGCCCAGCGCATTGCCCCAGTAGATGTGGTTGTCGATCAGCGCCGACAGCAGGTTGTGCGCCGCCCCGATGGCGTGGAAATCGCCCGTGAAGTGGAGGTTGATGTCCTCCATCGGCACGACTTGCGCATAGCCGCCGCCGGCCGCACCGCCCTTCATGCCGAAGGAGGGGCCGAGCGAGGGCTCGCGCAGGCAGAGCATCGCCTTCTTGCCGATATGGTTCAGCGCATCGGTGAGGCCCACCGTCGTCGTGGTCTTGCCTTCGCCGGCCGGGGTCGGCGAGATCGCTGAGACCAGGATCAGCTTGCCGTTGGGTTTGCCCTGCAGCGACTTGATGTAGTCCATCGAGACCTTGGCCTTGTAGTGGCCGTAGGGTTCGAGGTTCTCCGCCGCGATGCCCAGTTTTTCGTGCGCAAGTTCCATGATGGGCCGCTTCTTGGCCTCCTGCGCGATCTGAATATCGGTCTTCGGATTTGTATGCTGTGACGCGGGCATCAACGATTCCTTCCCAACTACGTTTCTATTCCCCTGACCTCTCCTCATGTTCCTCTCCCCCTTGGGGGAGAGGTTAGGTGAGGGGGTGCAATACGAAGATCGTCTCCTGCATCACCCCCTCACCCAGCCTCTCCCCAAGGGGGAGAGGAGGAAGAAAAACGAGGGGACGAGGGAGGCGCGTCGTATGATCAAACCAGCCGCGCGCCGACGGCGAGCTTGGCGGCCGCGGCCCATTCCCCGGCGCCGACCTTGGGGCCGTCGGCAGGCTTCACGCGCAGGATCTTGATGCGGCCGTCGGGGCAGACGACGGTGAAGCCGTCGGCCGAGACCTCGACGACCTCGCCATACTTGCCACCGATGCCCTTGGGGTCGCGCGCGGGCAGGGGCTGGATGTCGAAGACCTGCAGGTTCTTGCCGTCGATTGTAGTCCAGGCGCCGGGTGCGGGATTGCAGCCGCGCACCAGCGGATCGATCTGTCGCCACGACTTGCCCCAGTCGATGCGGGCGATGTCGGCGGTGGCACGGCCTTCGTAGGTGGCGAGCTTCTCGTCCTGCTTGATGCGCGGCGCCTTGCCGGCTTTTACCAGGTCGACCGATTCCAGTATCGCCTCGACGCCCATCGGGAATAGGCGATCGAAATAGACCGTGCCCAGCGTGTCCTTGGGGCCGATCGGCGTCTTCTTCTGCAGCAGCACATCGCCGGTATCGAGACCGTTGTCCGGCCAGAAGATCGACAGGCCGGTTTCCTTGTCTCCCAGGATGATCGGCCAGTTGATGGCGCTGGCGCCGCGATAGGCTGGCAAAAGGGAAGGGTGATACTGGATCGAGCCGTGCGTCGGAATGTTCAGGAACTCCTCGGGCACGAACAGCGTCACGAACGCCATGACCTGGAGGTCGGGCTTCAGCGCCTTGAACTCCTCCCACACCTCGGGCTTGCGGTAGGAGGCCGGCTGGAAGACCGGCAGCTTGGCCGCGACAGCCGCTTCCTTCAGCGGGTCGGGCCGCTGGCCGGGCTTCTCTGGCGCGACGTAGACGCCGACCACGTTCTCGCCGCGCTTCAGCAGCGCTTCCAGCACGGCCTTGCCGAAGGCCTGCTGGCCATGGACCACGATGCGCATGATCTACTCCGCCGCCTGGGCCTTGGGGGCTTGTCCCGTCGCGCCGGACGCCTTGATCTCGGCGATCTCGCGCGGCGTGAACTTCAGCACCTTGGTCAAGATCTCGTCGGTATGCTCGCCCAAGAGAGGCGAGCGCTCGACCTCGGTGATGCTGTCGGAGAGCTTGATCGGGTTGCCGACCGACAGGTACTTGCCGCGTGTCGGGTGATCGACCTCGACGACGGTGCCGGTCTGGCGCAGCGACGGCTCCTCCGCCAGCTCCTTCATCGACAGGATTGGGCCGACCGGGATGTCGAGCGCGTTGCACTCGTTCATGACCTCGAACTTGGTCCTGGTCATGGTCCACCGCTCGATGCGCTCGAAGATCTCCTTGAGCCGGGGCAGGCGGGCCGGCGGCTTGGCATAGTCCGGATGGGTCTTCCAGTCTGGCTGGCCGATCAGGTCGCAGATCTTCTCCCACACCGGCGCCTGGGTGATGAAGTAGATGTAGGCGTTGGGATCGGTCTCCCAACCCTTGCACTTCAGGATGACGCCGGGCTGGCCGCCGCCGGAGTCGTTGCCGGCACGCGGCGTCGCCTCGCCGAACGGGATGCCCTGGCCGAACTGCGTGTATTCCGTCAGCGGCCCGTGCGCGAGGCGCTGCTGGTCGCGCAGCTTCACGCGGCAGAGGTTCAGCACACCGTCCTGCATGGCCGTCAGCACCCTCTGGCCGCGGCCCGTGCGCTTGCGCTGGTAGAGCGCGCTCACGATGCCCAGCGCCAGGTGCAGGCCAGTGCCGGAATCGCCGATCTGCGCGCCGGTCACCAGCGGCAGGCCGTCATGGAAGCCGGTGGTCGAGGCCGAGCCGCCGGCGCACTGCGCCACGTTCTCGTAGACCTTGCAATCCTCGTAGGGACCGGGGCCGAAGCCCTTGACCGACGCCACGATCATGCGCGGGTTGAGCGAATGGATGTGCTCCCAGGTGAGCCCCATGCGGTCGAGCGCGCCGGGCGCGAAGTTCTCGACCAGCACGTCGCAGGTCTTCACCAGGCGCTCCAGCACCTTCATGCCCTCCTTGCTCTTGGAGTCGAGCGTGATCGAGCGCTTGTTGTGGTTGAGCATGGTGAAATAGAGGCTGTCGGCGCCCGGGACATCCTGCAATTGGCCGCGCGTGATGTCGCCGATTCCCGGCCGCTCGACCTTGATCACGTCGGCGCCGAGCCAGGCCAGCAGCTGCGTGCAGGTCGGGCCCGACTGGACGTGGGTGAAGTCGAGGATCTTCACGCCGTCCAGCGCCTTGCCGTCCTTGCCCCAGGGCTTGGACGAGACCTTGGGCAGGCCGTCGCCGTTGGCCTTGTTGGCCACGAGCTTGAGCGACTTCCGCTTGGCCTTGTCCTTCTTGGAGATCTTGTCCTTCTCCTTCGCCTTCTTGTCCTTCTTCTTCGCCATGTCTCTTCTCCGATCGCTTGAATGTCGTGTGCGGTCGCGGACGACCTACTTCTTGCGCAGCTTGCTTTGCGGATTGAGGTTGCCGATGCGGCCGCTCTCGCTGCCGGCCGCCGGATCGATCACCGCGTTGATCAGAGTGGGCTTGCCCGAATCCATCGCGGCATTCACCGTGCGCTTGAGATCGTCGGGCGTGGTGGCGTTGACGCCCGTGCCGCCGAAAGCCTCCATCATCTTGTCGTAGCGCGAGCCCTTGACGAAAACCGTCGGCGCGGGATCCTTGCCGCCGCTGGCATTCTGGTCGGTGCCGCGATAGATGCCGTCGTTGTTGAAGATCACGACGCAGACCGGCAGCTGGTAACGGCAGATCGTCTCGACCTCCATGCCCGAGAAGCCGAAGGCGCTGTCGCCTTCGATCGCGAGCACCGGATGGCCGGTCTCCACGGCGGCGGCGATGGCCGAGCCCATGCCGACGCCCATGACGCCCCAGGTGCCGACGTCCAGCCGCTTGCGCGGCTTGTACATGTCGATCACACCGCGCGCGAGGTCGAGCGTGTTGGCGCCCTCGTTGACGAGGATGGCGTCGGGCCGCTCCTTGATGATGGTGCGCAGCGCGCCAAGCGCGCCGTGATAGTCCATCGGCGACTTGTTGTTCATCAGGCGCGGCGCCATCTTGGCGACGTTCTCGTCGCGCTTGGCCGTGACCGCCCCCATCCAGTCGGCGGGCGCCTTCGACCAGCTGCCGCCCATGGCGTCGAGTAGCGCCGACACGCAGGAGCCGATGTCGCCCACCACCGGCGCCGCGATCTCGACGTTGCTGTCCATTTCCTTGGGTTCGATGTCGACCTGGATGAACTTCTTGGGCGCCTCGCCCCACGCCTTGCCCTTGCCGTGCGAGAGCAGCCAGTTGAGCCGGGCGCCGACCAGCATGACGACGTCGGAATCCTTCAGCACCGTCGAGCGCGCGGCACCCGCGCACTGGGCATGCGTGTCGGGCAGCAGGCCCTTGGCCATGCTCATCGGCAGGAACGGCACGCCGCTCTTCTCGACCAAGGCGCGGATCGCCTCGTCGGCCTGGGCGTAAGCGGCGCCCTTGCCGAGGATGATCAGCGGGCGCTTGGCGGCCTTGAGTACGTCGAGCGCACGCTTGACCGCGGCCGGGGCGGGAAGCTGCGCCGGCGCGGCGTCGATCACCTTCACCAGAGACTTGGCGCCGGCATCGGCGCCGATGACCTGGGCGAACAGCTTGGCCGGCAGGTCGAGATAGACGCCGCCGGGCCGGCCGGAGACGGCGGCGCGAATGGCGCGCGCGAAACCGATGCCGATGTCCTGGGCGTGCAGCACGCGGTAGGCCGCCTTGCACAGCGGCTTGGCGATGGCGAGCTGGTCCATCTCCTCGTAGTCGCCCTGCTGCAGGTCGACGATTTCGCGCTCGGACGAGCCCGACACCAGGATCATCGGGAAGCAGTTGGTGGTGGCGTGAGCGAGCGCCGTCAGGCCGTTCAGGAAGCCGGGCGCCGAGACGGTGAGGCAGACGCCGGGCTTCTTGGTCAGAAAGCCCGCGATCGCCGCTGCGTATCCGGCGTTCTGTTCGTGACGGAACGACAGCACGCGTATGCCGGCGGCTTGCGCGTGTCGGCCGAGGTCGGTGATGGGGATGCCCGGCACGCCATAGATCGTGTTCAGGCCGTTCAGCTTCATCGCATCGATGACGAGGCTGAAGCCATCCGTCAGGTCCTGCGTCTCTGCCACTTCTGCCTTGAGTGCTGCTTCGGCCATTGGTTCCTCCCGAATTTCTCTTCAGTCCAGGTAATCGACGTGTTTCTTGACATGTTCGGCGAGGCCGAGCGCATGCTGGCGCACCAGATCCTCGGCGCGCTCGGTCTCGCGCGCCTCGAGCGCCTGGATGATGTTCATGTGATCGCGGATCGAGCGTTCGACCCGGTCATCCTCGCCGATCGTCTTGCCGCGGATCATCCGCATGTGGGTGAACAGATTTTCCGCGAGCTGGATCAGCACCTGGTTGCCGCTCAGCTCGATGATCGTCTGGTGGAAGGCGATGTTGACCTCGGAGTATTCGTCGAGCTTGGCGTGCAGCTTGTCGTCCTCGAAGGTGGCGAACATGCGCCTGAGGCCGGCGATGTCGTCGTCACTGGCGCTCTGCGTGATCAGCCGCGCCGCCATGCTTTCGAGCGCGGCCCAGGCGGTGATCATCTGGATCACCTCGTCCTTGGTCTTGCGCACGACATAGACGCCGCGCCGCGGCACTGAGCGCACGAAGCCCTCGCGCTCGAGCTGCGCCATCGCCTCGCGCACCGGCGTACGCGAGATGCCGAAATCCTGGGCCAGCTGGCGCTCGTCGAGCCGGATATCGGTGCGGGACCGGTAGATGTCCGACGACTCGATGACATTGCGCAAGGCCGCATAGGCCTTGTCCTTGAAGGTTTCCCGACTATCGATCGGGGCGACCACCAGACGCGCTTCGCTCATAGAGACGGATGTTCCTCGCTGCAGCCGGCCCCCACCGGCTGGATACATTATTCATAATGCCACGGCGGATCGCCGTCCACGGTCCGCCGTGACATATTATTGCGTCGATACGGGCTGGCCGAGTTATGCCGCAATATCATCGCCCAAGCCCTCGGCTTGGCGTTCGACCAGGCGACGATAGACGCCGCCCGTGAGCCGCAGCAAGGTGGAATGGTTGCCGTCCTCGACGATGCGTCCATGGTCGAAGACCAGAATGCGGTCGAGCTCACGCACCGTCGACAGACGGTGGGCGATGACGAGCGTCGTGCGGCCCTGCATCAGCGTGTGCATGGCGTTCTGGATCAAGGCCTCCGACTCGCTGTCGAGACTAGACGTGGCTTCATCCAGGATCAGGATCGGGGCATTGGCCAGGAAGGCGCGCGCGATCGCAACCCGCTGGCGCTCGCCGCCGGAGAGCTTGACGCCGCGCTCGCCGACCAGCGTGGCATAGCGCTGCGGCAGCCGCTCGATGAAGCCATCGGCATGGGCAAGCCGCGCCGCCGCCTCGATCTCCATCGTCGTGGCGTCGGGCCGCCCATAGGCGATGTTCTCGGCCAGCGAGCGGTGGAAGAGCACTGGCTCCTGCTGCACGATCGCCACCTGCCGGCGCAGGCTCTCCTGCGTGACGTTGGCGATATCCTGGTCGTCGATGGCGATGCGGCCGCCATCGAGGTCGTACAGCCGCTGCACGAGCTTGACGAAGGTCGTCTTGCCCGAACCCGACCGTCCGACAAGGCCGACGCGCTGGCCCACCGGAATGCGGACCGACAAGGCGTCGTAGACCTGCCGGTCGAGCGCAGGGTAGCGAAAGCGCACCTGCTCGAACTGGATGTCGCCGCGCACGATCGTCATCTCCGTGGCACCGGCCCGGTTCTCGACGCCGAGCGGCTCCTCGTGGAAGGCGACGAGTTCCTCCAGGTCGCTGGTCGACCGCTGGATGTTGTGCACATGGTGGCCGATGTCGCGCAGGTAGCCGTTGATCACGCCATAGGCCGTGAGCACGAACGTGACATCGCCCAGGGTGGCGGCGCCCTGCCACCAGAACAGCAGCGCGAGCCCGATCACGGCGACGCGCAGCATCATCAGGATGGCCTGCTGCAGGACGCCGGTGAGCGTGGCCCTGGTCCAGGTGACCCAGGTACGCGTGCGCCAGCGCGCCACGATTTGACCAAAGCGTGAGTCCTCGCGGGTTTCTGCGCCGAACGCCTTGACGACAGGGTTGCAGCTCACGGCGTCGGCCAGCGCGCCGCCCAGGCGGCTGTCCCATGCATTGGAACGGCGCGTCGCGGGCGTGACGTAGTCCAGCGACAGCTTCACCGTGACCGCCACATAGAGGACGGTGCCGACGCCGACGGCGAGTCCCATCAGCGGCCAATACCAGCCGAACAGGAAGGTCGCGCCGACAAGCACGACGAGCGACGGCCAGAGCGCCACGAGCACCGTGTCGTTCAGCATGTCGAAGGCCCACATGCCGCGACTCAGCTTGCGCACCGTGGCGCCGGCGAAGCTGTTGGCATGCCAGTCGGTCGAGAAGCGCTGCACGCGCCAGAAGGTCTCGTGAGCCACCTCGCTCATCATGCGCAAGGTGAAGCGGATGATGCCCTTGAACAGGCCCCAGCGCAGGACCACCAGGGCCACGCCGAGGCCGACGATCGCAGCGAACGCCTTGAGCGCATCCAACGCGGCGGCATCGCGCAGCCGCGCGGAATCGGCCAGAGCATCGATCATCTGCCCGGCAAAGAGCGGCAAGGCGAGTTCGGCCGCCGCGATCAGCACCAGGCCAGCTGCCATGGCCAGCGCCAGGCGCCATTGCCGGCGCCACCGGTCGGCGACGAAGCGAATCGTCCGGAAGAATGGATCTTTTCCTCGCTTGGTTCTGCGAGAGGTCATTGTTCGATGCCTCGCCCACGAAGGGGCGATAGGCCCTCAAAAGGTCGTTCGAGCGCATGCCGGGATGAAGCGCGGCAACGTCCGACGACGTGATTGGTCAGTAAGACGGAAAGAGGCGGGCCGCTCGATGGCGGCCGCGATCGGACCTAATGCTCGAAGCGCTCGAGGTCCGATACGCAGCCAACGGGAACGGTGGCGTTGCGCATGATTGAAAACATCAACGTCTCCCTGGCTGGGGTTGTATCAAGGGCGCGCACACTAAAATCAGAGGCGCCGGGAGGCAAGGGCGCCTCGATGATTTCCTGATCGAGGCTGTCGCACTGTGGCGCCAACGACACAGCGTTCGCACTCTCACTTGTGCAGGGCCGGGCTCAGGCCGGCTGTAAGGATTCGACACCGGCGCGTCAGGCGTCCAGACCGGTCTCGATCTTCCATGTCAGATCTGTTGCGGCAGACTATTTTCAGGATCGCGAAACCCGGGCTGGAGTTATGGTCACGCTATGAAACCGGAAAGTGAATTCACGATCGTTTTTGATCAGGCCGGGGGCCAGGAGGCGCAGTTCGTGCGCGACCACCTCGACTTCTTCAATGTCGGCGTTACCGGCGAGTCGGCCTATTACCCGCTCCACCTCTTCCTGAAGAACGAACGCGGCGAGGTGATGGGTGGGCTGCTCGGGGCCATCTGGGGCGGCTGGCTCCACATCACCTATCTCTGGGTCGACGAAGCCGTGCGCGGCAAACGCTGGGCGACCAAGCTGATGGACCAGGCCGAAGCCTATGCGCGCGAGCGGCATTGCCATTCGGTGGAGCTCGACACCCACTCCTTCCAGGCTCGTCCCTTCTACGAAAAGCGCGGCTACGAAGTCATCGCCATGCTCGACGACTATCCCAAGGGCCATAAGAAGTTCTTCCTGAAGAAGAAGCTTTAATGCTGGGGGCGCGCGACTCCAGTCGCGCGTCTTCGCTGGCATCAAGGAAGACCGCGCCACTGGAGTGGCACGCCCCCAGCGATGAGCGCCTCTACCGGCCGCCCAGCTCTTTCAGCTTCTTGTCGAGCGCCAGAAGATCCAGCCAGCTCTGGCGCTTGCTCGCGGGCGTGCGCAGCAGATAGGCGGGGTGGAAGGTCGGCAAGGTCGGCACCTCGCTGCCATCGTCGAGGCGCACGCTGGTCCACTTGCCGCGCATGCGCATGATGCCTTCGGTCGTGTCGAGCACGGCTTTGGCTGCCGTGCCGCCCGCCAGCACCAGCACCTTGGGCTTGGCCAGCTCGATATGGCGGCGCGTGAAGGCGAGGCAGATCGCCTGCTCGGCCAGAGTGGGCGTGCGATTGCCGGGCGGCCGCCAGAATAAAATGTTGGTGATGTAGAGGTCGCGCTCGCGGCTCATGCCGATGGCGTCGAACATGCGGTCCATTAGCTGGCCGCTCACGCCCACGAAGGGCTTGCCCAAACGGTCCTCGTCGGCGCCCGGCGCCTCGCCCACCACCATGACCGGCGCGCCGGCCACGCCGTCGGCGAACACGGTGTGCTTGGCGGTGCGCTTGATCGCGCAGCCCTCGAAGGCGCGGATGGCCGTTTCGAGATCGGCGATGGTCACGCAGCGCCGCGCCAACTCGCGCGCATCCTCAACGAGCTGTGGCGATTCGAGCGGTACCGGCGCGCGGGCGGGGAACGGTGTCGCCGGCCGGATCGGCGTCGGCGCCGTGTTGCGCAGTTCGATCGCCGGGGCGGGCGCGTTCGCCGCCGCCGCCGGGGCCGCGAAGCGGTCGACCGCTTCCTCGCCAATGGTCTCGTCGATGCCGTTGTCGACGTACCATTTCAGCAGCGAGGCGAGATCCTCGCGCGCGATCGCGGGCCCGGTCATTGCAGGCGTTTCAGGAAGGCGCCCAGGATCGGCGCCCACAGGGCTGCATCGGCATGGCTTGCCATGTGGCCCTTGTTGGTCGGCAGTTCAACGTACGTGATATCGATGCCGACCTTGCGCATGTCGCTCACGTAACCCGGGCTCAGCGCGATATCGAACAGCTTGTCGGAAGGTGACTGCACATAGAGGACCTTGGTGCCTTTGAGCTTGGCATACTCGCCCGTGATGTCGAATGAGCCGATCGCCTTGCGCAGCGTCACCATCGAATGGCCGTCATAGATCTGTGCCCAGGCCTTGGCGTTGGCGCGGATCGCCGCCTCGCGCGCCTTCGGGTCGGGCATCGTCTCGGCCAGAATCTCGTTCTGGCCGTAGGCCATCAGGGTCTCGAAGCGCAGCTCTTCCAGCGTCCGGGCGATGCCGCCATTGTCGTAATACCAGCCGCCGTTCCAGTTGGGATCGCTCGCCAGCCGCTTTTGCAGCGCCTCCAGCCGGTCGAGCCCGGCCGGTGAGCGTGGCGCCGTCACCGACGGCACGATCGCCTTCATGAAGCCAGGATACGAGGCCGCCCACTGGAACGACTGGAAGCCGCCCATCGACGGGCCGATCACCGCGACAAGGCCCTTAAGTCCCAACGAATCGACCAGAAGTTTCTCCGCCGACACGATGTCGCGCATGGTGATGTCGGGGAAGGTTGGCCCGTAGGGTTTGCCGGTGCGCGGGTCGGTGCAGTTGGGTCCGGTGCTGCCATGCGCTGACCCGAGCGCGTTCACCGACACCACAAAGGTATGATTCGTATCGACCGCCTTGCCCGGACCGATCAGCCCGTCGAACCATCCGGGTGCGCCCGCGGCGACGCCACGGCCCTGCTTGCCGGGCGCATTGCGGCCGGCGGCGTGATGGCTCGACGTGTAGCCGTGCACCACCAGCACGGCGTTATCGCGCGCCGGCGCCAGGCTGCCGTAGGTCTCATAGGCAAGTTCCAGAATGGGCAACGACTGGCCGCTTTCCAGGCGAAAATCACGCGTTGTGAAGAGTTTGCTTTCGATTCCGCCGAGCTCTGCCACGGGAATACCCCTTTTCACCGGGTGGCGATCCTGCCCCCGACAGGCTATCAACAGGCGAAGGATCGTCGCCGGCCGGCGGCGCGTCCATCGGTTAAAGGCATTGTAGAGCGAGACGGTGATGGCGCGCGAGTCGATGGAATATGACGTGTTGATTGTTGGCGGCGGCCCGGCCGGGCTCGCGGCGGCGATCCGACTCAAGCAGCTCGCGGCCGAGCGCAATCACGAAGTGTCGGTCTGCCTGATCGAGAAGGGCTCGGAGATCGGTGCCCACATCTTGTCGGGCGCCGTGATCGATCCGATCGGGCTGAACGAGCTCATACCCGACTGGAAGGAGAAGGGCGCGCCGGTCGAGACGCAGGTGAGCGACGACCAGTTCCTGTTCTTCTCCAAGACCGGCTCCTTCCGCTTTCCCAATTTCCTGATGCCGCGGCTGATGAACAACCACGGCAACTACATCGTGAGCCTGGGCGATCTCTGCCGCTGGCTCGGCCAGCAGGCCGAGGCTCTGGGCGTCGAGATCTATCCGGGCTTTGCCGGCGCCGAGATGCTCTACAACGACGACGGCTCGGTGCGCGGCGTCGGCACCGGCGACATGGGCATCGGCAAGGACGGCAAGCACAAGGCGAACTACACGCCGGGCATGGACCTGCTGGCCAAGTACACGCTGATCGCCGAGGGCGTGCGGGGCTCGCTCGCCAAGCAGCTGATGGCCAAGTTCGAGCTGCGTAGCGGCGTCGATCCGCAGAAGTTCGGCATCGGCCTCAAGGAGCTGTGGCAGGTCGATCCGGCCAAATTCAAGAAGGGCCTGGTGGCGCATTCGCAGGGCTGGCCGCTCAGCGAGACCAACAGCCACGGCGGCTCCTTCATGTACCATTTCGGCGACAACCTGGTTTCCATCGGCTTCGTGGTTCACCTCGAGTACGAGAATCCGTACCTCTCGCCGTTCGACGAGTTCCAGCGCTTCAAGACCCATCCCGAGGTCGCCAAGTACCTGCAGGGCGGCAAGCGCCTGGCCTACGGTTCGCGCGCCATCAACGAGGGCGGCGTGCAGTCGGTGCCCAAGCTCGTCTTCCCGGGCGGCGCGCTGATCGGCTGCTCGGCGGGCTTCGTCAACCTGCCGCGCATCAAGGGCAGCCACAACGCGCTCAAGAGCGGCATGCTGGCCGCGGAGGCTGCCTTCGAGGCGCTGGCGGCAGGCAAGACCGGCGGCGACGAGCTGATAGCCTATCCGGTGAAGCTGAAGGCGTCGTGGATCTGGAAGGACCTCGACAAGGTGCGCAACGTCAAGCCGGCGCTCAAATGGGGCACCATGCTGGGCACGCTCTATGGCGGCATGGACATGTGGCTGCACGACCTCGGCATCCGCGTGCCGTGGACGATGCATCACAAGAAGGCCGACCATGAATGCCTGCGGCCGGCGGCCGAATTCCAGCCCCTCCAGTATCCCAAGCCCGACGGCGTGGTATCCTTCGACAAGCTCTCCTCGGTGTTCCTCTCGAACACCAACCACGAGGAGGACCAGCCGGTTCATCTCAAATTGCGCGATCCGTCGATTCCCATCGCCGTCAACCTGCCGCTCTATGCCGAGCCGGCGCAACGCTACTGCCCGGCTGGCGTTTACGAGGTGGTGACTGCCGATAATGGCCAGCCGCGTTTCCAGATCAACGCGCAGAACTGCGTTCATTGCAAAACCTGCGACATCAAGGATCCGGCACAGAATATCGATTGGACCGTGCCCGAAGGCGGCGGCGGTCCCAACTATCCCAACATGTGAGCTCCATGCGACGCACCTCTCTCGCGCTGCTCTCGGCAGCGCTGCTCCTCAGCCTCCCCGCCATCGGCAACGCCCAGCAGGGGGGAACTCCGTCACCTGCCAAACCGGCGCAACGCGGCTCGCAGACGCCTGCACCACCGTCGTTGATCCCGCTCGATGGCCGCTATCTCGCGGCGCGCGTGGCCGAGCAGGATCACGACTACGACGCCGCTGCCGACCAGATCGACCTGGCGCTCGCCCAGACGCCGGACGATCCTGAACTGCTCTACTCGGCCTTCCGGCTGCGCATCTACGCCGGCCGCATCGACGCCGCGGCGCAGCTCGCGCCGAAGGTCCTGGCGACGCGGCCGGGCGACGGTTTCGCCAACCTTGTGCTGGCGGTGCAGGCGATCAAGAAGGGCGACTATCGCGCAGCCGAGCAGCAGATTGACAAGATCGGCCCGGAGAACCAGCTCGGTCCGCTGCGTGAATACGTGCTGGCCTGGCTCAAGGCTGGCGAGAAGGAGTTCCCCGCCGCGCGCGCGCACCTCGCCAAGCTGAAGCCCGCCGCGGGCGAGCGTGCCGAGGCGCCGGCCCTGGTGATCGATGCGCAAATCGACGAGATGGCGGGCGACAAGGCCGCCGCCGAAGCCAAGTACCGCCGGGCCATCTCGCTCGACCCCAGCGGCCTGCGCACCACGGTCGCGGTCGCCGAGGGCCTGCGCCGGCTGGGCAAGGCCGACGACGCCCGCCAGCTCCTGAAGACGTATGGCGAGAAGTACAGCGACGCCGTGGTCATGGACGGGCTGATCGGCCCCAATGCGCCGGCGCCCAAGCCGCCGACGGCCGCCTCGGGCGTCGCCGAGATCCTGTTCGACATCGGCGGCATCCTGGCCTCCGACCAGCGCAATCCGCGCGCCGATCTTGGCCTGATCTTCTACCAGCTCGCCGCCAGCCTCAGGCCCGAGCACGATTTCGCCTGGTTGATGATCTCGGGTCTTTACGAGCAGTTCCAGCTGATCCCCAAGGCCATCGCCGCGCTCGGCAAGATCGGGCCCAGTTCGCCGCTCTACTGGCAGGCGCGGTTGCGGATCGCCGCCCTCGATGCCCAGCAGGAGAAGTTCGACCAGGCCATCAGCCAGCTGCGCACGCTGGTCGCCGAGAAGCCCGACCGCATCGACGCGGCGCTCACGCTCGCCGACCTGCTGCGCGGCAAGGAGCGCTATGCCGAGGCCGTGCAGGCCTACGACACCGCGATCCAGCGGCTGCACAACATCGAGGAGCGCCACTGGTCGGTGTTCTTCGGCCGCGGCATCGTCGAGGAGCGTCTCAAGCAATGGCCCAAGGCCGAGGCCGACATGAAGAAGGCGCTCGAGCTCTCGCCCGAGCAGCCGCATGTGCTGAACTATCTCGGCTACAGCTGGATCGACCAGGGCCTGCATCTCGACGAAGGCATGAAGATGCTGGAGCGGGCGACCGAGCTCCGGCCCGACGACGGCGCGATCACCGATTCGGTCGGCTGGGCCTTTTACCGGCTCGGCCAGTACGACAAGGCCGTCGAATGGCTCGAGCGCGCGATCGAGCAGAAGGGCGACGACGCCACCATCATCGAGCATCTGGGCGACGCCTACTGGCATGTCGGACGCCAGCGCGAGGCGCGCTTCCAGTGGGAACGGGCGCTCAACCAGAAGCCCGACAAGGACCGCTTGCCGGTGATCAAGGACAAGCTCGCCAATGGGCTGAGCGCGGCCAACGACAAGCCGACCGTCTATGAAAAGGCCGCCGACACCAAGCAGGGCGGCTGAGCCAGCGTCGATGCCGGGCGCCGCGGCGCGGTTTGCGCACGCCAAGGTCAATCTCTGGCTGAACGTCGTCGGCCGCAGGCACGACGGCTACCATCTGCTCGACTCCCTTGTCGCCTTTGTCGACCTCGCCGACACGCTCGACGTGCGGCTCTCCGACGGTCTGTCGCTTGAGCTCGCCGGACCGCAGGCGGCAGGCCTCGCGCGCGATCCCGCCAATCTCGTGCTGAAGGCCGCGCGCCTTCTGGCCGAGCGTGTCGGCGTGCCGCCGCTTGCGTCGATCCGCCTCGCCAAGCATATCCCGGTCGCCGCGGGTCTTGGCGGCGGATCAGCCGATGCTGCCGTGGCGCTGCGCGCGCTGAGCGACCTGTGGCGCGTCGCCTTGCGGGAAGGGGAGCTGTTCGATCTCGCAGCGTCCCTGGGCGCCGACGTGCCGATGTGCCTGGCCGGCCGCACCGCGCTGGTGTCCGGGATCGGCGAGCACTTGCAGCCGGCACCGGCGCTGCCGCCGGCTGCCATCCTGCTGGTCAATGCCGGCGCCGCGCTGCCCACGCGCGACGTCTTCGAAGCGCGCCGCGGTCCCTTCTCGACAGCCGCGCCGGTGACACGGCCTTGGCGAAACCTGCCGGAATTGGTGGCCGCCCTTGCCGTCCGCGGCAACGATCTCTGCGAAGCCGCGATTTCACTGCGCCCGGCAATCGCCGAGGTACTGACCTTCCTGCGCAACAGCAGCGGCGCACGCTATGCCGCGATGAGCGGTAGCGGCGCCACCTGCTTTGCTCTCTACGACTCGCCCGACGCCGCACAGCGGGCGAGCGCATCGATGCCGACAGCCTGGTGGCGTCACGCGGGGGTTTTGCTCTAGTCCTAGTTCGGCTTGCGCATCATCGTCGCGCGCGTTTCCTTCAGCGACTCGAACAGCGCCTTGCTGGCATCGCCAGTCTGCGCGAGGCCGGCGCTGCGCTCGTAGTCGGCGATGGCTGCGCGCGTGGCGGGGCCGTATAGGCCGTCGGGAGGATCGCGCAAGAAGTTGAGATCTCGCAGCAGCCGCTGAATCGCCGTCACTTGGTCGGCGGTCGACGTTGGCCATGCATCGGGATCGGCGCTGGCGATATCCGCTGAGGTTGGTGGCGCCGGCGGCGGCTCCGGCTGACCGAGATCGATGGCCGTTGGGGCTGTCGTTTCAGCCGGCACCGGCTTGGGCTCCTCGGACGTGGCCACGATCGGCGGCGGTGCGGCGGTTGCCGCCGCGACCTCGGGCATGGGCGGTTTCGGGGGATCGATCGGCGGCGGGACCGTGATTGCTGGTTCGGCTTTCGCGGATTCCGCCTTCTCCTCAGGCTCTGGCGCCGCGCGAGCGATGTCGGCCGACGTGGGCGGCGGCGGGGGCTCGGGCGCACCGAGGTCGATGACCGGTGCGGTTGGCGGCGCGCTTGCGGCGGTGCTGCGATGCGCGACAGCACCCTGCAGGGCTGCGAAGACGTCCTTGGTTGGCTCGCCGGTCTCGCGCGCGCCCGTGCTGCGCTGGAAGGCGCGGATGGCCGCGCGCGTCACCGGACCGATCGCGCCGTCGGGCTTGTCACTCAGGAGTTTCAGGTCGAACAACGCCTGCTGGATGGCGCTGATCTGGTCGTTGACGGCCTTGGGCCAGCCCGGCGGGTCGGGCTCGGAGTCGGCGGCCGCCGTCTGGCCGGACGCGGGCACCGGGAAAGCCGCCGGCGGGAGCGCCGGTGCCGGCAAAGGGGCGGGCGGCAGGGCGGACGGTTCCAAAGGCGGCGGCGGCGTGGGCGGCTGCAGCGCCTCGACGATCTGCTTGAATTCGCGCTGACCGACCGCCTGTGCACGCTCGAGGTCTCCCGGCAGCAAGGTGGCTTTCAGCGCCTGCGCGCGCTGCGCCGCCGTCGTCGCGATCGCGTTGTCACCGCCGCGATTGGTCTGGCGGTCGAACTCGGCGGTGATGGCGTACCAGGCGAGCGCCATTGGCGGATCCTTCGGCAGGAGGTCGCCGCGCTCGTAGATGTCGCCCAAGGTGAACATGGAGACGGCCAAACCCTGGCGGCTCGCCGCACGCAACAGGTCGACCGTTTCCTGGGCATTGCGCGGGGCGCCTTTGCCGTCGCGCAGCATCAGGGCGAGATGGTGCTTGGCGATCGCCAGGTTGGCGTCGGCGGCCTTGCGGTACCATTCGACGGCGCGCGTCGAATCGCGCTCGACGACAAAACCGCGTTCGTACATCACGCCGACATTGAAAGCCGACTGCGCCGAGCCATGCTGGGCGGCGCGCAGCAGCCAGCCAGCGCCTGCCTGCTGGTCTTTGGGGACGCCCACGCCTTGCACCAGACGGCGCGCCATCTCTTCCATGGCGGGGAGCTCGTCGGCATTGGCTCTGCTTCGGACCTCGTTGATCGGCAGGGCGGCCCAGTCGATCGCAGCCGATGGCGCGGCGGCGGCCCGCTCGGTCGTGGAGGGTGCCGGCGTGTCTGGCGCCGGCGTCTCTGGCGCAGGTGTTGCCGCGGTGCGCGCGAAGTCGGCGCTGGTCGGCTCGGGTGGAGCGGCAGCGTCCGGAATCACGATCGGCACCGCGGGCTGTGCTTCTGGCTTCGCGGGTATCGGGGCGAGGGCAGGCGCAGGCTTTGTCTGGGTTGCGTCGGCGGTGCGCGGCGACGACGCCTGCCGCGGCCAGACGAGCCACGCGCCTGCCGTCCCCAGCGCCGCCGCCAGGATCACGCCACCGATCAGGAGAACGGGTCGCGTCGCGTTCATGCTCCAACCTTAGCCGACATCGGCCACGCCGGAGAAGGCATGGCGCGATGGCGCACGACGATCAATGTGGTCAGCAACAGGACCGCGCCGGCCTGATGGGCGGTCGCCAGCGCGATGTCGACGCCGCTCAGGATCGTCGAGATTCCGAGGCCGAGCTGCAGCAGCGCCATCGCCGCCGCCGCCAGCGTCTCCGGCCGGCGCGTACGCCAGGCCAGGACCAGCACACCCAGTACCAAAAGCTTGGCGAGCCAGCGATGGACGAACTGGATGGTCGTGCCGTTCTCGAAGAAGTTGACCCACCATGGATCCAGGTCGAACAGGCCCGGCGGGATCCAGTAGCCCGACATCGTCGGGAAGGTGTTGTGCGCGGTGCCGGCGCGCAGGCCCGCCATCAGCGCCCCCCAAGTCATCACGACCAGGAGGAATCCGATCAGTGCCGTAGCCTTGCGACGGGTTTTGCCATCGCCGTGCCTCGCGCCCTGCGGCCCCAGTTCCAGGATCAGCCACACCGTGTAGGCATAGAGTGCCACGGCGAGCAGCAGATGGGCGGCTAGCCGGTAGTGGCTCACCGAGGGACGGTCGATCAGGCCCGACGCCACCATCGCCCAGCCGAGCGCGCCCTGTAGCCCGCCTAGCACCAGTAGCGCCAGCAGGCGCGGCTTCAGCGCCGGGGTGAGCTGGCCGCGCAGCCAGAACCAGGCGAGCGGTAGCGCGAAGGCCACGCCGATCAGGCGGCCCCACAGGCGATGGATGAACTCCAGCCAGAAAATCTGCTGGAATTCGCCGACGCTGAAACCACGGTTGATCAATCTTCCCTGCGGCGAGGAAAGATATTTCTGCAGCTCGGCCTGCCAGGCCGTATCCGACATCGGCGGCAACCAGCCCGTCACCGGCCGCCATTCGACCATCGACAGGCCCGACTCGGTGAGCCGCGTGAGCGCGCCGAGCACGATCATGAAGAAAATCATCGCGGCAACGACCAGCAGCCAGTTGCGCACGGAGGCGGGAGCCGTTTGCATGGGTGCCGGACCATGCGTGAAGCTGCCCGCCCCGTCATCAGGCATAAATGTCGCGAAATGGGCAGGTGCCTTGCGCTCACGGTCCGTGTTGTTTAATCGGTTCGCACACGAACGAATCACCCCTCGGCCCACCCGGATATTTCGACAATGACCGCGCCTGCGCTGGGCCATGGCCTCAGCTTCACCGACCTCTACGACCGCGACGGTCTTGTCCGTCTGGATGCGGCTTTCGCAGGCTGGCTGCAGACGGCCAATGTCGATGTGCATGCGCGCCTGATGGCCGCGCGCACCGCGCCCGACCAGCTGGCGGCGAAAGACGAGTCCAATCTTCTGATCGAGGTGGCGCGTCCGCTCGAGGATTTCCTGGGTGCCCTGTTTGGCGTTGCCCAGGAAGCGAGCGAACTGCGCGCCCGCCACAGCGCGCTGGCGCCGCTCTATGACTGCAAGCGCCTGTTCGTGCAACGCTACGTCGCGCGCATCATCAAGGCCGCTGCGGCGATAACCCTCGACGGTGCCAAGGTCACGGCCGAGGCCAATGTGCCGGCGCGACTCGAGGATGGGCTGGAAGCGTGGGAGCTTGCCTTCGCGCTGGCCGTCCGCGAACATTTGGGCGCCGACTTCAAGGTCGAGACGCCGACGCCTGCGATCGAGGCGCTGACGCGCTACGCCGCCTGGGCGCTCCATCACCCCGAGGGCAAGAAGCGTCATCGCGACGGGCCGTTGTTCAAGGTGCCGCACAAGCTCGACTTCGAACATCTCGTGCCGATCGAGACCGAAGTCGTGGACGGCGTCACGCGCCTGAAGCTGCCGCGGCCGATGCTGCGCCATCGCGAAGGCTTTGCGCTCACCGACGAGGGCTTCGACCTCGTGCGCGCGCTCGATCACACCAACTACTGCATCTGGTGCCACAACCAGGGCAAGGATTCGTGTTCGCGCGGTCTGCGCGACCGCAAGACCGGCGCCTTCCAGAAATCGCCGTTCGGCGTGACCCTGGCGGGCTGCCCGCTCGAGGAGAAGATCTCGGAGATGAATCTTCTCAAGAGCGAGGGCTTCTCCATCGGCGCGCTCGCCATGGCCGCGGTCGACAATCCGCTGGTGGCGGCAACCGGCCATCGCATCTGCAACGACTGCATGAAGGCCTGCATCTATCAGAAGCAGGAGCCCGTCGACATCCCGCAGATCGAGACCCGCACCCTGAAGGACGTGCTCGGCCTGCCGTGGGGCTTCGAGATCTATTCGCTGCTGACGCGCTGGAATCCGCTCAACCTCCGCCGGCCGATCCCGCGGCCGGCGACGGGCCGCACCGTGCTGGTGGTCGGGCTTGGCCCGGCGGGCTTCAACCTCGCCCATCACCTGATGAACGACGGCCACACGGTGCTGGGCATCGACGGCCTCAAGATCGAGCCGCTTCCGGCAACGCAATCGGGCGTCAAGCCGGATGGCGTACGCGTGCCGTTCGCCGCGGTGCGCGACGTCGACTCCCTGCGCGAGGATCTCGGCGAACGCGCCATGGCGGGCTTCGGCGGTGTCGCCGAGTACGGCATCACCGTGCGCTGGGACAAGAACTACCTGAAGATGGTGCGGCTGCTGCTCGAGCGGCGCCGCCAGTTCTCGATGTTCGGCGGCGTGCGCTTCGGCGGCACGGTGACGGTCGAGAGCGCCCTCGCCATGGGTTTCGACCACATCGCGCTCTGCGCCGGCGCCGGCAAGCCCACCGTGCTCGACCTGCCGAACGGACTGGCGCGCGGCGTGCGCGCGGCGTCGGACTTCCTGATGGCGCTGCAGCTCACCGGCGCGGCGAAGAAGGACTCGATCGCCAACCTGCAGATTCGCCTGCCGGTGGTGGTGATCGGCGGCGGCCTGACGGCGATCGACACGGCGACCGAGTCGCTCGCCTATTATCCGTTGCAGGTCGAGAAGTTTTTGGCGCGCCACGAAATCCTCGTCGCCGAGCGCGGCGAGGCGGCGGTCTTTGCGTCCATGAACGACGAGGAGCGCGGCATCGCGCTGGAGTTCATCGCCCACGCCCAGGCGATGCGCGCCGAGCGCGCCGCGGCCCAGCGCGAACGCCGGGAGCCCGACATCGCTGGGCTGGTGAACGGCTGGGGCGGCGTCACCATCGCCTATCGCCGTCGGCTGATCGATTCGCCGTCCTACACGCTCAATCACGAGGAAGTGCTGAAGGCGCTGGAGGAGGACATCCGCTTTGCCGAGGGCCTGGCGCCGGTTGCCGTCGAGGTCGACGCCAATGGCCATGCGAACGCGCTCAAGGTGGCGGGCGAGCAGAACGGCCAGAAGGTCGAAGCAACCCTGCCGGCGCGCACCATCCTGGTGGCGGCGGGCACGCAGCCCAACACCGTGCTGGCGCGCGAGGACGCGACGCACGCCTTTATCGACGGCAAGTATTTCCGCGCGCTCGACGAGGAGGGCCATCCCGCCACGCCGGAGCGGGTGGCCAAGCCCGCCGAGGTGCGCGTGCTGATGTATCGCGCCGCCGACGGCCGCTTCATGTCGTTCTTCGGCGACCTGCATCCTTCCTTCGCCGGCAACGTCGTGAAGGCGATGGGCGGCGCCAAGCAGGGCTATCCGGTGCTGACGCGCACGATGGACAGGCTGCCGCCGTCCAGGCGCACGCCGGCGGAGATCCTGGCCGAGGCCAACGACCAATGGCGCGCCCGGGTGGTCCGCGTCGACCGGCTGACGCCCACCATCGTCGAGGTCGTGGTCGAGGCGCCCGCCGCCGCGCGCAATTTCGAGCCCGGCCAGTTCTATCGCCTGCAGAATTACGAGGCGCGCTCGAAGAAGGTCGACGGCACGCTCCTCACCATGGAAGGCCTGGCGCTGACCGGCGCCTGGGTCGACAAGGACAAGGGTCTGCTGTCGTTGATCACGCTCGAGATGGGCGGCTCGTCCGACCTCTGCGCTTTGCTCGAGCCCGGCGAGCCGGTGATCGTCATGGGACCGACCGGCACGCCGACCGAGATCGAGCCGGGCGAGACCGTGGTGCTGGCGGGCGGCGGCCTCGGCAACGCCGTGCTGTTCTCGATCGGCCAGGCCTTCCGCAAGGCCGGCAGCAAGGTGCTCTATTTCGCCGGCTACAAGAAGCCGAGCGACCGCTACAAGGTCGAGGAGATCGAGGCGGCGGCCGACGTCGTCGTGTGGGCGTGTGATGAGGCGCCCGGCTTCCCGGTGGACCGGCCTCAGGACAAGACCACCGTCGCCAACATCGTCGAGGCGATGCGCCAATACGCGGCGGGCGAGTTGGGCGAGCAGCCGATCCCGTTCAGCGCCGCCGATCGCATCATCGCCATCGGTTCGGACGGCATGATGAACGCCGTGCGCCTGGCGCGTCATTCCGTGCTGAAGCCCTACCTCAAGACCGATCACCGCGCGCTGGGATCGATCAATTCCTCCATGCAGTGCATGATGAAGGAGATCTGCGCCCAGTGCCTGCAGCTCCATAGAGATCCGGTGACGGGCAAGGAGAGCGTGGTGTTCTCCTGCTTCAACCAGGATCAGGAGCTCGACAGGGTCGACTTCGCCTGCCTGCGCCAGCGGCTGCGCCAGAACGGCGTGCAGGAAAAGATCGGCGCGCTGTGGATCGACCGCTCGTTGCGCAAGATCGGCGCGCGCTGAAGGCTTGCCGGCCCGGTCAGCGCCCGGCAAAGTGTCCGCCATCGCCCGCCCATGAGGCGGCGGAAGGAGCTCCGATGACGACAGCGCTTCAGGCCGTGAAAGTCCGCAAGCTTGCCGACGCCAGCCGGGTCGAGTTCGGTCCGCTCGCGTTCTATCACCCGCTCATTGCCGACGGCGACACGCCGGTTCGCACCGGCATCCAGACCTCGGCGCCGGGCTATGTCGCGCCGATGCACTGGCACCCTTACGTCGAGTTGCTGTTCATCATCGAAGGCGAGGCCGAGGTCTGGCTGCAGGGCGACGAGGCCCGGCCGCTCCACCTGGATGCCGGCGACTGCGTGGCGCTGCCTGCCGACATTCCCCACAGTTTCCGGACCGTGGGCGACAGGCCGATGCGCCTGCTCGGCATCCATTCGAATCCCGACCGGGTCGTGAACTATCTCGACCGCAAGAGCGACGCCTCGGGTTATCCCGTGCTGGACGGCGAGTTGAAGCCCGTCACGGCGAGCGCACGAACCTGAACAGCACCTTGTCCTGGCTGTAATAGCGCAGCTGGTCGACCACCTTGGGAAAATACGCGCTGCCCACCGTCACCGGCATGAAGGCGTCGAGGTCGAGCGGGCGCACCGCTACGGTGAAGCCCGCCGCCGAGAAGGCCTTGGCCACCGCATCGAGCGAATGGTCGTAGATCGGAATCGACGAACTCTCGACGATCACCGTGCGCCAGCGCGACCATACCGCGCTGTCGGTATGGCAACCCATGGCGGCGACATAGGCGCCGCCCGGGCGCAGCGCCGTCTTCATGTCGGCGGCATGCTGGGCGAGGTCGGGCAGCAGGTAGAGCACTTCGTGGCTGAAGGCAAAGTCGAACGTACGGTTGAGCGCAGCCGCCTTGTCGCCCACTTTATACTCGATCGGGCGGTGGCCCTTCAGCAGGTCGGCACGCGCCACCGATTCGCGCGCGATGTCGATGCCGACGGCGCCGCGGAACGGATTGCGGTCGTACAGCATGCGTAAAAAGCCGCCCTGGTTGCAGCCATAGTCGAGGATCGTCGAATCGTGCAGGTCGTGCGGCACGGAGACGTCGATCATGCGCCGCCAGATCGGCGCATGGGCTGCCCCCATCGCCTCTTCGTCAGCGGGGTTGCGGTTCCAGGTTGCGATCGTCGAGGGGCGTTGCATCGCTTGCTCCCGGTTTCGGGAACAGCTTAACACGCCTCGGCTGCCAGGGGCGGAGGACAAGTGGCCCGGCGATCAGGCCGCCGAAACAGACCATGCCGACGGCGATCGCCGTGAAGACTCCCGCCAGGCCCCAGCCGAGGATCTCCACGGCGAACCAGCCGCCGACCGTGGCGACAATCAGGCGGGTGATGCCGGCAACGAACGGCGCCGTCATGCGGCCCGCGCCCTGGCTGGCAAAGGACAGCGTCATGCCAAGCCCGAACAGGCAGTAGAACGGCGCCACGTGCGTGATGTAGGAAACCGTGGCCGCGACCACCTGGGGATCGCTGGTGAACAGCCGCGCCCAGCCTTCGGGTACCAGCGCCACGATCCAGCCGCAGACGCCCAGCGCACCGGCGGCGATCAGCCCGCCGATCCAGGCAACGCGCACCGCGCGCTTCCAGTCATGCGCGCCGCTGGCGACGCCGACCAGCGTGGTGAGGCCCGAGCCGATGCCGAAGGCCAGCGGCACCAGCATGAATTCCAGCCGCACGCCGATGCCATAGCCGGCCAGGGCGGCGACGCCGAAGCGGCCGACCAGACCGGTCACGGTCATGGCGGTGAGGTTGGCGGTGAAGGCGGAGAACGAGGCGAGCAAGCCGACCCGCAGGATGTCCCAGAACAGGCGGCCCTGCAGCGGAATGCCGCGCAGCGCCGGCACGAAGCCCAGCCT
>Ga0210402_10000899_pt1 | contig 31940 bp, 34 predicted proteins | sample IncBWC7MmetaG_FD_161055 | JGI IMG/M metagenome (GOLD analysis project Ga0210402, IMG submission 161055) | Forest soil microbial communities from Barre Woods Harvard Forest LTER site, Petersham, Massachusetts, United States - Inc-BW-C-7-M | ecosystem: Environmental > Terrestrial > Soil >...
GGTGCTAGAATGGCCGCCGGCCGCCCGGAGGTACCATTCGTGACCATCGACCCGCCCGCCGCGGTGGCCTGTCAGATGCTCGATACCCTAGTTGGAGCCGGCGGCTGATCGGCTAGACGCCGTCGTTCGGTTACCTGGCTGACCGGCGTCCCCTTCGGCGGCAATGTGAGGTTTGCATGCGAAATTCGATCCTGATGCAGTCTGTGATGACGCAGGGGTTGCGGCATGACGCTGTGACGATCGTCCTGCATTGGGTCACAGCAGCGCTGGTGGTTGCACTATGGACCATTGGCCAGACCGTCGACGTGTTTCCGAACGGACCCGTGCGCATCGACTATCGATCGATCCATATCGTGCTCGGCGCAATTCTGGCTGTTGTGGTCTTGGCACGGCTCGCGTGGCGTCTGGCGCAGCGCGACGTTCTGCCGCCAATCGACCACGGGCTTCTGCTGGCGATCGCGAGGGTGACGCATTGGACGCTCTACGTGCTGCTCGTGGTCACGATCGTTCTCGGAGCCAACTATACCTGGGCGCGTGGCGATTCGATCTTCAATGTCTTCACGATCCCGCAAATGGTTCCAGGAGACCGCGCGCTGACGCATCAGATCGGCGACTGGCACGCGCTGGCCGCAAATGGTCTGTTGATTGTGGCTGGCGTGCACGCCGCCGCCGCACTCTTCCACCATTACATCCTGCGCGATGAAACGCTGCGCCGGATGCTTCCGTGGGGTCCGCGCTGATCAGGTCTGGGGACCAGCCTGGCGCCGCTGCAGGAAGCGCCGCACCGCCGGATCAGCCTCCAGGCCGATCGCCCGCTGGTAAGCCTGCGCCGCAGCCGCTGCGTTGCCGATCCTCGCGAGCATCGGTTGCGGCCGCCATCATGCCGGCCGCTGCGATGACGTTCGAGCCGCGTCGATTTCGACAGTAGGACCGATGATCTTTCACAGCACGTCCGATGGTGTCGGTCGGCGCGCGCCTCAGGCTCCGGCCAGGATGGCGTCCGCGCACTTCTCGGCCGTCATCAGCACGGGAAAGTTCGTGTTGGCGCACGGCACCACCGGGAAGATCGACGCATCCACCACGCGCAGCCCGTCCACCGCCCGCACCCGCCCGGCCGGATCGGTCACCGCCATCGGGTCGTCCTCGCTGCCCATCCGACAGGTGCACGAGGCATGCCACACGCCCACCGCCGCCTTGCGAACGAACGCCTCCAGCTGTTCGTCGTCGCGTAGCAGGCCCTCGAGCGTGACTCCCTCCATGATCAGGTTCCTGATCAGGTAGCTGCGCAGCGCCGCCGGTCCGTCCATCGCCTTCGCCAGCGCATCGGTCAGCAGCTTGTTCTTCTTGCTCACCAGTCCGACCTGACGGACCTTGTCGCTGTAGCTGGCGGGGAATGGATCGGTCGTCACCGACTGCATAGTCGGAGTCAGATGCATCGCGCCGAAGCGACGCACGCCGTCCATCATCCGTTCCAGGTCGCGCTGGTCGGACAGCAGGTTGAAATCCACCACCGGTTCATCGCGCCAATCAGCCGATGCAAGCTTCACCTCGCCCGTCTCGGAGTATGTCTTGTAAACCGTTATGATGAACGAGCCGATCTGCTCGCCCACCGCGTGCCACGACGTCTTGTTGGTGACCACGGTGAACATGTCGCCGGGCGGTATGCCGTCCAGCTTCGACGAATAGCGCAGCGCCAGATAAATATGTCGCCGCGTGTAGTCGTTGACGATGCGCGCGAACGGCTTGATGAATGCGGCAACCGCGACCGCGGGATGATCCTGCAGCCGCTGGCCCACGCCTGGCGCATTGGCGCGCACCTCGATGCCAAGATCGCGCAGGTGGCCGGCGGGACCGATGCCGGCACGCAGCAGGTGCGCCGGGGAGTGGATCGCGCCGGAACACAGTATGATCTCGCGCCCGCGGAATTCCGTCTCGCGCCCGCCCACGCGCGCCTTCACGCCGACGCAGCGCAGCCCGTCGAACAGCAGCGTGCTGACCTGCGTGTCGGTGGAGATGGTCAGGTTCTCGCGCATGCGCGTGCCGGGATCGAGATAGCCGATCGCCGCCGAAACCCGTCGTTCGTAAACATTCGAAATGGTGATCGGGAAATACCCATCGCGGAATTCCGCATTTTGGTCGATCAGAAAATCGTAACCGGCTGCCTTGAATGTCTCGCCAGCCGCCTTGGCATGTTCCGGCCACAGGTCGGGAAAAATCCGGCGCACCGGGATGCGGCCTTCGTTGCCGTGCCACGGACCGTCGAAGTCCATGTCGCGCTCGACCTTCTTGAAGAAGGGCAGCACGCTGTCCCAGTTCCACCCGGTCGCGCCGCGTGCATGCCACTCGTCGTAGTCGGTCGGTGCGCCGCGATTGGCGAGTTGGCCGTTGATCGACGAGCCGCCGCCCAGCACGCGCGCCTGCTCATACGTGCGCAGCTTTGGCCGCGGCTCGTTGGGTCGGTTGTGCGGGATGACCTCGGTGCTGACCTTCAGCGCCGACCACGTGTAGGCGGGGTTCAGATACGCGGTGCCCGGATATGAATCGAGGATCGCCGCCGGTACCTTGCCGTGCGGCGTATCCTGCCCCGCCTCCAGCAGCAGCACCTTGTTGGCGCTGCGGGCGGACAGCCGGTTCGCCAGAACCGATCCGGCGGAGCCGCCGCCGACGATGATGGTGTCGTAGTCCATGGTCTGCGCTCAATGTGTTTCGGTGTGGAACGTCTTCGACACGATCCGCCAGCCTTCGGCCAGCTTCACGAATGTCAGGTGGTCGGCGGAAGCATCGTCTCAGCACGGTACTTGTGACAAGGGTCGTCGGCATTGGCGAGAACCTGCTGGAGCATTTTCGGGGTGACGGGAATCGCGATCGGGTCAACTGCCACAGTTGTTCCTAGTACCTCTGCACAGTGATTTTGACTCCTTGGCAGGGTCAGTATAAGCGCATGCCAGTTTGCTCTGTCTTGGGAAGTGGCACTGGTCAACACTTCTACAACCTCTCGTCCGCAGCATCGCAAAGCAAGGTCTTAAACGCAGATGCAAGAAGATTCACGCAGATTCACGCAGATGGACTCAGGTTGAACGATCTATCGGGATAAGTGATCGGCTGTGTGTTCACTGTACTCAATACACCTGGGACCGGCTTCCTGGAAAGGGTCTATGCGAATCCGCTGCCAATTGAAGTGCGTTCTGCTGGCGTCGCGCAGGTTGCGCCTGGAGATCAAACGCGTGGTTCACGGTCTGTGAGCCACACTGAACCATCTGCGTTTTCTGCGTGAATCCGCCTTCATCTGCGTTTGAACCTTTCTTATCCCGCGGCGTCACAAGGCTCGCAATGCGGACAGAGACCGTACTCGATCGCAGTCCCTCCTGGTCACGGCCTGAACATGCTCAATCGGTCAAAATCACTGTGCACGGGTATTAGTTTCTTGGTTTCTTAGCCGACACCTAACACGGGAGGCGTGCTCCATTTTATCGGCGGTGCTCCCTCATTTACTCCGGCCCGGCTCTAACGTGTTCTGGCGGACTTCAGTCCGTCCGCGCCAATAGTTGCTCCAGGTTTGCAAAGAACTGCGGCCACCCGCCCTGGGCGCCCTGGTAGGCTTGCTGCTGATCCGGCCGGAAGCCCGTCTGTTCCATGCGCAGGTGGGTCCCCGCGCTCGAAGGGGTGAGATTCCAAGTGACGACACTCTCGAGACCATAGGCCGCCCACGTGTAGGACAGCGCTTTGTTCGGCTCGACTGACACCACCTGACAGTCAACAGCGCCCCAGTCCGCGCGAAGATCGAAACGGTGCCCCACGATTGGCTTGAAGTCATTCTTCATGAGCCACTCCTCGATCAGATGTGGTTGCGTGAGCGCGCGCCAGATCTTTTCCGGCGGATAAGGTATCTCGCGTTCGACAACGACGGAAAGCGTTCCGGTCGATTTTTCGTTCATTGGTCCATCCTTTTCAGCAGGTCTTCAAGGTCGTCGAACCGGCTCTGCCAGAACCCGGCCATTTGGCTTGTCCAGTCGATCAGCGGGGCCAAGGCGCCGATCTGCGCGCTATAATGCGTCTGGCGACCTTCGTGGCGGTCGAGCACCAGCCCGGCCTGCTTCAGGACGCCAAGATGCTTTGAGACGGCCGGTTGCGAGACCCCGGCCCGAGCAGTCAGAGCCCCGACCGTCTGCTCCCCTTCACGGCACAGCCGCTCGAAGATGGCGCGCCGGGTCGGATCGGCGAGCGTTTTGAACAGCATGTCGTGACTGTGCGGCATCGGGACGCATAACTCGGCGGCTATTGATCAGATCAATAACCGGCGAGTTATGCGTAGGTCAAGCGAAAACTTCGCGCGCGGCGATCGCCGTTGCCTGGACGCCAGGACGACCGTATCCGACTGGCCGCTTGCATCACTCTCCCGCCAGCCGTGCCGGCATCGGCGCCGCCGCACGCGCCAAGCTTGCGATCTCCGCGGTAGCATCGATCGCCAGCACCGCATCGGCCAGCCGCCCCGCACGCTCGGCACCCAGCACCGCATCGGTCAGTCCGGCGAATTTCCCCCGTAACTCCGCCTCGGTGAGGAAGTTCGACGGTTCGCCCTTCGGCACCACCACCTTGCGGCTGAACTGTTGCCCCCGCGCGGCGATGGTCAGCTTGCCGGACATGTTGGCGGGGAACTCGGCCTCGATCTCCGGATCGAACTCGCACACCACCTTCGGCAGCAGGCCGCGCACCGACGCATCGCGCAGCAGCCCGTAGCTGTCCCATTCCATCGCGCCGGTCGCCAGCGCCGCCGAGATGACGAACGGGCCGCTGAACTGCCCGTCAACGACGTTCTGCGGATCGGCTTTTTGCCCGGGCGGCTCGCCGATCAGCATCATCCCCGCCCGCGGCAGGCCGAGCCTGACCGAGCCGATCTCGCCCGGCTTCAGGTTGTTGGCGGCCCGCAGGGCGAGCGCGGCATCGATCCCGGCATGGCCATAGCGGCAGGACGGATAGGGCTTTACCGCGGTCGCCATCAGCTCGAACACGCGGCCGAGGTCCAGGACGGCGCGGGCCGGGTTCGGATTGGGCGCGTAGGCGTGCAGGAAGCCGTGCCGGCCCTCCAGCGCCTCGGCCGCACCCTTGAAGCCCTCGCGCACCAGGGTCGCCGCCATCAGCCCGTTGCAGGCGGCCCAGCCGACCTGGAAGCGCTTGGTCCATGCGCCGTTGACCAGGAACTGCAGGCTGCCGGCGCACTGGCTCAGCACGGTGCCGAGCGCGCCCTCGACCTGTTCGGCGGACAGCCCGAATACCCGCGCCGCCGCCGCCGCCGCGCCGAACGCACCGCAGGTGGCGGTGGGGTGGAAGCCGCGCTCGTAGTGCTCGCCGGCGGGCAGGGCGAGCGCCGTGCGGCAGGTCACCTCGTAGCCCGCGATGATCGCCGCCAACACATCGGCGCCCGACGCACCGACCATCTCGCCGGCCGCCAATGCCGCCGGGATCACCGGCGCGCCAGGATGCAGCGAACCGGCGGCATGGGTGTCGTCGAAATCGAGCGAATGAGCGAGCGCGCCGTTCAGGAACGCGGCGCCGGCGGGCGTGTAGCGCGTCGTGTCGCCGAACACGCCGCACTGTCCTCCCGCCATCCCCATCGCGCGCGCGGCGGCAAGGAATGACGGCGTGCTCTCCGCGTCATGGCGGGCGCGGACGATGTTGCCGACCAGGTCCAGCACCAGGAAGCGCGCGCGCCCGACTACATCCGGCGGCAGGTGGTCCAGGCGGATGTCCGCGGTGAACCGCGCGAGGTCTGCGGTGATGCCCATGGTTCGGTAGCCTCCGGTCGTTCGCGTCAGTGTGGGGCAAAAGCGCGGTGCGGGCCAACAGTCCGACCGACAGCCATTGGACATCATCGCGGGTCGGTGCCGCTTCATGCATCTCGTTAACTATTCGCTCGTATACGCACTTACGATGCCGCTTCCCCAAAGGCCGACCTGTGTATGACCCAGATCAATGCGTGCAACCGCAGGTGGGGTTAGTTCCACGGGCTGCAGCGCACGCATCGGCGAGGGGCAGCGGCGTACCATGATGACGAAGCATGAGGCGCGTCCAAAAATGATTCGGATGTGTCTCAGCGCGTCTGAAGCATTGAGGGCATGACCGGCCTCGATGTCGCCGACGGTAACCACTCAGGCCGGACGGGCCTCGCGAATATCAGGATCGCGTCGGGCGCGGGCGTCGGGCGACGAATGCCGCTCCGGCCCTGGTGATCCGATCCAGGGGATGGGCTTGGCAATAGCTGTCGAGCCAGCTCCAGACGGCATCGGCGTCCTGCCGCTTCAGCGGGTCCGTTCCGTCCACGGCGTCGAAACCTACGCCGGAGAGGAACCCCAGGAACCACTGTTCCACGCTGGCTGCCTGCAGATGGTGTCGGGCGACAGTCCAGTTTCCACAGGAATCTGTCCCCTTCCCGATTGCGGTGTATGCCGCGTCCGGCGATCTGTTCAGCATCGTGTCCGGGCCAGCCTGGTCGGCCTCGGTCTGGACGGAGCCCACCATCAGGGCGGCGAGTACAAACGTTGGGGCGAGAATCCATTGCATGATGTTGTTTGCCTACAACGAACAGTAGCAGCGGTAAATGGTGCACGATCTTATTCGGCGCCATTGACCGTTCACAGCTCCGTTGCCCTGTTCTGCAAAGCTCCAGGCCTGGCGCGCAGCATTACTCGTCTTGGGCAGGGCGCGTTCCGATGATTGCGTTTCTTTACAGTCTGCCGGATCTCGGCGTCGTCATCCTGTTCGGCTCCGCGCTGGCGTTCGTTTTTGCCGCAGCGCCGCTGGTGCGTTTGCGCCTATTCGGCCATGTCAGCGACGCGAATTCCGAGATCGCCCGCACCACGATAACGGCAATCACCGGCTTCACCGGTGTGGTGCTGGCGTTCTCGCTGGTGCAGGCGCAGGGCAACCTCCGCGGCGTGCAGCAGACTGTGTCCAGCGAGGCGATGCAGCTCGAACAGATGGATCGGCTTCTCACCCAATACGGCGATGCGAATGTCGCGGCGATCCACGAGGCGGTACTCGCCTATGCCGAATCCGTTGTGGCCGACGAATGGCCGAAACTGTCGGAGCACAGCAGCAGCCAGCGCACCGCCGATCTGTTCGGCGCGCTGTCCCGGCGGATCGTGGACATTCAACCGACGCCGGGGCGGGAGAACGTCATCTACGCCGATCTGGTGAAGCTCGCCGATCAGCTCGCGGAAAGCCGCGAAGACCGGTTGAATGCGACCGATCTGGGCCTGCCGCCGATCTTCTGGGAGGCGATTGCACTTCTGACGGTTCTGCTGGTCGGCTTCGCCGCCTTCGTCGAACCGCGGCGCGCCCGAGCCATGTCGATGGGCGGGCTGGGCGCGGGACTGGCGCTGCTCATTGCCCTGGTCTTCATCTTCGACCAGCCGTTCCTCGGGGATGTGTCGGTCACGCCGGACGCTATCGTGAAGGCGCTGACGGCAATGCGCGCCAGCTGACATCCGGTCGCTGCCGTCACGGCAGACCAGCGCGGTTTGGCCGCGGGCGTTGCCTTGCCCTATCGTGGTGCGACAAACGAAGGAAATCGCCAATGCGCCTTGCTCGCCGCTCGCTTCTCGCCACCGCCGCCGTCCTGCCGATCCGGCGCTCCCGTGCCCAGGTGCGGCCGGTGGTCCGCATCGGCGTGATGAACGACATGTCCGGCCCCTATCGCGACGTCAACGGCCCGACCGGCGTGATCTGCGCGAAACAGGCGGTGCAGGAGTTTGCCGCCGGCGCGTTCGACGTGGACGTACTGTCCGCCGATCATCAGAACAAGCCCGACGTCGCGGTGTCGCTCGCCAGGGAATGGTTCGATCAGCGCGGCGTGGACATCATAATCGACGTGGCGGCGACGTCGTGCGCGCTGGCGCTGGCCTCGATCTGCCGCGAGAAGAACAAGGTGCTGATCCCGACCAGCACCGCGAGTTCCGACATCACCGGCAAGGCGTGCACGCCCAACTCGATCCACTGGGTCTTCGACACCTACATGGAGGCCAAATCGACCGGCGGGGCGATGGTGAAGGCCGGCGGCGACACCTGGTACTTCATCACGCCCAACTACGCGTTCGGCGAGGCCATCCAACGCGACACGACGCGCTTTGTGGAGGCGGGCGGCGGCAAGGTACTCGGCGCGCAGATTTACCCGTTCCCGGAAACCACCGACTACTCCGCGTTCCTGGTGAAGGCGCAGGCTTCGGGTGCGAAAATACTCGGCATCTGCGGCGCTGGCGCGGACCTCATCAACATCGTCAAGCAGGCGCACGAGTTCGGGCTTTCGCGCAAGATGAGCCTGGCGGCGCTGGTGGCCTACACGACCGATATCCGCTCGATCGGCATCGAGCTGGCGGCCGGAACGCGGTTGTCGGAAACCTACTATTGGGACCTGAACGAACGGACGCGCAGCTTCCAGAAGCGCATCCAGCCCAAGGTCGCGCTGTGGCCGAACATGGCGCAGGCGGGGGATTATTCCTGCACGCTGCATTACCTCAAGACGGTGGCCGACATGGGCCCGGCAGCGGCGAAGGCGGACGGCGCGGCGACGGTTGCGCGCATGAAGGCGATGCCGACCGATGACGACTGCTTCGGTCCCGGCAGAATCCGCGAGGACGGACGCAAGATCCATCCGGTTTATCTGTTCGAGGTGAAGCAGCCGTCGGAGAGCAAGGGTGAGTGGGACCTTTACAAGCTGCTCGGCACGACGCCAGCCGATGAGGCGTTCCGGCCGCTTTCGGACAATGCGTGCCCGATGGTGAAGGCGTAGCGCGCATGGCTGCTGCCTGATCAGGGTAGAATTCTTACGTCCTTTCGATGGCGCAGGCTGTTCACCCGCTTGCCTTGCACACACTCCTTTTCGCGGAGAGGCGTGGTAACCAACGCTGCAGGCAGGGCAATTGCTTATCGTGATGCCGTTCCTGATGGTTGGCACGCAATGGAGCAGGATAGCCAGGAAAGGCGGCGTCAGTGGCTGTCGCAAGGCTGGTCAATTTTCCGCGGAGAACAGCGGAGAGCCGCGGAGAAGCATCGACTAGCGCGGTGACCGCCAATCCAGTGCCGGGTGCAGCGCCGCCTTGCAAATCTCCGCGGCCCTTCGCGGCTCTCCGCTGTTCTCCGCGTAAATTTTGAAAAGCATCGGCAACCGCGCAAACGCCCAATTTCCGCATCGCCGGATCGAAGTACGGCCCCGTGGGCGAGCAAAACCACGGCAAGTGCGATCGCGCTGCGTTCCGGGCGATCCTGCTCGCCCGCGCGGCCCGTCCGCCGTATGCTCTCACCTGGAGGTATCCATGACGGTCGCCCAGCGCATCCCTGAGCAAGAGTGGACGGCCGAGCTGTTCCTCACCACCGACCAGCACATGTTCGGCGACGCATGGCGCTACGAACTGGTGGACGGACGCATCGTCGCGCACGCCGCACCGTCGCCGGAGCATGGCGCTATTCTGGCCGGGCTGACCGGCGCACTCACCAGCCGATTGCGCGGCAATCCGAACGGCTGCCGCCCCGAGAGCGGCAGCGGCGCCGTGCCTCGATCTGCGCAGCGCGCGACGGCGCGCATTCCCGACGCGCTGATCCGCTGCGGCGAACATCCCAAGGTCATGTTCGAGGTGATTTCGCCATCGGAGCTGCGAAACTGGACCGAACGCGATGCCAAACGCCGCGACCTGCAGGCGGTTGAAGGCGCCCAGGAGATCGTCGAGCTGTATCAGGCCGAGCAGGCGTGCCACATCTACCGCCGCCAGCCCGAAGGCACCTGGAGCTTCGAGGCCCAGGGCGGCGCCGATGCGATCCTGCAATTGCCCAGCGTTTGTCTCGCGATTCCGCTCTCCGAGATCTACGCCTTCGCCGAATTGCCGGAGCCCGGTAGCGACGATTCAGCAGCGAAGGCCCTCGGGTAGCGCGACCCCGCGCCCGGGTGCACAATCCGCCCCGCTCGCCGCCCACGTCCAGGAAAATGTCCGAAACAACACGGGTCCCCTACCGAGGCCTGATCACCGCATCGGCCATGCTGGCGATGTTCATGCAGACGCTGGACTCGACCATCGCCAACGTCGCACTCCCCTACATGCAGGGCAGCATGTCCGCCTCCTACGACGAGATCACCTGGGTGCTCACCTCCTACGTGATCGCCGCTGCCATCATGACCGCCCCGGTCGGCTGGCTCGCCGTCCGCTTCGGCCGCAAACGGCTGTTCATCATCTGCATCATCGGCTTCACCGCCGCCTCCATGTTGTGCGGCGCGGCGCAGTCGCTGGAACAACTGGTCGGTTTCCGTCTGCTGCAGGGCATGTTCGGCGCGGCACTGGCGCCGCTGTCGCAGGCCACGATGCTCGACATCTATCCGTTCGCGCAGCGCGCCCAGGCGATGGCGATCTTCTCCATGGGCGTCACCATGGGCCCGATGGTCGGCCCGACCCTCGGCGGATACCTGACCGATCTCTACTCCTGGCGCTGGGTGTTCTACGTCAATCTGCCGTTCGGCATACTCGCCCTTGTCGGCATCATGCTGTTCATGCGCGAGACGCCGGCGCGGCCGCAGCTCACCTTCTCCTGGTATGGCTTCGCCATGCTGGGCGTCGCGGCCGGCGCGTTGCAGATGATGCTGGACCGCGGCCAGGAGCTCGACTGGTTCAGCTCGCGCGAGATCATGGTCTCGGCGGTCATCGCCGGCCTCGCGTTCTACCTGTTCGTCGTCCACATGTTCACCGCCGAGAAGCCGTTCCTGCCCCCGGGCTTGTTCAAGGACCGCAACTTCGCCTCCGCCATCGTCATGATCTTCTGCGTCTCGTCGCTGATGCTGTCGACGTCGGCGCTGCTCGCACCCTATCTGCAGAACCTGGCGGGCTATCCGGTCTATACCGCCGGCTGGGTGATGGCGCCGCGCGGGATCGGCATCATCGCGTCGATGTTCCTCGCCGCGCGCATGGGCATGCGGGTGGATCAGCGCAAGATCATGGCGTTCGGCCTGATCAGCCTGGGCTGGGTGCTCTACACCATGAGCAGCTGGACGCCCGACGTCACCGGAGGTGAGATGATGCTCACCATGATCGTCCAAGGCTTCTCCGTGGGACTGGTGTTCAATCCGATGACGGTGATGGCCTACACCACACTGCCGGCCGCGCTGCGCGGCGAGGCGACCTCGATGCAGTCGCTGGCGCGCAACATCGGCTCGGCGATCGGCATCTCGATCACCTCGTTCAGCCTGACGCGCAGCGTGCAGGTCACGCACGCCGACATCGCCGCGGGCATCACGCCATTCGACCGTGTGCTGCAGGGCAACGATGCGGTGTCGCACATGCTGAACCCGGCGACGCGCCACGGCGCCGCACTGCTCGACCAGATGATCAACCATCAGGCGCAGATCATCGCCTACAACAACGATTTCCGGCTGATGATGCTGACCATCGTCCCGCCGCTGCTGCTGCTGTTCCTGATGCGCAAGAACGCGCGACCGGGGATGGCGGCGGGGGATTGAGGGGGGGCGGTTTGGGCGCCAATGGACCGATCTTGAGGCGAATGCCCGTAATGAGCAGCGAAGTTGTCCTTACCAGACTACCACTTCGGTTAGGAGCCGCGACGTACTCAACGCCGAGCCTCAATTGATACTGCCATCGCCGCGACCTATCTCATCCGACGATGTATATTGTGACGAGAGAGGAGTCGCTACCATGCCCACCAATGCTCGGACCCTGATCGAAAAGATTCGGACTTTACCGCCAGAACGGTTGAACGAAGTCGAGGACTTCGTAGACTTTCTGCAATTGCGCGACCAGCAGCGCACATTGACCCGTGATGCCGCCGCCGCCAGTTCGGCTGTCTTCGCTGCGGTTTGGAATAACCCGGAAGACGACGTCTACGATGCCCTTTGAATTCGGCGTCGTCGTCCTTGTGCCGTTCCCTTTCACCGACCTGGCGGCGCTCAAGAAACGGCCCGCGGTTGTCGTCAGCAGTCTTGCCTACAATACTGCCAGACCGGACGTCGTGGTGATGGCGATAACCAGCCAACTACGTTCCGTGTCAGCGTTGGGTGAAGTTTGGGTCAGCCAATGGCAGCAGGCAGGTTTGTTGAAACCGTCCGCAATCAAACCGGTATTTGCCACGATTGAGCAGCGGCTCGTCATACGCCAGCTTGGCACGTTGCAACCTGTGGACCAGGCGGAACTCAGGACCGCAATCTCGGAGATTATCTGTTAGTGAGTGTCTGCTGATTGCTCGTTGGAGCGATCTCGCGCATGCTACAAACGCTGCGACGCAGTGTGGCGCGGCGTCACTCGATCAGATCAGTTGATCGCGTGTCGGGCGAAGCTAGCCGCCACGAGCCCCTGGCGAGGCAGAGATAGACGGAGGACCCAACCATGGCAGGTGAATCAGCGCATTTCGGCTTGCGGCACAGGGCGCCGACGCCGGCGGTCCGGCCATTCGAATTGCCACCGCGGCTGCAGCCGATGCGTGAACGGGCGAAGACGGCACGTGCCGAATCGTTCCATGGCATCGCCCCCGACGGCAGGCTCGCATCGGGTGTCTTCTCGATCGAGAATACCGGCATCTCGCTCGCGCCGGTACTGGAAGCCGCGCGCGCCTTCCTCGCCACGCTCAGCGCAGCGCAGCGCAAGGCTGCGTCGTTTGCGATCGGCGACGAGGCGTGGCGGATGTGGTGCAACATCCATCCCTGGGTGATGCGTCACGGCGTTTGTCTCGCCGATCTTGGCCACGATCAGCGCGAGGCGGGGCTCGCCCTGTTGCGGGAAAGCATGAGCGAGGCGGGGTACAGCAGCGCTCGCGACATCATGCGGCTCAATCAGCACGCGCTGGAAATCACCGGCAAGCCCGAGGAATACAGCGAATGGTTCTATTGGGTCAGCATCTTCGGCAATCCCTCGCCGGATGAACCCTGGGGATGGCAGATCGACGGCCACCATCTCAACATCAACTGCTTCGTGCTCGGCGATCAGCTTGTGCTGACCCCCGCCTTCATGGGCTCGGAACCGGTGCTTGCGCGGTTCGGCAAATACGCCGGGACACGTGTCTTCGCCGCGGAGGAAGAGCAAGGCCACGCTCTGATGCGCGCGCTGTCCGCGGACGAACGGCAGCGCGCAACAGTCGGCAAGGACCTGCCCGGGGAATTGCTGACGGCCGCGTTCCGCGACAACCAGCGGATCGACGCCGTCGGGATACGCTGCGGCGACCTGCCACCCGAGGGCCGCGAGCGTCTCGAGGCGCTGCTTGGTGTCTATACCGGCCGCCTGCGGTCTGGGCACGCCGACATTCGCTACGCCGAGGCGAAGCGGCATCTGGGCGAGACGCAATTCGCCTGGATCGGGCCGTTCGACGACACCAGTCCGTTCTACTATCGCATCCTGAGCCCGGTCATTCTCGTCGAGTTCGATCACCAATCGGGCATTGTCTATGACAACGACACGCCCTCGCGCGACCACATCCACACGGTGGTGCGCACGCCGAACGGCAACGACTACGGCAAGGACCTGTTGCGGCAGCACTACGCCCATCATGACCACGCGCACCATCAGACGCCGCATCATCACCACCATGGAAAGGCTGCCTGATGGGACCCCTCTCGGGCATCAAGGTGATCGAATTCGCCGGCATCGGGCCGTGCCCAATGGCGGCGATGATGCTCGCCGAAATGGGTGCCACCGTGCTGCGCATCGACCGCGTGGCCGACAGCGATCTCGGCATTCCACTGGCAACCCAATTCGAAACCCTGAAGCGCAGCCGGCACATCATCCGGCTCGACCTGAAGCGCCCCGAAGCGGTGGCGCTGACGCTGCAACTGATCAAGCAGTCCGACGCATTGATCGAAGGCTTCCGCCCGAAGGTCATGGAGCGCCTCGGCCTCGGCCCCGACGTCTGCCTCGCCCGCAATCCCCGCCTGGTCTTCGGCCGCGTCACCGGGTGGGGGCAGGAGGGACCACTGGCGCATGCCGCGGGCCACGACCTGAACTACATCGCCCTGACCGGCGCGCTGCACGCGATCGGTCGCGCCGGCGCCCCGCCCACGCCGCCGCTCAATCTGGTAGGCGATTTTGGCGGCGGCGCGCTCTATCTGGTCGTGGGCGTGCTTGCCGCGATCATCGAGGCGCGGCGGTCGGGCAAGGGCCAGGTCGTGGATGCGGCCATGGTGGATGGCGCGTCCTCGCTGATGACCTCGATCTATGGCGCGAAGGCAGCCGGTCGGCTCGCCGGGCCGCGCGGCACCAACATCACCGACTCCGGCGCCTATTTCTACGAGGTCTACGAATGCGCCGACGGCCGCTACGTCTCGGTGGCGGCGATCGAGGCCAAGTTCCACGCCGAACTGCTGCGCCTGCTGGAGATCGACCCGGCGACGATGCCGCCGCAGATGGATCGCACGCGGTGGCCCGAGGCGAAGGCGCGCCTCGCCGAACGTTTCCGGACGCGCACGCGTGAGGATTGGTGCAGCCTGCTGGAAGGCAGCGACGCCTGCTTCGCGCCGGTTCTGTCGATGGACGAGGCCGCGCACCATCCGCATAACCGCGCGCGCGGCGCGTTCGTTGAACTGGACGGCGTGGCGCAGCCCGCGCCGGCGCCGCGCTTCAGCCGCACGCGGCTTGATCCGCCGACGCCGCCTGAGCCTTCCGGCGCGTCCGATCCGCGCGCCGTGCTGACCGAATGGGGCATTCCGGCCACCGAGACCGAAGCGGCACACGCAAGTGGGATTCTGGTGTGAATTTCCGCGTATTGCCGATGTTGCAACGGCCACGTATCCTGCCCCCGCAACTTGCGAATCAATCGCAACAAGGAGCGCAAGCGGCTATGGGTAACGACGGAAGCCAGATCGCCCGACGCTGCGAGCGCGCGGTGGTGACCGCCTACCGCGACCTGCGCCACCTGGGCTCGGACGACCTGGCGGCGTTTCGCGCGTGCACGAGGCTTTACCGCATCCACCATCCGGAGGCGTCGCTGAACGAGGCGCGCCGGCTGGTCGCCGAATGGATCGACCATCATTTGGTCCGAGCCGACCAAGGCCCAACGCCAGGCTGCGCCTGCCAGTAGCGACAGCTTACCGCACCGCTGCTTCCGGTACCGCCACCGGCCAATCCCCGGTGATCGCTGCCAGCACCGCCTGAGGCGATATGCGCGACATCCCGTTTTCCATGTTGATGCCGCCGGGCGGCGTGATCGCCACGATGCGCGCGCTGTGGTGCAGCGGCGTCGTGGCGCCGAACAGGCCGTAGCTGCGCGTGCCGACGGCGGCGGCCAGGTTCATCACACCGGTGTCGTTGCCGACGTAGCAAGCCGACGCGGCGAACAACGCTGCCAGTTCGCACAGGTCCCAGCCGATCGCCAACCGCACGCATCGCGCGTGCGCCCCCAGTCGGGCGATAACGTCGTTGGCGAGACCCGCTTCGGCACGGCCGCCGGCCAGCACGACAGACGGCCAGCCGGACGCGATCAGTCCAGCCACCAGTGCGGCAAACCGTTCCGCACCCCATTGCTTGTACGGCTCTGAGCTGCCGATGCCGATGGCAACGATCGCACCCACGCCAATCCAATCCGCCACCTTCTTGCGCGCCTGCGCGTCGACGGCCAGGCACGGATCCGGATCAATCAGCGGAATGGCGGCCGCAGCCAGCCAGGCCGTCGCCTGCTCATGCGGATTAAGCCGCAGCGCCGATGCGGACAGGAAGGGCGGGCGATTGAGCGCCAGGCGCTGTAGGCGGAACCCGTAGCCGAAGCGGGCAGGGATGCCCGCGGCCATGGTCGCGACGGCCAGCGTCTGGCTGTGATGCAGCAGATAGACGGCATCGAGGCGGTGCGCCCGCAGGTCGCGGACAAACGTGACCAGCCGGAAGGCGCCATCGTGCCGACCACGGCGCTGCTCGGGGTTGCGGTCCAGCCACATCACGTCGCGGACTGCCTGCTCGGCGCGGAACAACTGGTCGGCGGCCGAGCGCGGCTTGGCGATCAGCGTGACCGGCTCGCCAACATGGGCGGCGATGGCGCGGATATGCGGCAGATGCCAGATCATGTCGCCGATGCCAGGCAGCGGCTGCAGCACAGCCACAGTCCGCTCGACTGTCACCCCGTCCCGCCCGCGGCGCGCGCCTCGGCCAGGCCCCAGCCGAGCAGCAGAAAGAACCAGCCGCCCATCGGCATGGAGGTGAACGCACTGGTCGAGGCCAGCGGCCATACCTGGATCAGGATGGAGGCGAACAGGCCAACCCGCAGCGGCTGCGGATTGCGCCACAGGCCGCGGCCCAGCGGCATCAGCCACGCGATCGCCAGCGCGGCAAACAGTATCAGTCCTGGAAATCCGCCCTCATCCAGTGCCTGGGCATAGAAGTTGTGCGGATGCTGGGCGCAGATGACAGCGCCCCCACCTTCGGGTTGGCGGCCATCGAACGAGGCACGGAAGTAGCGCGGCATCGCGCAGCCGGTGCGGAACCCGTCGAAGCCGCGGCCGGTCACCGGGTGCTGCTCGCCGATTTCCAGGGCGCGGGCATACAGCTCTCCGTACTGGCTGGTGGCGAAGTGATCCATCTGGTCGGAGAACTTCAGCACCAGCCGATGGTAGGTCGGCGGCGATACGACGACGGTGGCTGCAAGCAGCACCGCGCCTGCGACGCCGGCGACAAGCACCAGGGGCCGCAACTGCCGCAGCAGCACCGCCGAGACGAACAGGCCGAGCCCCGTCAGCAGCAGCGGCATGCGCTGGCCGATCAGCACCATCACGCACACGCCGGCCAGCAGCAGCGCATATGCGCCGAGTTTCGCGGCGACGCCGATCCGCGCCAGCAGCGCGGCGGCGGGCGGGATCAGTGCGGGAAACAGGATGCGCGACAGCGGCGGTCCTGCGCGCGGCTTGCCGAACGGACCGGTGAGTTCGCCATCGCGGCCGGATGGCTCGCCATACAGGTTGTGACCAAAGGCGAACTGGACCAGCACCTGCAGGGCGATATAGACGGCGGCAGCGGCGATGATGCCGAACAACCACCGGCGGGCGGACGCGTCGCTCAGAACCTCGTGCTCCAGCGCCGTGACGAAGATCAGGAAGCGCAGCGCGGCAACTGCCTGCACGAGCGAACCTGCACCGCCTTCGCCAAGGCCGAGGGCAGGGACGGGCAGGGAGCACAGGACCAGCCAGCCCCACCAGAGCAGGCCCACTCGCAGCCACGACGCGCGCAGCCACGTCCAGTCGCGCGCGATCGCCGAGCGGGTCAGGAAGCAGGCGTCGGTGACCGCGATCGCCGCTTCCGCAAATCCGTGCGCGTGGAGCAGCAGCAACGGGGTCAGCAGGACGGCGATCAGCGCGGCGCGGTCGAGCGCGGGCAGGATGCGGCTCTGCGCGTCCGTCAGGATGGCGGTGGACATGCGGCCTCGGTTCCTGCCAGCCGCGGGCGACGCGGGCAAGTGGCGCTTATTGTCACTCCCTGTCATCCCCGCGGTTCTCCCAGTCATCCGCGCTGTTTTCCCGTCATCCGCGCTGTTTTCCCGTCATCCCCGCGAAAGCGGGGACCCAGCCGAACCGCACCCCACGCAACCTGGGTCCCCGCTTTCGCGGGGATGACGAGGGGAGCGGGGATGACAAGGGGAACGGGGATGACGAGGGAGTATGGCAGTCGGCGCAGCGGTGATCAGCCCAGCGGTGAAGGTCTCAGCCGTATCATCCGTCGCGTGCCTGGAGAATGCCCGCCTTGATTGCCTCGACGAACAGGCGCCAGTCGCGCTCGACCTGGCCGCCATAGGTCACGGCGAAATCGGCAATCGCCACATCGAACGTACTGCCTGATCCCATGTAGCCGGAGATCTTTGCCGCGTCGCCGGACCGCGCGTGCGCGCGCGCCAGGGTGCTGCCGCACAGCGTGGCATACCAAGGCAGCGCGGCGTCGGGCAGGTCGGTGTCGATCATCGCAAGACGCGAATCCTTCAACTGTCGCACATAGCAGTACTGATCGCTGAAATGGTCCTGTGTCCAACCGAGAAAGATATCACGCTGGCCCTGCATGATGCGTTGCCCGGTAACGACGCGCTGCCCCTGGTCGGTATAGATGCTCGGCGCCGCACACGCGGCCAGCACGGATTGCTGAGCCTCGGTAAGCTGCAGCAGCAGGGTCGCATCATCGCGGGTGACGAACAGCCCAATGGCGCAGAATGTGCCGACGATGCCAACGCCGGCCACCTTGAATGCAACATCGACCAGGCGATAGCGGTCGAGCAGTACCGCGCGCTCTTCAGGCATGGCGTATCGGTAGGTTTCGAATGCCGTGCGGGCTACCAGTTCGTGCGTGTCATCAGCCTGATCGCACAACTGCAGTACCAGTTGCGGTCTCGGCCGTAAGCGCCAACTGTTCTTGCGGTGCTCCAGCAGCTTCGGATAGCCCTTGCGGTGCGCATCGGCTGCGGCGCGCAATCGCTTCAGCTCGCGTTCGCGCAGCTTGGCATCGTCAATGTTCTGCAACATACACGTTACATCGATGCGCGAGCGCCATGTTGACAGCGGATCAAGCTTGACTGTCGCCGCCATGTGCTGGCGGTAAGCTGCCACGACGCGGCGCGCAAGTTGGTGGCATGGCCGGTCTGCCATCCCGCGGCTCTTGCCGTCGACCGCGAAACTTGCTGCCAGGCGTTTGAGATCCCACTCGAACGGCGCAGGCAGCGTCTCGTCGAAATCGGTGATGTCGAACACCGGCGAGCCGTCCGGTGCCGCATAGGCGCCGAAGTTGGCCGAATGACAGTCGCCGCAGGATTGCACCCAGATGCCGCTGGCCGGCATCGTCGCGAGATCCTCCGCCATCACCGCCGCCGAACCTCGCAGGAAGGCGAACGGTGATTTTTGCATCCGCCCGTATCGTGTGGGAAGCAGCGTCGAGATTCGATGACGGCTTGTCTCAACCAGGATATCCACAGGATCGCGGCGGTCGGCTTGCGGTGTCCAATTGGCGTGCTGTGCGCGCGGCACAAGCCCGCGCAAACCACGGCCGACCTGTTGCCGCTCAACGATCGGCAACAGGCCATCCGGTTGGACATGTTCCAGCGGCATCTGATCCTGTTTTCCCGACGCGATGCACGATCACACCGCAAGAGTGCTCCGCGGTGCAAGTTGAATATTGTGGCAATGCAAGCCGGCGCGATCACGATGCGTCCACGCATCAGCCAAGGAGTTGCGGCCAGCGTGCATTGATTGCCCAGAGTATGCAGGCGGTGATGGCGCCTGCAATCACGTCGTCGGCCATGACACCCGCAGCCCCATGCTGGCGGTCGGCCCAACCGATCGGGCCAGGCTTCGCGATGTCGAGCACGCGGAAGATGAGGAATGCCGCGAACAGACCCACGAGCGATGCATGTGCGAGGCCGAACAGCGCCAGCCATTGGCCAGCGAACTCGTCGATTACAACCCAGCCGGGATCGCCATCGACGTTTGCCGCGCGCACCGCCCAATATCCACCGAGCGTTGCAATCAGCACCGCGACGGGCAGTGCGTACGGGGGCAGTTGCATCAGCAGCGCGCCTGATAGTAGCGCCATCGCAGAACCTGCCGTGCCTGGGGCAATCGGGACAAAACCGCAACCACAACCACTGGCGATCAGGCGTGCAAAGGTCACCCCACACGGTCCAGGAATGCGCGCAATGCAGCGACGACCTCTGGCTCGCCAAGGGTCGGCGCGTGCCCGATGCCGGGCAGCGATATCATTGCTATATCGGGTCGAAGTGCGTGCATGCGGGCAACCGTGTCCGGCAACAGGATGTCGCTGGCCTCGCCACGCACGAGCAGCAGCGGCAGATGAGCCAGCCCCCCGAACAACGCCCACAGATTGGGTGTCTTGCCATTTAGCAATTTTGCGATACGCGTGTCCCAGGTGGGTCGCAACATTCCATCGCCGTCCGGCGCATAGGTGAGCGCGGCCATGTCGCGCCACGCCGCATCGCCATCCAGCGACAGAGGCGGCAGCACGGCTCGCAGATGCGCGACGGCCGCGTCGATATCGGTGAACGCGGCGTTATTGCCGATGAAGCGGCGAACGTCCTCGGTTCCCTCACTGCCAACATACGGACCGATATCGTTCAGCACGACGGCACGGAACAGCGAAGGGCGCGCGGCGGCAAGGCCCATGCTGAGCAGCCCGCCGAAGCTGGTGCCGATTCCGATCACGTCGTGCAGGTGCAGGGCGGCGCAGATGTCGAGCACGTCGCGCAGGCAGGCCTCGGGTGCATATCGGGAAATATCGCGCGATCGGCCGGACTGGCCGCGGCCGGCATAATCGAGCGATACGACACGCCGTCCGGCACCCAATAATTGCGCCAGATCCTTGAAATCACCCGAGGTCCGCACGATGCCCGGTAGGCAGAGCAGCGGCGTGCGCGAATTGCCGTCCCGCCATTCGCGGACAAATAGCGACAATCCGTCCCAGGCGGACAGCCGGTGGACTACTGCGTCCATTGTGCAAGCAGGGTCGGCGTGTTCTCGCCGCGCCGCGCCCGGTAGATCACCACGTTCTCCAGCACGCGCTGCACATAGTTCCGCGTCTCGTTGATGGGAATCAGCTCGATCCAGTCGAGCATGTCGATCGGGCCGACGCGCGGATCGCCGTTTTCCGGCAGCCACTCATCGACGCGATGCGGACCCGCGTTGTAGGCGGCGACCGCCAGCGGCAGCGAGTTGCCGAAGCGGTCCAGCATCTCCTGCAGGTAGGCGGTGCCAAGGCGCATGTTGTGCGATGGATCGTTGGTCAGGGAAACGAGCGAAGTCGCGACACCGACCTGTTTCGCGACCGCCTGCGCGGTGAACGGCATCAGTTGCATCAACCCTCGCGCGCCGGACGGGCTGACGGCGCCGATATCGAAGCTGCTCTCCTGACGGATCAGGCCGAGGGCCACCGACGGATCGACCGGTTCGGTGGGCGGTTCGGCGGCGATGGGCCAGCCTGCCTCCGGCAATACCAGTCCGTCACGGCCCATACGGCGGGCGACGAACACCGCCGTGTCGGGCAAGCCCAGACGAAGTGCGAGCCGTGCCGTCAGCGACCGCTCGGCCGGATCCGGGGCGAGCTCGTCCATCCGCAGCAGAAATGCGCGAGCGCGGTGTGGATCGTTCCACGCGACCAGCATGGCTGCCGCGCGCACCACTTCCCGGTCGGTGAATGCCAGCACCTGCTCGCGCGTGTAGGAGGGATCGTGCAGCGAGGTGATGCGGCGCCCGAGTGCCACGGCGTCGTCGCCCAGCGCGAGAGCGGCGAGCTGACCGTAGAAGGTGGTCGGCCAGGCGGCGGCGCGCTCGTAGTCCGGGCGCGGATCCTTGCCCGCGGCTGCTGTCGCGCGGCCTAGCCAGTAGTACGCGCGACCCTGCGTGATCGCGGCCTTGGACAGCCCCACCAGCGCCGTGAAATGGCGTGTTGCGGCCGCGGGGTCATTCAACCGGCGCAAAGCAATGAAGCCCGCGAGGAACTCGGCGTCGAGCATCTGCTCCGGGGTGATCTGGCCGTGGTTCGCGGCGAGCGCGTAAGCGCCGGCGGCATTGCCGTCGCGCAGCAGGCGACGGGCGAGCAGGTTGCGCTCGGTCCAGAATGCGGCGAGTTCGTCGGACGGTGCATCGCGTTGCGCTGCCTCCCCGGCGCGTTTCCATAGTGCCAGGGCATCCGCGGCGCGGTCGGCATGACGCAGCCACCGGGCGCGGTCGATCACCATCCCCGGGTCGTTGCGGACAGCGGCGGGCAGGGCGGCGAGCAGCGTTTCCGCGTTGGGCGCATCCCGCTGCAGGGCAAGCCGTGCCTCCGCTTGCGCGCGGTGCGCCGGATCGAGCCGTGGGATCTGTCGCGCCGCCGCGGCTGCGTCACGCCAAGCGAGACGCTGGAACCGCGCCCACTGGTCCTCCTGCCGAACGGCGCCGGACCAGCGGTGCAGGAATGCAGTCTCGGCTGCCGCGTCAGTGATGCCGGCGAGCCAGGCATTGCGCGCCTCTTCCGCTGCCCGCGCATTGTCCCCGGCATTCGCCCACGCCTCGGCGCAACGCAGCATGGCCTGCGGCACGGTCAGCCGGTTGCGTTCGCATTGCGCGAGCGCGGAGGACTGGTCGGGTTCCGCGGCGATGGCCTCCTGCCGGCGGCGCTCCAGCAGTGCCTGGGTCGGCCAATCGGGATTCTGCGCCATGAAGTCGGTGATCTCGTCCGCCGTCGCGGCCCCCGGCGCCAGCAGGCGGAAATAGGTGACGAGCTTGGTCGCGACCGGATCGGCATAGGCTGCCGCGGCGAGTTGTGCATCCGACCACCGGTCGGCCCGGATCGCCGCGATCGGGTCACCGGATTGCGCCATGGCCGGGGTCGCGGCGAACAGGGCAACCAGAGCGTAACGGGGGCGAATCGTGGCACGCATGGCCACCTTTCTAGCCCAGTCCGGCCTTGCGGCGCATCAGTGACGCGCCTAGCTTCGCCTACCCAATCAGCAGGCAGCCAAACCCAAGGGAGAGGGTCATGTTCAAGGGATCGCTCGTTGCTCTGATCACGCCGATGCGTCCGGACGGGTCGGTCGACGAGAAGGCCTATGCCGAGTTTGTTGACTGGCAGATCAAGGAGGGCACCGACGCCGTCGTACCGGTCGGCACCACCGGCGAGAGCCCGACGCTGTCGCATGACGAACACAAACGGGTCGTGGAGATCGCGATCGAGGTGGCCAAGGGGCGCGTCCCGGTGATCGCCGGCGCCGGCTCCAACAGCACGGCGGAGGCGATCGATCTCGCGCGCCATGCCAGGAAGGCGGGCGCGGATGCGACCCTGATCGTGACGCCCTATTACAACAAGCCGACGCAGGAGGGCATGTACCTGCACTTCAAGGCGATCGCCGATGCGGTCGATCTGCCGATGATCATCTACAACATCCCGCCACGCTCGGTGGTGGACATGAGTGTCGAGACGATGGCGCGGCTGGCCAAACACAGGAACATCGTCGGCGTGAAGGACGCGACAGCGAACCTGGCGCGCCCGCTGCACACCAAGCGCTCCTGCGGCGACGATTTCTGCCAGTTGTCGGGCGAGGACCACACGGCGATCGCCTTCCTCGCGGCGGGCGGCGATGGCTGTATCAGCGTCACGGCGAATGTCGCGCCGCGGCTGTGCGCGGCGATGCAGGACGCCTGGCAGGAGGGCCGCGTCAAGGACGCAATGGCGATCCAGAACCGGCTGGTGCCGCTGCACGACGCGCTTTTCTCGGAGACGAGCCCCGCGCCGGTGAAGTTCGCGGCGTCGCTGCTCGGCAAGACGTCCGAGCATTGCCGCCTGCCGCTGGCGCCGATCATGGAGGGCACGCGGACGAAGGTCCGTAGCGCGATGACGGAGGTTGGGCTGTTGAACTGAGGCCACGGCGCACGATGGCAGGACGGCCGACAAGACGATGATGGCAAGGCAGATGAAGTAGGGGAATCTTTAAAGCGCCCAGGAGGTCACAATGGCGTACGCAAATGCGATTATGGCAAGCCCAGCCATCCGCATGCCGTCTGTGGCGATGCCGAACCTGCGACGCCCGCGTATGTCACAGCGAACCCGCGCGCTGCTGATGATGGGCATCATGATCAGCCCCACTTTCCTCGCGGACGACATCGGTTACGGCGTCAAACGGCTGTTCAAGACGGCCGATCAGATTGCCGAGATGCGAGCACCCGACTCGATGCTTACGCGCGCGCGTATTTTCCAGGTCGCCTGTCCCGCGACGGACTCCCCAACGGCGGAGCGGGATCGTTGGACCGCCGAGGCCGCACTGAATGGCTGGCCGCAATATCCCGAGGCCGGCAAGGGCTGCTTCAAGCCAGAGCGAAGCTTGTACGGAATCGTTGGACTGAAGGTGTTCGGCGTTGCATGCCCCAATGCGGTACTCTCGGTGGCCGATCAGCGGCGATGGGTGGCCTACGCCGCCAACCATGATTGGGCTCCCTACCCGCAAGCTGGCGAGGGCTGCGTCGATCCGTGATTTCCGCGACCGCCGTCGTGAAGACCTGTGCCTATCAGGTCAAGAAAGAATCTTAGCGCAGATTCAGAAAGGCGATGCACGCAAAGCACGCAGATGACTCGGCGCGGTTCATTGGCCATGGACCACGCGTTTGATCTCCAGGCGTATTGTGGACAGTGAATGCGCAGCCGATCACGCGCCCTGACAGTTCATTCAGCCCAATGTTATCTGCGTGTTCTGCGTGCATCGTCTTCCTGCATCTGCGCCAAAATTCTTGCTTTGCGATGCTGCGGACAAATGATCGCGGAAGCATTGATGCGCCGGCGACGCCGCAGATGCTCGAAGCGTTTCAATCCATGGAATCAAGCCTATCGCAATCGGCCAGCGCCTCCATGTCGCAGCACCAGTACCCAGCGCAATGATTTTGCCTTTTTGGCTTTGCCGGAGGGAGGACTGGAAACCCCGCTGACGTCCCCGGTTGAGGCGGTGTGGCCGCTCGTTTAAACCGGTTAAAATCACTGTGCAGATGCGGTAGCATGGCGATCGGCGGCAGGTTGATCAATCCCAATTTGAGGCCGCCGTGGCGCGTCACACTTGTTGTCCACATGCCTCACTGTTCCTTGTACGAAACTGACGCGCTGCCCTGACGTGAGGTGACAACCGGCTTCTCTCGCAGGGGTGAAATGGCGTTCTCCAGGCAGCGTGGCTCCCTCGCTCGGCTGGAATTGTCGACCGCGACTGCGTATCTTCCTTGCATGGATAGATCCGAGAATCACTCCGAGGTCCCCACCGGTTGGCTTGAAGCCCTTGCCGAGAGCGAGGCCGAGCGTGCCGCCGGGCAGACCGTGCCCGGCGAGGTTGTCCGCCAGCGCCTTTTGGGCAGCATCGCCCGGATCTAGGCCAAGCAGGCCGCCGCGCGGCAGCGCAGGACCGCCTCGCGCCGTTGATCGCCTACACTCCGAGGGCCATACGTCAGGTTGATGCCCTCATACAGCACTTTGAGGAGCACCAACGCAGCGGGGCTGTCCACGCCCTCGCGGGCTCGCCGCCCCCCGCGCCTCTATCCGCACCTTGCACGGCAACGCCGCGCCTGAGTGAAGGCGGCCCGATATTGGATCGCCTATAGCAGCACTGTCCCGCCCATGATTGTCGCCGTATTCTACCAAACCGCCGACATTCCACGCCGAACATAGGGGCGGCGGCGGGTCGGCCAAGACGTGCCGCACTTCGCCGCACGGCAGCGGCAATGTTATCTCGCTATTCCGGAATCGGTAGCTGAACCATGGCTGAAGCAAAGACCAAGAAGACCCTGATCTCGCACGGCATCGCGGCACAGAACCGCAAGGCGCGGTTCGACTACGCTATCAAGGACACCGTGGAAGCCGGGCTCGTGCTGAAGGGCCCGGAGGTGAAGTCGCTGCGGCACGGCCGCGCCACCCTCTCGGAGGCGTGGGCAGGCGAGCGGGAAGGGGAGCTTTGGCTGTTCAACGCCTATATCCCGGAATACCAGGGCGGCGTGCTGTCACACTTCGAACCGCGCGCCCCACGCAAGCTGCTGCTGAAGCGCAAGCAGATCCGCTCGCTGGCTGGAGCGGTGGCGCGTGAAGGCGTCTCGCTCGTGCCCCTGCAGATCCACTTCAACGAACGCGGCATGGCCAAGGTGCTGCTGGGCCTGGGCGAGGGCCGCAAGAAGCACGACAAGCGCGCCGCGGTCGCCGCGCGCGACTGGCAGCGCGATAAGGCGCGGCTGATGCGGGCGCGCGGATAGCATGGGTGCAGCTGGTGCGTTTGTCGTCGTGCTGCTATTCGCCGGCGAGGTGTTGGCGGCTGGTCATGCACTGGAATGCCCGGCACGTGCGCCGTCGGATTGGGGCGGTTCGTCGGGGCTGCTGGCCGGCGTGCAGGTCGTGTCGGCCAAGCGTAGCGAGAAGATCGATGATACCGCGCCTCCGGACCTGGTACCCGACGACCAACGTACGCAAAGCGGCATCCTGCATTCGATCTGGCGGATGAACTCCGACGGTCCGGAGTGGCTGTTCCAGGTGTGGTGCCACTACGCGGGAACACGCCGTGTGCTGAAGGTGGATGCTCCAAGCGTGACGCGGTGCGAGTATCGAACTGTGGCCGCGCATCCGGATCGGCCGCCACAGCAAATGGTGTGCGACTGACATGCGCGACAAGCTGATCGAGGCGAAGCAGAAATGGGCGCGCGAGGGACGGCTGCTGACCGGGACCACGTCCGACCCGGCATTCGATCGGCTGCCGCCGGGGCAAACGCTGGTTCGTGATTGGCCCGTGCTCGATCTGGGCGCTGAACCGAATGTCACGCCGCAGAAGTTTCGCCTCGACGTCGATGGGGCTGTGGAAAATCGGCTCAGCTTCTCGCTCGACGAATTCATGGCACTGCCCCAGACCGAGAGCATGTCGGACATCCACTGCGTGACGAACTGGTCGCGCTACGACAACCACTGGAAGGGCGTGGCGGCCCAGGCGCTGTTGCGGATCGTGCAACCGAAGCCGGACGCTCGGCACGTGATGTTCCACGGCTTCGACGGTTACACGGCGAACGTGCCCCTGGAGCAGTTGGATCAGCCGGACGTATTCCTGGTGCACGAGTGGGAAGGCAAGCCGCTTTCGCGCGCCCATGGCGGTCCGGTGCGGATGCTGATCCCCCGGTTGTATTTCTGGAAGTCGGCGAAGTGGCTGCGGCGCATCCAGTTCACGATCAGCGATCATCCGGGGTTCTGGGAACAGCGCGGCTACCACAACAACGGCGACCCGTGGCAGGAGGAGCGGTATGGTTGAGCCGACACGACGGATGGTGCTCGCGGCAGCGATAGGAGCTTGCATGGCAGCGGACAAGGAAATGCTCGCGTGGAACTTCGGCTTTCCGTCGATCGACGAGGGGAGGCTGGATTTTTCCCAGTTCAGAGGTCGCGTGCTGCTGGTGACCAATACCGCATCGTTCTGCGGCTACACCTATCAGTACGAGGCGCTGGAGAAGCTGCACAGGACTGACGCGGCGCGCGGGCTGACGGTGATCGGCGTGCCCAGCCAGGACTTCAATCAGGAGTCCGCCGACAACAAGACGGTGAAGGAATTCTGCGATGCGACGTTCGGCGTGGAATTCCCGATGGCGGGCATCGCGCATGTTCGCGGTTCGCAGGCTGCACCGTTCTATGCCTGGGTGCGCGAGCAGAAGAACTGGCAGCCGGACTGGAACTTCAACAAGGTGCTGATCAGTCGCGACGGACGCATCGCCGGCACCTTTGGCTCGGGCGACGAGCCGAATGGTCCCAGATTGACAAAGGCCATCGACGCGGAACTGGGCAAGCCGGCAAGTTGAACCGCCTGGACCTTACGGTCTGCCGAGAAACAACCGAATCATTTACTAAGCGCAGCGCATGCTTCATCGTCGTGGTGGTAAGAGCGTTGCGCCACTTGGAACACTTATTCCGCCGCGGATCCTTAGTTGATCCTGAACGATTATGCCAAGCGCCCTAAATGTTGACGCACGGCACTCGCCGCACAGACGTCATGGCCGGGCTTGACCCGGCCATCTGTAGCTGCACGGGGCTGCAAAGATGGCCAGGTCAAGCCCGGCCATGACGGTTTTGCGGTGACGCTGCGCCTGAACGGAGAGTCAACCTTTAGGGTGTTTGGTATTACATCATGAGCAAGGCGGCGTTCAGCTACGCGGCCTACGGCGTCATCCAGCCAACCAACGAGTTCATGATCGCCGAAGACTGGGAGATGATCTATTTCGCATGGCAACCGTACGTGTACTGCGACGTGGCGCTGTGCACGGTCGGCAATACGGCGCCGATCTTGATGCCGCAGATGCCGGATCCCCGTGTCGCGGCGCTGCTGCAGAGCAACGCTGAACTGGAGGCGCGCAATGCGTCGCTGGCGCAGGCGCTTGATGCCCTGCGCGCCTCCACCTCGTGGCGGATCACCGAACCGATGCGGGCGCTTCGGCGGTCGCTGGCGCCCCGTCAGACCCTGTCGATGCGGCAGGAGTAGCAACCGCGCCTGGCATTGTGCGCATGCAGGAATGCCACGTCGTCCCGATAGAACATCCGATCGATGATCGTCTCAAGTTCAATACCCTCAGTCACCTCGGCATCGACCATGATGCCGACCGAATCGTAGGCCCGCACCGACAGCAGTCGGGTGCGTTGCTGCGCCGGCACCTGATTGACGAAGCTTGCCGTCTCCCGCACGCCCTCGCGCACGAAGATCGGCCCGCTCGCGCGGTACGGCGATGTCGGCGCGACGTGATGCGGGTAGTTCAGCAGGATCGACACCTCGCCAGGCTCGGAATCGCGCAGACTGACACGGCACGGCTGCATCAGCGGCGCATCCTCGGCCTTGGCGACGACACGGCGCGCGCCACGGCTCAGCAATTCCCCGTCGCTCATCGCGAAAAACGGGACAAAGGGTTCCAACGGCAGGCCGGTAATGCGGAAATTCATGGCATCGCTCCTTGTGGGTGATGCCCGCAACATGGGCGCACGCACCGCCCACATGCCATCCGCCTATTGCGGCCAGACGGTCCGCTGTTCGCCTTGCGACCGGCCGATCCTGTCGAGCAGTGCCTCGACGACCGTGTGGAACATGGCCTCGGTCAGCCGCCCGGTGTTCGTGTTCAACCGGGACACGTGATAGCTGTCGGCGAGCAGCCTGCCCTCGGGGAGGGCGTGGATCTCGCCATGGCGAAAGGCAGCGTGCGCGGGCCGCATGCCGCATGCCCGCAGCACCGAGCGATGTGCTGTCCCACCCAGCGCCAGCACGCCACGCAGCCGCTTCATGGCGGCGATCTCGGCGGTCAGGAACCGGTTACAGGTGCCGATTTCGAGCGGCGTCGGCAGGTTGCCGGGGGGCACGCAGCGCACCGCATTGGTGACGCGGCAATCGACGAGGCTCAGCCCGTCCCCGGGATCGGCGCCATAGGCTCCCTTTGCGAGACCGAAATGCACCAGGGTGCGATACAGCAGCATACCGGCGAAATCGCCGGTGAATGGTCGCCCGGTTCGATTTGCGCCACGGACGCCGGGGGCCAGGCCGACGACCAGCAGTCGTGCATCAAGGCTGCCGAAACTCGGCACAGGTGCATTGAACCAATCGGGATTGGCGGCCCGATTCGTCCGCCGGTACTCACCCAGCCTCGGACATAGCGGACAGTCTGCCTCCGGGTCGCGTGCCTCGGGGAACGCAGCCGCGCCCGAACGCCTCACGCGGCGTCGTGCGGATCTGGGAACGGTTCAGCCGGTGTCTGGCGCAACGGCACGGTACGCACGCGCGGTTCGGTCTGGCGGCGGGTGAACTCAGGGGCGATGTCGGCAAGCTCCAGGAACTGGTCCGCCTGGCGGCGCAGTTCGTCGGCGACCATGGGCGGACTGGTGCGGATCGAGGAAACCACCGAGACGCGCACGCCGCGGCGCTGCACCGCCTCCACCAGCCGGCGGAAATCGGAATCGCCACTGAACAAGATCGCGTGATCCAGCCGCGGACACAGTTCCAGCATGTCCACGGCGACCTCGATGTCCATGTTGCCCTTGACACGCCGGCGTCCAGCCGCATCGGTGAACTCCTTGGCCGGCTTGGTCACCAGCGTGTAGCCGTTGTAGGCCAGCCAGTCGGTCAGCGGCTTCAACGGCGAATATTCGTCAGTTTCCAATACCGCGGAGTAGTAATAGGCCCGCACGACATGGGCTTTCTTGCGGAAGAACTCCAGCAGGTTCCGGTAATCGACGTCGAAGCCGAGATTACGCGAAGCGGAGTATAGATTGGCGCCATCAATGAACAGGGCTACCCGTTCATTAGGGAGGAAATGCATGGATCGAAGCCTCTTGAAGCAGGGTGCGGGACCAGTCGGAAGATGTGCGGACCGGGTAAAGAGCGAGAATCCGGGGCGATCGAGAAGCAAATCATCGCAGCTTATTGTTGGCCTGTGAACCACCCGGCCGGAACCGTTTCGGATGATATTCGTCGCCATCGGCGCAAACCTGCCAGGACCCCACGACACCACGCCCATCGAGACTTGCCGGCGTGCTGCTGCCGCCCTGGATGCGCTGCCGGGGCTGCGGCTGCGGGCGCTCTCGCGCTGGTATCGCACCGCACCCGTCCCGCCGTCTGGACAGCCGCACTATGTCAACGCGGTTGCGGTGCTTCAGGTTGAACCGGGCATTGAGCGACCCGACCCGGCCATCCTGCTCGCCACACTGCAGGCAATCGAGAACCGGGAGGGACGCGTCAGGGGTAAGCCGAACGCCGCGCGTACGTTGGACCTCGATATCATCGCGATGGGGCAGGGTGGACAACTCGTGCGAACGGCGCCCGACCCGGTGCTGCCGCATCCGCGGGCCCACGAACGGGCGTTCGTTCTGGTGCCTTTACTGGACGTGGCGCCGGCGTGGGTCCACCCCGTACTACGGCGCCGCGCCCGTGAACTGCTGGGCGATCTGCCCCGGCGAGACGTAACGGTCTGCGACGAAACAAGTCAGTCGGTTTGCCAATGTCATTCTCGGCAATTTCGCCAATCCCCGTCATCCCCGCTTTCGCCGGGATGACGAAGGAATCGCGGGATGACATGGGCAGTGCGGGGATGCCAAGGAGAGCGACGGCTTAAGCCTCACAGAGCACGCAGGAACTCGACCATCGCCTGGTTGACCTCGGCCGCCCGCTCCTGCTGCGTCCAGTGCCCACAGCCTGGCAGCATGATCGACCGGCGAAGTCGCGGAACGAACTTCGACAGGTTCGCAACCAGATCGGCACTGCCGCGGAATGCCATCACAAGGTCGCGGTCACCGGCGATGTAGAGCGCGGGCACGGTGACCTTCGCACCGGCGAACGGCGCCAACAACTCCCAGTTGCGGTCGATGTTGCGGTACCAATTGAGGCCGCCGCGAAAACCCGTGCGTGCGAACTCGGCCGCATAGAAGTTGACATCCTCCTCGGTAATCCAGGCCGGCAGCGACCCGGGCGTCGCCATGTGGGTCCCCATGCGTGCGCGGAGACCGCCGTCACGCGGCACCATGCCGACATCACCCGCCGAAAGACCGCCCGCGCGCAGCGGGCCATCTCCAGAATTGGAAAACAGGATGCCGCGAATATAGAAGCGCACATCCTGCTCCAACTCCGCCTCGGCCACGCCCGGCGTCTGGAAGTAGAGCTGATAGAACACGGCGTCTTCAGTCTGCGGCATCGCCGTCGTCGGACGCACCGGGCCGCGCGGCCGATACGGCACGCTCAGCCCGATCACGCCGTGGAACCGGTCAGGCCGCAGCAACGCGGCGTGCCACGCGACCGGAGCGCCCCAGTCGTGGCCGGCGATCACGGCCTGCTCCTCGCCCAGGGCATCCAGCAGACCCACCATGTCGCCGACCATGTGCAGGAGCGTGTACTGGTCGATTGCATCCGGCCGATCGGTCTGCCCATAGCCACGCATGTCGGGGGCCACGGCGTGGAACCCCGCCTCGGCCAGAGCGCGAAGCTGATGGCGCCAGGAGTACCAGGACTCCGGAAATCCGTGGCACAACAGCACAAGTGGCCCCGTGCCCTGCTCGGCCACGTGCATGCGAATGCCGTTTGTCTCGACAAAGCGATGCGTCGGCTCGGTCACGGCACAATCCTCCCGGCTGTTCGGCAGCACACCGAGGAATTCACCACGAAGGCACGAAGACACAAAGACGTAGAGGGCGGGCCTTCGCCCACCATGACGGTGGGGTGCGGCGCTATGCCATTTGGAGCACTTATTCCGCAGCTGTTCCTTCGTATCTTTGTGTCTTTGTGGTGAACCTACCTTCCCGCGCCGCCCAGCCCTTACCCCGCAGCGACCACCTTCGCCACCGCCTCGGGTGACTGGCGCACCAGCGCGTCGTAATCCTTCAGCAGCGTCTCGGTGATCCGCGTCGGCGTGAACCGGAGGCCGGCAATCTCGCGAACCGGCGTCACCTCGGCGGCCGTGCCGGCCAGGAACACCTCGCTCGCCTTGCTGATCTCGG
>Ga0210402_10000900_pt1 | contig 31929 bp, 21 predicted proteins | sample IncBWC7MmetaG_FD_161055 | JGI IMG/M metagenome (GOLD analysis project Ga0210402, IMG submission 161055) | Forest soil microbial communities from Barre Woods Harvard Forest LTER site, Petersham, Massachusetts, United States - Inc-BW-C-7-M | ecosystem: Environmental > Terrestrial > Soil >...
GCACGCGATGGTGATTCGGAAGAGCAAACTTGGCCTGGACGGTGAGGTGGCAGGTGTAGCAGAGCGCCGGCTCAGCCTGCTTGAGCAAGCTGTTATGCAGCCAGCGGGTTTCGTCGCCGATCTGAGGCAGTTGGAAGAAATGCGCTTGCGGGTAAGTCAAATCGCCTTTGCTGTGGTCTTTCACTTCATCAACCAGATGTGCGGTGTGGCACTGGTTGCAAGAGACCCCGTGGCCGGCGTGTTCGGAGTGCGCGAAAAAGTCCTGCTGTTTGCTGGAGGTGTGGCAACTCAGGCAGCGCGCGGCGTTTTCCTCGGCCGAAGCGCGAAACGCAAACAATGGATGATCCTTTAAGGCTTTGGCGGTGGCGGCGTCATCACCGTGGGCGGCCTGGATGGCATCCGCATGCGCTTTGGCCGGGCCGTGGCAGGTTTCGCAGCCGCGAATATATTCTTTGCCTGGGAATTCCAGCTTGGAATGGGTGGTCTTGCCGTATTCTGCGGCAACTTCCTTATGGCAACTTTTGCAGGAATCGGGGCCGGCAAAATCGCTGGCGGGTGCGTCAAATTCGGGGCTATGGCTGGCGACAGAAGGTCCGTGCAAAGACTCGGTCTGTTTCTGTGCAAGGGTTACGGTGGCTAGGCAAGCGAACGCAAGGGCCAGAGCGGCAGTTTTTGAACAAGCAAGGATGCGGCTGAGCTTCGCGGCCATTGTGGTGGGCGGTGTTTTCACGAGCCACGCTCCCGGTTAAGAATAAAATCCGCAAGGCACGTGCATTTTGCAAAGAACCGCGAGATTCGGTCTATGACGTCTGTCACATCCCGCTGTATTGAAAATTACAAAAATAACCAATCGGAAGCGAAATTGCGGCCCAAGCGCATAAGACAAGCTGTCCGCACTTCGCATCGGCAAACATGACAATCAACATGAGCCGAAGTTCGTCAATGTTCCGCGCAATCGTTTTGTAGGTCTGTACAATTTTGGACACTTCATCGCCGCGAATCGTCGGGACTCAGCCGCGCGTCAGCCGAATCCGGAGCACGAGAACTGCCAACCGATTGACGCCGATCAACTGCGCCAGCAGCGCATGAATTGGTGACGGGCGGTTGAGAACCGGATTTAAGAAGTCCGGTAACTCCAAGCACTTCTTGAGGTTGCGATGGCAGAATGCGCCGGAGCTTGTACCTCAGGGGAGAGGCATGGTTGAAGTGGAAACACTGTCAGGCCGGTGGCATGGAGCTGAGTTCCAGAAACGGTTTCAAACATTAGCAACACTTCCAAATCAGGAATCCGGCAACTCGACTTGCGCGAATCGATGGGTTGCCGTGAATTCCCCGGGGCTCGGTGCCGAACCATGAAGCGAATGTCTGATTGAGGATGTTCGGGGTGACTTTCCGCTTGCGCCGCAGGCAGGGGGTTAGGCACAGTACTGCGGGATGAATTTTCCACTACCTAATACCAGTCTCCGCTTCGGATTGCTGTTCTTCGCGAGCGTACTGGCGATCCTGCTGACCTATTTCGGGTTCCGCAATGCGCGCGCTGCGCACTATCAGGAATTGGATACGCGGGCGGGTTACGAACGCGCGGTGCAACTGGAACCGGGCGACTCGCGCAACTGGTACCTGCTTGGGCGTTCGTATCTCTATGATCTGGAACAGCCCGATACGGAGCGTGCCATAGATTCTTTGCGCCGGGCGGTGACGCTAGACCCATATTCGGCGGAAGCACTGCTGGACCTGGCCAACGCCTATGACGGCGAAGGCGATACGAAAAAAGCCGGAGAAACGTTTCTGGCGGCGAATCGGGTGTATCCGCTCTCGGCCGATGTTTGCTGGAGCTACGGAAATTTTCTACTGAGGCAGGGCCAGCATGCAGAAGCTTTCCGGGAAATCCGCAAAGCGGTGGAACTGGAGCCGAGGCGCGCGTCGGAAGCATTTTCGGTGGCCATGCGGGTGCAGCCGGACGCCAATGCGCTGCTGGACCAGGCGGTGCCCGCCAACGCGGCGGTTTACCTGCCGATTCTGCACAGTCTTTCCGCCGGGGGAGATTTGGATACCGCGCGGCTGGTGTGGGACCGGCTGGTCGGCCTCAACCAGAAAGTCCCGCTGGGTGACATGGTGCCGTTTTTCGACGAATTGATTCACCAACGGCGCGCGACGGAAGCCGCGCAGCTTTGGCAGCAGGCCGTCTCGATCATGCAGAATCCACCGCCGGCGGATCCCGAAGGCTCGTTGATCTGGGACGGAGGATTCGAATCGGGATATGCAGGAGGAGGATTCGCGTGGCATTTCGTGCCGGCGACGCGGGACGTGCAGATTTCGATCGACCGGGCGGAAAAACATTCCGGCGAACGATCGCTGCGGATTCTCTTCAATGGGCGGCAAAACCTGAACTTCGAAGATGCCTGCCACGCCATCATTCCGGCGCCGAATCAACGCTACCTGCTCAGCGCATGGATCCGAACACAACAATTGACCAGCAGCGAAGGAGTGCGGCTGCAAATATTCGTGTTCACGCCGACGGCCAACCAGTCGGTGACCACCGAAGAGGTGCACGGGACGCAAGAGTGGAAGCAGATTCAATTGGAGTGGACGGCGCCGGAGGGAGCGTCGTTCGGGTCGGTCTGCGTGAAGCGCAACATGAGCGACCAGCACGGCGCGAACATCGGGGGCGCCGCGTGGATTGATGATGTTGCGCTGGTTCCTGTGTCCGAGGCTTCGAGCAAACCATGAAGCTGCTGCGCGCGGGAATCTTTGCGGTGGTGGCATTCGCGGTGCTGAGTCACGGAGCAGTGGAGCCGTGGGCGCAAGCGGTGCTGGAGTGTGGCGCGGGATTGCTGCTGATTTTATGGGCGCTGCATTTTCTTGGTTCGAAACGGGAAGAAGAGATTGCCGCGCCGCTGCTGCTGTTTCCGCTGGCGGCGTTTGCGGTGGTGGTGATCGTGCAATGGACGCTGGGACTGACCGCATCGCCGTTTACCACGCGAATCGAATTGCAGTTGTTGTTGAGCATGTTGATTCTGGCTTTTTTGGCGGCGCAGGCATTTCGGACGCTTGCGGATTGGCGGAGCTTTGCGTGGTTCGTGATGATTCTGGCGTTTGCGGTAGCGGGCCTGGGGATCCTGCAACATTTGACGTTCAACGGAAAGTTGTACTGGTTTCGCGAGATGCGCTACGGCGGAATTCCGTTCGGACCGTTCGTAAACCGCAATCACTTTGCGGGATTCGCGGAACTGCTGCTGCCAATGGCGCTGGTGCCGTTGCTGCTGGGGCGGGTGCGGCGCGAACGGTTGATTATCGTGGGGATTCTGGCGATTATTCCGCTGAGCGCGCTGCTGCTTTCGGCGTCGCGGGGCGGCATCATCAGTTTGGGAGCGGAACTTGCGTTTCTGGCGCTGGTGCTGGCGTTGCGGCGAACCGGCGGACGCCACGTGGTGGCGGGCGGAATGGTGGTGCTGCTGGCGTTGCTTACGGTTTCGTGGCTGGGAGTAAACGAAATCCTGTCGCGCTTCTCGAAGCTGCAAACGCTGGAAGTCACGGGAAGCAAGCGCAGTTCGATGCGCTACGGTACCTGGCGGATTTTCGTGGACCACCCGGCGCTGGGGACGGGACTGGGCACGCTGCAACAAATCTATCCGCCGTACGAGACGCTGTACGACGGCAAGATTGTGAATCACGCGCACAACGACTATCTGGAAGCGCTGGCCGAGACTGGCCTGGCCGGAGGGCTGTGCTGCGCCTGGTTTGTGGGAGCGTTGTTCCTCGGAGGTCTAACCTTTCTGCAGGCAGGAGACACTTCGTTTGCGAATACCCTGCGATTATGCGGATTCACGGCATGCTGGGGTTTGCTGGTGCACAGCCTGGTGGATTTCAACCTGCACATTCCGTCGAACCTATTACTGTTCCTGCTGATGAGCCTGCTAGCCACGGCCGACATTCGCCAAGTGGCTCCGGAACGGCCGCACGGTGAGCGGCGGCGTTCTCATGGAAAACCCTGATTGACTTGCAGGTTAGGGCTGTATAATCAAGTTTGGGGGCCATTGTACGAAATGCAACCGGTAAGACTGGGCGCGGGGCTGTGGTGTTTGCTGGCGATAAGCGTTTGCGGGAGTTTCTTGCTGGGACCGACGGCCTGCGCACAAACAAATATCGAAACGCAGCAACAAGTCAACGAACGGATTCAGCAACTGTCCAAGAGCGCGGCTGCCCCCGCACACGATTACGTAATCGGACGCGGCGACCTGTTGACCCTGGAAGTTTTTGATATTCCGGAACTTACGCGGGATATCCGGGTTAGCCAAACCGGAACGTTGGGAATTCCCCTGGTGCCGGTGCGGCTATACGTCGCTGGTCTTACGGAACTGCAGACCCAGCAAAAGATCGCGGAAGTGCTGGAAGCCAACGGGTTGATCACCAATCCACAAGTGCTGGTTTCGGTGAAAGAAAAGAAGAGCAAACCGATCACTATCGTTGGAGCAGTGAATCACCCGATGGTATACCAGGCGGATCGTCAGGTGACTTTGGTGCAGGTGCTGGCGGAAGCGGGAGGAATTTCAGCGGACGCCGGCGATACAGTAATCATTACCCGCACCGCTACCGGACAGGGTGAGGGTGCGGACAGCAGCGAACCTCCGGAGATAGGCGCGGAGGATGCGATTCCGATCGCCAACCCCGTGGCTGCTCCTGCTGGTGCGACGCCGCCAGAAATATCTGATCCGGTCGCCACGAAAAATTCAAGCCCAGCGCGACAGGATGCAATGCCCGGTCCGGCGGCGAGTGGGGCGCAGATGACTGCGGCGCCTCCCGCGATCAGCGCGAGCGACGCGGCACCGCCGATCGGAAACGTCATCACCGTCAATCTGGCGGAATTGCTGGAACGTGGAGACGTGCAGAACAACATTGCGCTGCAAGGCGGAGACATTATTACCGTTCCACACGCGGGCATCGTCTACGCGCTGGGGGCGGTACAGCATCCGGGAGCGTTTGTCTCGAACAATGACCGGGCTCAGCTTTCCACTTTAAAGGTGCTGGCGATGGCCGGTGGGTTGACGCCGATTGCGAAGAAAGGTCAGGCGGTCATTATTCGCAAGGACGCACAGGGCAATGAGCAGTCGATTCCTGTGGATCTGGGCAAGATCATCTCGCAAAAATCTGAAGACGTGCGATTGATGCCGAGTGATATACTCTATATTCCAGATAATAGGGTAAAGGCAGTGCTCATTCGCGGAGCAGAGATTGGCGTGGCCATCGGCACCGCGCTGACGGTGTACCGGCTGGGCACCAAGTAGTTTAGGAAGAACATGTCCGACGAGAACAAACTGGTTCCAAGAGAAAACGGGGCAGGCGCGGTGGAAGTGGTAGCAATGCCACACCGGTTTCCCAGTTTTGATTTATCCCCGCGGGAACCGCATCTCTACGACTACCTGCTGATCCTGCGCAAGCATCAGTGGCTGATTGTGTCTTTTTTGCTGGCGGTGGTGACGATTGTTTCCATCGCCACCTTCCGGATGGAGCCGGTGTATACGGCCACCGCCCGGCTCGAAATTGACCGCGAAAATACCAACATCCTGCCATTCCAGGGCGGCGATTCCTACGACCTGATGATGGACATGGACAATTACATCGAAACGCAATCGCGCATTCTGACCAGCGAAACGATGGCGCTGCAGACCATTCGCAACAGCGGCTTAGTACCGCATGCGGAGATGGGAGGCAGCGCCTCGGCATCCGAGGCCATCACTTCAGGAAGCCTGATGAATCATAAGCGTCCGCCGGAGTTGGGCGCGTTCCTGGGCAGCCTGAGCGTAAAACGCGTGCCGCAGAGCCGCTTGTTGGACGTCAGTTTCGAATCCACCGACCCGCAACTGGCTGCGCAAATCCTGAACGCGCATATCCAAAACTTCACCGATCAAAACCTGCGCAGCCGGTATGACACCACGGCCAAGGCGACGGTATGGCTGACGGACCAGCTGAGCGATCTGAAAGTGAAAGTGCAAAAGGCCGAGGACGCGCGGCTGGCCTACGAGCGGCAGCACCAGATCTGGGAGCTGGACGACAAGCAAAACATCACCACCCAGCGGCTCTCCGACATCAACAAGGAATTGACCGACGCGCAGAGTGAACGGATGCGCAAGGAAGCGCTGTACGAATTCGCGAAGGCCGGAAACATTGATGCGGTGCCGCAGCTGCGCGAAAACAGCATGCTGCAGGATCTGGTGAAAAAGCGCACCGAGACCTATACCGGGTACCTCGACGCGCTGAATCAGTACGGCCCGAATTTCCCCAAAGTGCAGCGCACCCAGGCGCAATTGAAAGAACTGGATGGGCTGATCGACAACGAAAAACACAACATCCTCGCGGAATTGGGGAACGACTACAATGCCGCGCGGCAGCGCGAAGGTTTGCTAACGGAAGCACTGAACGAGCAGAAGGCCGACGTGAATGTGATGGCCGAGAGCATGGTCGAATACAACATTCTGAAGCGCGAAGCCGAAGCCAACAAGACCATGTACGACGGGCTGCTGACCAAGCTGAACGAATCGCTGCTTTCCGCCGGCTTGAAGTCCTCGAATATCCGGGTCGTCGATCCCGCGATGATTCCTTCGCAGCCGTCGCGCCCGGCAAAAGCCAGGAATATTGCCTTGTCGTTTCTGGTCGGGCTGGTCGGCGGAGTCGGACTGGCACTACTGCGCGAGTATCTCGACAATACGGTCAAGACACCCGACGACATCGAAACGTTGGCGCGCTTGCCTTCGCTCGCGGTGGTTCCTGCGTTTACGGATGGCAGCGGAACCGCGCGCCGCCGTGGATTGTTAGGTGGAGCATCTTCGAACGGGCACGAAAAGCGAATCGAGTTGGTGGCTCAACATTTGCCGAAATCGCAGATGTCCGAGGCGTTCCGCGCGCTTCGCACCGCCTTGCTGCTCTCGCAGGCAGACCATCCGCCCCAGGTGATTCTGGTGACCAGCGCGCTGCCGCGCGAGGGAAAAACCACCGCGGCGGCGAATCTCGCAGTCACCTTGGCGCAGCTTGGCGATCGCACGCTGTTGATCGATGCCGATCTTCGCAAACCGGGCGTCGGCCGTTTGCTGAACATGACCGACGGAAAATATGCCGGCCTCAGTTCCTATCTTGCCGGAGTTTCCAGCCTGGAATTGGTGACTGTGCCGCATCCCGCGATTCCGAATCTGGTCGCCATACCGACTGGCCCGCTGCCGCCAAATCCCGCCGACTTGCTCTCCTCCCACAAATTGGCCGACGCGCTGCGGCAGTTGCGTAGCCAGTACAAATTTATCGTGATTGACTCTCCGCCAATCATGGCCGCCACTGACGCCGTAATCCTCTCGGTGCAGGCCGATGGAGTGCTGCTGGTTGTGCGCAGTGGCGAAACACCCAAGGAGGCGTTCACTCGCGCCAAAGATTTGCTGACCAGCGTGAAGTGTCATCTGCTCGGCGTGGTGCTGAACGCCGTGGATTCCAGCGCGCCGGATTATTACTACTCATATCGCTACTATCCGTATTCCTACGGCTATGGCCCGCAGGAAGCCGCGGAACTTTATGCCGTCAAGGACGCACATTCGACTGACACACCGCGTTCGCACTATTCGGACGACGATTCGCAGTCACTCTAATTTCTTTCGGGAGGCGCGGTGCGTTATCTGATCACGGGAGGAGCCGGGTTCATCGGTTCGCATCTGGCCGAGCGTCTGCTGGATCGCGGCGACCACGTGGTGCTTCTCGATAATCTCTCGACCGGCTCGATGGAAAACATTCGCCACCTGAAATCAAAAGAGCGGATGGAATATCACCTGGATGCGATCGAAAACCGCAGACTGGTGGCCGAACTGGTGGACGATGCGGACATCATCGTGCATCTCGCAGCAGCGGTGGGCGTCCGGCTGATCGTCGAGAGCCCGGTTCGAACCATCGAAACCAACGTAAACGGCACGCAGATCATCCTGGAAGCCGCGGAAAAAAAGCGCAAGCTGGTGCTGGCTGCGTCTACGTCGGAAGTTTATGGCAAGAGTACCCAGGTTCCGTTTCGCGAAGAATCGGATCTGGTGCTGGGACCAACCACCAAAGGCCGGTGGAGTTACGCCGCCTCGAAAGCGCTGGATGAGTTTCTCGCGCTCGCCTATTGGAGAGAACGCAAAGTGCCGGTGATTGTGGTGAGATTGTTCAACACCGTCGGCCCGCGGCAAACCGGACGCTACGGAATGGTGCTACCCAACTTTGTAAAACAGGCCTTGGACAATGCGCCGATCACCGTCTACGGCTCCGGCACCCAGTCCCGCTGCTTCTGCGACGTACGCGACACGGTGGAATCGCTGATCCGGCTGATGGACACCGACCGCGCCATCGGTGAAGTGGTGAATATCGGCAACACCGAGGAAATTTCGATCGCCGAACTGGCGGAAACCGTAAAGTCCCGGATTGGGAGCTCGTCTAAAATCACCTATGTGCCATACGATCAGGCATACGAACCAGGGTTCGAGGACATGATGCGCCGCGTGCCTTGCGTAGATAAGTTGTACGCGCTGACCGGTTTCCGCCCACAAACCAAGCTCGCCGATATTATCGACCGGGTGTCATCCTACTTGCGAGACAAGGACGCCGCCAACCGGCCTCGCGCGGTTTCTGGAACGCCTGCCTGAGCGCAATCGGTTCGAATCATGCTTTGTTCAAACGCTGCAACCTTTTATCTCGGCGGTTTCACACGGTCCCGACGGTAGTTAGTTATACTATAACTATATGGTGAGGCTAGCGTACCCGGGAGCAACCGCTGGCCTTGTTTATTCCTCTCATTGGCGTAAATGGGTGACTCCGTAGTGGAACGCAACGACAAAAGTGTGCGGACTCCGGCCAGCGTGAAATTTCCGCCCCGCGTGATGCTGGTGCTGTTGCTGCTCACGCTTCCGCTGATGAATCCGTGGGTGCGCGGCGATGGCGTCGGATACTACGCGTTCGCGCGCGCTCTGCTGACCCAGCGGAATCTGGATTTTGCGCCCGATTATCAACACGCCAACGAAGGCTTCCGCGAAGCGCGATTGGACGCCAACGGTTCTCCGAAGGCTCAGTTTCGAACCGCTACCGGCCACCTCGACAATCACTTCACGGTCGGCCCAGCCATGCTTTGGGCTCCGTTTCTATTGTGCGCGCATGCGGGGGTGTTGCTTGCACGCGCCCTCGGAGCACACCTGACCGCGGACGGATTTTCGCTTCCCTATTTATTCGCGATGGCCATCGGCACGCTCTTTTACGGATTTCTGGCGTTGCTGCTCTCCTATCGAATCGCTTGCCAATTCGTTGCCGAACGCTGGGCGCTCTTGGCCACCCTCGCGGTCTGGTGGGCCAGCTCGCTTCCTGTATATATGTACTTCAATCCGTCGTGGTCGCACGCGCATTCGGCGTTCTGCGTCGCGCTGTTTTTCTGGTACTGGCTGCGCACTCGCGAAGATCGCAGCACCGGGCAATGGGTGGTGCTCGCACTGATCGCTGGATTGATGCTCAACGTCTATTACCCCAACGCGCTGGTCCTGGTGGCGCTCATTCCAGAAGCGCTCCAGAATTACCGCAAGGCATTTACACCCGCCGCGACCACTGCGCAAAAACCTGCCCTGCTCTTAAGCCAACATTTTCTTTTTTGCGTGATTGCCCTGGTCTCCCTGCTTCCGACATTCCTCTCCAAATATTTCTTGTACGGAAGCTTGTTTGAGACTGGCTATACGCCGATCACCCAGTGGGCTTGGGACTCGCCGTGGTTTCTGGCGCTCCTGTTCTCGTCCAATCACGGACTCTTTTCCTGGACACCGCTACTGCTCGTCGCCGTGGTGGGAATTTTTCTGTTTTGCCGAAAAGTGCCGCGAATCGGTATTTCGGTCCTTTGCGTGCTGATTGCGTTCTACTACTTTATGGCCTCATATCCCGATTGGGCGGGCATTTCCTCGTACGGAAACCGCTTTTTCTTGTCGCTAACGGTTTTTTTCGTACTCGGCTTGTCGGTAGCTCTGGAGCAACTCGCATCACTCTTCCCGAGCCGCACCTCCGCTTCCGCATCGCTCGCCGCACTCCTGGGCATTTTCGTCTTGTGGAATCTTGGCCTGATTTTTCAGTGGGGGGCGCATCTGATCCCCGCACGTGGACCAGTCTCCTGGAGCGAAGTCGCTCACAACCAGTTCCACGCGGTGCCAAAGCAAATCGCGTCTCAGCTGGAATCCTATCTGTTCCGCCGCAAAGAATCGCTGCACACCATCGAAGAGCGCGACATCGAGCAACTGCGCAAAGACTCATCCCGCTGATCATCCGCATGACCTATCTTCGTTCGCCCCAACCGCCTATCTCGGATAACATTGAAGATTCATCTCGCTTAGGACTTTGCTGAATCAAAGTTTGCAGCCTCACGGAGCACGTTGAAATGAAGTTGTCGGTCTACATCCCTTGCTACAACGCGGCTTCGTACCTCGAGCACTCGCTCACCGGATTGCTGAATCAAACCCGGCCTCCCGATGAAATCCTGGTCATTGACGACGGCTCGACCGACAACACCGTTGAGGTCGCGTCGTGCTTTCCCGTAAGGATAATTCGCCACGAAAAGAATAAAGGTCTGGCGGCTGCCCGCAATACCGCCTTCGCCAACGCCAGCTTCGAACTGGTTGGAGCCATCGACGCGGACGTGCTCCCTGCTCCCGACTGGCTCGAACATCTCAGCAAACATTTCGACGACCCACAGGTAGCGGGCACCAGCGGCCGCTTGATCGAAGCCTTTCGAACTACTCCTGCCGACGCCTGGCGCGCGGCTCACATGTCGCAGGATCTCGGCCTCGAAAAAATCGAAATCGAATGGCCCTCACACAAGTGCCTGGGCGGTTTTGGAACCATTCTCCGCAAATCCGCGGTGCAGGCGGTCGGCGGATACGACGAGCAGTACCGCACCAATTTCGAGGACGTAAACCTGATCAGGCGATTGGTAAACGCGCGCCACAAGCTTATTTTCGAACCTCTGGCCGTCGCATACCATCAGCGGCGCGACACGCTGAGCTCAGTGGTGCGTACCTATTGGCGCTGGGAATTCTTTACCCACTATTTCAACGGCGGCTACAATCACATCTGGCTGAAAATTCTGATGAATTTTCGCTGGACTCGCATTCTGGTTTTCAATCACCTCCGCAATCGCCAGCCCGCTCTGCTGCTGGTGGATTTGCGCTTGCCCTGGGTGCATAGCTATCTTGATCTGCGTTATCACTTTTCAAAGGACCGGATGCCAATCGTCAACGCCGATCCGAAAAACTCCGCGGTTTATGTCCCTTGGCCGTTTCGCAATTTCCGGAAAAATCGTCCGGCGCCCGGCTAGGCCAGGGAACGAGGCTACGTGACCAAGATTACCGTCTACATCCCTGCCTACAATGCCGCGGGATTTCTTGCCGGCGCCATCGAAAGTTTGCTGGCGCAGACCCTTCCCCCGGATCAAATTTTTGTGGTGGATGACGGCTCGCGCGACCAGTCCGCCGAAATCGCTTCGCGCTATCCGCAAGTTACGCTGTTGCGCCATGAACGCAATCTTGGACTGGCTGCGGCGCGCAACACCGCTTTTCGCGCCGCTCGCAACGAACTGGTCGCTTCCTTGGATGCCGATTGCATCGCCGACCCGGACTGGCTCGTACGCCTGGTCACCCAACTCGACGATCCCCACGTCGTCGGCGTTGGCGGCCACCTCACCGAAGGCGTTCAACTCTCCCTCGCCGATCGCTGGCGCCGCGCGCATATGCCGCAGGAATGGGGCGACGCTTTTCTGCGTAATCCCAAGTTTCTTTTTGGCTGCAACAATCTCTTCCGCCGCTCGACGGTGCTCAACGCCGGCGGTTACGATGAGTCCATGCGCACCAATGGCGAAGACTGCGATCTCTGCCGCCGCCTCATGCTCAACGGCTACGATCTGGTCTACCAACCATCCGCACGCGCCACCCATCTTCGCCGCGATACCATCCCGTCGATTCTTGACACCTACTGGCGCTGGTGGAAATCCGGCGTCAACGCCTACGCCAACGGCATTCGCCTCCGATCGGTCATCGGCCACGCCATCTTCGTTCATTTTCGCTATACCTTTCTGGAACTGGTCTCTAGCGATCTTCGAGCGCGGCGCTTCGAACTCTTGCCGCTCGACCTTCTGGTTCTCATGTATCTTCCGTATCGGGATTTCCGTTTATGGCTGGCGGCGCGCTTCAATCCCGCGCCCCAGCAGTCTGCGGCGGGGGCCTAATCGCGTGCATATCTTGATTACTGGCGGGGCGGGCTTTGTTGGTTCCGAACTTGCCGTTCGCTTGACCGAAAAAAATCACCGCGTGGTGGTGATGGACAATCTGGTGCGGCGCGGCAGCGAATCGAATCTGGAGCGCCTGGCCCGGCACGGGGTCACCTTCGTTCATGGTGACGTGCGCAATCCCGAGGATTTTGCCAATTTGCCCGCGGGAATTGAATTCGTTTGCGATGTCAGCGCGCAGCCGTCCGTCGTTTCCGGATACACCAACCCGGTCTTCGATATCACCAACAATTCGCTCGGCGTGGTGCGCGTTTTGGAGTTCGCCCGCCAGCATCGCTGCCCGATGATTTTTTTTAGCACCAATCGCGTCTACGTGGTGGACCGGTTGCTGGAGTTGCCGCGCCGCGAAGCCGCCACACGGATCGAATGGGACCCTGAAGCCTGGAACAAGACTCCGGTCGAATCGCGGCAACGTGGTTTTGATCCGGTGCATGGGGTGGCCGAGGAATTTGCGGTGGACGGCGGACAACGCAGCATCTACGGCCTTAGCAAACTGATTGCCGACGCGGCGTGCCAGGAATATGCGCACGCTTTCGATATGCCGATCGTCGTCAATCGCTTCGGCGTGATTGCGGGGACTGGCCAGTTCGCCAAGCTCGATCAGGGCTGGGTGGTGTGGTGGGCCATCGCGCACTATTTTGGCTTGCCGCTGAAATATATCGGTTGGAACGGCAAGCAGGTACGCGACATTCTTTTTCTGGAGGACGTTTGCGCGCTGGTGGAATTACAGATGAATCAGATCGAGCGCTTCCGCGGCGATATTTATAATCTCGGCGGCGGCGCAGCGAATTCACTGTCTCTGCGCGAAGGAACCGCTCTGCTCGAAAAGAAACTGGGACGCGGCACCACCATCACTGTCGAAGAGGCGGTTCGCAAGGCGGATCTGCCCATCTATTTCACCGACAACCGCAAGGCAGCCAAAATTCTAAACTGGCAACCGACCGTAACTCTTGACGCGGGGTTCGACCGCATTCTCGCGTGGATCCGTTCGAATGAAGCGACGCTGCGGGCCCGCTACTGCGGATAAATCGCTTTTGCGCTGGCGAGTCTGCAAATATTAAAACGAAAAAAGATGACTGAGCCGAGATTTTTTGGTCTGTTTCGCAACGCCGCCGCCGGCAAGCCGGGCAGCCATTTTCTGGAATTCCGCGCTAAGCGGGTCGCTCGATTTCTTGAGTGAGTTGCCCTGCATCGTGGCTTCATTCACCTGCTTGAATTCGTTCGGCAAGCGCGAGAAAACCGGAATCCTCATCCCGGTTTCTACTTTTTCCAGCGCCTGCTCGTCGTGCTTGTGCCAGCGATTAATCACCAGGCGCACGCTGGTTGATGAAACGCCCAAATTCGAGAGCGATCCCAGGTGGCGGTTGAGTTTGGCCAGGCCCGGAAGGTCCGCCTCGGAAATCAGCAGCACTTCCGACGCTTGCAGCACGTTTTGCCATTCGGCGGAATAGAACGATCCAAGGTCCATCACCGTAAAATCAAAACTCTGTTGCGCCGCTTCCACGATTCGCTCGATTGCCGCCAAGGAAGCGTTCTGCCAATCTTCCAGCCGCGCCGCGCCGCACAACACTTTCAGCCCGCTCTTGTGTGATGTCAGCAATCCGGCCAGCATGGTTGCGTCCAACCGCTTGAAGTTTTCCAAAGCGTCGCGCACTTGAAATTTTGCCGTCAGGTCCAGCAGTGCGGCTACGTCGCCAAGCGGCCGCGAAAAATCAAACAACGCCGTGGTCTTGCCGGGAATTTGCGCCAGCTGCACCGCAAGGTTTACCGCAACGGTGCTGCTTCCGACGCCGCCTTTGGTGCCCAGCACCACAAACAGTTTGCCGGTGGCCGTCCGGGCGGATGCTTTCGGCGAATGCTCGCTGCTGATTCGTGTGATTAATGCCGAAAGTTCGCCGCGTTCGTAAGGCTTTTGCAGGAAATCGCGGACTCCCGAACGCATGGCGCGCAGCAGAAACTCCGGGCTCGACTCTTTTTTTGCCGAACACGCAATAATGTGACTGCTGGGACGCAGTCTGGACAGTTTTTGGGCAAATGCAAAATCCGATTCCCCGTTTCCGCTAAGATCCAAAAACACCACGTCCGGGACGTCCTGTGTATGGCGTAGCTCCACGGTTTTGATGGACGCCCATTCGTGAATTTCCTTCACCAGGCCGCTCTGTAGCAGCATGTGGCGCAGCGTAGAACCGCCCACCGGGTCCGAGCCAACAACTGCCACAGTCAGAAACGGTGTGGAAACGGCTTGCGGCACGGCGGATTCGTGGCTCTGGGCAGTGGTTTCTGCGGCCGGCGTGGAAGTTTCGACCATTAATGCCGTGGGACCGTCGTGCTCTCTGTACATGACCCTAATTTAGGATGCGCCACGGCGATCAGAAATAGGGCGTCGGTACCAAACCACTGGCCACTAGTACCGCCTTCCTATAGGACTGACCAGGGTATTGCTCTGGGCACAATGAATTGGAGTCCACAAAAGGCCGCTAATTAGCGGCAAAGAGCATCGATCAGCACTTCTTTCTTCTTTTCGGCAAGCTGCGTGAATGCGTCCAGCGAGGCGAAATAACCGCCAACCGCGGCTGCGGCGAGCACCGTAAAGACCTCTGCAGGAAGCCAGGCGTTCCCTGTCCAGCCCCCGGAAAGCAGGATTAGAGCGCCGGCGCCGCCAAAGACGATCTGCACCAGGAACACCACAAACACCGACATCCCGGAATTCCGCTGCCCCTGCATTTTGCCGAATTCAATTTTGCGCGGAAAACTCAAAGACGACCAGTTGGCGATGGTCAGCTGGCCTACAATCGAGAACACCAGCGCTGCCAGCGTGGCGAAGAGTATCGGCACCGTCGGCAAACCGACCCGCCAGCCTACCAGCCCGACGCAAATGACAATCTCAGTGAACAGCAGGAGCGCGGTAATCAGATTCTTGGCCATGAGAACTTCGCGGAATCGAACCGGAGACGTAAAGTAGGTTTGAATTCCTTTTCCTTCGTAGGCGAAACAGTTGTACGCCGGGGCGATCAGAATCAAGACCAGGTACGCCATCATGCCCGGAAAAAAGCGGTCTGGCGAAATGCCATGTTTGAAAGCGCTCGGGTGAGCTCCCGTAAACTGCACACTGAAAAACACCAGCATCGCCGGTGGAAAGATCAATCCGAAGAATAAAAAAGTATTTCGTTTGAGGTACAGCAGTTCCTTGCGGAAAACCGCAAGCACCTGCGGGGGTAGAAATGAAAATGTGTCGCTTTCATCTGCTGCAGTGGGTGCTGCACGCTTTTCCTTGCGCGCGGGCGCTGCGGTTTCGCTTAGCTCCTCGCCCGCGTATAGCAGGGTATATCTCTTCCAGAGCAGAAAACTGAAGAGCAACAGATACATCGTGAGACCGAAAAGTTTCAATAGCGCTGCGCCCCATTGATGTTGCGCAGCCTGGACTACAACATCTCCGGCAAACGAGGACGGAAGGAGCCAGAAGTATGGCAGCCAACTTTTCACTATCGGAAGGAGTGTGCGGCCATATTTTTGCAAAATGGGATTCAGGAACTGCACGCTGATCATCGATAGAATGAACAGCGCAAAGAAAATTTCCCGGGTTCGGCGCTTGGAGAGAAGTTTCTCCACCCACGCGCCCAGCAATCGTTCAATGGTGATATTCAGTACCGCGAATAGCAGGCATACCAGCAGCATCGCCGGAGTCGCGATCGGCTGCGTTACCAGCGTGGCTGCAACCATCGCGGCCATCCAGACCAGCGCGGCAAGCGCGGCCGAGTCCGCCAAACCGTACGCCAGACCGATTAAATAAAACGCGGAAAGGTTCAGCGGAAAACGGAGCAGCGAGCGAAAAGTAAATTGCGGCGCAAAACCCGCCAGCAAAATGGGGAACAACTGCCACCACACCAGCAGCGCCAGAAACAGCAGCCCGAGAAATTGTTCCTGATGATTTTCCAGAACAAATCGTGTCCCGAAAAAAAAAGCGATGGTAATTCCGGCCACGAACAACGCACCGAAGATGCTCGAGAAAACCAATCCGAGGAGATCGAGGCGGCGACTTTTGTTGTTGAAGCTGTGGCGGATAATACGCCAGCGCAGTCCGGCAACCAGGCGGATCTGCTCGGCCAGACTGATGCCCGCGGTTACGTCAGCCATGAAAGTTCCTCAAGTTGCGGGCGATCCGCTCCTTGTCCGACCACCGAGAGGAAAATATCCTCCAGCGTCAGCGTCTGGCCTTCGGCGCTGGGGACCCCGGCGCGAAGCTGTTCCATCGAGCCCTGCGCGACCAGTTGGCCTTTCTTGATGATCGCGACGTGACTGCACAGTCGCTCGACGATTTCCAGCACGTGTGAAGTCAGAAAGATGGTTACGCCGCGCTCGGTCATGCGCGCCAGCAATTCCTTCAGCGCGCCGGCGGCCAGCGCATCCACTCCCTCGAATGGTTCGTCCAGAAAAAGAATTCTTGGGCCGTGAATTACCGCGGCGGCCAGCGCCAGCTTTTTCTGCATGCCGTGCGAGTAATCCGCGATCAAAGTTTTTGAGCGGTCGGCCAACTGCATGAACTCGAGCAACTCGTCGCTGCGTTTGCGGGTGGTGGCTTTGTCCAGGCCGTACATGCGGCCGACAAATTCCAGATATTCCGGCGCGTTCAAACGTTCGAAGAGGCCCATGCCTTCGGGAACAACGCCGATCTGCCGTTTCACTTCGACCGGGTGCTGCGCGAAATCAATTCCCAGCAGGGACATTCGCCCGGAGGTCGGCGCGAGCAGCCCCGTCAGCATTTTGATGGTGGTGGATTTTCCGGCGCCGTTCGGTCCGAGAAAACCAAAAAACTGGCCGGACTCCACTTGCAGGTCGATACCATCTACCGCGGTGAGTGCGCCAAAGCGTCGCGAAAGCTTTTCGGTGGCGATTGCAATTTCAGGCATCGGCGTCTGGCTCCAAAGAAGGGGCGAAAAAGGACTCTAGCATGAATCGTGAAACGGGCTCGCGCGCAATTACCTCGGAGGAAATACGTGGGCACGTGAAAAAAGTTTTCAAGGGCTTTTCACAAAGAACGATCCCGCGGGAGTCGCCTGCGGATCGCGCGCCGGGAAATTAGCAAGCACCGCTGGAAGTTCCACGCGGAACACCGCGCCTCCGCCCTGGCCGTTGTAGCAGAGAATTTTTCCGGAATGTTCCTGCACGATGCCGAAGCAGATGCTCAAGCCGAGGCCGGTACCCTTGCCTATCGGCTTGGTCGTATAAAAAGGATCGAACACCCGGTGCGGCTCCTTGATGCCGGGGCCGGTATCGGAAAACAGAACTACCACGTTGGCGCGGTCGCGCATGGTCTTTATGGTGAGAGTCCCGCCGTTGTTGTGCGATTCCATGGCATCCAGGGCGTTGCTAATGATGTTGAAAAAAACCTGCATCAGCTGATTGCCGTCGCCGCGCACTCCGGGAAGCACCGATTCCAGTTTGAGTTCGACCTTGGTGCTGGAATTGCGCAGATCCAGCGCGCGAAGCTGCATGGCGTTGGTGACGACCGTATTGAGGTCGAGCAGCGTGCGCTCGGCGGGAACCTGCCGCGCAAAGCTCAACAAATTGCCGACCAGCGTCTTGGTGCGGCGGGCCTGGTCTCGGATTTTACCGGCGATCGCTTTGGTTTTATCCGGCAGCGAAGAATCATCGGCGAGCAGATCGGAGTAGCCGAGAATCGCGGTCAGCGGATTGTTGATTTCGTGCGCGGCGCCAGCGGCCAGTTGGCCGAGCGAAACCAGCTTTTCCGTCTGCACCATTTGCGCCTGCAAACGCTGCAGATTTTCAACCGATTGTTCGGCGCGAACCAGTAACAGCGCGCGTTCGCGATCCGCCAGATGCTGGCGCAGAAATACCAGAAAGCCCAGTGGAACCGCGGCAAGCAAAACGCACATCACTCTAAAGTCGCGGACGGCCAGAGAGTCGTGGGAAAACTTGATGGTATAAATGGCGAAAGCGGGCAATGAGATCACCGCTGCTGTTGCGAGACGAGAGGCGATCAGGTTCTCTCCTTTGTTCTGTTCGGAGTTTCCGGATTCAGTTGCATCCGAGTACTCATCCACTTCACGGCGCTTTTCGTAGGCCATCAGGCCGGCGGCGCCAAGCCACAAGTAACAGGCAATCAGCGGAAGGTCGTACAGACTTCCGGTGTGGTAAATCTTGAGATCGATGGCGACGTCGAGAGTCAGCGACGAGAGCATACGCAATGCGGAAGCGCCGAAAAGGTTGAGGTAGATCGCGTGCCACGGCCCGCGGCTGCGCAGCCAGAGCGCGCCAAGTCCCAAAACGATGATCGAGCTCTGCGCGAAGTCGATCACATTGAAGGTGTAGTTGTACTCGCCTAGATTGGGCTCAGCCCACATCCACGGCAGCACGATGAAAACATAAAGAAAAATCCACCAGGCCAGCAGCAGAATGAAATCCAGATAGCCGAAGCGAATGTTCACTTCATTTTTTTTCAGGTGCGGGCGAAGGACCAGCGCGGCCATCAGCGGAACTCCGCACAGGAAAAAAATGATGTCGCCCGGGAACATGTCCGGGAGCGGCTGATGAAGATAGACCTCGTAGTAGGTCCACTGAAACTGGCCGATCATCCACAGCGTGCAGGAGAGAGCGGCCAGCATCCAAAAAGAATTTCGCCGCCAATGCGGGGTGCCGGCGTTGAGGAGCAGGCCTGCGTTGGCTACGAGTGGCACCAGGCACTGCATGATGTTGCCGAAAGTGGTGAGGGACTGGCCGTGAAGGGTCAGCGAGACGGCAGCGTAAATCCCCAAGACGAGGACGAAGACGCCAATGATCCAGGCATAGGTGCGGGAAGAGGCCATGACACGTACCCTTGATTTTAGGGTGAGTGGAATTGCGAAAGGGAACGTTCTCTGGGGGAATGGCCAAAGAATTAATGAAGACGCGTGGGGCTGGTAGAGGGAATTCCCGGCAGGCGGCCTCGCAATTGTTAACCTTTTTGCAATCCCACCCCCTCCCCCTTTTTTGTAACTGCAGATGATAAAGGAGTTTGAGGGAGAAGCGGATGGAAAGCGGTGAGAAGCGATTAGAAGTGCCCACCCCCACCGCCCTGTTTTTTCAGAAGTGTTTTGAAAGAAAGGACTTATTTCTTTAAGAGTGAAAAGAGTGGAAGTCCGAGACTGAAAACAAAGGGGTTAGGGGACGATTGCCGTAGAGATCCTTCGCTAGGTTTAGGATTTCGCGTCTTTTTACCTAGTGGGCTCCAAGTAGAGCCCGCACCGGTCGAATGCTTAAGTTTTCAAAGAGCTAAAAGGAACCAGTCCAGCTGGCCCGCACTTCTGGATGGGATTATATCGAAAATCAATGGCATTGTCAAGACAAAATATTAACGAAATGGTAGCGGTTCGAACGGGATGCTAACTAGCAGCAGAAACAAGAGGCTAGCGAAGGACAGCCCCACCCTTGCATGAACCAAACCCGCAAGGATGGGCCACCCAGAATTGCTTCGGAATTTAAGGCTGTGCCACCCGCGCTGCCGCTGGAGAGGTTTATGGTTTCGTTGGTGCCAGCGCTGCTGGCGTTGGGAGGCACGCCGATGGGATTGGCTGGGGTGAGCATATTGTCCGGGCTGGAGGGGACATAAGTGGTGTTCTGTGCAACGCAAAAGGAAGCGATGACGAGCATAATGCAGGCGATAAACGACGAGCTGCGTAGCAACGCAAGAGCGTTTGGCACGGGGCCTCCGTGGAGTTGGTCCGCAGGCATTCAAGAGAAGAGGCCGGGACCGAGGTTAGCTTCAACGTGCGAAGGTCGAGAATCGGATTCCGCGAAGCGGTCACTCTTGCAGAAACGATGCGGTATTTTTACAGAAGACGTGCGGGTGGAGTCAAGTCAAAATTAGTGTACGTATTGAGGAAGGAAGAAGAGAGATCCCTCGACTGCGCTCGGGATGACGAAGCAAACCCACGGAAACCGGAGCGCTAGGTTATTTCTTGACGGCTTCGTCGGAGGCAATTTTGCCGTCGCGGATGTAGATGATGCGGTGGGCGTGCTGGGCGATATCGTTTTCGTGGGTGACGAGAATGATGGTGTTGCCCTGGCTGTGCAGATTGGCGAAGAGGGCCATGATTTCCTCGCCGGTCTTGGAGTCGAGGTTGCCGGTGGGTTCGTCGGCGAGCACGATGGATGGAGAGTTGACGAGGGCGCGGGCGATGGCGACACGCTGACGCTGACCGCCAGAAAGTTCGTTGGGACGGTGATGTGAGCGGTCGCTCAAGTCCACACGCTTGAGTGCGAGATGGGCTTTTTCGAGGCGCTCTTCGGAGGGCGTGCCGTTGTAGATCAGTGGAAGTTCGACGTTGTGAAGAGCAGTGGCGCGCGGCAAAAGATTGAAGGTCTGGAAGACGAAGCCAATTTCCTTGTTGCGAATGTAGGCGAGCTCGTCGTCATCGAGTTCGCTGACCAAGCGGCCGGCGAGCCAATACTTGCCGGAGCTGGGCGAATCGAGGCAGCCGATCAAATTCATGAGCGTGGATTTGCCGGAGCCGGACGGGCCCATGATGGCGACGTATTCGCCCTTGTGAATTTCGAGATCCACCCCGCGCAGGGCGTGCACCTGCTCGGAACCCATTTCGTAAACTTTGGCGAGTGCGGAGGTCTTGATGACCAGACCGGTTGAGACCAGGTCTTCGCGATAAGATTCAGTTTCGATCGTGGCCACGGGCATTTGATCTCCTAAGTAGAAGCCACCACAGAGGCGGCGGTAAGAACACTAATCAGCTTTGCTGGTCGTCGGTCTTCTTGGGCGCCGAGTTATCAACCTTGATGGGAGCTTCGGGCTTGAGAGTGCGCAAAGCCTTGTAGCTGCCCACCACAATTTCGTCGCCAGGCTGCAAACCGTCGGTGACTTCGATGTCGGTGACGCCGCTGATGCCGGTTTTTACCGGATGGAAAATGGCTTTCTTTCCAGTGATGACGAAGACGCCCTGAATTTCGTCTTTTTTCGGATCGCCGCTGGGGGCGGGAAGAGAGGCGGCCAGAGTCACGCTGCCGCTGCTGCCACCCTTGGCGCTCTTTTTGGCTTCCTCAATATCCTTGCGGGAGCGAACGGCGAGAGCTTGAATGGGAATGGCGACGACGCTTTTCTTTTCCGCGGTCTTGATTTTTGCGGTGGTCGAAAGGCCGGGACGAAGATTTTCGGGCGGACTATCGAGCGTGACGACCACTTTGAAATCTTTTGCTTCCTGAGTGCTGGTGGTGGACTGAGTGGTGGCGAGACCGGAACTGCGGAGCACGGCCTGCGAGCCGATTGCGGTGACTTTGCCGTGAAAAATTTTTCCGGGGACAGCGTCGATGGTGACGTCGGCGTCCTGGCCCATGCGCACATTGACGATGTCGGTTTCGTCGACCTTTACTTCGGCGGTGACAATGGACATGTCGGAGAGGGTCATGAGGAAACTGCCGTTGGAGTTCTGAATGCCGGGAACGACATATTCGCCGAGGCGCACCGGGAGATAACTGACGATGCCATCAATGGGCGAGACGTAGGTAGTTTTGTTAAGGATATCACGGGTGTGAGTAAGCACCGCCTTGGTCTGGTTATTTTGTGCGCGCGACTGTTCGAGCTGTGCTTTGAGCTGGGCAACTTTTGCGGCGGCAGAATCGACGGCGGCAACTGCAGCGTCGAAAGTGGTCTTGCGCTGATCGTAGTCCTGCTTGGCGATCAGTCCATCCTTATATAGGCCTTGGCCGCGCTCGTGATCGAGTTTAGCCTTTTCGAGGTTGGCCTTCTGAGAAATCAGATCGGCCTGCGCGGCCTTGTAGCTGGCGTCCGCAGCGAGAATGCCGGATTCGGACGAGTTCAGTGCGGCCGCCTGGGCATCCACGTCGGCGTTGGCTTGAATGCTGTCCTGAATCAGGAGCCGTTCGCCCTTCTTAATGCGGTCGCCCTCTTGAACCAGAATATCGGTGATGCGGCCAAAACCTTGCGCCTGGACATTGGTATACGTGGTGGGTTTGATTTCACCGGAGGCAGTGACCAACGAAACCAAGGTGTCCTGTTTTGCGACCTTCGCGGTCTGAACCGTTGTTACGCCTTTGTTTGCCTGATTTATGCTGACGAGGACAATGATGCCGCCGGCCAGCACGACTCCAGCACCAATCGCCACTTTTTGCCACATCTTCATGACTGTTGCTTCCTTTTCACATCTCCGGCAGCCACTCCGCCTGAGCCCCTAGGCGGCCACCCTGCGGGAGAAAATCTGATGGTTCGGAATAAGTCCGTAGCTACCTATCCATACGCCCTTTAGAGGCTAAATGTTTCGCCCAATAGACCTTGCGGGCGCTTGGGCTGATGGAGGCGGCCAGACCGATGCAAACCTTGGAGACCGAAGGAGGCAGAACGGCTGAAAACCGCCCCGATCCGGTTGAGCTTCATTTTAGAAAGAATTTCCGCGAAAAGATACGGCTAGTACAGCACCCCCAGGCAGCCGACGCCCGGCCTAGGGTATTGGACGCAGGGAGGCGAGGTGTTGTCGCTCGAAAAAGTGTGAAAATATTGGGTTAGCGCGGGAAACCCCGGCTTGTCTAGTGGGCTTTGGTGATATACTAAGAATCTAGGCGCATTTTTTGCCTGCCCCAAGCGCGGAGAGGTGGCAGAGTGGCTGAATGCGGCGGTTTGCTAAACCGTTTTAGGGACTAAACACCCTAACGGGGGTTCGAATCCCCCCCTCTCCGCCAGAATTCTTTATGTCCCGTGTCCCCGCCGTTTCGTATCCTGCTGCGCCTGCCGCCACGATTCTAAACTTCGAACGAACGTAGTCCCGCGGGGCTCGATGCCTCTTAGCCAGCCATACGACTGATCACTGGTATTCCGAATCGGAGGTCAGCTCCACTTATTTTCACCTTCGGTGATGGTGATGTAACGATTGATGGGAAGATCCGTGAAGCGCTGGGTGGTGCCGCCCGGAAGCGGCCACTTCACTTCGAGCCAATCTATTTTGCGCCGCGTTCCAAGCCCCAATACCATGCGCGGGTCGTGCGAAGAGAGAAAACTTCCGCCCCCGACTTTCATCCGGCTGCGCTTCAAGTCTGCCGATTGATAGGTGATGCGCGCGCCGATGGCGTCAGGATTGGATTTTTTTCCGATCAATTTTATTCCCAGCCAGTTGTTTTGCACGCCGATGTTGTTCTTCAACAAAACTGGTGCGCCATCATTGACGCTGACCAGCACGTCCACGGCGCCGTCATTGTCGAAGTCTCCGATGGCCAAGCCGCGTGCGGCGAGTGGCTTGGAGAAAATGGGGCCGCTTTGGGCGCTGACATTTTGGAAAGATTTCCCGGTGTTGTGAAACAGCATCAGTGGCTCTTCGTAGGTGACCTCGCCGTGCAGAGAACTGATGAGATCATCCGGATTGCCATTGGCAAGAAACAGGTCCAAGTCTCCATCATTGTCATAATCAAAAAATTTCAATCCCCAGCCACTCATGAATTTGGTGGCCTTGCCGATCCCCGTAGGGAGCGCTACGTCATCAAAAGTTCCGTCATGATTATTCTTGTAGATTGAAAAGAGTTCGCGGTCCAGATTGCTGACGAACAGATCCATCCAGCCATCCTGGTCGAAGTCGGCGGAATCGACGCCCATGCCGGAACGAGCTTTACCGTCTGCACTGTAGGCCACACCCGCGGCGGTGGCGATCTCGTCGAACTTCCCTTTCCCTCGATTGACGAACAGGAAATTGGCTACGGTATCGTTGGCGACCCATAGGTCCATTAGTCCGTCATTGTTGATGTCGGTGGCGACGGCTCCCCAAGCCTTGCCCAGATGGGCAGAAAGACCGGATTCCTTGCTTACGTCAGTGAAGGTCCCATCGCCGTTGTTGTGGAAGAGCCAGCTCGGTTTCGGCGCATAAACCTTGGGGATACAGTAGTGGCGGCGTCCGTCTTCGTGGATGCCGCAGGGTTTGTTCAGCTCCTTGCTGAATTCTACAAACTGACAGACGAACAAATCCAGACGGCCATCGTTGTCATAGTCAAACCACACGGCGCTAGTTCCCCATCCCGGGGCAGTCAGACCCGCCTTCGCCGTAACGTCAGAAAACGTTCCATCACCGTTGTTGTGGTACAGGATGCTGTGCGGATACTGGGTTACGTATAGATCGGGCCATCCATCTCCGTCGTAATCTCCCGCCGCGACACCCATTCCAAACGCGTTGCCCGGTACGCCGGCTTTTTCCGTAACGTCAGTAAAAGTGCCGTCTCGATTGTTATGGTAGAGCGCGTTGCGCAGAGGCTTGGAAGGCGTCCAAAAATCGCAGGGGCCGCTGTTCACCAGATAGATGTCCATCCACCCGTCGTTGTCGTAGTCCAGAAAAGCACAACCGGCACCGGTGGATTCGGGGAGGTACTTCTCGGCGGATTTTCCGTTGGTGTGCCTCCAGCGGATGCCGCTTTTCTCTGCGGGAATTTCTTCGAACGGATCACGGTCCGCGGGCCGAAAGCCCGGATTGCGCCAGCCGGGAACCAACAAAGCTCCCGCGCTGATTCCGGCCAGAAACCCGCGCCGCGTCAGCCCCCGAGGGCGCCTGTTATGCCGCATACCACTCCAGCTCCACGCAAATCCGATACACGCTACGATTCCCCCGGGGCTTTCGCATTTTGATCGAGATGGCAAGCGGCTATCGCGGCTTTTCGTCAGTCGGGGCGGTGGGAGCGGTAGCAACGAGGCTTCGGTGAATCGCAAACTCTTTTTCCGCCTCCTCCTGGTGTCCGGAGCGACTCAGTGCCGTTGCCAAGTTGAAGTGCACTGCGGGGTTTCCAGGTGTCAGTTTCTCCGCCACGCGTAGCGGCTCAATCGCCTCTGCGTATTTCTTCACGGTCACCAGGCACGACCCCCATTCCAGATACGCCTCAGCAAGAGTGGTATCGAGCTTTGCCGCTTGCGAGAATCTTGCGATTGCTTCGTCCCAGTCTTCGTCTCGACGCGCCAGCTCTCCAAGGACGTAGACCGCACCAGCATTCTTTGGATCGATTTCCAACTCTTTCTGGAATTCCTGTTTGGCACGTTCGGTGGGTTTATCGCGGGCATCGGGTCGCGAGAGCAACAGCCTGCCCAGGAGAAAATGAACGCCGGGGGTGGCGGGTTCTTTTTCGATGATGCCTTCATATTCCAGCTGGGCCGCGTCCCAATTCCCCTGCATCTCCAGCGCTTCGGCGTTCAGCTTGTGTGCAGGTATGGATTGCGGGGCCGTGCGGCCGAGCTGCTGGGCCGCAGCAGTTGAGAGATCGGAGTACGCATGGACCAGGATAAAAAGCACTTCAGGATCCTTGGCGAACTGTCTGTTGAGGAGCCGGATAAAATCGAGGGCCGAGTCTCGATCATTCAGATCCAAAGAACAATGTAGCCCGGCTATCTCGGCCGTTTTCCGCGTTGCGGCCGGCGCTTGGCCGCCCATTGCGCGCTTGAGTGTGGGAATGGCTTCCCGGCAGCGGCCCTCTTGGGCCAAAGTGAGTGCTTTTTCTATGGATAACTGCGATTCAGGGGCAGCTGGTGAGGCCGATTTCTCTTGCCGAGCCGCGAGGGGAAAACCCGAACACAAAAGGTTTAGAGAGAAGAAGAAAGCCGCGCACATTCTGGATTGGCTTAACTTTTGCATGGGACGCGCTGTTGAACCGCTTCTCCGGATAAGTCGTCCAAAAAACAAAATGAGGCAGGCGGGGGTGAGCGCCTGCCTCATTATACGCTGTTTGTTTTTAGTAGTAGAGCTTCAGCGCAAGCTGGATGTTTCTTGAAGACTGGGCACTGGTAACCTGCCCCATCGTGCCTCCAAGGCCCATATTCGGCGCGTTGAGCGAAACGTGGTTAAACGCATTGATGAAGTCAGTTCGGAACTGCAGCTTGAACCGCTCTGTGAGCAGGAAGTCCTTATGCAGACTCAAGTCCACATGGTTGTAATGTGGACCACGCAAACCTCCGAGTTGTGGAGAGCAGTTTCCAAAAGTTCCGGGCGCCGGATCGACGAAATTACCACTGTTCGTGAACCACTGGAAGCCTCCCACGCCAGGTGTAGCGATCGGTGTTTCTCCGGTAATTTTCGGAAGGGAAGTGCAATCGGCACGCGAACCGCGCGAATTTGTCCCGGACGTGTCCGCTGCCCCGTAGACCGGCATGGGGAAGCCCGTACGGAACGAGAAAATGGGGCTAACCGACCAGCCTCCGACAACAGTATTAACCGCTCTGTTCAAGTCCTTGCCCAAGGCTTTGCCGCGGCCAATGGGCAGCTCATAAACGGCATAAGCTGAAAGGATGTTGGTTGCATCGTAATAGCACGGCGCCCATTCCGCCTTCGCATCGTAAATGTTCTGCCAGTATGCCGATGCGCTGAGAGCATTATTCCATGCTCCATAGTAACCGGTGCTGTTCGACATGCACTTGGAGTAGGTGTAGGACAGCTGATATTGCAAGCCGTGGCTCATCTGCTTTTGAAGGACCGCCTGCAACGAGTTGTAATTCATGGTTCCGTTCGACTGGGTCCCACCAGCGACCGTCGAAATCGTGTTGTAAAATGTTGGGTTTTTGGCAAAGAACGGGCTGTCAGCGGTGCACGGCACGGGTGGATTATTAGTTATGGTCGGGCAAGTGGCATTGGGAAGTAATACCCTCTGCGTATAAGAAAAAGGCACCATGAGGTGAGTTGCCCTCTGACCGACGTACCCAATCTGGAAAGTAGTGTCGCCCCAGAACTGGTGCTGGACTGCCAGGTTCCACTGATAATCGAGCGCCGGTTGAACGTTGGGATCCCAAAGGTTGAGAATCGCTCCCGCAAAGCACGAGTAGTTCGCGCAGCTACCGCTCGGAGGCGTGGGTGGAATGCCGTCTGAAGTGGTCGAACCAGGCAGTGGTAGGCCGTTATAGTGGGTGTCGAGCTGGGCCGGGGTGAAAGGCGGGTTCTGTGACAGACGCAGGTTTGTGCCTGTTCCCTCCAGATATGAGGAAACGGTGAACGCGCCGCGCACCACGGTGTGGGTGCCCAGCATTTCAGGAGTCCAGGCAAATCCAAGGCGTGGCTCAAAGTCCCTTCCCCCATAGAAGCCATTGTAGAGAGCTCTACTGGCTCCGTTTTGGCCGGCGAGGTCGACATTTCCGGTGGCAATATTGTAATTGGACTGTTGGTTGTTCACTTCAACCCAGGGAGTAAATGCCTGGTATCGCAGTCCGAGATTTAAGGTTAAGCGTTCCGTGACTCTCCATGTGTCTTCGGCATAGAAAGCGATGACATTATTGGTCTGTGTCCACGTTTTGCCGGTGCTGACGCCACGCCCAACATGATAGGGGAGACCCAGGAGGAAGTCCGCACCACCGTCGCCTGTACCGGCGGCACTGCCAACGACGTTACTCGTGAACCGACCATCAAACTCCATAATTCCAAGTTGCCCATTGTTACCCGCATAAAAGGTCTTGATGTTCTGGTGATTAAATTGGCCGCCGAACTTAAGCGTGTGGCGTCCGTGCGACCAGATAAGCGCGTCTTCGGCCTGGTAGACCTTGTCGTCGAAGCTGGTCGTTTGCTCCGAGGTTCCGAGGTTGGAAAGTGCGGAATTGCCAAAGTTGATGGCCAGCAGCCCGTCGATGCCCGCAGGGTTGCCATTTCCGATGCCAAGCGTATTGCCAAACTCTCCGACGCCCGTGCCCCAGCTAGTACCGCTGTTCAGCGTGATATGGCTCCAACCGACGCGGACGTCATTGACGAGACTGGTGCCGATGGTTCTGCTCCAATCGCCGACGGTGTTATAGATCGGCGTAGTCGAGAATCCATTTCCCACTAACAAATCCGAATTCGCCGAAGGATTGTTCTGGAAGGCTCGGGTAAAGCGGCCCGAAATGTTGTCCTTACTGGTCGCCTTGTAGTCGACCTTGATGTCGCCCTGGTCCACGTTCGTCATCGAGTTGGTAATATAATTCGCATTGTTTTGCGGGTTTGTGTTTGCGGCCGGCAGATAAAGCGAGGAACCGAAGAGTGCGTTCGCAACAGGGCTGATCATGACTCCGGGAATTTTGTTGTTTAGGAATGGCTGGCGGACGGCGGCAGACGGAGAAGAAGCAGTACAAACGGCGGTAAACGATACGCACGGGTTATACAGCTGATTCGCTATCACACATCCGAGAGTGTTTTGTCCCGGTGCGCACACGGTGTTAGGAGGACTTGCGGAACTAGGTTGCCTATTTAGACAGAGGCCGTTCGTGTCGAACCCTGCGGTGCAGATCTGGCTAAAGTCGCCGCCGCGCTCGGCGGTGGAATAAACGGTGGTCGTGGCCGTTGAAGTCGGCGTATCGAAGCGCTGGCCCTGGTAATCTGCGAAGAAGAACAGCTTGTTCTTGAAGACTGGGCCGCCAAGCGTACCGCCAAACATGTTCCAGCGAAGTTTGGCCTTGGGAAGCGGGTCCCAGACGTACTGAGGGTTGGCCGTAGTGCCAACATTCGTACTATTGAAGTTGTTGGACCAGCTATTCGCGTTCAGCTTATCGTTCCGGAAGAACTCCCAAACATCTCCGTGGTAGCTATTGGTACCCGACTTGATCGTCGCGTTGACGATGCCGCCCATGAAACTTCCGAATTCCGCCGGGGCGTTATTGGTAATCAGGTTAAATTCCTCGATAGCGTCCGGCGACGGTGTGTAACCCAGCAGGTTATCCGACACCTGGTTGTTATCCATACCGTCGAGCAGGAAATTGTTGGCCTGTTCGCGGTTGCCGTTAATCAAGGGCCGGCTTCCATAACTACCCGTGTTGTTGCCGGAATTGAAGCTGTCGGGGTCGGTCGATACGGACCCAGGCGCAAGCAGCGTCAATTGGACGTAATTGCGCGAAGCCAAGGGAAGATTATCGTTGGTCGCGGCGTTGATAATCGTGTCAACCTGTGTTGACTCGGTTTTTAAGACCGGCGCGGAGGTGTTGACCTCAATCGTTTCGGTGACCTGGCCGACTTTCAGTACGACGTCGATGCGCGCGACTTGATTTAACGTGAGCACAAATGCCGGGTACGACAGCGAAGCGAATCCCGTCTTTTCCACTTTGAGTTCATAACTGCCAACCGGGAGCTGCGAGATATGATAAAGACCAGACTCGTTGGTCTCGGCCGTATAAGTGAGGCCGCGTTCCACCGATTTTGCGGTAACCTTGGCCCCGGCCACTGACGCGCCGGTCGAATCCGTTGCCGTTCCCGTGATTGTCGCCGTTACTTCTTGCCCGCGTACTGTGCTAACGCTACACAGCAACGCCATCAACGCGATGCATACAAACCCCATCCCCCAAACATGCCATTTCTTCATGTCCATTCCTCCGATTCGAGACCCCCAACGATCAGGATCTCTCCTCTCATTGAATTCTGCAGTACCGCTAAACGCACCCCGGATGAACTAACCGAAATTTATTACGTATAGCTCTATAGCACCAATTAATGCTTGTCAAGAAGAAAATCTTACTTTATAAGGGCATTACGTCAGGCGCGGTATAGCACCATGGCCGCCGCGCTCTATATCACGGCAGGTTGCGGAAGGGTGCCGTCCTTCCGCCGGGTGCCTGGTCCCGTGGCTTGTGCCATCTCTTAACGTTCGGAAGTATTTGAATTAAAACGCTTTTAGCCGTTGTTAGGTTTACGTCGAGGAAAATTGCATGGCTGTAAAGACCCGCAACGGAGTGCCCGCGTATCAGAGGATCCAGGGCACCATCCTGCAGAAAATCGAGGCCGGAGGCTTGCGCCCCGGAGACGCCGTCCCTTCCGAACGCGAGCTAGCGAAGCTGCATCAGGTCAGCCTGATGACCGCGCGCCACGCGCTGGCTTCGATGGAACGCGAGGGCGTTGTCGAGCGCCGCCGCGGCGTCGGCACCTTTGTCTCGGCACCCAAAATTCATTTCAACAAGCTGATGAGCTACACCGAGCAGATGGCCAGTCGCAATCTGACTGCCGCCTCGCAAGTGTTGTTCGCAAAAATTGTGGATGACGAACAGGAAGCGACCGCGCGGCTTTCTCTGCCTCCGAAAAGCCGCATCATCAAGCTCGAGCGTTTGCGGCACGCTGCTGGAGAACCGTTCGCACTGGAAATTTGTCATCTTTCCGCAACGCAATTCCCCGGATTTCTGGATACTCCGCTGAGCCGCGAGTCATTGTTCGGCATTCTGAAGCAACACTACAATGTGGAATTGGGATACGCCGACGAAGAAGTCGATGCGACCGCGGCCGATCCCAGAACTGCCGAGCTTCTCGAAGTGCCGCGCCGTGAACCGCTGCTGCGTATCCGCCAGGTGATCTACTCTAAGAAAGGTACGGTGATTCTTTACGTGCTGGGCCTCTATCGCTCGGACCGCCACAACCTCGTCATCCGCCGCTTTCGCTGATCGTTGAACTCCAAGTCTCGCATTTTTTAAACCAGTTCCTTGTATTATGGATTCCATTGCCATGCCCTTGCTCCATGACCTCCGGCTCTTTCCTGCCGAACCCGGCGCCCGCGAAATCGCGCAGCGGCTTTATTCCGCGGTTCGAACGCTGCCGATCGTCAGTCCGCACGGCCACACTCAGGCTTCCTGGTTCGCAAAGAACGAGCCTTTTCCCGATCCGGCTAAACTTTTTATTCAACCGGACCACTACATCACCCGCATGCTGTTCAGCAAGGGCGTCAGCTTTGAAGATCTTGAGATCGGCGCAGCCGAATTACAAAATCCCCGCAAAGTCTGGCGCATCTTCGCGGAAAACTATTATTTGTTTCGCGGTACGCCAACCCGTATCTGGCTGGATTACGCATTTCAGGAACTTTTCGGACTCGTTGAACGACTTTCCGGCACAAACGCGGACAAATATTTCGACACCATCTCCGAAAAATTGCACACCCCGGAATTTCTCCCGCGCGCACTCTACGAGCGCTTCAACATTGAAGTGCTCGCCACCACCGATTCGCCGCTGGATTCTCTCGCCGACCATCTTGCGATTCGCAACTCTGCCTGGCGCGGCCGCGTGCTGCCAACTTTTCGGCCGGACTCAGTCGTCGATCCTGATTTCGCCGGCTTCCGCGAAAACATCGCAAAACTCGGCGATCTTACCGGTGAAGACGCTTCGAACTGGAGCGGCTATCTCGCGGCAATGCGCTCAACCCGCACTCGCTTTAAGCAGTTGGGCTGCACCGCCACTGATCACGGCCATCCCACCGCGCGCACCGCAAACCTGAGCAACGATGAGGCTGCGGCGCTTTTCGAAAAAATCCTCGCGGGAAAAGCCAGTCCCTCCGAGCAAGAACTTTTTCGCGCTCAAATGCTCACTGAAATGGCCCGCATGAGCCTTGACGACGGCCTGGTCATGCAAATACATCCCGGCAGCTCGCGCAATCACAATCGTCAGCTGTTCGAACGCTACGGCCGGGACATCGGCGCCGACATCCCCACGCCAACAAACTACGTTGGCGCATTGCGACCGCTGCTCGACCGGTTTGGCAACGAGCGCAACCTCACCATTATTCTTTTCACGCTCGACGAAACCGCTTACAGCCGCGAACTCGCGCCGCTCGCCGGACACTATCCCTGCCTGCGCCTCGGCCCACCCTGGTGGTTCCTCGACAGCCCGGAAGGCATGATGCGCTTCCGCGACCTGGCCACCGAAACTGCCGGC
>Ga0210402_10000901_pt1 | contig 31918 bp, 27 predicted proteins | sample IncBWC7MmetaG_FD_161055 | JGI IMG/M metagenome (GOLD analysis project Ga0210402, IMG submission 161055) | Forest soil microbial communities from Barre Woods Harvard Forest LTER site, Petersham, Massachusetts, United States - Inc-BW-C-7-M | ecosystem: Environmental > Terrestrial > Soil >...
CGCCAAGGTTCAAAACTATCCACCGGATCCGACAAAATTATTTCTCTGTCTACCAAATGGCGGAGCCATTTTTTTAGGCGCCCGTGGACGAAGCCCGACGGGCTCCCAGGCGGATCGCGAGCAGCATGGCCAGTGCGAGGTAAAACCAATAGCTGAGTGCGCCTCCGCCACCACCACCGCCGCTACTGCCGCCGCCACTGCCAGAGGCAGGCGAGGAGGGGGTGGGAGCGGTTGGCACGGTGCCAAGGGCGTTGGCGAGGTTGGTGATATTTGGGCTGCCGAGGCCCGTGCACAAATCGTAGCCGGGACCGGCAGAGTAAAATCCGTTGTTCCCGCTGGTGATATCGTTGAAGGCGGAGGTGCCATGAAGGGGATAGATCGCCGGGCCGAGGAGCCCGAGGGTGGGTTTCCCGGCGGTGGCGCGCGCCTGGTTGAGGAGGGCTGCGATTCCACCCCAGACTTGAACCGAAAGACTCGTGCCGCCTCCGCCGATATCTCCTCCATTCACGACGACAAGCGCACTGGAACCAAAATTACTGCTTTGGAAAAGGGAATCCCAAACAATCGAGACATCCGGCACGCAGCGAAACGGGTTTGTGTTGAGAATCGACCCGCCATCGGTTTGCCAGGTGGGGCGTGCGAACAATTGCGATACACCTCCACCCGAAGCGAAACCGCTGCCGCCTGAGATGGTGCTGAAGACGGTCTCGCCGGCGTAGGAAAGGGTGTTCTGGTTAAGGAATAATTCGGTCCCACCGACTCCCGCGACGTTCGGATCGCTGGCGGGATACTCGGCCTCGCGCGGATTCGCCACGTTGTAGCTTCCGTCGGAACCACCCGGGTTCGAGCCTCCGTCCCCGGAGGCAAAAAGCACGGTGATTCCTGCCGCGGCCATTTGCGCAAAATCCTGGCTGTCAGTTTGCATGGTCGAGGGTGAAAAATCACTCTCCGCACCACCCAGGCTGATCGAAACGACCGTAATATTATTGGCCTGGGCGTCGGCCAAAATTTGCACGCTGGCGTCGTGGATGGACAGATTGCTGAGATCAGGGATCGCGTAGAGCCGGATTTGGGCGCCGGGGGCCGTTCCGCTTGTCCACTCAACGTCCAGTGCGGCTTCACGGACTTCATTTTGGCTTGGAGATGTCGGCCCACCATCGACTTTAATGGTGGTGAAGTTTGCCGTGGTCGCGGTGCTGCCAATGGTGGAGTAAAAGGTCCTGAGGTCGGAGGTGGCCACCATTGCATCCATGACAACGGCGATCGTCTGCTTGGTGCCGTTGAGCGTACTTGGGGCGTTGTAGGCCGCGAGAATGTCGGCCGGCGCGAAAAACTCTTGACCGCCAATTGAGGTGAAGTTCGGTTGGAAACGGCTCCTGGGGTGCATCCGAAGATGCGGCTGCAGGCCGTTGATCCCGAGGACTGCGTTGGAAAACTCTGCCGGCAGGTTCGGAGCGCTGATGGCCGAGGTAAACTCCCCCTCGGCCGTGGCGACCCGGGCGAAGGAAACGCCCAGCGTGTTCTCGATTTGGGAGACCGTTCCGCTCAAGAATATGTTCGTATGGTTCGGATCCTCCTGTCTGAGGGTGAATCCCTGTCCTATGAGCCAGGCTTCCACCGCGGTGTAGTCCGATTCCGATGGCAGGTATCGGGCTTCCATGACGGCGTGCGGGATTTGCTCGCCATGGGCGATCCGGTCTTCGAGTTCCGCGAAGTTCGGCATCTTTAGTGAAACGGAAAACCTCAGGACTTCATTGTGTTCCGATGCTATGAGCGTTTGCCGAATCACCTGCACGTTCGGGTCGGAGGCGATCTCCTTGATTGAGTCGCTGAAGCAACACCTGGCCCCGGAAAAGGCGAGGGCGGGTGCGGTGGAAACGATGGCCAGGACGACTGCGACGAAAGCCGTTACGCACGAACGGCGGGACTTGGGGTATAGGTGGTTGCGCACGGTTATCATGGACAACAGGGGCGACCCCACAGTTTCTTTTATGTTCAACAGAGTCAATCCATGTCCATCGAATGCACTCTGTTTGCTGGTTGTGGCTAAAAAGGATCGAGATCAGCGTACATTAGCGGGGGTTTGGCTATCCGCGTGCATCCGTGCAGGCCGTGGTAAAATGGCTGCCGGGCGGGCGCTGCGGTGTGCAAACGCTGGCGATTTTGAATTTTGAGATAGCTTCCGGCCTCTCGCGTGTCGCATGCTTGGCCGGGCCCGCCCCAAGCCCGCCGCCGCCTTGACCGAAAAACCGCCCACCATCGCCTATTTGTTCACCACGTTTCCAAAATCCACGGAGACGTTCCTCCAGCGCGAAATCATCGGCATGCAGGCGCGCGGCGTGAATCTGCAAATCTATTCGTTGCATGGCGGCGGGGGAACGTTCCGCGGGACTTCGACCAGCCCAGCCGGGCCCCTGCGAGTCGAGCGGTTTTCAAAATGGCGGCTGGTGGAACTATTTTGGAAGATTCCGTTCGAGTCCGCGCGCCGTCCGGGCGTGCTGTTCGAATTGCTGCGCGGCCTGGCCGCGCGGCGGGCACCGGCGTGGATGAATTTCTGGGAGAACATGCTCGGCGCGGGCTTTGCCTGCGTTTATGCGCGGCATTTTCGGAAAAATCCGCCCGCGCTCATCCATGCCGCGTGGGGTGGGGCACCCGCCACGGCCGCGTGGATTCTCTGGCGCATCGACGGCCACCGCTACAGCGCCGCCGCGCACGCTTACGACATTTATGAGCACGGCGGTGACTGGTGGTTGGGCGAAAAACTCCGGCCCGCCGCCTTTGTGCATACGTCCACCGAGATGGGCCGGGGCACGCTGATGGAACGCGGCGTGCCTCCTGGGAAAATTGCCTGCATCCGCCGCGGCCTCGAGGTGCTGCCGCCGCTCAAGCCGCTGCGCACGGCGCGTACGGCGCTGCGCCTGCTGTGCGTGGCCCGACTCGTCGAAAAAAAGGGGCTGCGCCACCAGCTCCGCCTCTATGCCTGCCTGCGCGATGCGGGTTTTGCCTTTGAAGCGCGCATCGCCGGCGACGGCCCCTTGCGCGGTGAACTCGAAGTGCTGGCGCGCGAACTGCGCCTCGCCAGCCGCGTGGTTTTCACCGGCCATCTGCCCCAGCGGGAAATTTGGGACCAACTCGCGTGGGCCGATGTGCTGATTCACACTGGCGTCGTCGCGCCCAGTGGCGACCGCGACGGCCTGCCCAACGTCATCCCCGAGGCGATGTCCGCCGGCGTGCTGGTGGTCACCTCGCCCGCTGCCGCCACGACTGAGGCGGTGACCGATGGAGTCACGGGCCTGGTCGCACCCGTGGATGAACCCGAGGTGTGGCTGACCGCGCTGCGCCGCCTTGCGTCCGACGACGAGTTCGCCGAATCGCTGCGGATCGCGGCGCACCGCTGGGTTGGAGAAAATTTCGACGCGCACAAGAATGCCGCCCGCCTGCTCGCGCAGTTCGAGCAGGCCATCTTAAACCCGGGTTCAACCGTATTAACCACTGATGCACACGAATGAGCACTATTCACACTAATCTCTTTTTAACCACTGATGTATACTTATTGATTTCTGGCCAGGGATTATCACGGATTCGAACCGGTTTTAACCGCAGATGAACACGAATACACGCGGATGGGCTGCTATGAAAAACTGTGCTGCGAATGCAGCACAATCCTCCCTCCGTGTACTCTGTGACCTCCGTGTTCAAAATCCGAATCCGTGTTCATTCGCGTTCATCTGCGGTTAAAAAAAATTAGTGCCTGTTAGTGTGCATTAGTGGTTAAAAATCCCTCCAAATCCGCGCGCACCATGATTTTTTTTGACGTCACCAAGTCCGCCTCGGCCGGCCATCGCTCCGGTCTCACGCGTGTGAGTGAGCGCCTGCGCGACGAGCTTGGCGCGGCGATCCAGCCGGTGGTGTGGTCCGACTGGAACCGCGCCGTGGCGAAAGATGACTGGTTTCTCACGGGTGAACTTTTTTCCGAGGCCGAGCGGCCCGGATTTTGGGAATTCTTAAGGAGTCCGCCGTGCCGGCTGGCGGCGGTATTTCACGATGCGATCCCGCTCAAGCTGCCGCATGTCACCTGGCCGCAGAGCGTGGCGCGGCATCCCGAATACCTTAAGATGCTCGCCTGTTTCGACCGCGTGTTGGCGGTGTCCGAGGCAAGCCGGCGCGACCTGGCGGGGTTCTGGCGATGGCAGGGCGTGGAGCCGCGGGCGAAAGTTGAAACGATTTTGCTCGGCGCGGACTTCAACGGCGCGCCCCGCGCGCCGTTGATCTCAAATCTCAAATCTCAAATTTCAAATCTATTACTGTGCGTCGGGATCGTCGAGCCGCGAAAAAACCAGGCCTTCCTGCTCGAGGTATGCGTGGAACTGTGGCGCGAGGGCCTGGCGTTCGAGCTGCATTTCGTCGGCCGGGTGAATCCGCATTTTGGCCGGCCGATCGCGGAAAAGATAAAATCGCTGCGGAAAAACTTTCCTGGCCTGCATTTTCACGAGGCGGCGGATGACCGGACGCTGGGGGCGCTTTACGGACAGGCGCGCGCGAGTGTTTTTCCGACCCTGGCCGAGGGCTGCGGCCTGCCGCTGCTGGAATCGCTCTGGCGCGGCGTGCCGTGTGTGTGCAGCGACCTGCCGGTGCTGCGGGAGAATGCCGATGCCGGCGGCTGCCTCGCGGTTGCGCCGGCCGACATGGCGGCCTGGAAAGCAGCGCTGCGCGCAGTGCTGACCGACGCCGCGGTCGGGCAAAAGCTCCAGGCGGCGGCCGCCGCGCGGACCTTGCCTCGCTGGGCCGACACCGCGGCCGCGTTGCGCGCGGCGCTAAAATTTTAATACAGAAGCCAGGAATCCAGGAAAACCTGGCCACAATAGAGCACAAAGGTGGGAAAGCCGTCCGTTATTGGTAGGGCCCGTTGCCCTTCAACGGGCCGAAGCCAACGGGCGGCTGGGGGGCAGCCGCCCCTACCTTAATCGCCTAGATCTTCTTCAGCGCGTAGGCCATCGCGTCGCCGATTTTGTCGATCTGTTCGTCCGTGTGCATGGCGGAGACGGCGGTGCGGATGAGATCTTTCCCCGCGGGCACGGCCGGGGAAATGGACATGACGGTAAAAACATTTTTTTCGAGCAGCGCCCGCCAGAAAAGGTAAACGCGTTCCTTTGAGCCCAGCACGATCGGCACGGCGGGCGTCTCGCTGTCCCAAGTGTCCAGGCCGAGGCCCTTGAGCATGGCCCGGTAGCGGTGGGTGTTTTTCCAGAGGCGCTCGAGATGCTGCGGCTCGGTTTGCATGATCCCGAGCGCAGCTTCGGCACAGGCGGCCTGGCTGGGGCTGAGCGCGGCGCTGAAGATGGTCTGTTTCGAGTGCGAGCGCAGGTACTCGATGATGTCGCTCGAGGCGGCGATGAAACCGCCGGTGCTGGCGAGCGATTTCGACAGGCTGCCGCAAATGACATCGACCCGGTCATTGAGCTTGAAATGATCCACCGTGCCACGGCCCTCGCGGCCGAGCACGCCGAAGCCGTGCGCATCGTCCACCACGCTGAAGCAGCCATGGGCATCGGCCACTTCCATGATTTCGGGCAGGCGGGTAATGTGGCCTTCCATCGAGTAAACGCCTTCGACGACGAGTATTTTCGGAGCGGACGGGTCGAGCGTGGCGGCGACCGAGCGGAGGTCGTCGGGATTATTGTGGGAAAAGCGTTCGGCCGAGGCCGTGGAGAGGCGGATGCCGTCCCACAGGCAGGAGTGGATGTTTTTATCGGCGAGGATCAAGTCGCCCTTTTGGGCAAAGGCGGCGATGCTGGAGAGGCAGGACAGGTAGCCGGCGGAGTGCACGTGGCAGGCCTCGCGGCCGAGAAAGGCGGCGAGTTTTTCCTCGAGGCGCAAGTGATAGGCGCGCGAGCCGTTGGACGGGCGGGCCCCGGTCGTGCTTGAACCCCATTCGAGCAGCGCGGCGCGGCCGGCCTCGATGACTTTCGGGTGGAACGACAGCCCGAGGTAATCGTTGCTCGAAAGCATGATCATGTCGCGCCCGTCGAGGCGGATATCCGTGCCGCGCTGGGCGTCGATGGCGTGGTAGAAGGGCGCGTATTTCAACCGCATCTTGGTCGTGGGATCGTCGCGGCAGCGATCGAGCAGGGCCTTTTTATTTTTGGAGAATAGAGAGAACGCCATGAATTTTCGAAGTTGAATCAACGCGCGGTGCTTAGCAAATGCAAAGGCGCCGCCGTCGGCGGAAGTAACTGGTATCAGGTAACAAGCAACAACGGAGGCAAAGTAGCAGGTAACAAGTACCAAGTAACAAGAGCGCGCGGTGGCTGCAGGACTATCTTGTTACTTGATACCTGATACTTGTCGCTTGGTTCGCTTCGAGAGCGTCGGCAGCCAGGCAGAGAGTTCGGCGGCGTAGTCATGCCACGATTTGAAGGTGCGGGCGCGGGCCGCCGCCGCGAGCGCGGCGAGGTCGGAGGGGTTTTGCAGCAGCCGCAGGATGGCGGTGGCGAGCGAACCGGCATCCACCGCATCGAGCGCGACACAACCGCCGCCGCGTGCGGCCTCGCCGAGCGCGCCGTGGCCGGAGCACACGCAGGGTTTGCCGTGGGCGAGGCTTTCGAGCACGGGCAGGCCGAAGCCCTCCATGAGCGATGGGTAAACCGTGAACTGGCATGCATCGTACGCGGCGGCGACCGTGGCGTCGTCCACCGGGCCGCTGTAGCGCAGCGGCCGGCCGGCGGCCTGGAGCGCGGCGATTTTATCGAGGGCGGCGCGGCCGGTTTGCGGGTGGGTGAGGCCGATCAGATGCAGCTCGAAATGCAGGCCGCGCGCCCAGAGCTGTTCGCAGGCGTCGAGCAGGGCGAGGTGGTTCTTGCGGCCTTCCACGCTGCCGACGCTCAGTATAGAATTTGAGATTTGAGATTTCGGATTTGAGATGCTTCCGGCGCTGGGCGCCGGAAGGGAGAGGCCGAGGGGGATGGTTTGCACCGGCGGCGGGTTGTTTACGCCGAGCCACCGCCAGTAATCGAGCAGCGACTGGCGCGAGTCTTCGGAGATGGCGGCGATGCCGTCGAAGGCGAGCAACTCGCGCAGATAGGCGGGGAAACGTGCGACGGTTTTTGCCGGCGTGAGCTCGGGCAGCTTCAGGGCGATGGCGTCGTGGAAGATGGCGGCGCGCGGGCCGCTGGCTTGGGCGAAGAGCGCGGGCAGGGCGTCAGCCACGCCGGGCGAGAAAATTTCGGGCACGAGCAGGCTGGTGGAGGCGGGAGGCGGGAGGCGGGAGGCGAGAGGCGGCGTGCGGCCGAGGTGGCGGCGCAGCGTGCCGCGAAGGCGGGCGCGCCACGGCCAGTTTGCGCCGCGAGAGGCGGCGGCGCCCTTGGCCGAGAGGTTGTTTTCCTCCCACGGTTCGAGCGTTCGCCAGCTTTTTTGCCAGCGGTCGAAGCATACGGCGATTTCTCCGCCTTGGGCGCAAAGCGCGGTGTGAAGCTGGCGGGCGACGCGCTGGATGCCGGTGCGGGCCTGCGTGTGGCTGGTGTGGGTCAGATCGAGGAGAAGCATCGCAGCCGAGCGATCAATTGCGCCGCCAAAGATTGTACTTCAGGATCACATAGAAAGCACGGACGCCGTCCTTCCACCCGATTTTCTTCCCTTCGGCATAGCTTCGTCCGAAATAAGAGATGCCGACTTCGTAGATGCGGCAGCCACGGTGCGCCACTTTGGCGGTGACTTCAGGTTCAAAGCCAAAACGGTTTTCCTCGATGGTGATGCCCTGGATGATCTCGCGGCGGAAAACTTTGTAGCACGATTCCATGTCGGTGAGATTGAGGTTGGTGAACATGTTGGAAAGCAGGGTGAGGAAGCGGTTGCCGACCATGTGCCAGAAGTAAGCCACGCGGTGGGGCCGGCTGGACTGGAAACGTGAGCCAAAAACAACATCGGCCATGCCGCGCTGGATGGGCTCGATGAGCAGGGGGTACTCGGTCGGGTCGTATTCGAGGTCGGCATCCTGGATGACGACGATGTCGCCCGTGGCAACCCGGATGCCGCTGCGCAGCGCGGCGCCCTTGCCCTGGTTTCTTTCGTGAAAAAGGGTTTTATCCGCCAGGCTGGCGCCCGGCCCCTGCAGCCACTCCCGGGTGCCGTCGGTCGAGCAATCGTCCACCACGATCAGCTCCACCGGGCCGGCAGGCGAGCGCCGCACGGCCTGGAGCAGTTCGGCGATGGTCTTGCTTTCGTTATAACAGGGGACGACGACGGAGATGGTCACACGGAGAGGAGTTTAACGTTGAAGCCGTTTGCCCGATCCAAGCGGAAAGGCGCAGCGAGGGGACAATGGGAAGGGAACCTGCCGCAGGCAAGCGATGAACACGGGCGGTGGTGACGGCGGCCGCCTGCTAGCCTTTGATCGTGGTTTTGAGGCAGCGGGCGAGGGTATCACAGGAGCGGCCAGTGGTGGCCCAGGCGAGAGCAAGGCATAGTCGTGGGCCGTTGAAGCGCCACGGGCGGTTCCAGTAGCGTTGCAGATAAACAAGGCCGCGATAGCGAAAGGTGGGTTCGCGTCCCCAGCGGGCCATGAACAGGCGGAAGTTTTCATTTTCCTTCGCGTGCCGGGTGGGCGAGGCGCTCAGATGATGAAGTGCGTGGCTGCGGTTGGCCACATAATGGCGGAACCCGGCGCGCCCGAGCCGCAGGCACAGGTCGATGTCCTCATAGCCGTTGCGGAAAGCCGGGTCGAAGCCGCCGTGCGCATTGAAGACGTCGGCCCGCAAAAGGCAGCAGGCCGCGGTGACCGCGCGGTAGCGCGTGTAGGCCCGGGGAAACCAGGGGCGGCTGGAGTCATGAAGGGGACGGCCGAGCAGATCGAAGCGCACGCCGCGATGATCCAGCGCCTGCGTGCCGGGAGTGAACTGCCAGTTGCCGATGATGCCGGCGCGGGGCAAGCGCACAAAAGCGTCCAGCATCGGCGGCAGCCAGCCGGGCAGGAGCACGAGGTCGTTGTTGAGCAGAGCGAGAAATTCGCCGCGGGCCAGCGTGGCGGCGAGGTTGTTGGCGGCGGCGTAGCCGAGGTTTTTCTCGTTGAGCACGACGCGAATGGACGGATCGGCCAGCGTCGCGAGCCACTCGCGCGTGCCGTCGGTCGAGCCGTCGTCCACGAAGATGATTTCACAGGTCAGCCCGGGCGGAAGCGTGGCCTGCAGGCTCACGAGCATGGCCTGCGTGAGCGGCAGGCAGTTGTAGAGCGGAATGACTGCAGATAGTTTCAAGCTGGTTGAAAGTTGAAAGTTGAATGCCAGCTAGCAACCCGCGAAGTCTCTCCGTTCTCAGCGTTAAACCTTCGTTTCGGCGAGCAGGCGCACCAGGTACTGCCCATAGGCGGATTTGCCGAGTTTCTTGACGTTGGCTTCAAGTTGCGCGCGGTTGATCCAGCCTTGGGTCCAGGCAATTTCCTCGGGGCAGGCGATTTTCAAGCCCTGGCGGTTCTCGATGATGCTCACGAAATTTCCCGCTTCGAGGAGGGAGTCATGGGTGCCCGTATCGAGCCACGCCGTGCCGCGGCCGAGAAGCTCGACCTGGAGTTTGCCTGCCTCCAGGTAGAGGCGGTTGAGGTCGGTGATTTCGAGTTCACCGCGCGCCGAAGGCTTGAGGCTGCGCGCGAGCGGGACGACGTCACGGTCATAAAAATAAAGGCCGGGGATGGCGTAATTGGATTTCGGAGCCTTGGGTTTCTCCTCGAGCGAGAGCACGCGGCCATCAGGTGCAAACTCAACGACACCGTAGGCCTGGGGATCGCGCACATGGTAGCCGAAGATGGTTGCCCCGCTGGCACGGGCGGAGGCGGCGCCGAGGGATTTTGAGAATTCATTGCCGTAGAAAAGATTATCGCCGAGCACGAGCGCGGAGGGTGCGTCGCCGATGAAATCCGCACCGATGATAAAGGCTTGCGCAAGGCCATCGGGGCTGGGCTGCTCCGCGTAGGTGAACGACAGGCCAAACTGGGAGCCGTCGCCCAGCAGCCGGCGGAAGAGCGGCAGATCCTGCGGCGTGGAGATGATCAAAATCTCGCGGATGCCCGAGAGCATGAGCACCGAGAGGGGATAATACACCATCGGCTTGTCATAGACGGGCATGAGCTGCTTGCTCACGGCGATGGTGAGGGGGTAGAGCCGCGTGCCGGAGCCCCCGGCCAAAATGATTCCGCGGCGCGGGATCATTTTGGCCGCAGGCGATGGATTATGGGCGATAGGCGATGGGTCAGGTGGCATGAGGTATTCGGGCTTTGATCAAAGCGCCAAGTTTTCGGCCAATGAGGGTAGCTTGCGACAAAATAGATTCTGCCGTTTGCGGTGGAATGAGGCCAACTTCCTGGGCAATTTCGATTTGGGTGCAAAGTTCAGCGAGTGATCCTTTCGCAATGTAGAAAAAACGAATGGATTCCTTGTCGGTATCTCGTTCGTCTCCTTCTGCAATATTGGAGGGCACGCTCACGGCGGAACGACGCATCTGATCACGGAGGCTTTGGTCACGCACGGTGGCAGTGGTGGTGTAGATTGTGACAGCGAGGGCTTTTGCCTCACGCCAGACTTGTAAATCATGAAATCCGGTTCCCATCGCCTATGGCCCCTTGCCTCTCGCCTGTGGCAACGCCCCAAGCCTCTCCCGCGCATAGCGCGTGGCCGTGATATCCGTGCACCAGGCCCGGTGGGCGAGATACCAGTCCACGGTTTTTTCGAGGCCGGTGGAAAAGTTTTCGCTCGGGCGCCAGCCGAGTTCGCGCTGGAGCTTTGAGCAATCGATGGCGTAGCGGCGATCGTGGCCCGGCCGGTCGGCCACAAACGCGACCTGCGCGGCATAGGATTTGCCGTCGGTGCGCGGGGATTTTTTATCGAGGAGCGAACAGATGAGTTTCACGACCTCGAGGTTGGGCTGCTCGTTGAGCCCGCCGATGTTATAGGTCTCGCCGAGGCGGCCGCGCTGCAGCACGAGCCAGATGGCAGCGGCATGGTCTTCAACGTAGAGCCAGTCGCGAACCTGCATGCCGTCGCCGTAAACGGGCAGCGGTTTTCCGTCGAGGGCATTGAGGATGATGAGCGGGATGAGTTTTTCCGGGAAATGATACGGGCCGTAGTTGTTCGAGCAGTTGGTCGTCAGGGTGGGCAGGCCGTAGGTGTGCTGGCAGGCGCGCACAAGGTGGTCGCTGGCCGCCTTCGAGGCGGCGTAGGGGCTGTTGGGCGCGAAATTGGTTTCCTCGGTGAAGGCGGGGTCGGATGCCGCGAGGGTGCCATAGACCTCGTCGGTGGAAACATGCAGGAAGCGAAACGAGTTTTTCTTCGGTGCGGGCAGCGCCGCCCAGTGGCGGCGTGCGGCGTTGAGGAGGCGGAGCGTGCCGACAACATTGGTCTGGATGAACGGCTCGGGCGAATCGATGGAACGGTCCACGTGCGATTCGGCGGCGAAATTCACGATGGCATCGATGCCGTGCTCGGCCAGCAGGCGTCCGCCGAGGGTTTCGTCGCCGATGTCGCCCTGGACGAAAACATAGCGCGGGTCGCCGGCGAGGTCGGCGAGGTTGGCGGGATTGCCGGCGTAGGTGAGCAGGTCGAGATTGACGAGCTTCGTGAGCGGCGAATTTTTTTCGGTGAGACGCTGGCGAATAAAATTGCTGCCGATGAAACCGCAGCCGCCGGTGACGAGAATATTCATGTTTACTGCCAAGAAGCTAAGAATCTCTAAGAAGAGCAGGGTGGATGATCCGATGGAGGCCGTCTTTAAGGAGTGAAACGTTGAAGTTGATGGGCAGGCCAAGCGGAAGGCGGGTAAGTTTAATGTAGGTGATGATTTGTGCCTTGTGGCACGGGAAGCAGTATTTCAACGGCCTTGAGTTCGATCAATACCCGATCATCGAGGATGAGATCGGCACGGAAGGCAGCGTCGAAATTCAAACCACGGTAACTGATGGGGATGGGAACCTCGCTACGTGCATGAATGCCTGTTTGGGTCAGCTCATGGACCAGGCAATGTTGGCAAACGCTTTCGAGCAGGCCCGGGCCGAGTTCGCGATGGACGCGAATGGCGGCATCAATCGTGAGTTTTGCGATCTCCTCGGCGCGATCATCCAGCTCCAGATTCTTGGCTTCTTTGCAGTTCATGGTTTTTTCCAATCACGCAAAGCCTGTTCTATCGATTCATGGACTTCGGTCAGTTCGATGCCGACCGATGCGAGCTTCGAGGAATCCATCACGCAATTGGATCGGGGGGTTTTGGCCGCGACGTGCATGAACTCGTCCTCATCCTTAAAAAACCTATATTCCTTCCGGCAGACGCCACTGCGTTTGATGTGTTCGACTACCTCGTGCGTGGTCACCTGGCCGGGGTTGGTGATGTTGTAGGTGCCAAAGGGCACGCGTTTTTCCCGGCAAGCGAGGGTGGCGGCGACAAACTCGTGCAGCTGCGAGATGGAGTTGGTGGCTTCCAGCAGTTGCTGATAGCGCATGAGCTTGGTAAGATAGTTGCGCGGGCTTTCGACGTGATCGAAGGGGATGCGCAGGCGCCAGACATAAACATTGGGCTGGCCGGCGAGCACTTCTTCGCCGAGGGCCTTGGTGCCGCTGTAGAAACTGCACGGTGGCGAGCGAAAGGTGAAGTTGGGCGGGTCGTTCTCGGTAAAGCCGCGGCCATCCGCGCGTGCGCCGTTATAAATGCAGCCGGAAGAGACGTGGCCCCAGGGCACGCCGGCCTCGGCGCAGGCCTGGGCAATGAGGCCGGGCAGCACGGCATTGCCGAGAAGGCACTCGGCCTTGTGCAGCTCGCAGGCATCGACATTGGGTTTGCCCGTGTAGCCGGCGGCGTTGATGAGGAAATCAGGTTTGTCGCGCTTCAACGCGGCCACGAGCAGGGCGGGCTGGGCGTAATCCAGTTCGGTCCGGCGAAGATTGCGAAAAGGGATGCCTTTGCGGGTGAACAGGGCCTGATAGGCGTGGCCGACGTAGCCGGAACCTCCGAGTAGATAGATCATAAAAGGTCAGGAGTGTATTCAAACTGCAAAGCGATACCGTTCGCGTCGAGGGCCAAGGCCCTCCGGGCATTGGCTCCTCGACTCCGCCTTGCCCTGCGCTTTTCCAGCCGATAGCGGTATGGCTTTGGAGTTTGAAAACACTCCTTCAATGAAGCGCAGCCCACGGCGACAAACAAGGTGTTTTTGCGCAGGTGCTTATTTGCGCCGGTAGTCGCCACGGCTGAAGTATTTTTCAAACCACACGTAGGCGCAGATAAAAAAGTAGCGGCTGCCCATTTCCTTGATCTTGAGTTTGGCCGCGCCGTGTTGCCGATTCTGCCATGAGATGGGGATGACCGTCCACGAATAGCCGCGCACGATGGCTTTGAGCGGGATCTCGACGGTGAGGTTGAAATGCGGTGAAAGGAAAGGACGGCCGCCATCAATGACGGTGCGGCGGTAGGCCTTGAAGGCATTGGTGGTGTCATTCAGGGGGATGTTAAACAGGATTCTGATGGAAAAATTGGCGAGGCGGTTGATGAAAAGTTTGAGCCGGGGATAATCAACGACCTGGCCGCCTTTGACGAAGCGGCTGCCGAAGGCGCAGTCCCAGCCATCGTTGAGCAGGCGCCAGTACTTCACGGCGTCGCCGGGCGCGTCGGAGGCATCGGCCATCATGATGGCGCAGGCGTCGCCGTGCATATGATCGAGGCCGCAGATGACAGCGTTGCCGAAGCCGTGCGGGCCGAGGTTCTGCACGGGAAGAAGCGTGGGGATTTCTGCGCGGAGGCTTTGCAGCACGGCCCAAGTTTGATCGCGGCTGCCGTCGTCAATGACGACAATTTCGTGGGGAATGTTTTCCGTGGCGAAGGTTGCGTGCAGATCGCGCAAGGTGGACGGCAGCGAGGCTTCCTCGTCGCGCGCGGGGATGACGATCGAAAAAAGCGTGAGCGGGGGTTTAGGATCGGGCATCAGAAATTAGCGGGGCGCTGAGATCGAGCCATTCGGGATGCGCCTGGGCATGGGCGGCAATTTCATCGAGGATGGCGGCCAGGGGCGTTTGCGGCCGCCAGCTCCACAACCGCGAGGCCTTGGCGGAGTCGAGCACGATCCACGGAAGATCAAAGGGGCGTGGCGCGGAATCGACCGCGACGGTGTGCGGGCCGAATTTCTTCGCGCACCATTCACTGAGTTGGAGCAGCGACATGGCGGAAGCCGTTCCGCCGGAAACATTGACGGTGCGGTCGGCCGGCGGGAGCGAGGGTGCGGCCAGTTGTTTTTCAAGCAGCGGCATGAGGTCGCGCGGGTGCAGGCAGTCGCGCACCTGATGACCGTGGCCGCCAAAGCCGATGTAGCTGAGTGGCCGGCGGCGCAGCCAGGAGTTTAGCCAGAACGCAAAAATGCCCTGGTCGGGCCGGCCAAACTGTCCGGCGCCGGCGAGCACGCCGCAGCGATTGATGAAAACGGGGAAGCGAAAACTTTCGCCGTACTCGAGAGCCAGCGCCTCGCTGGCGAGTTTCGTAGCGCCGTACAGTGAAATCGGCGCGAGGGTTGGAAATGTTTCGTCCAGGCCGTTGGCGGTCAGGCCCGGCGGCAGCGGTGTGCGCGGGTCGGGCCGGAAAGCGCCGCGCTCCGCGACGACCGGCAGCGCGGCCAGCGGGGCAATCGAGTAAACCCGGCTGGTGCTGAGCAGGATGAAACCGGCATGGTGCTGCTTGCAGTATTCGAGGAGGTTGACCGTGCCGGCGAGGTTGTGCTCGACGATCTGGCGCGAACTGGTGCGACCGTCAACGCCGGCCAGCACGCTGGGATTGGCGGCGGCGTCGATGACGAAATCGCACGCCGGCAGCGGCTCGAAATCGCTGGCTGCACGCACGTCGGCATGAAGAAACTTCACGCCGATTTTTTTCAGTTCGAGGCGGTTGGCTTCGCTGCCGGGACGGATGAAATTGTCCAAGCCAAGAACCTGATGGCCGGATCCCGCCAGCGCGCGGGCGAGGGTGCTGCCGACAAAACCGCAGGCGCCGGAGAGGAGGATTCGCATCGCTCAAGCTTGATACAACTGTCCCCGGGCGGAAAGGCGTAAAAATCCGGCCGGATCCATGACGTTACCCCGCCTGCCGCCGGCGCCAGGCCTCGACGATCTGGCGGATGGTCTCCTCGAGGCTGACGGTGAGGTCCCAGCCGGGATAGTGTGCGCGCATTTTGCGCAGGTCGGAGTAATAGCAGATGTGGTCGCCGATGCGGTTTTGATCCAGGTAGGCATGGACTTGGCGCTGGCCGGTGAATTTCTCCGTGATCTTGAAGGCCTCGAGAATGGAGCAGGAGTTGGCTTTGCCCCCGCCGAGGTTGTAGACCTCGCCGGCGCGCGGCGCCGAGACGAAGGCGGCCATGAAGCGGGCGACATCGAGCGAATGGATGTTGTCGCGCACCTGCTTTCCTTTGTATCCGAAAACCTTATACTCACGGCCTTCGAGGTTGCATTTCACAAGGTAGCTGAGAAAGCCGTGCAGCTCGACGCCGGAATGGTTGGGCCCGGTGAGGCAGCCGCCGCGCAGGCAGCACGAGGGCAGGTTGAAATAGCGGCCGTATTCCTGCACCATGACGTCGGCGGCGACTTTCGAGGCGCCGAACAGGGAGTGTTTCGACTGGTCGATGGTGAAGGTCTCGGGAATGCCGTGCGCGTAGGCTGGGTCGGCGTAGTCCCAGCGGGTCTCGAGTTCCTGGAGGGCGATGGCATTGGGGGCGTCGCCGTAAACCTTGTTCGTGCTCATGTTCACGAAGGGAGACTCGGGGCAGGCCTGGCGGGCGGCTTCGAGCAGGTTGAGGGTGCCGACGGCATTGGTGTCGAAGTCGTCGAAGGGGATGGCCGCCGCACGGTCATGGCTGGGCTGGGCGGCGGTGTGGACGATGGCCGACGGTTTGAGCTGCCGAACCAGGGCGAGCACCCCGGCGCGGTCGCGGATATCGAGCTCGTGGTGCTGGAAGCCGGGCAGCTCGCGCACGAGACGCTGCTGGTTCCAACGCGTGTCGCCCTGCGGGCCGAAGAAGACGGCGCGCTGGTTGTTGTCCACACCATGGACGGAGTAGCCGAGTTCGCGCGAAAAATACACGCAGACTTCGGAACCAATGAGACCGGAAGAACCGGTGACGAGAAGGATTTTGGCCATTAAGCTAAGATAAGATAATAATGAAAATGGAGTTTTAGCTAACGATAGGGAAGCGTGACAAGAACCAAGGCTTTGGGTGGGTCGATTTTGCGCAACAATCTAATGCTGGGAGGGAAGCGTTTGGGATGACGCATGGCAGAGACCAAGCCATTCAGAGCTTAACAAATCGGTATTTTACCACCGCGCGCAGCCAGGTGAGCGGATCGCGAATCATGGATATTTTTTTGCCTTCCTTGAAGGAGCGCGATTTGTAGGAGATGGGGATCTCAATGGGGTGGTGGCCCTTGCGCACGAGCTTCATGAGCAGTTCCCAATCGAAATCGAAACGGTTGCTCTCGAACGTCAGACCGTCCAGGCAGTCGCGGCGGAAGACCTTGTACATCGTGAATGGATCGTGCAGCCAGATGCCGAGTGCGGCGTTGATCATCAGGGTGAACGTCCAGTGCGCGAGATTCATGAGCAAGGCGTGCAGCGGCTGGTCGTCGAACTTGCGGATGGCCCAACCGCTCCGGCCGTGGCGCGACCCGAGGACAAAGGTTTGCCGGCCGGTGATGATCGGAACCAGCAACTCTTCATAATCGTCGAGGTCGTATTCGAGGTCGGCATCCTGGATAAGGATGATGTCGCCGGTGGCACGGGCGAGGCCGGCGCGCACGGCATGTCCTTTGCCGCGCGGAATGTCCTCCAGGATAAGCTTCACGCGCGGATCGGCCCTGTAACCGAGCACGATATCGCGGGATCCGTCGGTCGAATTGCTCTCCACGATTATGATCTCGAACTGGATCCCCGTGATATGTTTGGCCAGCAGCGCGTCGATGGTCTCGCGCACGGTATTGCCCTCATTGAAGACGGGCACGACGACAGTGAGGGTGCAGGGAACAGGCAGGGGCTTCATAAAGGAGACGGACCATGGCCTTTGATCGACAGCACCAGCAAGCCACTGCCGGCGAGGCGGCGCGGCTTCTCCAGCATGCCGCGCGGCAGCCAGCCAAAAGTGAACCGGACCAGCGAAGTCCACAGCGGCACCGGGTAGGATTCGAAGTGAGCCTTCACGTAATGGAGCGAGATCATTTTATACCCCGGGAAAAAATGAATCGATTGAAAGCCGGTTTGCGAAAGCAGCGACTCCAGGGTGCGCCGGTTGAAGTAGGACATGTGCTCGGTCTTGAACTCCATCCAGCGCCGGCCCATCAGGCGGGCGCTCCAGGAATCCGTGGAGGGAGTAGCAATCAGCAGGCATCCGCCTGGTTTTAGGCGTTCCCGGACTGCGGTCAGCAAAGACCGGGGATCGCGGACATGCTCGATGACATCGGCGAGGATGCAGGCATCAAACGCCGCGGAAGGCAATTCCACCTGGGAGAGTTCCCCGACGAGCACTCGTCCCCGGGACAATCCCGCCCGGGCGCGTTGGGCGGCCGGTTCGGAGTATTCCACGCCAGTGACCTCGAAGCCGCGGCGCTCGGCCGCGGCCAGGAGGTAACCATCGCCGCAGCCGACCTCCAGCAGGCGACCTTCGTGGATTCCCTGGCTGGCGAGCCGATCAAGGTAGAGCCCGGCCGTGGCCGTTTTCAAATCTGCGACCTGGGCGCGCATCCGTTCATCCGTTGCCCCCAGGAAATAGGTGTCGGTATAGATGAGTCGAAGCGCTTCATCAGATGGCTGTGGATGGAGAAAGAGAAAATTGCAATCGGCACAACGCATGATGGAAGGCTCGGGGATGCCAAAGGCACGGTTGATGCGTGCGCTCTGGCAAACCGGGCAGTTCGCGGTTTTACATTCTTTGGTTTCACTCATGTTGTAGTGACGGCAAAACGTTTTGTCCGCTTTGCCGCAGGTGCGTATTTATCGAAGGAGGAGGAAAAAAGGTTTTATCGGCAAAAAGCGCACACCGTCAGGTGGAAGTCCGAATATCAATGCGGTTCTTTTTTTCATCCAGGTTCCAAAGCCAGCAGGTTCCTGCGACAAATAACAACAGGCCTCCCGCCGCCAGCATAAGTGCAAGGGTGAAATGACGGGGCCAGTAGGCGAACGTGACATGATAAGTGCCGGCGGCATCGATGGCGACGCCTTTGAAGGCATGATTGATGCGGAGATATTCAGCCGGGCGGCCATTTATTTTCACGCGGAAGTCGTCCTTAAGCCACGATTCCTGCAGAACGATCATGCCCGGTCCTTTTGCCATGACGTCAAATGAGGTGTTATTGTTGGTCAGCCGATAATTGACCGCAGGTATGACGGCCCGACCGGCCAGGTCAGTGGACAATGCGAGGGTTTGTGCACGGTCGATTGACTGGATGGCCGCAAAGGGCCGTCCATCCCCATGGCGAACCAGCTGCCCCAGTTCAGCTGGAGTATCATACACTGCCAGGCGATCGGTAAAAAAGGCTCTCGGCCAGACCGCGTCGCTTATATAAACTGCGTCAGGATCGTCCGTCTTTGCCGTAAGCAGGGTGGGGTTAATTCGGTTTTGATCCCTGTAAAGCCCAAGGTAATACTTTATATTGAGAAAGTCGTAGACCGGCTTGAGTCCGGCGGTTGTATTAACATGCACCGCGTAGCGCCAGATCCACGGACGGTCAACACCACAGCCTTCAAGCAGCTCACGGTAGTACGGGTTGATGAGCGCTTCGGGGCCGCACACTCCCTCCAAGCCATACACACCGGTCCATCCGGGGAAAAGGATGCCTTCAAAGCCAACGGCACGGAATGGGGTGCCATGGTTGTCGAGCATGGTTTTCACCACCGGAGGTGTGGCATGAAAATCGGCCCGTGTGGCTGGATGAAATACATATGGGTCGAACCCGATGCGGGCTTGGGGGCCCTGACGCCAAAGCAGGACAACCAAGCTTGTGACCGCCAAAATGGCGCGGGTTACAGACCAGCTGCCACGAACCAGCGAGCGGCGCATGACGAGGGCAAGGATGACGCTCGCCACGAGCAGAGAGGCAAGACTGCCCCAGACGAACGGACTGACCGGCATGCGGGTTGTCCAATAAAGTGAGGGAAAAGCTGAATGGTCACCGGTGTGGGTGAGGGCGATGTAAGGATAAATAAGCGTGAACAGGAGGATCCCGGAGACGATCATGTCGCCACGGCCTTCGGGTGTGCCCAGCCGGGCCGCAGCGGCTTGGTAACCGAAACCGGCCAATACAATCAGGTGAATGATAAGGATGGGTGAGAAGACGTCGCTGATGTGGACAATATTCGCGATAAACGGAATCTCAATGAGCCATCCAGGCGGAATCAATCCGAAGGCTATCGCCAATGGGACGAGTGCGCCAAGCGCGACGGCAAGCTTCAGGCGGTTTGACGGCGTACGGCGGAACGTCGCCAGGGCATAAAGCACCCCGAGCAACACCAGGAAATTGGCTGCAGGATTGAACACATTTTCAGGGGTTTGCAGCGGCCGATAGAAGATTTCATCGAAGAGACCCAGCAAAAGAACGGGATGAATTTGAAATACCTGGGGATCAGCCGAACAGGTAAAAGAGGCTCTCAGTGCGTCGAGAAAGGTGAGCCAGACCGGGGAACCGATAAGAATGAAAAGCCCTCCGGTCCAGGTTGCGAGCAGGAGTTTTTTTGATTTTTCCAAAAAGGAAACGTCGGCCAGAAGGAGGACGAGGAGCCCGCTGAGATTCATCGTCAGCAGCATCATATAAGTTTCCTTTACCGTGCCGGAGTTCATTTCGGTCCAGCAGGCAACGAGGAGGCCGGCAGACCAGGTTGCTCCGCTGCGCCACGTTGGCGCGGCGACCAGCCGGCACCAGCAATAGAATATCCACGGTGCATAACAAAAACTGAAAAAGTCGGGATGGTTGAGACGGTAGAGGAAAAACCCGATAAAAGGGGCGCTGAACGCTGTGAGGGCAGCCGAAGGAAGATGGCGGGTGCCGTGGAGGACAATTAACCCGAGGCCGAGGGCCAGCAGCCATTTTGCGGCCAAGAATTTCAAATCCCAGGCCCAGGCGGCCCCATTGGCGGCAATGACGAGCAGGTGAAGGGGATCGCCGAACATGGATTGCCCTTGGCCGAGCAACACCGAGCCACCGGAGTTGTAGCGATTCCAAAGCGGCAGTTCTCCGTCATGGAACAGCGCGCGATGCTGGACCATCGACACCGGCACATAATACCAGATCATTGCGCCGACATCCGAGCCCTGGGCGCCTTCCATGATCGTGTCCTGATACCCTGGCAGGGTGGGCGCGCGTTCATACAGGAGCACGGTGCCGAAGTTTGGTGAAACGAAACTGCGGCCGAGAAAAATGATCGGATAGCAGTTCAGGGCGACGGCAAAGAATGCCATCGCGGCAACGGCCATTGCCGGGTGGAGGCGGAAGTACCCGGTGATTGGCCCGAGATGAGTTATGATGCGTTTGCGCGTGGCAGCAGATAAACGCCGCAAAGCAGCGGCAAGCGCCAGGCAGACAAGGTAGGTGGCTCCAAACCTCAAGGCGCGGCCGGGCCACGGGCTCGGTGCTTTTAACGTAAGAGCGCTGGGCAAATTGATGTTCAGAACGGAGGCGGTTGCACTGGATGCGGTCACGAGTACGACCCGGCTGGTCGTGCGCGTAACCGGCTTGATCTCCGTGCCTGGGGAAAAATCGCTGGGAGAGAAGACCCGGATCACCGAGTTATCCCTAGTGACAATGCGTGCGTCGGCCAGGGCCACGGTGGCCTGGCCATTGATGAACTCCAGCCGCAAGCCGTGGTAGGTGCCTAATGGTATCTTAAAGCGGTAGCGTTGGAGTGTATTTCCGGGGTCAATCGTTCTCTGCGCTGAAAAATCCTCGGAGAAACCGTTGCCCAAATCGAAGTAAACCCGCACGTCACTGCGCGCGGAGGCGGCAATCTTGATCTCAAACCGGTAGCTTGGCGGGGTGTTGGGCGAAAGGAACAGTTGGGCGAATACAAAACTGAAAATGGCGATGGACAACAGACGGGGGGCAGTGAAGGTGCGGTTCATTGAAATATGCGAAAGGCCCTGTGTCCCTAACGGCTTGTCCCCAGGATTGGTTTCGTGACGGGGACAAAAAAAGGTCTCTTCATGGCCGATGCGAAGTGAAGTTGCCGGCAGGCATGGAAAAAACTAGGCGGCGCCGGGCTGACCGAAGGTGGCCACGCGCGGAGGGTTGGCGAGGCTGAAGTCCACCCGGTCGAGCGTGAGATTCGGATTGTATGCCGGGTCGTTGAAAAGGGCTTTGCCCCATTTTCTTTGCAGGTTTTTCACTTCCCTGGAAAAACGCTGGCGCTTTTCCGCGGTGTCCTCATATCCCCGGCTGGCGCTTTCATGATGATAAAGTTCGGCAAAAGGAGTGAAGAGATTGCGGAAGCCGGCGGCGCGGACTTTCAGGCAGAAGTCCACGTCATTCAATGCCACCTTGAAGTTTTCCTCGTCGAGCCCGCCGACCTTGCGATAAGTTTCCCGGCGGATCACCAGGCAGGCGGCGGTGACGGCGGACACGGTTTGCTGCAGGAGGGCGCGATAGCCTTGGCCGTGAGTATCACGGGGGTGGCCGTGCCAGGAATGGCCGGCCATGCCTCCGATGCCCAGAATGAGCCCGGCGTGCTGGATGCGGCCATCGGGGTAATAAAGTTTTGCGCCGACGCAGCCGATCTCGGGGCGGAGCGCCTGGCTGGCCATCTCATCGAGCCAGTCACCATTGATCACCTCCAGGTCATTATTGAGCAGGCCGATGAGCGGGGAGTCGATTTGGTGAACGGCAAAATTATTGATCGCAGAGTAGTTGAATGGCCCGGGAAAGGCGAGCACGCGACAAAGCGGATGCTGGCGTAGTACATCCAGATAAGCGAGCGTTTCTGGTTCATCGGAATTATTGTCCACAACCAGGATTTTGAAATTGGGATAAGTGGTTTTTTTGAGAAGACTGACGATGCAAGGACGCAGCAAATTCACGCGGTTGCGGGTGGGAATGATGAGCGTGACGGCGGGCGTGGGACTGGGCAGGGGATAGTGAACTCGCCAGTAATGGCCCTTGGTTGGTGTGAGGGCGGCCTTGATGCCGACCCGCTCAAAATGATCGGCAACGGCTCTTTCAGCAGCGGTCACGGAATAATTCTTTTCGCTGACCTGTATCGCGGTTGAACCCTGAACCGCGCGCCAATGATAAAGAATCCTTGGGATGTGGCGGATATGGCCGGGCGGGATGCGATCGATGACGCGCATGGCGAGATCCCAGTCCTGGGAACCCTCGTAGCCGATGCGAAAGCCGCCGATTTCGCGCACGAGAGTCGTGCGGTAAGCACCGAGGTGGCAGATAAAGTTTTGGGCAAAAAACAAGTCGGGATTCCAGTCAGGTTTGAAATAGGGGCCATAGCGAAAGCCTCTTTCGTCGAGTTTATCCTCGTCGCTGTAGATCAGGTCGGCTTCAGGGGAGCGAGCGAGCTCGAAAGCGATGCAAGCAAGTGCATGAGGGCGAAGTTCATCATCATGGTCCAACAGCGCGACAAAATCGCCTTGGGCGAGAGTGAGGGCCGAATTGGAAGCGGCGCAGATGTGCCCGTTGGTCTCGCGAAAGACGATCTTGATGCGCGGGTCTTCCCGCGCGGCTTTTTCGAGCAGGGGGCGGATATGCGGCGCGGCGGAGGCGTCGTCCGCGATGCAAAGCTCCCACTGATTGTAGATTTGTGCGCGAACCGATTCGATAGCCCGCAACAGCCATTTTTCCGGTGTGTTATAAACCGGCATGAGCACGGAAATGAGCGGGTGGTGCTTCAATCCTTGCAAATTCGCTTGGATCTGGGCGACGACCTCCGGCGTGAGCGTGTCATGAGCGCGTATCCAGAGATCGTAGTCTTGATCGAAGGTATTGTTGCCAAGGCGGTGGGCAAGGATGCGGCGCCAGTTGCCCTGTTCATCGCCGACTTCAATGGTTAGAATGGTGTCCTGCGGCCCGAGGGCCAGGGCGATCGTAAAACCACAACGCACGGCTTGGGCCAGTCGGGGGTGTTGATTCGCGACATCGGGGCGTGGCAGGCCATAAACGCCGGGAAAAATCCGGTCGCCAACGCGGGCGCGCACGGCACTGAGCAATGTTTTGTCGATGGCGAAGCACCAGCCCTGCACCTCCACTTGACCCACCAGCGAGGCCCATGAACGCGGGTGAGGGAAGTCATAACAGAGTTGGGTGGCGGCATCATCGAAGTCGCGCGGTGAGTAGGGAAAATTAACCTTTGGGATGAGGGCCGGGTTGGGCGGAGCGGGCGGCTTGGGGCCAGATCGATCCGATAGCGCACGGCGCAGGGCACGCAGCGGGGCGGTGGATTGCCACGAGAACGATGACTGCATGGAGCGAATTTTTTCTTCGCGCTGGTAAAGCAGATCGCGCAATCGCGCGAGTTCGCTCAGGGCGTTATCCGTCGCGGCCCGGCCCAATTCTTTCAGTCGGGGTATACTGGCGAGCAGTTGAAGGAACGCATTGCTTCGGAATGCCTCATTTCTGTCGGCAGCGAGCGCGACAAGCCGGTCGATGGCCGGCCGCAAATCGACGGTGGCCTGTTGGGCGCCATTGATTTCATGCGCAAGCACCAGTTGCCTCAACAGGAAGAACGCCTCCAGCCAGGGTTCATGCATCACACCACCACCCAAGCCGGGCAGCTCGCGTGCTTCAGGCGGGAAGGTGGAAAAGGTGTGCCACCGCCATGCGTCTTCGCCGAAGAAGTGCGTGCGGGCCGCAAATTCATAGTCAACCAGCCGGATTTTGCCTTCTGGATCGACCAGCACATTCCTGGGAATCAGATCGCCGTTGGTCCAGCGGGTGCGACAGGGGCCGGCCAGTGCACCGGCGCGCACGAACGGGAAGACGATTTCCCGCAGGAAGTTTTGATCGAATTCGGCAAAGACCGGCAAAGCGCAGACTTGGGCGAATAACGCGTCGATTTCTTGTGCTGCAGCCTCGGCCGTGGACGGCTGCAAAGTGTGTCCCAGCGCGGCGAGTACTTTCCCGCCATGTTTGAGGGCTTCACCCGGGGTTAATTGGCCCTCAAGCACAAGGCTGTCCAAATTCCGCCCATCGAAGAACTCGATGCCAAGGTATTCCCATTCTCCCGATCGGTGGAAAAATAACGGCCGGCAGGTGATTTCTGGACAGGCGCGGGCAAAAGACTGGGTGCGTTCCCACAATGGGGTGAGATTGCGGCCAAGGGTGAGATGACAAACCGTCCGGTTTCCAGCCAAGACCCGAAAACTAGCCTTCATTAAATGATCTTGGCGACGGGGATTGCCTTGGATTGGTTCGAGATGAAGGTCGGTCAGGGAATCGACAACATTGAAACGGGAGAGCTCACCCCGAATTATCTCAACCGAAGGGAAAGCGCGCGGTTCCAGTGGAACTAAATTCGGAACCGGAATTCGTCCGCCAGTATCGTTTAAATTAAGTGGAGGATTGTCAGGCAAATGGGATAAAGCATCCTCTGAATTACGAGTCATGAACGACAATAAACAAGAGCATGGCCGGCAAAACGGTCAGGGCAAGGCGCTTCAACCGCCGGTTAGGCGGCAGCGGACATTCAGAGCTTGAAGCCGGCGGCGGCGGCGTCCCGGGCGAACATTTGCACGGTGTCGAGCGATAGCGCGGCGAGATCCATGCCGAGGAGCTTGGCGGCTTTGCCGAGGATGTCGTGCTGGACGGTGACGATGTCGCAGCCGCACGCTTCGGCTTGGAGGATATTGAGCACTTCGCGCACGCTGGCCCAAAGGAGTTCGGCCTTTGGCTGGCCTTTGAGGAGCGTCCGGCATTCACGCATGAGCGGCATGGGATCCACGCCGGTATCGGCGATGCGGCCGGCAAAAACGGAGACGACTGAAGGCACGGTGGGATTGAGCGCGGCCGCCACGTTGCCCACTTGGGCCAGCGTGAGGATGGCCGTGATGTTGAGCTGGACATTTTGCTGGGCGAGCTCGCGAATGATCGGGAGGGAGGACTCCCCGCGGGAATTGGTGATGGGGATTTTGACGTAAACGTTTTTGCCCCACCCGGCAATTTTGAGCCCCTGGCGTTTCATCTCGGAAAAATCGTCGGAGAAGACTTCAAGCGAGATGGGTTTGGCGGTGACGGTTTGCAGGATGTCGCGCGCGAAAGCCTCATAATCTTTGATGCCGGCCTTGTTCATCAAAGTCGGGTTGGTCGTAAGGCCCTTGATGTAAGGCTTGGCGTAGAGGTCGAGAATGCCGGCTTTGTCGGCACCGTCGGCATAGATTTGGATCTTGAGGTCGGAAAGTGACGGCATTTGGCGAGTGAGCAGTCGGGCTCAGGGGCGGGCAAGGATAATTCGAGCCGCTTCGGCAAAATTTTTCACGGTAAAATCAGGAGGTGCGATTGTTTCCTCCGCGTAACCAAAATCGATGAACACGGTGCGCACGCCGGCGCGCTGGCCGCAATCGATGTCGCGCCAGCGGTCGCCGATCATCCATGAGCGCGTGAGGTCGAGGCCCAGCGCCGCCGCGGCATCGAGCAGCATGCCGGGCTCGGGCTTGCGTCGCCGCGACGGTTTGCCTTGGCCAGGGTCATAACACACCTCAATGCGCTCGATCTCGGGCACGAGCTGGCGAAGCCGCGCATGCATGGCCTCGACGATGGCCTGTGACTGCGTGCCACGGCCGACATCCGGCTGGTTGGTGGCCACGACAAGCGCGAAGCCGGCGGCCTTGAGCGCGCGGCAGGCGGCAGGCACTTCGGGAAAGAGACGAAACTCTTCGAGCGTGGCCGGCGCATAGGGATGGCCGTCACGGATGACCTGGACATTGAGCGTGCCGTCGCGATCCAGAAAAACCGCCGGGCGGTTTTTCTGGAGGCTGGAGGCTGGAGGCGTCAGGGGGGAGGTGGTCATTTGCGACGATGGTCGATCAGACCTTGAAGCATGGCCACAAGTTCATCGCACTCACGTTGGAGTGGCGCTATTTTTTCGGTGGGCAATGCATAAACTTCAGCGGCGATCTCCAATTGGGCGGAAACTTCCGCCAGCGATCCTTTGGCAATGAAGAAAAATTGCACGGATTCTTTGTCTGTCTGCCGGGCGTCACCTTCTGCGATATTGCTGCATACGCTCACGGCGGCACGTCGCAGCTGGTCGCGCAGCCCAAAGTCGGTTGAAAGAGACGGGGATGAGCTCAGACGATAAATCAAAACGGCCAGCGCTTTGCTGCGTTGCCAGACAAGAAGTTTGCGAAAGCCGCTGCTCATAAACCTGAGGCCTGAAGCCTGGCGCCGCTCGCCTCGGTTGTCATGATTTGGTTCCGACCACCGATTCCCACTTCGTCTGGTTCACCTTCAAGTCGGGATGCGAGACGAACAGGTGCCAGACGACGGCTTGGAAGGCTTCGCTGTGCGGCGTGATGTTGTTGGGATTGACCGTTGGCACGATGACGCAGGCGTCGGCAACCTTGGCGGTGTGGCCGCCGTCTTTGCCGACAACGCCAATGACCCGTGCGCCGACTTGTTTGGCGAGCTGCAGTGCCGCGACGAGGTTGGGGGAGACGTTTTTTTCGAGATTGCCGCCGCCGACGGAGAAAATAAGCAGGGCATCCTTGGCGTTGAGGCGCGAGCCGCGCAGCCATTCGACGAAAACGCTGGCCCAGCCTTCATCGTTGGTGCGGGCGGTGAGTTCGGAGACATTGTCGGTGGGCGCGTAGCATTCGAGGCCGGCAATTTTGCGGAAGTCGTTCACGGCATGCGAGGCGTTGGCCGCGCTGCCGCCGACGCCAAGGATGAAGAGCCGGCCGCCGCGTTCGCGCACGCCGCGCAACTCAGCGACGCATTTCTCGCAATCGGCCGGGTTGATCCGGGCGACAATCTCGGCGGTTTCCTTGAGATGTTGAATGGAATAGGACATGGATGGAAAAAAGGCTGAAAGGCTGAAGAACTGGAAGGCTGAAATTTGCTATTAGTAATTTGCAGGTGGGATTTGGCAGTTGGTTTTTCTCCGCGGATGACGCGGATACTCGCGGATTCGGAACAGATTTTTAACCACTAATGGGCGCTTGTGTTCACTTATTTGTTTTACCGCGGATTACCAAGATAATCACGGGCGATCTTTTTTGAACCGCGAATGGACGCTAGTGCATACGAATAGGCTGCTGAAAAACCTGCTGGCCGTCGTTGCGATCAGAAAGCGCTGTGGCCGTGCTTTCTGGCGCAACCCGACGGCCAACACAGCCTTGGCCGTGTGGCTGCGTTAGCAGCACAGCTTTTCATCAACCTTCTCATATCAGCGGCATCCGCGTTATCCGCGGAAAAATATTCGCGTTAATTCGCGGTTCAAAAACTGGAATGGTTGTGCCAATGTTCAGAGCCGGGCTTTATCAGCTGTCAGTGAGCATAAGTCTAAATCCGTGGTTCAAAGTCTGGGCCGTCCCTCTTCAGCCTTTCAATCCTTCAGTTTTTCAGCCTTTTTCAACAACGTATCCAGTTCGTTTAACCCCTCGGGTGAGCCAATTTCATAGAAGCGATCCTTGATCTCATAGCCGGCAAGTTGTTTTTGCAGGACGAGGGACTTTTGCACATCGGCGAGGTCAACCACGGCATCGCGCGGAAAACGGTCGAACGCTGCGGTGCGGAATATCCCGAGCCCGTAGTCGATGTGATGCATCTGCGGGACTTTGTTTTTTTTGTCGTAGACTTTGATTTCACCCGCCTCGAACCAGACGTTGCTGGTGTCGTAATGCCCGCGATTTTCGTAAACCGTCATCAGCCCGAGCCGCCTGGATCCCAGGAAGAGATCGCCGGCGGCCTGGTAGTCGATGGGCAGGTATGAGTCGCCGTAGAGCACATAGAATGCGTCGCCAAGTCTTGGCAGGGCGCGGATGAGCGCGCCGCCGGTGCCGAGAAGTTTGTCGCCATCGAAGGAATACTCTATCTGTACGCCCCATTTTGAGCCATCGCCGTAGAGTTCGACGACTTTTTCACCGAGATAGCCCACGCAAAGCACCAACCGGGTGAGCCCGGACTTTTTCAGCAGGCGGATCTGGTGTGAGAAAAAGGGTTCCCCCGCAACCTCGACGAGAAGCTTGGGAATTTTCTCGGTAAGGGGCCGCAGCCGTGTGGCCAGCCCCCCGGCGAGAATGGCGACAGGCATGCCGGAAGGTGGAAGGCGAAAAGCGGAAGGCGAAGACATTTAGCGTTTTTTGGCCTCAAGCTCGGTTTTCATATTTTCGCTTTTCAGCTCTATGCGACAACTTTGGTGCCTTCGAAGTCGAAGCGGAAACGCACCTCCTGCAGGCCTTTTTCGCGCATGGCGTGGCGGAGCTTTGCCTTGTCGCCCGCGTAGAACATCAAAAATCCGCCGCCGCCCGCGCCAATGATTTTGCCGCCGAGTGCGCCGTGGCTCATCGCATGGTTGTACCATTCGTTGATGCAGTCATTGCTCATGCCTGAGCTGCGGGCTTTCTTGCGCTGCCAGTGCACGTCCATGAGCCGCGCGAACTCCTGGAGGTTTCCGTCCTCGAGTGCAGCGAGCGACTTATGGCCGAGTTCCTTGGTGAAGTGCAGGTTGTCGAGCATCGCCGGGTCGTTTTTCTTCGAGCGGTCGTTCTGGTCCTTCAAGATGCCCGAGGCGCTGCGCGAGTAGCCGGTGAAGAAGAGCAGCAGATTATCCTCGAGGTTAAAGAGCGTTTCCTCGGAAATCTTGCACGGGCGATATTCGACCCGGCCGTCCTGGTGAAACGTGAACGCCGTGATGCCGCCAACGGCTGCGATGTACTGGTCCTGTTTGCCGATGGGCTCGCCGAGCCTTTCGATTTCGATGTGGCAGGCCTGCTCCGCGAGTTCGGATGGGTGGATGATGTTTTTTTTGAGGGTATGCAGCGCTTTTAATAGGGCCGTCGTAAAGCTCCCGGATGAGCCCAGGCCTGTGCCGGCAGGAATATCCGCCATGGAGGTGAGCTCGAGGTTGGGCGCGGCGATGCCCACGAATTTCATGGCTTCACGAATGATCGGGTGCTCGAGTTGGTCGACCGAGGCCACGCGCTCAAGCTTGGAATATTTCACGATCAATTCCTGCACGAAGGTCTGGTGCAGCGTGATGTAAACGTACTTGTCGATCGCGGCGCCAACGAGAAAACCGCCGTGTTCCTGGTAATAGGAAGGCAGGTCGGTGCCACCGCCGCCAAGGGAAACACGCAAAGGGGAACGGGTGATGATCATGGGAGTTGAGGGCTGAAAGGCTGGAAACTAAAGGACAGAAAGACTGAGCGTTGAGGGCGAAACATCCAATGCTGAACGGGTCGTAATGGGTCGTTTGAATTTGGTAATGAGTTTGGCCGCCCTCCTTTGCCCCTTCGAAAGGCTCAGGGCTTCGGAGGGCAGGCACGCATTGGCACGAAACCAATTACCAGCTGCGAATTACAAATTACAAACAACAAAATACTAACGACCAACGACAAGCTACCAATGGCGAACCACCAATTCCCCCCTTGCCCACTCAGGCCAGAGGATACCCGCTTTTTTGATAGATCGTCTCGACGATTTTCAGCATCCGGATGCCTTCGCGCAGTCCCGGCACGGGTTCGCGCCCAAGGCGGATGTCATCGATGAAAGCGCGCGTTTCCTCACCCCATGAACCGTCATTGCCGGGATACTCCCAAAATGTTGTTTCAGGCGGCCCCATCTGCGGGAGCATTTTGTAATAGGTGAGGCGTTCGACGCCGTAGCTGCCGCCGAGACCGTCGATGGCGACCTTTGCGTCGCGGCCATAAATCTCAAAAGAAAACAGGTTTTTCCACTCGGTGCAGCTTACATGGAGCCAGGCTGTCTGGCCGGTGGAGGTGCGCAGCGAAAGGAAGGCGTTGTCGTCCACCTTCATGTCCCAAAAATAAGTCGTGGCGTGGCCGTCGACGGTTGCGAAATCGCCGAGGAACCAGCCGGCGAGGTCGATCAGGTGCACCCCCTGGTCGATGAGTTCGCCGCCGCCGGAGAGTTTGGGGTCGGCGCGCCACTCGCGGTCGTAGCCCTTGCGCCCGCCGTGACCGTAGCGTGCGCGCAGGAACATCAGCGGTCCGAGCGCGCCGGCGTCGATCAGTTCGCGGGCTTTTTGCAGCGCGGGATGAAAGCGGTGGTTGCAACCGAGGCGGACACGCACACCGGCCTTGGCCGCGTCGTCGCGAATTTCGCAGAGCTGGCTGGAGTGGAGGGCACCGGGCTTTTCCACAAGCACATGTTTGCCCGCGCGCACAGCGGCCAGCGTGATGGGTGCGAGCGAGGCATTGAGGGTGGAAACAATGACGGCGTGCACGTTAGGGTCGGCCAGCACCGCATTGAGATCGGTCGTGGCTTGGCAGCCGGGTGCGAGCTGGGCGAGATCGGTGGCGCGCGCCGCGTCGAGATCGCACGCATGGCCCAGCGCCAGCCCGGGAATCTTGCCGAGCGCAACGGCGCGTTTTCGGCCAATGACGCCGCAGCCGATGATGGCGAATAAAAGTTGCGGTGGAACGACTTTGCTCATTCGGGTAATTGGATGTTCAAGCGCATCCTGACTCATCGCGAGACGCAAGTGAGGTTTTGTAGGTTTCTTGCCGTCGGCGGAACGGCCTGCCTGGTGCAGGTGGCGAGCATGAAGTTGTTCTTGGGCTGGCTGGGGACAAATATGTCATTTACACTTTCATTCATGTGTTCGACGTCGACCCACTACACGTTGAACCGTTTTTGGGCGCTGCCGAGCACGCGGGCCGACACTTTGCGCCAGCTTGGTGAATATCTTGTTGCGGCGACGTTAAGTTTCGCGATCAACTTTTTGCTTTTTCGGCTGTGCGTTGACGTTTTTGGACTCGATAAGTTATGGTCAACCGCGGTGGCGGTGCCGCCTTCAACCGTGGTGGTCTTTCTGCTGTTGAACTACCGCGTGTTTCGCCGGAGTTAGTCGTCGGGCTTTTCTCCGCCGATTACGCGGATACTCGCAGATGGATTCGGATGGAGCGGCTTGTCCCAAGACGCTGCTTTTCGAGCTTCGTGACCCGATTAACCTTCCCCATCCCATATACGCACGGATCCCTTTTAACGCAGAGAACGCAAAGGTCGCAGAAGACAGCAGAAGCGGACATTCGCGTTTATTAGCGCCCATTTGTGGTTCAAAAAGGATTGAGCGCCTTGGAAATGTTCCCTTCGTTTTCTTCTGTAACAGCTTGGAAGGATTGGTAGCCTTGGAAGGTGAAACTCCAGCGACTCTTCGCGATCTTTCCTGTCCGTCGCAGCTTTAGCGTAGGTGGATGTTCGAAAAAATGGGAGAATGCACGGGTGTGCGCGGGCCTGTTGTTGGCCTGGCCGCTCCTGTTTTGTTTCATTTCATGCCGTAACCGGCACGAGGAGGAAACGCGCTGGACCATGATCAATGTCACGCCTGGGCAGGTCCAGGCCGACTGCCATTTGATTGAGTTTCCCGATGGTTCGAAAGTGCTCATTGATATAGCCGATGCCATGGACGCCCCGGGTACGGCCCTGTCTTTTCTGCAAAGCCATAAGATCAGCCATCTCAATCTGGTGATTATATCACATTTTCATAAAGATCACTATGGTCGATTGAAAGACTTGATCAACGCGGGCATCAAAGTTGACCGGGTGGCTTGCAATCTCCCGGCCTCGCGGGGAGAGATGGATCGTGAACACCTGAGTACGCCGCTGGCCGATTGGGACGATGCCATGTCTGTGCTGCAGTTCTTGCGTGAAAAGCAAATCCCTTGTTTCACACCCAAGGCCGGAGACCGGCTGGTCGCGGTTCCTCTGGCCCACGGACTGGTGGCCACGCTCGATGTCGTTTGTCTCTATGA
>Ga0210402_10000902_pt1 | contig 31901 bp, 31 predicted proteins | sample IncBWC7MmetaG_FD_161055 | JGI IMG/M metagenome (GOLD analysis project Ga0210402, IMG submission 161055) | Forest soil microbial communities from Barre Woods Harvard Forest LTER site, Petersham, Massachusetts, United States - Inc-BW-C-7-M | ecosystem: Environmental > Terrestrial > Soil >...
CAAGCTGGTGTCGGGTGTCGACCCCGTCAAGGGCTATTAAGCGTCAGGCCGCTGGAAGGATGAAGCCGCCGGTTGCGCTAACCCAGGCGGCCGAACAGCAGCGAGATGTTGATCCGCCGGGACAGGTAATCGGTCTTGAACGTGAAGGTGTCGGTCTTGTGAAACAGGGCCGATTTGAAGATGACCGCCCGGTTTGACCGGTGCGGAATGATCGTCGATTTCGCGCCCGCGCTTCTGAGAAGATCGCGCACCGCGCTCTCGCTGCTGCTGTATTTGCGCTGGGCTTCGACATCGGGCGCGGCCAGGTCCCAGATTTCCATGCCGCCATGTTCGGGATCCAGATTGGCGTCGTCCGGCGCAATGTAGAAATTGACGTTGATCGCGGAATTGTCGGCATGGGTGTTGGTGCCGGCGCAAAGCGCGCTGTCATATTTGAAGGCGCCGAGATACTGGAAGGGTTCGTCGCGCAGGATAGGCCGGAACGTGCTTTGGATCTCTTCCACGATCTGCGCCAGCAGCGGACAGGCAAAACCGTCCTCGGGGGCGGCGCCGAGATAGCCGGCCGAATATAATTTCCGCCAGATGGTCGAACCGGCGCAATAGGCGCGCAGTTTCGTGAGCGCGGCTTGTGTGAGAAAATCTTCCATCACCACCATCTGGGGCCAGGCGCTCTGCCATTGGTCGAGCAGTTCCGGCGTGGCATTGGCGGGATTGACGGCGGGTCCGTCCACCCGGCTTCCATCCGCCAGCTGGAACATATCGCGCACCTGCGGCGCATCGGGGGAGGCCTTGCCGCCCGCCAGGTAATCGCGCTGCTCGGAATCGTGTTTCACCTTATAGGGCGGATCGGGCTGGTCCGTGGGCGGGGCCTTGCCAGTCCCATACATCAAGGCGGCGCGGCGCATATAATGCGCAAAACCCTCCGCGACGTGGCCGTTTTCGGAGAGGATCCATCCCAGATGGTAATGGGCGTCGGCGAAATCCGGCGCGATGGCCAGCGCCTTGCGATAGGACTGGATGGCGTCCGCAACCTTGCCCTCAGCAAGCAGCGCGCTGCCGCGATTGTCCAGAAAGATCGGGTCGTCCGGACTGCCCGCCTGGACCTCGATCTGCTGCTGGAGCGCGTCGAAGCGCCCGTCCGCCAATCCGCACCGGCGGCCCTGGTCCAGCACGGCCTCAGCTTCCTTGGGCTTGCCCGCCGCCAAAAGACCCCTGGCATAGGACAGATAGTGCAGAGCCTGGCGGTCGTTCTCTTTCAGGGCGCGCGCCAGATGGGCGAGGCCTTCCTCGATGCGTCCCGCCTGTATCATCAGGACGCCGAGATTGTGGTTTGCCTCCACGTGGCCAGGCTCAACGCCGATCACGGCCTGGTACGCCTTGGCCGCGGCGGCGCGCTGTCCCGCCTTATGACTGGCGATCGCCTGCTGCAGCAGGACGTCTATGGAAAGGGTTCCGGAATTGGACATGGGCGGCGATAATCGTACAGAATTGGGGTCCTGACATCCAGACGCGCCGCCCGCGACATGGATCCGGCGGCGAAGGCGAAGATCGATCAGATGACGAAGAGGAATTTGCCGCGCGTCGCGGTGTGGGCAGGGTTGGCGCTGGCGGCGGTCCTCGTGACGGCGGCCATGGCGCAGGACTTCGACGATATGGCGGCCCTGAACGAACAGGCTTCCAAACTCGATCCGGAGGATTACGCATTCATGCAGCCGGTCTGCACACGCTGCCATAGCCCACGGAGATTCCTCAATTCCCGCACCTGGCCGCAATGGCTGACCGTCTTCGACCATATGCGCGAAAATGGGGCGGTGGGATCCCAGGAGCAGTGGGACCATATCCACCAATACGTCCAGCGCAGCCTGACGCTGATCGAGATCAACCATGCCGACGAGGATGAGCTTTCCGCCGTGCTGGGCGTCGATGAGAAGACCGCCATCATCCTGGTGCAGCGCCGCTCGGACCACAGATTCGAGACCGCCGAAGACGTGGAAGCAGTACCCGGCGTGGACAAGGCCCTGATCGAGCACATCAAGCCCCGCCTGGTGTTCGGCCGGCTCCGCAACGGCCAGTAAAGCAAGACTTGCTGCAAAGAGGGCTGTCGTTTGAGCTCCGGCCGTCAGCAACAACGCCAGCAAGCCATCCGACGACATCAGGTGGAGCGTCCCTATGTTGCAGTGCAACACGAGCCGTTTTCGAAAGTGCGGCCTGTCTGGAAGCGGCGCCCGGTGCCCTGATCGCGGCCATCGCCGGTTGTTTGACCGGCCCCGGAAAGACCAGTAATGTCAGGCGTTTTTGCGCAACTGACTCGCGCCGCGAACCGGATTGCCGGCGCCCATCACAACATTCCTGGGAGGAAATAATGAAGATACGCAAGGTGTTAATGGCGACGGCGAGTTTGGCCTTCGTGGCGGGCATTGCCGGCTCGGTTTCGGCGCAGAACGCGGCGCCCGCTCGCCCCGCCCAGACGGGGCCGCTAACGACCTACAAGTCCCCGATCCGGCATCGGCTTTATATCGCCACCCCGGGAGACGAGGGCGCGGATGGGCAGTCGGGCGTGGTCGTGCTGGATGCCGATCACGATTACCGCTTCGTCAAGCGTCTTTCCTACGACCTGTCGGCCGCCGAAATGCCCGGGCCGAAGATTTCCGGCATGACCTCCTCCATCCCGGCCAACATGATCTATGTCACCACCGATGGCGGCAGCATGATCGCGTTCGACCTGAAGACCGACAAGATCGCCTGGACCTTCAAAGGCGAGGGCGAGAAAGCCAATGTCGCGGTTACGCGCCGTGGCTCGGCGGGAACGGGGTGCTGCGAGCGGCCCTACACCATGCCGAATGACGGCGGCAAGACCCTGCTGGTCGCCTCCGCCTATAATCACTGGTGGTACCAGATCGATGCCGTTACCGGCAAAGTGCTGGGCAAGATCGACACGCCCGAAGAGCCGAATTCTCACAATCTGACGGTGACAGCGGATGGCAAGCTGGGCATGTTTGCCACGCTGTCCCCCGCGCCGCACGCCAATGTCGCCGTGGTGGATATCCCCAACAAGAAGGTGCTGTGCAACATCAACTTCAGTGATGCGCCCCGGCCGCTGACCATGAACCATGACGGCAGCCTGGTTTATGTGAACGTCAACAATCTCGACGGCTTCGAGATCGGCGACACCAAGACCTGCAAGATGATCAAGCGCGTCGAACTGCCTGCCGAGATGTGGAAGGCCAAATGGGCCAATCCCAACGGCCACATGTTCGGCCACGGGCTGCCCAGCCACGGCATCGGCCTGACCCCCGATGAAAGCGAAATCTGGGTGACGGACGGCGCCAACGACGCCTGGCAGATCTGGGACAATCCGGGCGATGGCCGCAATCCGGTCTATAATCCGCTGAAGACCGTCAAGGTGCAGGAGAATGTCGGCGGCTCGGCGTGGATATCGATGACCAATGACGGCAAGTTGGCCTTTACCGGCGACGGCAGCGTCATCGACGTGAAGGCGCACAAGGTGATCGCCACCCTGAAAGACGAGTATGGCCGCAACATCCATGCCGTCGAGAAAGTGCTCTATATGTCGATGCAGGACGGCAAGATCGTGGAAACCTCCAACCAGTTCGCCATCGGCAATGAAGAGGCCTACAAGGCCCGGATGGGCCAAAAGCAGGCCAGCAACCAATAGGCTGGCTTTCATAGACAGACGGAAACGGCGGCCCTACCTGGGGCCGCCGTTTTTGTTTCCGCGCGTCTGGGTGGCGTCCGGTCCGCGGCCCAGGTTGCAAATGCCCCGAAACCGGTTTCTGAATCGGGAAGCCATGCAGACTTTGCGCTCCCTCTTTCTGGCAGGTCTTTTTCTGACGCTGCTCACGTCTTCAGGCCAAACGGCGGCCAACGGGACGGCGGTCATCAGGGTTTTAAGTCCCGGCGTTGTCTACAATGCCGGATTGCTCGATCTCGCCGCCAGCTTTACCAGGAAAACCGGCATAAAAGTTTACGTTCTTCCCGACCTGATGGGGAAGATTATGGGCGACATCAAAACCCGAACGCCGCCACCCGACGTGATTTTTCTCCCGATGGACCTGATGTCATCGCTGGCGCTGGATGACGGAATCGTGCCGGGCACCTTTACGCCTCTCGGCCGGGTGGAAATCGGCCTGGCGGTGAAAGAGGGCGCCCCGCATCCCGACATCTCGACTGTCGACAAGCTTGTTGCTGCGCTGAAAAACGCGCGGCAGGTGATGGTTTCCGATCCCGCCGGCGGAATGAGCCTGGAAGCGGGCATTATCGATGGATTGCTCAAGCGGCCAGAATTCGCCGGCATCCATGCGGTGGTCAGCACCAACGGCGAAGGCGGCCAGGCCCTGGCGAGGGGCGAAGGCGACATGGCGTTGCAGCTGGTCTGCGAGATCACCCCTTATCCGCAAATCTCATTGGTTGGCGCATTGCCGCCGGAATTGGACGCCCATATCGACAATGCGGCGGCGGTCGCGGCCCATGCCGTCAATGTGAAGGATGCAAAGGCCTTCATCCGCTATATCACCCGGAGCGAAGCAGCCGGCGTCTGGAAAGCCAAGGGTCTCAACCGCTATTAGGCCAACGCGCCTATTTGGATTTTGACAAATCCGGACGGACGGTTCCGGTGACGATGGTACCGATGGTCGCCTGCGCCTTGCCGTCAAAATCTTCCGTTCCCGGCTGGGACCCATTCGCCCAAAGCAGGAAAGCCACGATCTCGGCATAGGCGCTGTTTCCCAGGATACCGCCCTGGCACAGGGGCATCGTGGTTCGGATGAATGTGTAGAGATCAGCAGTGGTCTTCTCTCTCCACCTGGCGACGAATTCCGCGCCGGCCAGCGCCGGGGCTGTTCCGCCCGAGAGATTTTTGCCGTGACATTCCGCGCAATTTTCCGCGAAGGTTTTGCGCCCCGCATCCACCTGGTCTTGCGCAAAGGGTCCCGGGACAGAACCCTGGGCGGCAGCGGCGCTGCACCAGCTGCCGAGTGTGACGGCCACAAGGAATGCAAATCCCGCCGATGCTTTAGCCGCAAACCTTTTCATGCATTTTCCCTGCGCACAATTCCGGCATTATGGAAGGGAAATTTATTCGCGCAAGTCAGCGGCCAGGCCGTTACGTCAGACCAGATTAAAGAGACCGGCCGGAGCGGGACGGTCGCTTGCGGGGCGCTTCGCTGTAGACGCATTCCTCGCCCCGCCAGACCTGTGTCGTATCGCCCTCTTTGCATAATCGCAGCGCGGCGCGGATGGCAGTGAAATCGCTGACATGCCTGTCGGTCACGAGCAGGGACAGCGCGCCGGTCTGGCCAATAATGCGGGTTTCATAGTCCTGCATGGCAATCTCCATAGAGGAAGGGGCAGGATATTTTCAGCGCCCTTTTTGTGCCGAGTCGAGTGAATTTTAGGACCCCCCGATTGCCTTTATTCTTGTTGGCGGCACGGCGGAACACAATAAATACAGGCAATCCCCCCAACAGTTTGGCGAATGGACGCGGCGCCGCCAGAATGGAACTTCGACCCATTCAATGCCGGGAGCGGCGCCACGCGGCGTGTAACCCGTGCCGGCCGTATGCGTGAAACGGCAGGCCGCCCGGAGCGCGATCCGGAAAACCCGGTTGACACACAGCCGCTATCAACTCCGCAAGATCGCGCGGCAATTCCATAATCCAGAGCATAATCGCTATTCAATTCATCGCGGTTATGCTCCGGGCGCTGTCAATTGCCGGAGGGCAGGCTGTAGGCGATGTAATCGCCCGAGTAATTGCCGCCGCTGACGGCGACGATGATGTATTGCTTGCCCTGATAGGAGTAAGTCATCGGCGAGCCGCTCTGGGGCGCGGGCATCCATACCGCGCCCACTTCCGCTCCCGTCTTCTGATCATAACCCCTTAAATAGGCGCCACGCGGATGGCCCGGCTGGGTCGAGTAGAGGCCATCACCCTGCACGACCAGGCTCTTGGTAATTGCGATGCCGTCCTGGGACTGTTGGCCTGTCTTGGGGATATTCATGCCCTTGAGCTGCGGATTGTCCTTGATCTCATCCGGCGTGTCGCCATTGGGCACCTGCCAAATTGTGTCGCCGCTATCCATGTTGATGGCCGTAAGTAAGCCATAAGGCGGCTTGACCAGCGGCAGGCCGCCGACGGTCCTGGGCGGCGGCGGTTCGACGGCGGTCTGGGCCTTGCCCGCCAAAGCGGCTGCCAGCCTCTGGTCGTCGGCGCTGATCTTCGGCGCGTCGGAATTCGAACCAAAGCCCGGGCCGCCATTGATACGGAATGGCTGCCCACCGACGCCTTCCAGATATTTGAGGTCCGTCAGGCCGGCGGGCGGCGCCACCAGACCCATCATGGAGACGCCGGCATTGGCCGCGGGCGCAAACACGACATGGGTTTCCGGATTGAAGCCGGCGCCGGGCCAGTTGGTGCCGCCGCCCAGCGTGCCGATGTCCATCGTGCCGTAAGGGCCGCCGACCTTGGAGACCACGGCGGGTCCGAACATCGGGCTCATCTTCCAGTATTTCTTGACGATATCCTGGGCCTGGGTACGCATCGCGGGGGTGAAGTCAATCAGGTCGTCGGGGCCGATGGCACCGCGCGCATAGGGCGCGGGCCTGGTCGGGAAGGGCTGTGTCTTGGAGGTTTTCTCGCCCGGCACATCAGTTTGCGGCACCGGTTTTTCCACGATCGGCCAGATCGGCTTGCCGGTGACGCGGTCGAAGGTATAGAGAAAGCCTTCCTTGCTGGGCACGGCCACCATCTTGACCGGCTTGCCGCCCACATTGGCGTCCACCAGCAGCGCCGGCGAGGACATGTCATAATCCCAGATCGGGTGATGGGCGACCTGGTAATACCATTTCATCTTGCCGGTGTTGATGTCGACGCAGACGATGCTGTCGCCGAACAGGTCATTGCCGGGACGGGCGCCGCCATAGGCGTCGTCGGTGGGGTCTTCGATCGGCAGATAGGCAAGTCCCAATTCCGGATCGACCGTGATGCCGGTCCAGGTGCCGGTGTTGCCGTTGAAGTCGGCGGAGTTTTTCTCCCAGCTGTCGTAGCCGAATTCCCCCTGTTGCGGGATGTTGTGGAAGGTCCAGAGCAGCTTGCCGGTCTTGGCATCAAAGGCGCGGGTCAGGCCCTTGGTGTTGTTCTGCTCCAGGGGCTGCGAGCCTTCCTTGAAGGAAGAGCCGACCAGCACGATGTTGCCGACCACGGTCGGGGTGGTGTGCAGGCCGATTTCGCCGGTGGTCAGGTCGATCTGCTGATAGACGCCGGGCTGGCCGATCACGCCGTGATAGGCGCCGACCTTCAAGTCAATCATGCCGTGATCGCCGAAGGATTCAATCGGCGCGCCGGTATGGGCGTTGAGCGACACCAGGCGATAGCCGGTGGTGATGTAGATGATGCGGTCATCGCCATTGCCGTCGGTCCAGTAGGACACGCCGCGGCCGGAGAGCTGGCGCGGCGCGTAGGCGGCAGCGCGCACACCTTCATTCAGGCTATAGACCCATTTGATTTCGCCGGTCCTGGCATCCAGCGCCACGACGGCGCGGCGCGAGCCGGCGGTGGTATAGACTGTGCCGTTGACCTCGATCGGCGTGCCTTCCAGCTTGTATTCCGGCTTGGCGCCCAGCGCGTCGGTCTTGAAATGCCAGGCCACTTCCAGCTTGTTGAAGTTGGAGGCGTTGATCTGGTCCTGGGGCGAATAGCGCGAGCCCGACGGATCGGCGAAATACATCGGCCAATCGCCCTTGGCGGTGGAAGGCTGGCCATAGGGCGCAGCGTTCTGGGCGCCCGCCGGTCCCATGATCATGAACGGCATCAGCGCCACGGCCGCCACTGACGACAGCCGTGCGATCAAAGTCTTGCGATGCGACATGCGAATTCCCCCTTGTTACGGGGACACGGAATGGACGCGCCGTAGCCCCACCATTCTTGTTTGTAATAGCGTTTCATATCGCCGAAAAGCTGGCAATAGAGCTGCGATTGCTGCACCGCAATAGGCGGCGTTATAGTAGTGGATTATCGCTATCCCATTGCCGGGCTAGAGTTTCATCGCGCTCCAGATTGCCAGGCGCTGATCATGGATCGGGTCGCTGACGACTTTGCTGTCGTTGTTGAACATCACGGTCGGCCAGCTTTTGGCGTCAAATTGCGGCCAATGGGGCAGGGAAGGCACGTTGGGATTGCCGGTCTTGGCAAATGCAATCCAGGCGGCGCTGACCTTTTCCATAAGGGCCGGGGCGTCAGGCGCGTCCTTGGTCAGGTTGGCGGTCTTCTTGGCGGCCTTCAAGGTGTCGAAGGCGAAGGGAATCTCCACGGTGTGGGGCGAGATGTATTTGCCGCCATTCATCGGCGACTTCCAGGTGAAGTAATAAAGATAGACCGGTCCCTTGCCCAACGCGGCGTGACCGGTGCGGCATGCTTGCCTCCAGAGTGTATTATTTAACGGCACTTTAACGCTGTTGGCGGCGGCTATACAGGCTGGTGCGGTCTGCTGAATCATCGCGCTGACGGAGGCGGTTATGGAGCGGCGCAGGCGGTTGCTGCGGCGCAGCAGATTGCCAACATTTCATGCCGGAACAAGCAATTACCCGGGATCGCGGACACAGACGCGCTAGAATGATCGCTGCAATATGATGCGCAAAACATTTCGCCTCGCGCCGTCCCTCGCCCTGCTATTCGGGAGTGTGGCGGCCTGTACCCAAACGCCGCCCGCACCGCCCCCAGCGCCGCAGTTTCATGCCGTGACCGAGAGCGCGGCGCCGATGGATACGCGCCCGTCGGATATGGCTGTGCTGAACCGGGTGGGCTGGGGCGCCGAGACGGCGGATGCGCAGAACCTGGCCGCTTCCGGGCTGCAGAATTATCTTCATGCCCAGCTCAATCCCTCCGCCGATGACGGGCTGCCGCCCGACGCAAAAAACCAGATCGCGGCGATGGAAATCAGCCAGAAGCCGCTGATGGCGATTGAGCAGGAAACGCGCGGCCTGCAGCAGGCGGCACAGAAGCTCAAAGGCACGCCCGACTTTGACGCGGCGCAAAAGGCCTATCAGCAAAAGCTGAACGACCTGGCGCGGGAGGCGCAGGCCCGCTCGCTGCTGCGCGATCTTTATTCCAGGAACCAGCTCAAGGAACAGCTCACCTGGTTCTGGATGAACCATTTCAATGTCAGCCAGAACAAGGACGAAATCCGTGGCCTGATCGGCGACTATGAGGAAACCGCGATCCGGCCGCATGTGCTGGGCAAATTCCGCGAACTGCTTGCCGCCACCGTGATCCATCCGGCGATGCTGGAATATCTCGACAATGCGCAGAATGCGGTGGGGCATATCAACGAGAATTACGCCCGTGAGATCATGGAGCTGCACACGCTGGGCGTGGGCAGCGGCTATACCCAGACGGATGTGCAGGAGCTGGCGCGCATTCTGACCGGCATGGGAGTCAACCGCAGCGGCCAGCCGCCCAATCTGAAGCCGGCGGTGGCGCATTATTATCGCGGCAAGGACATGTTCGAATTCAATCCAAACCGCCATGATTTTGGCGACAAGCAGTTTCTTGGCGCGAACGTAAGTACCCGTGGGATTGAGGAAGTCGACCAGGCGATCAATATCCTGGCGGCCGAACCGCCGACCGCGCATTATGTCTCGACTGAGCTGGCGCAATATTTCTGTTGCGACAATCCGCCGGACTCGCTGATCCAGGCGATGATGGCGACCTGGCTGTCCAGCGATGGCGACATCAAGGAGGTGCTGCGCACATTGTTCGCCGCGCCCGAGTTCAAGGCGTCGCTGACACAGAAATTCAAGGACCCGATTCATTATGCGGTGTCGGCCCTGCGCGCCGCCTATGGCCAGCAGGTCATTCTCAACGTCCAGCCGTTGCTGGGCTGGCTGAACCGCATGGGCGAGCCGCTTTACGGCCATGAAACGCCGGACGGCTATCCGATGACGGAAGCCTCCTGGTCCGGGCCGGGCGAGATGGAGACCCGCTTTGAAATCGCACGCCAGATCGGGCTGGGCCATTCCGGGCTTTACAAGCTGCCGGGCGATACCGCCGCCGAGCCGGCGCCGCCACCCTTGATCCTGCAGACGCGCTACTATCAGGCCATCGCGCCGACCCTGTCGCCCGCCACGCGGGGTGCGCTGGGCCAGGGCCAGAATCCCGCCGACCGCAACATGCTGTTCCTGGCCTCGCCGGAATTCATGCATCGCTAGGAGATGTCCATGCAACGCCGCCAATTCCTGAAAAGCGCCGCCGCCACCCTGCCGCTGCTGGGCGTGGCGGGAAAATTATACGCGCTGCCCTTGTCGGGTCCGCGTCTGCTGGTCGTATTCCTGCGCGGCGCCTATGACGCGGCCAATATCATCGTGCCGGTGTCGAGCGATTTTTATTATACCGCGCGTCCGACTCTGGCGATCCCCAAAGGCACGACGCTGGCGCTGGACAATGACTGGGGCCTGCATCCGGCGCTGAAGGATTCCATCTATCCCCTGTGGCAGAGCAAGCAGATCGCCTTTGTGCCCTTCGCCGGGACCGATGATACCAGCCGCTCGCATTTCGAAACCCAGGACACCATCGAACTGGGCCAGCCGACCGCCGGCTCGCGGGACTATCGTTCGGGGTTCATGAGCCGCGCCGCGGCGGCGCTGGCCGGCACCCAGCCGATTGCCTTTACCGGCACTTTGCCGCTGTCGTTCCGTGGCCCCCAGCCGATTCCCAATATTACGCTGGGATTCACCGGCAAGCCGGGCGTCACGGGCAAGAATGCGGACCTGATCCAGGCCATGTATCAGGGCCAGGACCTGGCGCCCGCTGTGGCCGAAGGCTTCAAGGTACAGGATCAGGTCTATCAGGCGATCTCGGCCGAGATGCAGGCGGCAAACCGCGACGCCGTCAGCCCCAAGGGTTTCGAATTGTCGGCACAGCGCATCGGCATCCTGATGCGCCACCAGTTCAATCTGGGCTTTGTCGATGTCGGAGGATGGGACACGCACGTCAACCAGGGCGGCGCGGATGGCTATCTGGCCAATCGCATTGGCGAATTGGGGCGCGGGTTGGCGCTGTTGTCCACCACCCTGGGACCCGAATGGGACAACACCATCGTGATTGTGGTCAGCGAGTTCGGCCGCACCTTCCGCGAGAATGGCGATCATGGCACGGATCATGGCCATGGCAGCGTTTACTGGGTGATGGGCGGCGGCATCAGGGGCGGCCAGATCGCGGGGCGCCAGATGGCCGTGACGCAAGCGAATCTGTTTCAGAACCGCGACTGGCCGGTACTCAATGATTACCGCTCGCTGATCGGCGGCGTGCTGCAGAAATCCTATGGCCTTCAGCCCGCGCAGGTGACGGAGATATTCCCATCGGCCCAGCCGCTGGACCTGTCGCTGGTTTGACAGGGATTTTCCTGCCGCCGGCATGCGCCAAGATCGTTGATGCGAGTCGCACCGCGATGCCATAACCTGCCGGTCCGCCGCCCGGAAATCAGGCCCGTTTGTGATCGATCTCCAGTCTTTGAGCGACCAGGCCATTGCCCTTCATCAAAAAGGGCAAGTGCCGGAGGCCGAGCGTCTCTATGCCCAGATTCTTGCCGCGGCGCCGGACGATATCGGCACATTGTATAACCGTGGCACCGCGCTGAGGGACCTGGGACGGCTGGCCGAAGCGCTGCCCTGTTTCGACAGGGCGGTGGCGCTCAAGCCGGACTTTTCCGAGGCGCTGAACAATAGCGGCGGCGTCCTGCGGCATTTGCGGCGCTTCGACGAGGCGCTGGCGCGTTTCGACAGGGCGCTGGCACTTCAGCCGGGAAATCCCGGCATCTTCTACAATCGCGGCCTCGCTTTGTGGCAGATGGGGCGGTTTGCCGAGGCGCTGGACAGCTATGACAAGGCGCTGGCGATCCGGCCGGACTTCGCCGAGGCGCTCAACAATCGCGGCCTCGCCTTGTCGAGCCAGAAGCGCCACGCCGAGGCGCTGGCGAGTTTCGACCGGGCGCTGGCGATTAATTCGAACCTGGCCGACGCCTGGAACAATCGCGGCACTGCGCTGCGCGACCTGGAGCGGCTGGACGAAGCGCTGGCGAGCTTCGACCGCGCACTCGCCATCAGCCCGGCCATCGCCGACATCTGGAACAATCGCGGCGGCGCGCTTCGGGAAATGAAACATTTGCCCGAGGCGGTGGCCAGCTATGACAAGGCGCTGGCGCTCGACCCGGATCATGCCGAGGCACTTTATAATCGCGGCAATATCGAATGGACGGACAATAGGCGCCTCGAACCGGCGTCGCGGGACATCGAGCGGGCGGCGGCGATCGATCCGGAGTCGGACTATGTGCGCGGCGACCTTTTGCATTTGCGCATGCATGCCGGCGACTGGCGCGATTTCGCGCGGCAGGTCGCCGCCATCGATGCGGGCGTTCGGGCCGGCAGGCGCGTGATCGAGCCGTTCCCGTATCAGGCCATATCGCAGTCGCCGGCGGACCTTCAGGCCTGCGCGACCCTCTATGCCGGACACCGCTGGCCCTCCGCCGCCCCGCCCTGGACGAAAAGAGATAGGCGGCCGGGCAAAATCCGGGTGGGTTATGTCTCCGGGGAGTTTCGCGAGCAGGCCACCGCTTATCTGACAGTCGGGATGTATGAGCATCACGACCGCGAGCAATTCGAGATCGTCGGTTTCGACAATGGCGGGAGCGACGGCAGCGCCGTGCGCAAACGGCTGGACGCGGCGTTTGGAAAATTCCGTGACATTTCCAGGCTGGCAGACCGCGATGCCGCCGCGCTGATCCGCGCGGAGGACATAGACATATTGGTCAATCTCAACGGCTATTTCGGCCAGGGGCGCACGGGGATTTTCGCCCTGAGGCCGGCGCCCATCCAGGTCAATTACCTGGGCTTTCCGGGCACCATGGGCGCTGATTTCATCGATTACATCCTTGCCGACCGCGCTGTGATCCCGGAATCGGAAGAAAAATTCTATTCGGAAAAAATTGTCACTCTGCCGGACTGCTATCAGGCGAATGATTCCCGGCGGCCCATCGACAGGATCGTTCCCGGCCGCAAGGCGGAAGGCTTGCCGGAGTTGCGTAGGTCCGAGCACGGCGAAGGACGCGTAGGCAACGCCTTCGTCTTCTGCAACTTCAACCAGAGCTACAAGCTGACGCCCGCGATGTTCGCGGATTGGATGACCATTCTGAAAGGGGTGGAGGGCAGCGTGTTGTGGCTGCTGGAGAGCAACCCGAGATTTGCGGACAATATGAGGCGCGAAGCGGCAAGCCAGGGCGTGGCGGCGGAGCGGCTGGTCTTCGCGCCCAAGACCGTGCCGGAGAAGCATCTGGCGCGGCTGAGGCTGGCGGACCTGTTTCTGGATTCTCTGCCTTACAATGCGCACACCACCGCCAGCGATGCCTTGTGGGCCGGGCTGCCGCTTCTCACCTGCCGCGGCAAAGCCTTTGCTGGCCGCGTCGCCGCCAGCCTCCTGGATGCGGTGGGCCTGCCTGAACTGATCGCGGACAGTCCGGACGCCTATCAGGCGCTGGCGATCCGGCTGGCCCACGATCCGGCTCTTCTGCGGCAGCTCCGCCGGAAACTGGAACAGAACCTGACAACCATGCCGCTGTTCGACACCGCGCGGTTCACGCGGCATGTCGAGGCGGCCTATGCCGCCATGGTCGAACGATGGCAGCGCGGCGAAGCCCCGCAGAGTTTCGCGGTTCCGGGATTTGACGGGCAGGCCGCATAGAAGTTTTATGCGCGGTGCCTGTCTTTCACATGGAAATTTTATGCGGATACGGCCTATCGCTTGGGGTGCGATGAGGTTGGAGACGCGCTATGTCCCAGATCGTCTTTCTGGACGCCGATACGCGCTGCTGGGCCCGGCGAATCGAGGAAAGCCAGACCAGCAGCGCCGACAAGGAAGCTGACGTCTGGCCGGAAGTCTCCAGTGATTATGCGCTGGAGAATCCCGCTCCCGTAAACCCGGAAAACGCCCCGCGCCGCGTGCTTTTCGAAGTGGCGCTGGTCCTGGCGATGGCGGGGCTGCTGGCGGTTGCCGCGGCATTCATGGCGCCCTTGCCGTCATAGATCCGTCAGCCACGCCGATTCTTATGAATTTCTTATTTTTCGCCCTCTCATTGCCTATCGAACCCTTATGCGCCGAAGCCTATCTGGGTGCGCGGACCCACGCCGGGGAAATGAGGCCTTCATGCTCGACATTCTGTTCATAGCCATCGGCCTCGGCTTTCTCGGCGCCGCCATGCTCTACGCCGTCGCCTGCGACCGTTTGTGAGGATGCCATGACACTTGATTACACGCTGGGCGCCATCGTCACCATCGGACTGCTGTTCTATCTGGTTTACGCGCTGATCCGCCCCGAGCGGTTTTAAGGGACGCACCCCATGACATTGAATGGCTGGTTCCAGATCGCGCTCTATGGCGCCATCATCATTGCCCTCACCAGGCCGGTCGGCGGCTACATGACGCGCGTCTTCGATGGCGAGCGCACCTGGCTGTCGCCCCTGTTTCGCCCGGTGGAGCGGCTGTTTTACGCGGTCAGCGGCGTGAACGAAAAAGAAGACCAGCATTGGCTGGTCTATGCCATCGCCATGCTGACCTTCAGCATGGCGGGCTTTCTGTCGCTTTATGCGCTGCAGCGGCTGCAGGCGGTGCTGCCCTTCAACCCGCAGGGGCAGGCCGCGGTGGGCGAACACCTGGCCTTCAACACCTCGGTCAGTTTTGTCACCAACACCAATTGGCAATCCTATGTCCCCGAAACCACCATGAGCTATCTGGTGCAGATGGCGGGCCTGACAGTGCACAATTTTCTCTCCGCCGCGACCGGCATCGTGCTGGCGGTGGCGCTGATTCGCGGCTTTGCCCGGCGGTCCGCCGGTGGCGTCGGCAACTTCTGGGTCGATGTCACGCGCTGCACGCTCTACATCCTGTTGCCGGTTTCCATCATCGTCGGGCTGTTCTTCATCTGGCAAGGCATGCCGCAGAATCTCAATGCCTATGTCAATGCCGGCACGCTGGAAGGTGCCAAGCAGGTGATCGCGCAAGGCCCGGTGGCATCGCAAGAAGTCATCAAGATGTTCGGCACCAATGGGGGCGGCTTCTTCAACACCAATTCCGCGCATCCGTATGAAAATCCCAATGCCCTCACCAACCTGGTGCAGATGGTGCTGATTTTTTCCATCGGGGCGGGATTGACCAATGTCTTCGGCCGCATGGTGGGCAACCAGAAACAGGGCTGGGCGATTTTCGCGGTGATGGGCTTGCTGTTCCTGGCCGGGGTGACGACGGTCTATCGCTCCGAAGCGCCTGGCAATCCTGCCTTTGCCGCTTTTCATATCGACCAGACCGCCAGCGCGCTGCAGGCCGGCGGAAACATGGAAGGCAAGATGTGCGTTTTGGCATCGCCAATTCGTCGCTTTTCACCACCGTCACCACGGATGCGTCTTGCGGCGCCGTCAACACCATGCATGACAGCCTGATGCCGCTAGGAGGCATTGTGCCTCTGTTCAACATCATGCTGGGCGAGATCATCTTCGGCGGTGTCGGCTCGGGCCTTTACGGCATGCTGCTGTTTGCCATCATCGCCGTGTTCGTCGCGGGCCTGATGGTCGGGCGCACCCCGGAATATCTGGGCAAGAAGCTGGAATCCAAGGAAGTCAAGATGGCGATGCTCGCCATCCTGGTGCTGCCGCTCTCGATGCTCGGTTTCACGGCGCTGGCCGTTGTGCTGCCGGCAGGGCTGGCGGGACCGGAGAATGCGGGGCCGCATGGCTTTACCGAGATTCTCTATGCCTTTGTCTCGGCCACCGGCAACAATGGCAGTGCCTTCGCGGGCATCACCGCCAACACGCTGTTTTATAATTCCACGCTGGGCCTGGCGATGTTCATCGGCCGCTTCCTGATGATCGTGCCGATGCTGGCCATCGCCGGATCGCTGGCGGCCAAGAAGATCGTGCCGCCGTCCGCGGGCACTTTCCCCACCGATGGCGGGCTGTTCGTAGGCCTGTTGATCGGCGTGATCGTGATCATGGGCGGGCTGATCTATTTCCCCGCGCTGGCGCTGGGTCCGATTGTCGAACATCTGGCGATGTCCGCCGGCACTCTTTACTAGGCGCCGAAAGAGGCATTCCCATGGACAATTCCAAATCCCGCAGCCGCAGCCCGATCGCCACGATCAGCGATCCCAAGATACTGATCCCGGCGATCGGCGGCGCCTTCCGCAAGCTCGATCCGCGCATCCTGATCCGCAATCCGGTGATGTTCGTGGTGGAGATCGTGGCCACGCTCACCACAATCCTGTTTCTGCGCGACCTGGTCAGCGGCAATCCGGGGCTGGGCTTCTCGTTTCAGATCAATCTCTGGCTCTGGTTCACGGTGCTGTTCGCCAACTTTGCCGAAGCGGTGGCCGAGGGACGCGGCAAGGCCCAGGCGGCTTCTCTGCGTCAGACCAAAACGGATGCGATGGCCAAGCTGCTGGCGCCCGGCGCGCCCGCCGCCAGATCGGTGGCGGCGGCCTCGCTCAAGCCGGGCGATATCGTGCTGGTCGAGGCGGGTGACCTGGTGCCAAGCGACGGTGACGTGATCGAAGGCATCGCCTCGGTCAACGAGGCCGCCATCACCGGCGAATCCGCCCCCGTGATCCGCGAAAGCGGCGGCGACCGCTCGGCGGTGACCGGCGGCACCATGGTGATCTCGGACTGGATCAAGGTGAAGATCACCGCGGGATTTGGCCATACCTTCCTGGACCGGATGATCGCCCTGGTCGAAGGCGCCGAACGCCAGAAGACTCCCAACGAAATCGCGCTCAACATTCTGCTAGCGGGCCTGACGATTATTTTCGTCTTCGCGGTGGCCACTATTCCCAGCTTCGCCGCCTATGCCGGCGGCAAAATGTCGGTGCTGGTGCTGGTGGCGTTGTTCGTCACCCTCATTCCCACCACCATCGGCGCGCTCTTGTCCGCCATCGGCATTGCCGGCATGGACCGGCTGGTGCGCTTTAACGTGCTGGCGATGTCCGGGCGGGCGGTGGAAGCGGCCGGCGATGTGGATACGCTTCTGCTCGACAAGACCGGCACCATCACTTTGGGCAATCGCCAGGCCACCGAGTTTCACACCCTGCCGGGCGTTGAAGCGAAGGACCTGGCGGAAGCCGCCCAGATGTCGTCGCTGCCGGACGAAACCCCGGAAGGGCGTTCGATTGTGGTGCTGGCCAAGGAAAAATATGGCATTCGCGGCCGGGAAATGGCGCCGCTGAACGCCAAATTTCTTCCCTTTTCGGCGCATACCAGGATCAGTGGCATTGATTATGAAGGCACCCAGATCCGCAAGGGCGCGGTGGACGCTGTGCTCAATTACGCCCTGAAGGCGGCGGGCATGCCCCCGGTTGCCGGGCCGGACCGGGCTGCTTCGGTGAAGCTGTTGGGCGCCGACGCGGGCAATGCCTTCATCGCGATTTCCGAGCGCATTTCCAAGGCGGGCGGCACGCCGCTGGCCGTAGCGAAGGACGGAAAGCTTTTGGGCATCATCCAGCTCAAGGACATCGTCAAGGGCGGCATCCGGGAGCGTTTCGCGGAGTTGCGCCAGATGGGCATCCGCACCGTGATGATCACCGGCGACAATGCCCTGACGGCGGCGGCCATCGCGGCAGAATCGGGGGTGGACGATTTCCTGGCCCAGGCCACGCCGGAGGCAAAGCTCAAGCTGATCCGCGACGAACAGGCCAAGGGCAAGCTGGTGGCGATGTGCGGCGACGGCACCAATGACGCGCCCGCGCTGGCCCAGGCCGATGTCGGGGTGGCGATGAACACCGGCACCATGGCGGCGCGCGAAGCCGGCAACATGGTGGATCTGGACAGCGATCCCACCAAACTGATCGAGATCGTAGAAATCGGCAAGCAGCTGCTGATCACCCGCGGCGCCCTCACCACCTTTTCCATCGCCAATGACGTCGCCAAATATTTCGCCATCATTCCGGCGATGTTCCTGGCCTTTTACCCGCAACTGCAGGCGCTCAATGTCATGCAACTGCATACGCCGCAAAGCGCGATATTGTCAGCCATCATCTTCAACGCGCTGATCATCATCGCGCTGATCCCGCTGGCCCTCAGAGGCGTGTCCTATCGCCCGGTCGGCGCGGCGAGCATGCTGCGCCGCAATCTTCTGATCTATGGCGTCGGCGGCATCCTTGTGCCGTTCATCGGCATCAAACTCATCGATATGGCCGTCACCGCCATCGGCTTTGCCTGAAAGGATCGCACCATGATGAAACAAATCCGTCCGGCGCTTCTGATGATCCTGCTGTTCACGGTCCTGACCGGCCTGATCTATCCCTTGGGCATGACCGGATTGGGACAAATGTTATTTCCCCATCAGGCCAATGGCAGCCTGATCGAGAAGGACGGCAAGGTGATCGGCTCTGAATTGATTGGGCAGTATTTCGCCAGCCCGAAATATTTCCATGGCCGGATATCACCCACATCGGAGCCGGACCCCAAGGATGCAACCAAGACCATCTCGGTACCTTATGCCGCCGATAATTCATCGGCTTCCAACCTGGGTCCCACATCCAAGGCGTTGGTCGCAAGGGTCAAGGGCGACGCCGCCGCGCTGCAGGCCGAAAATCCGTCCATGCCGGTGCCGGTGGACCTGGTGACCAGTTCGGCCAGCGGGCTGGACCCGGACATCACCCCCGCAGCGGCCTTGTTCCAGGTGCCCCGGGTGGCCAAGGCGCGCGGTCTTGCCGAGCCGTCCGTCCGCCAGCTGGTCGAGAGCCATGTCGCCGGACGCCTGTTCGGGTTGATCGGCGAGCCGCATGTTAACGTGTTGAAACTCAACATGGATCTAGACGCCATGCGCAGCAGCGGCGGCTGAGCTAATCTTGGGGATGGCTGAGCGAATCGCCCAGGAGCGCCCATCCCCCGAAGTTCTTCTGGAGCAGGCAAAAAAGGAAGGCCGCGGCAAGCTGCGCGTCTTCCTGGGCGCGGCGCCGGGCGTCGGCAAGACTTTCGAGATGCTCACCCAGGGCCGGCGGCGGCGGCTCGAAGGCACCGATGTGGTCATCGGCGTGGTGGAGACCCATGGCCGCCAGGAAACCGAAGCCCTCACCAAGGGCTTTGAAAGCATCCCGAAAAAGCGCGGCCTTTATAAAGGCCGCGTGGTGGCGGAGATGGACCTGGACGCCATCCTCCAGCGCAAGCCCCAGCTGGTGCTGGTGGACGAACTGGCCCATACCAATGTCGAGGGCAGCCGGCATCCCAAGCGCTACCAGGATGTCGAGGAGATTCTGGATGCCGGGATCGACGTCTTCACCACCGTCAATATCCAGCACATAGACAGTTTGAACGACGTCATCGCCCAGATCACCCGCATCCATGTGCGCGAAACCGTGCCCGACGCCATCCTGGACGATGCCGACGAGATCGAGCTGGTCGACCTGACGGCGGAGGATCTGCTGCAGCGGCTTCGCGAAGGCAAGGTCTATGTCAAAGCGCAGGCCGAGCGGGCACTGAGCCATTTTTTCTCGCCCGGCAATCTGACGGCGCTGCGCGAACTGGCGCTGCGCAAGGTGGCGCAGCATGTCGATCGCGACATGGTGGATTACATGCAGGCGCACGCCATCGGCGGTCCCTGGCCGGCGAGCGAGCGCATCCTGGTCTGCATCAGCGAAAATCCTTCATCCGCCGAGCTGGTGCGGCGCGCCCGCCGGATCGCCGATGCGCTGAAGGCCGAATGGACCGCGCTTTATATCGAAAGCCCGCGCCACGCCACGCTGAGCGAGGCCGACAAGGATCGCGTGGCCGACACGCTGAGGCTGGCGCAGCGGCTGGGCGGCCAGACCGCGTCCCTGCCGGGGCGCGATATCGCCGAAACGATCCTGGCCTATGCCCGGCGCAACAATGTCACCCAGATCATCATCGCCAAGTCCGAACGGCCGGCCTGGTTCGAGCTGCTGCATGGTTCGGTGGTGAGCCAGCTTTACCGCAACAGCGGGGCGATCAGCGTCACCGCCATTTCGCCGCGCGGCGCGACGATCCCGGCCAAGAGCGTCAGGACCGCGACGCGTTCGGAAGCTATTATGTGGCGCGGCTATCTGCTCAGCGTCCTGGCCTTGGCCGGCACGATCGGCGTCGCCTGGGTCATCAATGCGTTTTCCGCCCAGGCGCTGGGCAGCCTGGGCATGATCTTTCTGGTGCCGGTGCTTGTCAGCGCCGTGTTTTTCGGACGCCGCACCGCCTTGATCACCGCGCTGCTCAGCGTGATGGCCTATAATTTCTTTTTCCTGCCGCCGCTATACACCTTCACCATTTCCGACCCCAACAACTGGCTGTCCTTCGGCGTTCTGCTGTTTGTCGCGCTGATCGCGGGCAACCTCGCCGCGCGGGTGCGCGCCCAGGCCGATCTGGCCGCGGCGCGCGCCACCGCCATGACGGAGCTTTATCGCTTTACCGGCAAGCTGGCCGGCATTGCGCGGCTCGACGATATTCTGTGGGCGGCGTCCTTCCAGATCGCCTCCATGCTCAAGACCAATGTGGTGATCCTGCTTCCCAACAGGGACACCAAAAGTCCCGAGGTGAGGGCGGGCTATCCGCCGGAAGACGAACTGGATGCCCAGGACCTTGCCGCCGCGGCCTGGAGCTGGGGCCATGGCCAGCCCGCCGGACGCAATGCCGAGACCTTGCCCGGCGCCAAGCGGCTGTTTCTGCCCATGCGCACCGGCGAGGGGGTTGTCGGCGTGGCCGGCCTGCAGCGCAAGGACGATCACACAATGTTCACGCCCGACGAAAGACGGCTGCTGGACGCCCTGCTGGACCAGACCGCGCTGGCGATCGAGCGTTCAACCCTGGTCGAGCGGGCGGACGAAGCCCAGGTGCTGGCCGAGGCGGACAAGCTGCGCGTGGCGATGCTGACATCGCTGTCCCATGATTTGCGAACGCCCCTTGCATCCATACTCGGCGCCGCGACCACGCTGATCGCCGGGCGAAATCTATATGACGGCAAACAGACGGATGAGCTGCTCGCGACCATCCGGGAAGAGGCGGAGCGGCTGGACCGCTTTGTCGGCAATTTGCTGGATATGTCGCGGCTGGAGGCCGGTGTGCTCGGCGCCAAACCCGAAAGCGTGGATGTCACCGATCTGGTGGAGACCGCCGCCAAGCGGATTTCCCGCCGCATGGCGGGGCACAGGCTTGTGCTGGATTTCCCGCCGGATCTTCCGCCCGTGTCGGCGGACCCGCTGCTGCTGGAGCAGGCACTCTTCAATCTCTTGGACAATGCCGTGAAATATGCCGGGGTGGGAACCGAACTGCGCGTCGAGGCGCGGCAACTGGAAAACAGGATTGTCGTGACCGTCGCGGACGAGGGGCCGGGGATTCCGCCGGAGGCGCTGGCTCACATCTTTGACAAATTCTATCGCGCCAAGGACGCGGACCGGCGCGTCGCGGGAACAGGCCTGGGCCTGGCGGTGGCGCGCGGCTTCGTGGAATCCTTTGGCGGCAGTCTGACAGCCGCAAACCGCGCCGATCGCAGCGGCGCGATCATGACCATGACACTGAACGTCGCGCGGGAGCTGGACCGTGGCGTCTAAATTGCCGAAAATACTGATTGTCGATGACGAGCCGCAAATATTGCGGTTTCTGCGCGCCAGTCTGCCGCCCCATGGCTTTGACTGCATCGAGGCCAGTTCGGGCAGCCAGGCCATACGCTCTTTTGCCGCCGAGCGTCCCGATGCGCTGATCCTGGATCTCGGCTTGCCAGACCAGGATGGCTTTGCGGTGATCCAGGCGGTTCGCGCCACCGCCTTGACGCCGATCATCGTGCTGTCCGCCCGGGGCGATGTCGAAGGCAAGGTCAAGGCGCTGGAGATGGGCGCGGACGATTATGTCACCAAGCCCTTCGACATGGCCGAACTGCTGGCCCGGCTGAAGGCGGGTTTGCGTCATGGCCTGCAGGCAGCCGGCGAAGCGCCCATCTTTCGCAGCGGCAGCCTGGCGGTTGATCTGGTCAATCGCCGGGTCATGCTGGGCGAGAACGAGGTTCACCTGTCGCCGAAGGAATATAATCTTCTGCGCTTTCTGGCGGCGCATGCCGGCAAGGTGGTGACGCACCATCAGCTCCTGAGGGAGGTGTGGGGTCCGGCCCATGTCGAGGATGTGCAATATCTGCGCGTCCTGATGCGCCAGCTCCGGCAGAAGCTGGAACCGGGCCTGTTGGTGACCGAGCCGGGCGTCGGCTATCGCCTGCTGGCGCAGCCGTGAGAGATTTCGCTCCGCCAGAAACATAAAATCAATTACTTCCAATGGCTTGTGTTGCCCTAGGTGGTCTCCGGGGCCTCTGATAAAAAGACGGCATAAGAGAAGAGTTCGGGGGAACGTCATGCGGCATCGCAAGTTGAGAGTGTCCTTCGCGCTGGCCGCGCTGCTTGGCGCTGTTCCCATTGCCCTGGCGCAGGACGACGCGCCGCCAAACCATGACGGGCCGCTCGCCCCCTATCACGTCCAGGATGACTGGCTGAAATTGCCCGCCGGCCGCGTCTGGGGCGCCGCGTCGGGGATTGACATGGACCGCGACGGCAAGAGCGTCTGGGTGTTTGAGCGTTGCGGCAATCTCGATGACGGCTGCGTGCTGCACAAGGATGTCGATCCGGTCCTGAAATTCGACGCCAATGGCAATCTGGTGAAGAGCTTCGGCGCCGGCATGTTCGCCTATCCGCACGGCATCTTCGTCGACCGCGACGATAATGTCTGGGTGGTGGACGGCACCACCAAGACCCATGTGGCCGGCGACATTATCCGTGAATTCAGCCCGGACGGCAAAGTGCTGAGGACCATGGGTACGCAAGGCGTGGTCGGGGACGGGCCTTATGTCTTCAACGGAGTTTCCGACATCGTGCAGGCGCCCAATGGCGATTTTTTTGTCGCCGACGGCCATGATCCGGGCAGCAATGGCCGTATCCTCAAATATGACCGCAACGGAAAATTCCTGATGCAGTGGGGCCAACGCGGCAGCGGACCGACCGATTTCAATCCGCCGCATGGGTTGGGGATGGACAAGGAAGGCCGGCTGTATGTCGCCGACCGCGGCAACAAGGATGTCAAGGTGTTCGACCAGAACGGCAAGCTGCTCAACGACTGGAAGCAGTTCGGTACCGCCAACGGCATCTTTATCGACAAGAACGATATTCTTTACGTCGCCGACTCCAATTCGTCGGACAAGAGCAATCCCGGCTTTCATCCGGGTATCCGCATGGCTCACGTCAGCGACGGCAAGGTGTTCGGCTATATCCCCTGGCCAAAGACCGGCACATTGGAAGGCGTGGCGGTGGACGATGCCGGCAACATCTATGGCGGCTTTACGAATATTCCCGGTTCGCACCGTTTTGTGAAGAACTGAGCCGTTTCAGCTTTTTGCCGGGTCAGCGGGGCGCGGTTTTGTCCGGCGCGAATTGCACCACATCGAAGGTGGTTCCCGGTGCGCCACTGACTACCGGGCAGTAATGTTCGATTCCGGTCTTTTCCCCTGAGACTGACGTCATCCGGTTCCAGGACGGCCATTCAAACCGGCGGATCAATGTCACGCTGCTTTACGGATGGCGCGGCGGCAAGGTTTAAGCGCTATAGTCAGACCACAACATGCCGGCAGGCCAAGCCGGAACACGCCGCCAGGAGGAATGCACATGGAAGACGTGGAAGCGACGGTCCTGGACTTCCTGGCGAAAAAGGCGGGGGTGGAACCCGGCACGCTGACCCGGGCGACGGAGATATCCAGCCTGGATCTCCAGTCGATCGATATCCTGGAAATCATGTTCGATGTGGAGGAGAAGTATAACATCTCCCTGCTTTATAACCCCAATGAGGGGTCATCGGCGGCCGGCGCCGGCTTCAAGACCGTGGGCGACGTGCTGGACCTGATCGTGAAGCAGATTGGCAAACCCTTATGACGGGGCGGCGCGATTGGCCGCCATGAACCGGGTTGCCATCACCGGCATGGGCGCGGTTTCGGCGTTGGGCATTGGCACGTCCGTCACGGCGGCGGCATTGCGGGCTGGCACCAGCGGTGTTCGTCCGATCATGGGGGCGCCGACTGACAGGCTGGCCGTCAAGGTCGGGGCCGAGGTGCCGCATTTCGAACCGGGCGAATATTTCAACGAAAAGCGCATATCCCAGCTCGACCGCTACAGCCAGCTTGGGCTGATTGCCGCGCGCGAGGCGATCGCGGCGAGCGGGCTTGAATTCAAGGGCGCGCTGGGCGCGCGAACCGCCGCGATTGTCGGTTCAGGCGTGGGCGGGATGGGCACGCTGGATGACAATTTCCGCCGGCTCTATGCGGAAAACGTGCATCATTTCCATCCGCTGACCATTCCCAGGATGATGATCAGCGCCGCCGTCAGCCACATCACAATGGAGAACGGCATCAAGGGTCCCGCCTTTACGATTGCGAGCGCTTGCGCCTCCGCCAACCACGCCATCGGCGTCGCCTTCCAGATGGTCCGGTCCGGGATGGTGGACGTCGCGGTGAGCGGCGGCACCGAATCGGTTTTCACCCCCGGCACGCTGAAAGCCTGGGAGGCGATGCGCATATTGGCGCCCGATACCTGCCGCCCCTTTTCGCGGGGCCGCAAAGGGCTGGTTCTGGGCGAGGGCGCTGGTATGCTGGTGCTGGAAAATTTCGATCATGCCAGGGCGCGCGGCGCCCTCATTCTGGGCGAGATTGCCGGCTTCGGCATGAGCGCGGACGCGGGGGACATTGTGTTGCCATCCCTGGACGGCGCGGCGAGCGCGATGAAGAACTGCCTTGCCGATGGCGGACTGGCGCCCGGGGAAATCGACTATATCAACGCCCATGGAACGGGCACCATGATGAATGATGTGACCGAAACCAGGGCGATCCGCGCCGTGTTCGGCGGGCATGCCGACAAGCTGGCGGTATCGTCCACCAAGTCCCTGCACGGCCACGCCCTGGGCGCGGCAGGCGCGATCGAGCTTGTCGCGACTCTGCTTGCGATGCGGGGCGGCTTCATACCGCCGACCGTGAATTTCCTGGAAGCCGATCCGGAATGCGACCTCGACTATGTTCCAAACCAGGCGCGGGAAGGCAGGATCGGCGTCGCCTTGTCCAACTCTTTCGCATTTGGCGGACTGAACGCGGTGCTGGCGGTGCGAAGCGCCTCATGAAGCCTTCCGTCGCCACCTGGCTTGGCTTTGGCGCCATGTGTGCCGGCATGTTCATGGCGATCCTGGATATCCAGGTGGTGGCCAGTTCCCTCACCAATATCGGGACGGCCTTCGATGTGCCCGTCTCCCACCTCACCTGGATCCAGACCGGTTACCTGATGGCGGAGGTGATCGCGATTCCGCTGACGGGACTTCTGACCCGCGCCTTCACGCTGGGCTGGATGTTCGCGGCCGCGACGCTGGGTTTTACCCTGGCAAGCCTGGGCTGTGCGCTCAGCACGGATATCTCGGTGATGATCGCGCTGCGCGTGTTCCAGGGTTTTTGCGGCGGCATGCTGATACCGCCCGTTTTCACCAGTGTTTTCATCATGATTCCCGAGAAGCACCGGGTGCTGGGCACCACCATCGCGGGCGCGGTGGCGATGATCGCCCCCGCCATCGGGCCGGTGATCGGCGGTTACCTGACCGAGGCCTATTCCTGGCGGTGGATCTTCCTGGTCAATATTCCGCCCGGCCTCTGCGTTGCCGCGATCGTGGCGCGTGTTGTCCGCGCCGGCAGGCCCGATATTGCCGCCTTGAAGAAGATCGACTTCGCCACCATGATCTTCGCCTCGGTTTTCCTGGCCGCGCTGGAGCTGATCCTGAACGAGGGGCCGGGGCATGACTGGGGCGGCTCTTATATATATGCGCTGGCGGCGGTCTGCATCGGCTCCGGGGCGCTCGGCCTGTGGCGGGCGCTGAACCATGCCAGCCCCTTCATCGACATGAGGCGATTCCGCAGGCTGTCATTTTCCGTCGGCTGCGGCTTCAGTTTTGTCCTGGGCTTCGGTCTTTATGGTTCGATTTATCTGCTGTCGGTGTTCCTGGGGCTTGTGCGCGGGCATACGCCATTGGTGATCGGGGAGATCATGGTGGTGACGGGGATATCCCGTCTCATGATGGCGCCGTTCGCCGCCCTTCTGGAAGTCAAGGTCAATGCCCGGCTCCTGATGGCGTTCGGCTTCGGCGTGTTCGGGATCGGGGTTTTCATCAACGGCTTTGCCACCGCGCAGACCGATTTCGCCGGCCTGTTCTGGCCGCAGCTATTGCGCGGCGCCGCCATGATGTTGTGCCTGCTGCCGGCGACGCGGCTGGCGCTGGACGGCTGGCCGGATGAGGAGATTGCCGATGCCAGCGGATTTTTCAATCTCATGCGCAATCTGGGCGGCGCGATCGGCATCGCGATGCTGGACACGATCATGGAGCAGCGCACGCCCGGCCATGTTTCGGGGCTTGTCGCGCGGCTTCAGGCCGGCGATCCCGTGGCGGCGCGGCTGGTCGGCCTGCCCGTCGCCCTGTTTCACAACCGGGCGATGGGACCGGTGGACGAAGTCACCAGGGCGATGATTGCGCCCCTGGTCCGGCGCGCGGCCTTGGCCCAGTCGATCAACGAAGCCTGGTTCCTGATGGCGGCACTTTTCGCGGCGTCTCTGCTGATGCTGCCCGCCGTCGGTCGCGCCCGCCCGGCGCCCGCAACCGGGATATTGGAGGTGACCGTCGAAGGCGCCGCATCCCAGTAACTACTTCAATTCCAATATCACTGCGCTCTGGCGCTCGGTGGTGAGCAGTTCGGAATGGGTGCGGTTGGCCTTGTTGAAACGGATTTCGCCCTGCTTGTAGGGGTTGTCGAGGCTGGTGCCATCCGGCATCACCGATTTGAGGGTGCCGTCATAGCGATAGGCCACCACCACATCCTTGTCGTGGAAATGCATCACGGTTGGCGTGCCGGGCGTCCAGCTGTAGTTCCAGACAATCACCTTGGCGTTTTCCAGTACCTTGTGTGAACCGTCGCGCGGAAAGGCCAGAGGCAGGCCGCTGGTGTTGGCGACAGGCGGCGTGGGCTGATCCTTGAGCACCACAATGATTTCATGCGCCGGGCCGCCGGACGACAGCGTGTCGGTGGCGCCCTTGTCCATGAGTGCGGCGTCGCCGAATCTGCGGAAGCTGGTGCGCGTTCCGCCATCGGCCAGGGTGGTGCGGATGGTGCCGCCTTCCAGGAACATGACCACGGCGTCCTGCGGTACGGCCGGACCGGTTTCCCCCTGCGAAAGGGTGACGTCCCACACCGTGACGCGTTCATTGTCGATGACCGGCGCCGCCGCCCAAGCGGGCGCAGCCACAATAAAGGCGGGCAGGTTGAAACCGGCCGTCGCGAGAATGATCCCGATGCCACGCATGATTTTAACCGCTCCCCGCTTTGTCATTCCGGCCGCCAGTCATACCGGACAATGGCATGGCCCCAGCGAGGGTGCGTGCCCTTTTCGCCCCGTTCAAGCCCCTCCCGCCAGTAAAACTTGCCGGCGCGGCTTTCGATGGCGTGGTCGGGTGAAAACCGACGGCATCCGCTGCTTGTGTTGATCACGCAAACTTTGCCCCATGCGCCTTTTTGATACGACTCTCCGGATGGAACACCCCTTTCCGCGGGCCACAATTTGAAGCGTTACCCGAATGTTAAGCGTGGTTCCGTTAGCATTGCCTGGACGGTGACGAGATCGCCGCGGAAACCTGTGGGACAGATGCGGCTCAATCTCAAGAACGTTACCGCGCTGATTGTGGATCGCGATCCCTATGTGAGGGGATTGGTGGCGCAGATGCTGCGCGGATTTGGCGTCTCGACCGTTATGGTTGCCGACAACGGCGTCCAGGCCAAGGAGATACTGGCCCATAATTCCCCTGAAATCACCTTCATCGAGGGCGAGTTGCCCGATATGCCGGCGGCCGAGCTGATCGGCTGGGTTCGCCGCAATCCCAACAAAGCGCTGCGCTTCCTGCCGATCATTGTGCTGTCCGGCTATACCCAGCTGCACCTGATTTCGGTGGCGCGCGACGCCGGCGCGCATCTGGTGGTGAGAAAGCCGGTCTCGCCCAAGATCCTGTTCGAACGTCTGGTCTGGGTGGCGGCATTCGACCGCCCGTTCCTGGAATCTCCCGCCTATGCCGGTCCCGACCGGCGCTTTCGTGCGGCGGACCCGCCTGACGGCAAGCTCAAGCGGCAAACAGATCAACCCCAACCCGCGATCCAGCAGGCGTAGCCATGAGTGTACTGACGCACTTCCCTCCCAAATCCCGTCTTGCCGAACTGGCCGGCCGCTTCGGTGGCTTAAGCCGCGAGGACGCGGTTGAGGCCGCTACCCGGGAAATGCAAGTCATGCGCCCTGAGTCCGACAAGGCGATCATGGCCTCCATCGCCCAGATGGAAAAAATCGTCACCGGCGCGACCAAGCGCGGCGACGCCGTGCTGATGAAGGAATTGCTGCCGCCTTGCGATCAGATCGTCACCCTGGCGGGCACCTTCGGCTATGGCGCTTTGGACAAAGCCACCCGCAGCCTGTGCGATCTGCTGGACGTGCTGCTGCGGGAAAACAAGATCGATCTCGCCTCCATCCGCGTGCATGTCCAGACCATCCGCATGTTCGCGCCGGGCGCGCTCTCGCTGAGCGCGGAGCAGATTGAAGTCATGCTGTTCGAGCTGAACAAGCTTCTGGATCATCACGGTTTCGTGCCCGGCGAACACGGCCAGGGCAGCGAAGACGCCGGCATCGCGGCGGCGAAGTAAACCTCAGAGCGCGTCTTCGGCCTTTTTCAGCGCCTTGTCCGCCACGGCCAGCGATTGCCTGACCAGAGCCATGCGCGCATCGTCGCGGGCGGCCTTTTTCTCGGCGGTGTCACTGGGCCTGTCGTCGTCGGGGTTGTCTTCAAAGGCGATGAAGATGTTGGATCTTGCGGAAAAATCGGCATCGTTCTTGACCACCCCCAGCCGCTTCAAGGGCGCCGCGGTGGCGGGGGACAGTCCGCCATCGATGATTTCCGTGCCGCGCCACACCAGGCCCGCATCCGCCGCCCTGGCAAGCGCGTCGGCCGAGGCCGAGGCGGAATCGCCAGCCATATCCTTCTGCGCCAGTTCGTATTTGGCCTGGGCATCGAGCAGCAGGCTGTCATAGCCCTCCAGCGTGGTGCGGTCCTGTTCGCTGGCCACGCTGAGGCGCGCCAGCGCGGTCTTGAAATCGCTGACAGCCTGCGGCTTGCCGCAGGAGGCCAGCGCCAAGAGGGCGGCCAAGGCCAGAAGGAAGCGCCCGCGTCTGTCCATGGGCGGGAAATAGCCCAAAGGCGGCTTTTTTGCCAGCGCTGCCCGCCCTCTTGCCCGAAAGACAGCAGCGCCTGCCCGCCGCCAGGGAACCCGGGAACCCGCGCGCTGGAACCAAATTTTCCCGGAACCATTTCCGTGGAGGCTGGTTGAGCTTTTGGGCAGTTCACACCCGGAGGGAAATCATGAAGACTATTTACGCTGTCATCGCGGCTGCATCCTTGCTCGCCACCACTGCCATGGCGGCCCCGCCGCTGGCGCCGGGCAAGCCGGCCGGCCTGCGGCAGGCGCAGGACGCGGACGACGACAATACGGTGCTTTATATTATCGGCATCGGCGCCGTGGCGGCGGGCATTGCCCTGCTTGCCTCCGATAACGGCAACGGCATGGTTACCCCACCCACCTCCTCCTCTTCCACCACCACCACCACCACGACCAAGACGGCGACCAGCTCGACCTGACATCTGGACGCGGCGTTCAGGCGCCGGAAGTTCTGGCTGGCGCCGCCGTGACATCGGCGCAAGAACTGAGGCCGCAGTAAATCTCCGCCTCCACCGCGCGATTGATGAAATTATTCACGGCCCGGCTCCTGGCTTCCGCATCGGCGGCCAGTTCGGGATCGTTGATGACATTGTGCAGCCCGCCAAGATCGCTCGCCACCAGGTCGGACGGCAGGTCGATGTCATTGGCCGTGAGATAGGCCCGGTCCTGATCGGTCAGGGCGGGGGCTGGATTGGTCAGGTAGCGGGCATAGTAGCGGAATGCATCACGCACCGCGCCCGAAGCCGGGGTCGTATCGGTCAGGGCCTGCTGATAGACCTGCCCGCAGGAGCTGGCCTGGGGGTAAAAGGCGCAGAGAGTGTAAGGGTCGGGGGCAGCGCTGTTTTGTGCGCGGGCCGGCAGGCATGCCGCCAGGATGAGAATGGCAGGCAGATGGGAGCGGGAAATCCTCATTTTCCGGTTCTCCTGAACCTTATCCTGCGGACAAGGGCAGGATAGGGCAAAACCGGATTCGAGGTGCAGAAAATACCGTGCTGGAAAACGAAAAGACCCGGCGGAGGCGACCTTGTCGCCAACGGCCCCCGGGTCTTTTCGCGTCTCGCCCTAGAGCGTGATCCAGACGCCGCCGCGCCAATAGCCGCGACCTTCATGATATTCACGGAAACGACGGTCGCGGTCATTGTCCCAGCGCTGGTGGAAATACCAGTCATCGGGATGCCAGGAGAAAGTCACGCCGGGGGCGCGGAATCGCGATTCGGTGTGCCAGCAATCGCCTTCACGATTGCAGGCGACATAGGCCGAAGCGGGGGCCGAAAAGGTCAAGCCAAATCCCGCGGCGACGGCAGCGGTGGCGAGTATTTTTCCAATAAGTTTCATGTCATAGCGCTCCTGTTATGCTACTCCGCCCCAGAAAACGCCCGGAGCGGGTCCGGGGATGCAACTTTGGAACAAAATTATTTGGTCCGGAACCCGGGGATAGGCTCTACAGCGCTGTTTTACCGGCTTATTCTGCCGGCATGCGCCTTGTAGCCGTGAGCGTTCTTGCCCTGATATTCGCCATGCCGGCGGCCTGGTCGGCCCCCACCTGCCAGGACCGCAGCGGCATGACGACAAGGTGCGGCACCGAGGGCGCGATGCCGGTGGGCTGGACCGCGCCGGACGCGGACCGTCATCTGCCGGAGGGCAATCCTCGGGATATCTGGGAAGCGGCGGCGGGAATCCTGTTGCTCTTCGCCCTGATCGCATTGCTGCCGGAATTCGATGGGTGGGGAACGGTCGGCGAAGCCGAGCGAAAGGGTCCAGTGGACCCTTTCGAGTGACCCACGCCCCGAGCTTGGGCGAGGGGCCGGGCGAATACTCAGACTGATTACTTTCCGGTGTTCAGGGCGCGGTCCAGAACCTCCGTCAACCGAATGCGCGCTTGCCGCTCGCCGTTGAGGCGGGCGAAATCGCTCAAGGCGCCGCCTCGGCGCAGGAATTCCTGAAGCAGGATGTTGTGTCTATCAGCCAATTCCTCGCGGCCGAAGGGATTATCTGTAGACGGATCATTTTCATAAACGCCATCGTACCCCTGACGCCAAACCGGTAACTTCCCGCGCCCAAAGCACGGGAAGTTACACTTCCAGCCTGTCGTCCGGCCGCGCCACCAGGGCGTACAGCACCGGCATCAGGTAAACGCTGATCGCAAGCCGGGTGATCAGCCCGGCGACGATCACAATGGCGAACGGCTTCTGGGAATCAGTCCCCACGCCCGTGGCCAGCGCCGCCGGCAACAGGCCCAGCGAAGCCACCAGCGCAGTCATCATGATGGGGCGCAGCCGCAATATCGCGCCTTCGCGAATGGCCTCTGTCGTGTCCATGCCGTCGCGCCGCAATTCGTTGACGTATGAGATATAAACCACTGCCGTCAGCACCGAGACGCCGAACAAGGCTAGGAATCCCACCCCAGAGGACACCGAAAAGGGTGTGCCGGTAAGGAACAGCGCCGCAAGCCCGCCCACCGGGGCAGACAGGATAACGCCCGCCACAGTGATGAAGGGGAATTTGAAATTGCTGTAGAGCAGGAACAGCAGCAGGAAGATCAGGAATATAG
>Ga0210402_10000903_pt1 | contig 31893 bp, 35 predicted proteins | sample IncBWC7MmetaG_FD_161055 | JGI IMG/M metagenome (GOLD analysis project Ga0210402, IMG submission 161055) | Forest soil microbial communities from Barre Woods Harvard Forest LTER site, Petersham, Massachusetts, United States - Inc-BW-C-7-M | ecosystem: Environmental > Terrestrial > Soil >...
GCCCGCCGCAGCGTCTTCGCGCGAAAGCACGAAGTCAAGGCCGACCTCGCCAATTTCGAGTTGGCGAAGGCACGCTCATCTCTCACTTTGCAGATCTACGCCAACAAGGAAAAAATCGGCGAGCTGGAGATCGGGCGCGGCTCGCTGTATTGGCAAGGCCGCAGGAAGCAGAGGAGCAAGCGACTCGATTGGTCGCGGTTCGCGGAGATGATGGACGAGCTCGCCTACGGCAAGAAATGACGCGCGTCTCTCGAATCTCCGGCTGCACGCGGCGGCGCAGCGACGGCTTGTGGACCGAGCGACGCGCTACGAGCGTCTGCCGAACACCAGCATCGCCAGCGGCAGCGAACTCACCAGACCGATCAGAAACAGGGTTCGTCCCACCGCCCGCCGCGTTTCCGGGGTCAGCTTGTCAGCCACCAACAGCGCCACACCCGCACCAAGCATGCCGCGCGTCGCGGCGACCAGCGCCAGCTCGGGCAAGGTAAGTTCAGTGGTTCGCATCACGACCCTCCGTGAGTTGTGTCACTTGCAGGCAACTTACTGCGCCGGCTCCTTGATCGCCTTTCGGAGATGTAGTGTCGCGTGTCGCCGGCTGGCGCTGATTCGCGGGCGCTCGCACCCACTCGCTGGCGCGAGCGGGACCTGGCTCGCTGCTCACAGCGCGGGTACCATCACCAGCCGATCCGAACCGGACTCGGCGCCCCAGGCTTCACCCGATCGTCCCAGCATCTGGCGGACGTTGGCGCGCTCCTGGTTCGACGGAAAGCTGTCGAATTTTTCGGTAACCGGATCGAATCGGACGATGGCATTGATGCTCCAGTCGGTGAGCCAGACCTTGTCCTTGTCGTCGACCCACACCGAGTAAGTGTGCGCGTTGCCGGGCAGCTTCCATTCCCGCCACGCGCGCGTGGCGGGATCGTACATGCCCACCTGGCCGGTGTTCCAGTAGCTTACCCAGATCCGGCCGCGCGAATCCGACCACACGCGGCGTGCGCCCTGCCCTTTGGTCGGAGGCTCGATGACGGTCGCCTCACCGGTCTCGGTGTTGATCTGCGCGATGTGATTGCCGGCCAGCGACGCGTAAAAGACTTCGCCTTTCGGCGTGGTGGTGATGCCGTACGGGCCGCTGCCGCGCGGCGCCTTCCACACTTTCACGTCACCGCTTGCGGGATCGAGACGGCCGTAGTATCCGCTCTGGCCGGTAAACCAGACGCGGCCCCGCTTATCGAATGTCAGGGTGTTGAGGTTGGCATAGCCGGTGTCTTCGGGAAGAGGCCAGACGCGGACCTGGCGTGTTTTCGGATCGTAACGCACGATCGCATTCTGCCCGCCATCGGTGATCCATGCAGCGCCGTCAGGCCCGACGATCACGCCGTGCGGTGCCGAGCGTGGACCGAGCGCGATTTCCTCGGTCTTGCCGCTGGCGGGGTCGAGCACCCCCACTTTGCCGGTGGATTGTGCAGTGTAAAACACCGGGCCGCCCGGCGCCGGCGCTGCCGCAACATCGTGCGGATGCGCGCCGCGCGACACGCCGTAATAGACAGGCTCTCCCGGCGCCGCAGCGCAGTCATGCGCGGAAAACATTGCGCCAGCGACCGCGATTGCAAACCCCATGGAAACCGGAAATCGTGAGTTCAGCATCGCCATCTCCTTCACCGGCGAATTAAACAAGGTGCTCGCTACTGCCTTCAGATCGACAACTCAGCGCCATGGCTCCGCAAGTTTAGAACAATCCCTGACGCGGCGGTACCGGAGGGATGCGGGGCTCTCATGGATCGATCGCGACCGGAGCGCCGGCGTGCAGAATCGCGGCGCCCGTGCGATAGTCTGATGCAGCAACTAGGATCCTGCTACGCGGACCGAAACATTCGGTATGGAAGTGATCATTGTAGGCGCCGGTATCGGCGGACTGACCCTGGCGCTGACTTTGCACGAGGCAGACATCGCTTCGCGTGTCTACGAGTCAGCAACCGAGATCAGGCCGATCGGCGCTGGCATCAACATCCTTCCGCATGCCTCCAGGGAGCTCTGCCGGCTCGGGCTCGAAGACTCGCTTGCGAATCTCGCCGTAACGACCCGTGAGGCAGTGTTCTTCAACCGCTTCGGTCAGCGCATCTACGGCGAGCCCGCCGGCCGCTACGCCGGCTACGACTGGCCGCAATTCTCGATTCATCGCGGCGATTTGCAGCAGCTGCTGTTCGAAGCGTTCAGGAAGCGCGTCGACAGGGATCGCCTGGTCACGGGCCGCAAATGCGTCGGCTTCGAGCAAACCGCGACCGAGGTCCGCGCCCGCTTCGTCGATCCTGCGAGCGGGGCGCAGACCGAAGTGAAAGGCGACGTGCTGATCGCGTGCGATGGTCTGCACTCGATCATCCGCAAACAGCTGCACCCGGAAGAAGGCGAGCCCTTGTACTCCGGGGTCAATATGTGGCGCGGAGTCACCGTGTGGCAACCCATCCTTTCCGGCGCCAGCATGATCCGAGCGGGGTGGTTGGCCACCGGCAAGATGGTGATCTACCCCATTCGCGACCGGGTCGACGACGAGGGCCGTCAGCTTGTCAATTGGGTTGCGGAGCTTGCAACGCCAAAGCACACGCAGCGTGACTGGAATCGCCGCGGTGACCTCGCCGATTTCATCGGTGCCTTCGAGGATTGGCACTTCGACTGGCTCGACGTTCCGGCATTCATTCGCGCCGCCGATTCGATCCTGGAATTCCCCATGATCGACCAGGACCCGCTGCCGTGGTGGAGCCAGGGACGGGTCACGCTTCTGGGCGACGCCGCGCACCCGATGTATCCTCGCGGATCCAATGGCGCGGGACAGGCGATTCTGGATGCCCGGTCATTGGCGGATTGTCTTGCCACGCACGGCGACGTTGCCAGTGCGCTCAAGGCCTATGAGGCTGCGCGTCTCGAAGCGACGGCTGCCGTGGTCAAGGCAAATCGCTCGAATCCGCCGGATGCGATACTGCGGGAAGTATTCGAGCGCACCGGAGATCGGCCGTTCTCACGGATCGACGACGTCATCAGCGAAGAGGAGCTTGCCGCGCTTTCCGACAGCTACAAACGGATCGCTGGCTACCACCGCGAGACACTGAGCGGGAGCAAATGAGTGCGGCCGCAGCGAAGCACGCCAGGGTCGTGAATGTTTCTGCTTCATGTCCGAGGTGCATAGCTCAGTTGACGCGCGTCCTCGCGCGGCGCAGGAGGAAGCGATGCGATCGTTCCTGAGATCGATGAAGCGGATGTTGGGTCTTGCCGGCGTCGGATTGCTCGCGTGCGGCGCGTGGGCGCAGTCCCCGTCGATGAGCGGAGTCAAAGCGTATCCGAACAGGCCGGTGCAAATCATTGTCCCCTTCACTCCCGGGACCGGCATGGACGTCCTCGCGCGCACGGTCGGGCAGAAGCTGTCGGAACGCTGGGGACAGCCGGTCGTCGTCGACAACCGCCCCGGTGCGAGCGGCAACATCGGCACCGACATGGTCGTCAAGGCGGCGCCGGACGGCTACACCTTGCTGATCACCGCGAACACCCTGGTGATGACGGTCAGCCTGTACCGCAACGTGCCCTACGATCCGATCAGGGACTTGGCTCCGGTCGAGAAGATGGCGACGGGGACGATGGCGGTCACACTCAACCCTGCCGTTCCCGCGCGCACGCTAAAGGAATTCGTCGCCTACGCCAAGGCCAATCCGGGCAAGCTGGCGTACGGGTCGCCCGGCGTCGGAACGCCGCAGCACCTGGCCACCGAGCTCTTCAAGTCGACCGCCGGAATCGACCTGCTGCACGTTCCCTACAAGGGATCGGCCGGGGCGATCACGGGGCTGCTTTCGGGTGACGTCGCAATAATGTTCAACGCCCTGCACGCAGTGCTGCCACAAGTGAAGGCCGGCAAGATCAATGCGATCGCCGTCGGCGGACCGAAGCGCTCGCGCGTCGCGCCCGACATTCCCACATTCGCCGAGTCTGGATATCCCGATTTCGACGTCGATTTCTGGTACGGGATGCTTGCGCCGGCGGCGACGCCGAAGGACATCATCGCCAAGCTCAACCAGGACATCACGCAGATTCTGAATACGCTCGAAATGCGGGAGACGCTTTCCAGCCAGGGTCTGGAGCCGGTCACCAGCACGCCTGAGCAATTCGGCGCGCTTATCCAGAGCGATCTCGCGCGATGGGCCAACGTGGTCAAGAGCGCAGGCATTACCTCCGAGTAACAATGCCCCACGTAACGACCCGCCAAGCTCGAACAGCGCTGTTCGTGCCGCAAATTGTTATGATCTTGCCGCGCAAACAGCCCATAAGAACCTGGCGCGGGAGCGCAGTCGTTTGAGGCCGCCGGCCGGTTACGACTCAGCTGCAGCACATATAAGCAACCACAAGGAGGACCCATGCATCCGTTCCGATCGAACATTCCGGGCGGGCTGTTGATGTGCCTCGGACTCGTTGCATCGCCCGTGGCACCGTGCGCCGACATCATCGTTTCGGCGCAGGATGGCAAGTTCGTGCGCGTCGACGGCCGCGCAACCTTTCCGGAACCGGCGCCCTCGGACAGTCTGGCCGTTATCGACGCGTCGAGGTTTCCGCCGGTCATCAAGGGAACCGTCGAAGGTCTCGAGCACACCGTGCAGGGGCCGCCGCAGGCTGTCGCGGTCACTCCGGATGGCAAGCTGGCGATCGTCGGCGCGCCGACGCGCTACGATTACGCGGCCAAGAAAGAACTATTCGACACTTTCGTGCAGGTGGTCGATATCGAGTCTTCGCCGCCGAAGCTGATCGGCAAGGTGGACGTCGGCGGTCACACCAATGGATTGTCGATCAATCGAGAGGGAACGCTGCTGCTCGCCGCGGCGCATGACGGCACGGTAAAGGTGCTCGGCATCGACGGCAAGAACGTCAAGCTGCTCGATCAGGTCAAGGTCGGCGAAAAGCGTCTCTCGGGCATTTCCTTCACCCACGACGGCAAAGCCGCAATCGTCGCGCTGCGTGACGAAAACGGCGCTGCGGTCCTGAGCGTCGACGGCACGTCGGTCAAGCTTACCAAGGAAAGGATCTCGACCGGCGTCAACCCGTACGCGGTCGATATCTCGAGCGACGGCAAGTGGGCGATCATCGGGAACACCGGCGTTGGCGGCCGCATTGTCGCAGATGCAGATGTCGTGACGTTGATCGATGTCTCGACCCGGCCGTTCCGGGCAGTCCAGCAGGTTTCCGTTCCCGCAACACCAGAAGGCGTGGCCATTTCTCCGGACGGGCGCTGGATCGTGGTGTCATCGATGGCGGGATCGAACCTCACCACGGACGATCCGGGCCGCAACAAGATCGGCAGGCTGGTACTTTTCGAAATCAAGGACGGGTGGGCGACCAAGGTCAACGAATTGGCCGGTGCCGAGGCGGCGCAAGGTGTCGTGTTCAGCCAGGACGGCAAACAGATCCTGTTGCAGATGGACGTCGAGCGAGCGATCGGCGTCTTCGCGGTTCGCGACGGCAAGCTCGTCGACACCGGCGAGCGATTGAAGCTCGCGGCGGGTCCGGTCTCGATCCGCTCGATGCCTCGCTAAGCGCGATCGAGGCGTCGATGACCCGCATGCTCATCGCGTACGCGACGACGTTGATCGTCTTCTGTTGCTGTGACTTCGTCTGGCTCGGATGGGTCGCCAAGGATTACTACCAGTCTCAGCTCGGCGGCCTGTTGCTCGCCCAGCCGAACTGGTCCGCGGCGGCGACTTTCTATGCGCTTTACGCCGCAGGCATCGTCATTTTCTGCATCTCGCCGGCGCTCGACGCGGCGTCGCTGGCCAAGGCCGCGCTGCTCGGCGCCCTGCTCGGCGCGCTGGCCTACGCGACGTACGATCTCAGCAATCTAGCGACGCTCAAGAGCTGGCCTATGGCGCTGTCCGTGCTCGACATCGCGTGGGGCGCATTCGTTACCGGCGTCGCCGCGAGCGCGGGATATCAGATGGCCCGGCTCTTGGGCGCTGCGACGTAGGTGAGCCCGCTCCTCACGATGTCGATTTCATGACCCTCGCGCGAAATCAATACTTGCACTTCGCTCTCAGATCGATGGTCTGCTGAACCACCGCCTGGTAATCGGGCGACGGCGCCTGAACATACTTCGCCAGCTCCTCAATCCGCGGTTGGTTGGCCTGGAGGCGCTTGACGACCGGTTCGATCTGCATGTTGAGCTCCTGGCGCTTGCCCAGGTCGCCGGCGCGCTGTGCGGCCGCCGCCCGACTGCTCAGTCGCTGCAGCTCGCATTGATCCGGCGCCATCTTGCTCTGGATATTCATGAACTCCTGCGCTTCCTTGCTTACCGCCAAGGCGTTGCCGGCCGCGAGCATGGAAGCGAGCATGGCGAGCGTGATGCGAGATCTCGTTGGCATGACCGCTCCGCTGGTGTTTCGAGCACAACAGCTTACCAATTTATCGCGTATAAGCGAATCGATGGCGAGATTCCTGCCCCGTCGGGCGCGCATTGCTGCGGTGATCGTCGCTGTGCTGATCGCGCTCGGCTACGCCGGCGCCTTGGGCGTGCTTTACCTCGCGCAGGAGCGGCTGATCCTTCCCGCGACGACACTGGCGGCCGATTACCGCTTCCAGTTCGATCAGCCATTCGACGAAGTGTGGATCCCCGTCCAGGGTGCGTCGCTGCACGCGCTGCATTTCAAGCAGCCGAATCCGCGCGGCGTGGTTTTCTTCCTGCATGGCAACGTCGGCAATCTGGCCACCTGGACCACCGGTGTGGACTTCTATCGGCGCGTCAACTACGACCTGTTCATCTTCGACTATCGAGGTTACGGCAAGAGCACCGGTCACGTCGAAAGTGAAGCGCAGTTGCATGCCGATGCGCGCGCTGCGTACGACGCCATGGCCCCGCTCTACCGCGACAAGCCGATCGTGATCTACGGCCGCTCCCTCGGCACCGCGCTGGCCGTCTCGCTCGCGCGCGACGTCCATCCGCGGCTGCTGGTGCTGGTGTCTCCCTTTACCAGCCTCGCTGCTGCGGCGGCGCGGGCGTATCCGTGGGCTCCTGGGTGGATCCTCAAGTATCCGCTGCGTACCGACACCATTATCGGCGAAGTAAAAAGCCCGATCCTGCTGGTCCACGGCAGCGACGACAAGCTGATCCCGCTCGCGCACAGCGAGCGCCTCAAAGCGCTCGCACGATCGCCGGTGGAGCTGCTTGTAGTCCCGGGCGCGGGCCACAATGACATCCATAAGTTTCCCGGCTATCTCGATGGGCTGGCGGCGAGATTGGTCGGCGCCGCCGGAGGCTGAAGAGCGGTGTGCTACAGGACAGCCGGATCCCGGACGTTGCAGGGCCATGCTTTAGGGCATAGGATGCAGCAACTCTATCGGAGGTCTGCCATGCGTCATACCTTGTTGTTGGTCGCCATCGTGGCCGCATTCGGTTGCTCGGCGACCGCGTCTGCGCTGACCTGCCACATCGTTTTCGACCGCACCGACACCATCATCTACCGCGATATGGTGCCGCCGGTGGATCTGAGTGAACGTGGAAGGGCCGCTCGAGCCGCTATGCGACAGCGTGGCGAGTTCCTGCTGATGATGGAAGCGGATCAGTGCCCCAGATTCGTCGCCACGACGGGCGCTGCGGGGGCCGGCGGCGCCGCCGTTGACGAAATCGTTGCCGGGCTGCGTTCGTATCCGAGCGCGGCGGGCGGCGGCGGCGTCATGTCGAGCGCCCGACCGAGCACAGGCCCGGCGCCGAGCGCGCCAGCGGCTCTCCCGGCGCCGGCGCGCGGCGGTCGAGCCTATTGATACGCCGATCAGGCGCTAACCGTCCCGACCGCGCGCCGGGCTGGTGACCGGCGCTGTTTGCGGCCGCAACGGAGGCGATGCGCGAGCTTCGTCTTAGGCTTCGTACTTGAACGAAAGCGAAACGCGGGCCCGATAGGCGACAACCTTGCCGCCGTCGACTTTGACATCGAGCTTGACGATGTCGGCGACGCGCAAGTCGCGCAGGGAACCGGCGGCCGTTTCGATCGCGCGCTTTGCCGCGTCCTCCCACGAAACCGAACTCGTTCCAACCAGCTCCGTAATGCGGTAAACGCTCTCGCCGCGCGCTTTCTTGCTTTTTGCCTTTGCCATTTTTGCCTCCAGGTTGATGTTGGCGTTGCGATGCTTCTTCGTTCGGCGGCTCATCGCCGCCTTGCGACTCTATGCGGCATCCTCGTCCAGCACGCCCTTCTGACTGAGATTGATCTTCGCGAAATGGGCATGCGATTGCTTAAGGTCCAGCGGGATCTTGCCGGTCGCCTTGGTGGTTCCACTGGCGACTTCGGCAATCCGGTACTCGAAACCGTGCGGAAGGTTGATGTTGACTGCGTGCTCCGCGCCGGTGACCGCATTACGGATCGGTTCGCCGGATGATTCGATCATGCCCGCGACGACCAGCTGCGCCTTCCGCGCCTTGAAGTCCATTTCCAGGCGTATGGACTTGAATAGGGGCTCCAGTTTGGTGGGGCACATCGCGTTATAAATCCACCACATGGTCGCCATGTCGTCGGTTTCCTGACCGGACATGATCCTGAGCAGCGCGTCGCGCTGCCGAGCGTCGGCGCGCTCATCGATGATGAGCTGCGTGGTGCCATTGCCGAGATGAACCGGCCCGGGCCACTTATAGAGCGCGACGCCGCGCAGTCCGTCGAGATTCATGTCACCGAAGTTGCCCTTGTCGATCTGGAGGCCGTTGATGGCTTCGCAGAACCCATACGTCGGCAAAGCGTTGAACTGGCACGGACAGCCATAAGCACAGTTGCAGTTGGCAAATTCGCGGCCTTGCACCCGCCATTCGACCATTGCCATTTGCTCATTCCCCTCGGTAGGGCCGGATCGCCAGCCACGCCGACGAGCCTCCGTTCCAAGCGCGGCGAACGCGTACCGCGTTTCGCGGCGGTGCGGCGACGCTATGCCGACCATCCGCGGATGACCGCGTCGACCTCTTTTTAAGCCCGGTGCAATCGCTTGTCAATGCGGATTATTCGTGGCCGGTCGCGCTACGCTCCCAGGGGTCGGCGCGACCATGGGTCCTCGGCACGATGCGTTTCCGGCTCATTGCGTCCAATTCGGACTCGGAATGGTTCGCGCGACGAGCGCTCCCAGCCCAGTCATGGCGGCGATGACGATAAAAATGACGCGATACGCCCGGTCGAGGCCTGCAGTCAGCGCCGCACGTTCGCCCTCGCTCAGGCGATCGACATACGCCGGGCCGCCTTCGACGACGTCGCGCACGGCCGTGGAGGTCACTCCATCCGGTGTCGCGAGCATTGCAAAAAGTATGGCGCCGACGATCGCGACTCCGATCGCGCCACCCACCGCGCGCGAAACCGATATCGATGCCGTTGCCGACCCGAGCGAATCGCGCCCGGCGGCGTGCTGAACCGCGACCTGCGTCGGAGGCATCACCATTCCGAGTCCGGCGCCCACGAGCAGCGTCAGGCTCAACACGGTCAGGGTCGAGCCGATGGTGACCGCGGCCGCAAGCAGCAGGAAGGCCAGCGTCGCGAGCGCGAGGCCCAGCTGCGGAAACAGCGTCACTTCGCCCGTACGCGTCACCAATCGACCGGTGATGGCGGAAGAGGCCACCATCGACAGCGTAATCGGCAGCAAGAGCAGGCCCGACTGACCGATGCCGAGACCGCGGCCAAGCTGCAGGTACAAGGGCAAATAAAGAATGGTGGCAAAAAGCGCGCCCGCGAAACAGATGACCACCGCATCGGAACGAACAATCGCGGGGACTCCGAAAAAACGAATGGGAATCACCGGATCCGCCGCGCGTCGCTCCCAGATTACAAGCAGCGTAAAGCCGATCACTGCGCCGCCGGCAAGCGCCGCCATCGGCCACGACCGCCAGTCGAACCGATTGCCTCCCGACGATAATGCGAACAGCAGCGCGAGCGCGGAAAGCGTAAACAGTAACGCGCCGGCAATGTCGGGGCGAAAGCGGCCCCGCCGGACCATGGCCGGTTGCGGAATGCGCCATGCGAGCAGGGCGGCGAGGAGACCCAGTGGAAGGTTGATGGCAAACACCGCTCGCCAGCTAAGATGCTCCGTGAGATACGCGCCAAGCACCGGCCCCGACGTGCTCGCGAGTGCGAACACAGTGGCGAAATAGCCCGAGAAGCGGCCGCGCTCGCGCGGCGACACATGCTCGCCGATCAGCGCTTGCGCAAGCGTCATCAATCCGCCGCCGCCGAGGCCTTGCACGGCGCGCGCCGTAATCAGCAGCAGCAGGGTCGGAGCCAAGGCACAGGCCAGCGATGCCACCGTAAAAATGGCCAGCGCGCCCAGCAACATGCGCCGCCGCCCGAAGCGATCGCCGAGGTGACCGTACAGCGGTGCCGCGATCGTTGCAGCCAGCAGATAGGCGATGACGACCCACGACAGATCGGCGAGCCCGCCCATGGATCCGGCGATCGTCGGTAACGCACTGGCGAGAATCGTCTGATCGGCCGCGGCGAGAAACATCGCGACCATGACGCCGGGAAAAACCCGAAGAAATGCCTCGCGCGAGGTCAGCGGCTCGGCCGCAGCCGGCGGCGCAGGTTCGAGCTCGGCCGACGATTCCGAATCACCTTGAGGCGGCATGGCTGCTCTCGGATTCGGCGATCGAAAAAAGACATTCGGCGTGAGTTCGTCGCCAGGCATTTGTCTCGGGTCGCATCCGCGCATCGTTGGTGCGAGAGCGCCCTGCGTTCGGGAAACATAGTAGCAGAATGCATTCGTAGTCCACACGCAGAACACCCACCGGACTCGGCTCCACGTGTCCACAGCGCTCCGGTGCTACACTCACTGGCTTGTGTTGCATCCGATAATTGCGCCGGCGAGGCGCGAGCCGGAGACGCCGGTTGCCGCTATCCCTCATTTGACGCCGGAGTGCAAGCTCATGTTCAAGGTCGCCGTTGTCCAGCAACCACCGATCGTCCTCGATCGCGCGCAAACCATGAGTAGCGCCTTCTTTCACGTCGCGGATGCGGCGTCGAAGGGAGCGACGCTGGTCGTGTTCCCGGAAACATTCATTCCCTGCTATCCGGCCTGGATATGGAGGCTTCGTCCCGGGACGGACGCATCGGTGACGTCGAAGCTGCACGCCCGGCTGCTCGAGAATTCGGTCAGTGTCGGACGCGGCGACCTGGCACCCCTGTGCAACGCCGCGAAACAACATCGGGTCACCGTCGTGTGCGGTTTCAACGAGCGTGACGAGGACGCGAGTCGAGGTACGCTCTACAACTCCGTGGTTGTTATTGGCGCCGACGGCTCCATAATCAACAAGCATCGCAAGCTGATGCCGACCAATGCGGAGCGCATGGTGTGGGGGTTCGGCGACGGATCGAGCCTCAAGGTCGTGGACACGCCATGCGGGCGGATCGGCGCGCTCATGTGTTGGGAGAACTTCATGCCGCTGGCGCGTTATGCGCTGTATGCGCAGGGCCTCGAAATTCACATCGCGCCAACCTACGACAGCGGCGATGGCTGGATCGGCTCATTGCAGCATATCGCGCGCGAAGGATGCTGCTGGGTGATCGGCAGCGGAACTGTCATGCGGGCCAGCGACCTGCCCGCGGATTTTCCGGAGCGCGACCGGCTTTACGCCGACGCCGACGAATGGATCAACGAAGGCGACTCGGTGGTCATCGCACCCGGCGGCGCCATTGTCGCCGGCCCGATGCGCAAGGCCACTGGCACGCTGCTGGCAGACATCGAGATCGACGCCGTCGCGGCCGCACGGCGTCGAATCGACGTCGCCGGACACTACGCGCGGCCGGATGTCTTTCAACTGCACGTTAACCGGCAGCCGCAATCGCCGGTCCGGTTTGCCTAAAGCGGCCGGCGAGCGTGCTGTCAATGCGCTTACGGTCCCAGTTGCCGCTTCGCAAAGGCTAAGCGTCAACCGTGGCGATTTCCGAAACCGCCCTCGATGCATTAAAGCGGCGCGCACGCGAAGCGGCGGCGCATGCCTACGCACCTTACTCCGGATTTGCCGTCGGCGCGGCGGTGCTCACCGACCGCGGCGAAATTCACAGCAGCACCAATGTCGAAAATGCATCGTTGGGCTTGTCGAATTGCGCCGAGCGCAACGCGATTTTCCAGGCCGTCGCGCGCGGTGCACGCAAGCTGGAGGCGCTGGCGGTCTACACGCCGACTGCAGCCGCGACGACGCCGTGCGGCGCCTGCCGCCAAGTGCTGGCGGAATTCGGCGCCGACGCGATCATCATCTGCTGCACTGACGACGACACGCACGAGCGCCGGTTTGGGCTCGCCGAGCTGCTGCCGGCCGCATTCGGACCGGCGAGTTTGTGACCTCGGTTGATCTCGGTTAGCCTCGGTTGCCACCTCAGTTGCCACCCATGGAGCGAACCGCATGACCGTACCCACCAGAACCGCTGTTGTCACCGGCGCCGGTACCGGTATCGGCAAAGCCGTCGCGCTGGGTTTGTTGCACAAGGGCTATAGCGTCGCCCTGGCGGGACGCAGACGCGAGCCGCTCGAGCAGGTCGTCGCGGAGGCCGGGCTTTCCGGAACGCGAGCGCTGGTCGTGCCGACCGATGTCAGCGATCCCGGCTCGGTAAGCCAGCTCTTCGCCAAGGCACAGGCGACTTTTGGTCGGCTGGACCTCTTATTCAACAATGCCGGCGTCGGCGCGCCGGCGATCGACCTCGACGAGCTTTCCTACGAACAGTGGAAGAAGGTTGTCGACATCAATCTCACCGGCTCGTTTCTTTGTACCCAGCAGGCGTTCAAGCTGATGAAGACTCAGCAGCCGATGGGCGGCCGCATCATCAACAACGGCTCGATTTCGGCGCACGCGCCGCGGCCGAATTCGGCGCCTTATACCGCCACCAAGCATGCAATCACCGGATTGACCAAGTCGACGTCGCTCGACGGACGAAAATACGATATCGCCTGCGGTCAAATCGATATCGGCAATGCGCACACCGAATTGGCAGCGAGAATGGCCAAGGGAGTGCCGCAGGCAAACGGCTCCGTCGCTGTCGAGCCGCTGATGGACGTCGCGCACGTCGCGAGCTCGGTGTTATTCATGGCGAGCCTGCCGCTCGACGCCAACGTTCAATTTCTGACCGTCATGGCCACCAAGATGCCCTTCGTCGGAAGGGGCTAGCCGCCAGTGCACCGAGTCAAGCGCCGATCCCGCCCTCGGGAACGGCTATTGCCCGTGATCGATGTACGGAATACTCGCGCACTGAGCTACCTGGCCCCAATGTCCCTCGCAATATTGGGCCCGCAGCCGCTGCTCGCACGAGACCCGGCCGGAGGTATCGGCGCGCGTGCAGCGTGCGATCGCCTCGTTCATGAGTTGCCACCGATCGGGACGCGGTGCTTCGCGAACGACCGGGGGTGGCGGCGGTCGTACGATCGCTACTACGGGCGGTGGCAATGGATCGGCAGGCGGTAACGCTATCGGCGCTTTTTCCGGGCGCGGCCGGGCGTTTGGCCGCGCGGCATCCGCTTTGGTCGCCACGGCCGGTGGCAGGACCGCCGCCGCATTGATCGCAAGGGCCACTTTCTCAGTCGCGACGGATGGCGCCGCGGTCGCACCGGGCGTCGAAGAGCGCACGATCGACGATGCCGCCGGACTGTTCTGAGTGGCCGGTGGCTCGATCGGAACTGCGGCAAACGTGTCGGATTTGCCGGCGCCAAACCAATGGCCAAGGTAGCCGGCCACGACCACGACAATGCATATTGCGCCAACGATGATCGGCCAGCGGCGGGCGCGGCGAGGCGGAGATTCGATCAGTATTTTGGCCTTGGCTTGCGCCGCCAGCGCTATCTTCGCGGCGCGGCGCGCTGAGTCCGGTACCGACTGGCTTGGCTTGAGCAGCCGTCGTGCGGTCGCCGATCCCCTCGCCGCGCCGGCCGCAGCGAGCAGCGGCTGGGTGACCGTGGCATCGAAGGCTCGTTGGCGTGCGGCTTTGCAATCCAGGCACAGTTTCGCCCCGGGCAGGCCGATTTGTCCGCAGATCAGGCATTTCATAACGTGTTCCGAGCGCTTCCTTAGCTTCGGCCGCGGTTACGCCGGCGCTGTCGCGTCGGCGGCCTGAAGCCACAAACGCTATGATAACGGCATAAGGGACGCCTGTCCGAGCCGTCTGTTGGCGCGGCCGTCTCGCGCGCGGCGCGCCGGCGGATAGGACGGTCCGCTATGGTGGCAAGAAATTCGTGCTGATTACCGGAACTACTGTCCGCGATCCTTGGCCGGTCCGCTCGGACACTGCGGAACCTTGCCCCAAAAGCCTTCGCAATACTGCAGACCGACGGCCTGCTCGCACGCCACCCGCTTGAAGAAGTTGTCCCCGGCGCAGCGCGCCATGGCTTCCCTCATTTGCTGCCAACGGTCGGGCTGCGCGGTTTGCTGGCTCGGGGTGCGTCCTTGCGCCGTGATGCCCGGCGCCTCCGTGGCCGTAGGCAACGATCCGGGTGGGCCCGGCGGGTTGGTCGCTTTTGACGGCGGCGCCTTGCTCGAATCCATTTTTGGCGCCGCTTCGCCAGACGCCTTGGCGGAGCCTGGCGCTGTCGTACTGACAGCGGATGTCGCATCCTTATCCTTGGTCGTGGCCTTGGCCTCCGAATCCAGCGGCATGGCTGGAGCGGATTTCGTGGACCCGGTGTCCTGCGCCGGCGGCCGAGGCACTTGCACCACATCCTTTGGGGGCTCGGGCGCCGGAGTCAGCGCAGGTGTGGTCGAACGAGGCATCTCGCTGGTCGCGATGCGGCCGGGGAATTCGCCGGAAAACAGCATGCGGTAGCCAAAGTAACCGCCGATACCAAGGACGACAACCCCTCCCACGACCCCGGCGATGATGCCGATGGTCTTGCCGGACGGCGAAGGAGGCGGCATGGCTGCAGGCGCGGCAGCCGTGGTCATCGCCGGCCGGGACATCGTTGTCCCGGCCGACGCAGGGCTGGGCGACACGCCGGCTGCGGGGCGCGACATGGTCGACGAAGCGGACGGCGAAAGGGGCGCGGCGGCGCCTGCGGCGGAACGCGACCCGGTCGCAGATGCTGACCCGGATACGGCGGGGCGCAACCCGGTCGCGGAGGCTGACGCGGGTACGGCGGGACGCGACCCGGTCGCGGAGGCTGACGCGGGTGTCGCGGCGCTTACGGCCGGTCGTGATCCGGTCGCCGAGGCTGACGCGGGCGACGTCGGTTTTGGCGCAGCACTGCCGGCGGCGCTCGCCGGAGTCGCAGCACCGGGGACGGAAGGCCCCGCGCCCGCTCCCGCAGCCGGAATCAGTGTCGTTCCGCATTGCACGCAGAATTTCGCGCCAGGCTGGGTCTCGTAACCGCAGTTGGTGCATTTCATCGAGGATCCTCCGTTTGCATTGGGTCCCGCGACGCACCCGCCCGATCCGGATACCGACCGGCCCGCGACTGCCGGGTAAGCGCGCGGCAATGATTTCGAGGCCGCAAAGATGCCCTACGGCGGCACTGCGACAGTGGACCCAAGTTTACATGCTCGGGCATCCGCGTGCTCGCGTCGGGACGCAATCGTCCCCCGCCGTCTTGCGCGATAGCCTGAGCTCCCAGGTCTCCCCCACCAGATCGCGGCCGAAGCTGTGATGCGGTTCCAGAGCGACGCGCCGGAAACCGCGCTGCTGGTAAATGCGCCGCGCCGCAAGCAGCTCGCTCTGGGTCCACAGAACCATCTTTCGATAACCCGCCTGGCGCGCGAAAGCGATGCACTCGTCGACCAGCCGAGCGCCCAGACCAAGACCGCGCGCCCCGGGCTCGACCAGCAGCAGGCGAAGCTTGGCGACGGTTGGAGACTTGCTCACCAGAAAGACGCAACCCAGTATTTCACCACCCCGCTCGGCGATCCAGCAGCGTTCGCGCTCGATATCGAATGCCTGCACGAAATGCCCGGCAATTTCGGCGACCAGCGCCTCGAAGCGCTCGTCATAACCATACTCTTCGGCATAGAGCACGCCGTGGCGGTGCGTCACCCAGCCGATGTCGCCCGGCCGAAGCGAGCGCAGCGTAAAAGCCGTGGTTCCTGGTTTCCCCGGCCGAGGTCCCAGTAACTGCTCGATGCTCGTCATCGCCGCGGCGAGCCGCGAGCGTTCGAGGACCGAAAGCGGTGCAAGCATTGCGGCGATCTGTCGACGCGAACGGAGCTCGAGCGGCGCGAAGGCCTTCCGTCCTCGCGACGTCAACGAGACGATGTACTCGCGGCCATCATCGGGCGAAGGCTTGCGCACTATCAGCCGCTGCTCTTCGAAACCGCGCAGCAGGCGGCTCAGGTAACCCCCATCGAGTCCGAGCCGTGCCGCCAGGCGGGTGGCGGAAGGCGATAGCGGCGTCGCTTCGCGGTCCGTCTCGTCGTGCCAATGCGCGAGCTCGTAGAGGACGCGCACTTCCGCCAGCGAATACGCGCTGTCCAGCAGCCCCTCCTGCAGCACGCCGATTCTCTGCGTATAGAATCGGTTGAAGCGACGGACGTCGGAAATGCGTCGTTCAGCATCGCTCATCTGCGATCGGGTCATGCTGCGGCTGGCGCCAATGGCGAGAAAAGTGGTCGACGCCAACTCTCGGCAATTTAGTTGCTTTTGTCAACTATATGGGCGCAATGAGCGTGTGGCAAGGCGTAAGGGCAGGCAGCCGTCCTCCGCGGCGGCTATTTCCAGATCCAACTGCCGCGCGACGGCATCGCTCCGGGGACGATCGGATCAACCGAGGTAGCGCCGAAAGTGTTGCAGGGTTCGCCCACGCGCTAGCGCCGCGGCGGCCGCGTCGTAGGATGCCCGCTGATCGCAATTGAACCCGTGATCGGCGGCGTAGATGAAAACCTCGACCTCGGGGTGCGCCGCGGCGAAGCGCTTGACGCCGTCGACCGGTAGCACCGAATCGCGCTCGCCGAAATGTGCCATCACCGGGCACTTCGGCGTCTCGGCAATCGCCTCGAGCATGCCTCCGCCGTAATACGCGACCGCGCACGCGAAGCCGCTCAGCCTGCAGGCGGTCATCCAGGTGATAAAGCCACCCCAGCAATAGCCAACGATCCCGACTTTACCCGTGCCGCCCAACGCGTCCCGCGCCGCGGCAATGTCCTGCAGCGCCGCATCGGTCGTTGCCTTGGCCTTGAGCGCCCGCCCGCGTGCGATCTCCTCGGCCGTGTAACCGATGTCGACGTTGCGCTCATACCGATCGAACAATGCCGGCGCGATCGCCGCATATCCATCCTTTGCAAATCCGTCGCAGACGCTTCTGATGTGACTGTTGACGCCGAAAATTTCCTGCGTCACCACCACGCCGCCGCGCGGCTCGCCAGCCGGGTCGGCTCTATAGGCCGACAGCTGGAATCCGTCGGCAGCGGTGAGCGTTATCGATTTGCCCATGAGGTTTCACTCCATGCGAGATTGAATCCCGCGGGCATTATGACATTCCCAATCCCGGCGATCATCACGCATACGACGCCGCTGCCGCCCTCGACCCCGCGCGTGGGATAATGCGCGACCAAGCCCGATACGTAAGCGACCAAGAGCCCAAGTGATGAAGGTAGACCGCACCAGGATCGAGCCGTTGATACGCCAGCTGCTGATCGAAATCGGCGAGGACCCGCAACGCGAGGGCCTGCTCCAGACGCCGAAACGCGTCGCCGAGGCCCTCGAGTTTCTTACCTCCGGCAACCGCGTCGATCTGGAGCGGTTGATCAACGGCGCCGTGTTCACGCAGGAAACGAACAGCATGGTGATCGTGAAGAACATCGAGGTGTACAGCCTTTGCGAACACCACATGCTGCCTTTTTTCGGACGGTGCCACATCGGCTATATCCCGAGCGGCCGGGTATTCGGCGTGTCCAAGCTGGCGCGGCTGGTGGACATGTACGCGCGCCGGCTGCAGCTTCAGGAGCGCCTTACCGAGCAGATATCCAAGGAAGTCATGGAGTCGGTCGACGCCAAGGGCGTGGGCGTGATGATCGAGGCGCGCCACCTGTGCATGATGATGCGCGGCGTCGAAAAGCAGAACTCGGTGATGATCACGTCGTCGGTGCTGGGAACGTTTCGCGAATCGACGGCAACGCGCGAGGAGTTCCTTGCGCTGATCGGCAACCGCCCGACTTGACGCACCTCGACCCGCGTCGCCACTCGCGTGCCGCCCACGAGCCGTCCTGGTCGGCAACGCGATATCGCGAGCATCGACCAAAAGCCTCGCGCGGTCAGCTTGATTCACCGGACCGCTAGCCAAAAGAGCGCAACAACATGTCATTCGCAAAACTCGGCCTTTCCGCCGAACTCGTTCGCGCAGTCGCCGAACACGGCTATACCGTGCCAACGCCGATCCAGACCCAGGCGATTCCCGCGGTCCTCGCGGGAGGCGACCTGCTTGCCGGCGCGCAGACCGGCACCGGCAAGACCGCCGGATTCGTGTTGCCTATTCTGCAACGGCTGATGACGCATCGCGTCGCAGCGCACGCCGGCGGCCGCCGGCCGGTGCGCGTGCTGATTCTCACTCCGACGCGCGAGCTCGCCGCGCAAGTCGCCCAAAGCGTGCGCGTCTACGGCAAGTACGCGAAACAGGCGTGCGCGGTCGTTTACGGCGGCGTGGGGATCCAGCCACAGATTCAAGAGCTCGGGCGCGGCGTCGATATTCTCGTCGCGACGCCGGGCCGCTTGATCGACCTGCACGGGCAACGCCGCGTCGACCTGTCGCGAGTCGAGATACTGGTGCTCGACGAGGCCGATCGCATGCTCGACATGGGATTCATCCGGGACATCCGCCGTATCCTGGCGATGCTCCCGAAAAATCGGCAGAACCTGCTCTTTTCGGCGACGTTCTCGGACGAAATCAGAAATCTCGCCGATACGCTGCTCGATCGTCCGGCGATGATCGAAGTCGCACGCCGTAACTCCACCGTCGAAGCGACGACCCAAAAAATCCACCCGGTCGATCGCGACCGCAAGCGCGAATTGCTCTCGCACCTGATCAAGACCCGCCGCTGGTTTCAGGTGCTGGTGTTCACGCGCACCAAGCACGGCGCCAACAAGCTCGCCGAGCAGCTCAACAAGGACGGGATCACCGCGCTCGCGATTCACGGCAACAAGAGCCAGGGTGCGCGCACGCGCGCACTTGCGGAATTCAAGACCGCGACCCTGCAGGTGCTGGTTGCCACCGACATCGCAGCGCGAGGCATCGACATCGAAGAGCTGCCACACGTCGTGAACTATGATCTCCCGAACGTGCCCGAGGACTATGTGCATCGCATCGGCCGCACCGGCCGAGCGGGCGCCACGGGCGAAGCAATTTCGCTGGTATGCGTCGACGAGCATGCGTTCCTGCGCGACATCGAACGGCTGATCAAGCGCGAGATACCCAGCGAGACCGTCGCAGGCTTCGAACCCGACCGGCGGCCGATCGCGCAGCCGATCCAGCAGCGCCCGCAACGTGGCGCGCGAGGCAGTCACCCATCGGGACCGAAATCACACCCGCGGCCGGCGGGAACCCCTCCCGGCGGCCGCGGAGGCACCGAGACCCGCGCCAAAGCACCGGGGAACGCACGAACGACACATGGCAAGCGAATTGCAAAGGGTCCGACGGCTGCGGTGTCGCCCCTTCCGGCAACCCAGGGCCGCGCGCCTGCTCCGTCGCCTCATGCCGCGCCGCGCGCGCCTTCGAATACAGCGAAGCCCGGCGTACGTCGCTTTGGCGGACGCTACAAATAGCTCCCGATGGCCCTCAAGGCGACCATCTGCAAGGCGGCGCTGCGAATCGCGAACGTCGACCGGCACTATTATCGGGACCACGCGCTAACGCTCGCCCGGCATCCCTCCGAAACCGACGAGCGCATGATGCTGCGCATCCTCGCCTTCGCGCTCCACGCCGATGACGCGTTGCAGTTCGGCAGGGGAATCGGCACCGACGACGAGCCCGACCTGTGGCAGAAGGATCTGACGGGAGTGATCGAACTGTGGATCGATGTCGGCCAGCCTGGCGAAAGCCTGATCCGCAAGGCTTGCGGCCGCGCGCGGCAGGTTTTCATCTACAGCTACGGCGGTCACGACGCGGGAAAGTGGTGGCAGCGCGCCGGCGCGCGAATCGAGCGCGCGGAAAACCTTACCGTGCAGCACGTCGCGCCGGCAACGTGCAAGGCGCTGACGAGCCTGGCCGAGCGAAACATGGAGCTTCAATGCACGATCCAGGACGGACACGCCTGGATGGCAAGCGACGAGATAAGCTTCGCGGTGGAGCTCGCAGTGCTGAAGACCGCGACGGCGGCCGTTCGCTGAGGAGTCAGCGCCGCACAAGCTCGCACGCCATGAAGGCAAAGCCGCGGTGCGGCACATCAGGCGTGCAGCCAGCAGCGATAAATCGTGCGCGCGACCGCTTTCGCGCCACTCAAGGCCGGCGCGGGTAATTGCAATGGTCTGAGCAGCATGTCTACCGGCAGCTCCCGCGGCGCATGCCGACGCGCCAGCGTGCCGACGCGGTCCAGGAACGCCTGATAGTCGCGCTCGACCGAGCTACCCTTGCCCTTGCGGATCGCGCGCCACACGTGGCGGTAGGCACAATATCCATCGTCGTCCCGCGACGCGAACATGCGTTTGGCAAGCGTTCGGCCCACGCGCCATCTTCCGTGCTCTTCGCGCTGCTGATAACGGCGAAAGTAGCGGTAGAAATGCTTGTAATGGCGGACCTCGTCGGCATAGATCCGAGCGGCGAGATCCTTTAGCACCGGTTCCTGGACGTAATCGTGCAGTGAGCTGTAGAGCGTCGCGGTGCCCATTTCCACGACGCAACGCGCCGCGAGCTCGAGCCCATGGGAGGGCTCGAGGTCGGGCAGCGTGCAAGTCTTGGCGTACTCCTCGAAAAACGCGTCGTACACAGTTTGCCAATCGAAGCCCGGCCACGCATGCTCGACGTACGCACGAAGCGCGGCGCCGTGCTGCACTTCCTCGTGCTCCCACGAGCGCGCGAGCCAGCCTGCGACTTCCGGGTCCTCTTCGAAATAGGAAACCAGGACGTGCGCATACAAATCCGATCCGGTCTCGACAAAGGAAGCCATCGTGACCAGGGTGAACAGCGTCGGATCGTTGGTGACTTGCAATCGATCGATCGCGGCGTAATCGATGTCGGACAGTCGCCAGGGCGCACGCGGCCGCAGCGGAGTCGGCGGATGTGCGGCGATAGGACGGCGGACAGGGCTGGATTCAGGCACGATTTTTTCTCCCCGTCACGCGATAAGACCGCGTCGACTTAAAAAGATGCCCTTTTTACGCGAGAGTCCAAGGCGATGCTTCGGATGCCTGACGCATGCACGGAGGCTAATGTGCCACAAAACACGTAGAGGCTAACAGGTAACGGCCTCCTACAAAAGTGCGCCTCCTTTGCGAGAGTATGCTTGCCCCACTCGGCGGTGGAGCACTGGGTAGAATGCAGTATTTTGCGCCCACCGAGTTCATGCAAGCGTTCGAGCGTATCGTCGCCCTGACGGCGCCGCTGTTCATTTTGGTTTTGCTCGGCTACGGCCTGACCCGGTGGGCCGGATGGCCCAAGCCTGTCGCTGACGCGCTGACCCGCTTCGTGTTCGCGGTTGCGATTCCAGCATTGCTGTTCCGGCTGATGAGCGATTTTTCGCGCCTGCCGCCGGTTGATCCCCGCCTCCTGATCGCGTTTTTCGGCAGCTGCTTCATCGTATTCGCGCTGGGCCGTTTCATCGCGCTGCGCGTGTTCCGCATGGACGGCGTGGCGCAATCGGTTTTCGCGCTCGGCGGTATTTTTGCCAACAATGTCATGCTCGGCGTGCCACTGGCCAAGATTGCGCTCGGTGAAGCGTCGATCCCGGTGGTGTCGCTGGTGCTGGTCTTCAACGCGCTGACGCTGTGGACGTTGGTGACCGTATCCGTCGAATGGGCACGCCACCGGACGATGTCATGGTCGGGCTACGTTGAAGCCGCGAAGGCGGTGCTGACCAATCCGGTGGTGGCAAGCATTCTTATCGGTACGGGGTGGGGGCTTACGGCACTTCCACTACCCGCGGTTGTCGATGGCACGCTGGAGCTCATCGGCCAGGCTGCGATTCCGCTGTCGCTGATCGCGCTGGGCATGGGATTGGCCGAGTACCGCATTAGCGAAGGGTGGCGCGTCAGCGCGACCATATGCGTTCTTAAGCTCGTCCTCCAACCGGCCATCGTTTACCTGCTCGCGCGGTGGCTGGCGCTGCCGCCGTTGGAGACCCAGGCCATCGTTATGCTGGCCTCGCTTCCGGTCGGCGCCAACGTCTATCTGATGAGCCGCCAGTTCAATACACTTGGCGGCCCGGTCGCGGCAAGCCTGGTTTTGTCGACCGCGCTCGCCGCGGTCACCACGCCGCTAACCCTTGCCCTGCTTGGGTCTCCGCCGAGTTAGGGGGTCATGCAATTGCCTCAGGTGGAAACCTCTCAAAACATGGCCCTTCCGGTCATGTGGTGTCAAAAAAAACGGGCGTGGTGTCAAAATTCTGTGGAACTGCGTCGTCTTGCATGTGCCAATGGACTACTCTGCACGCACCGCCGTCTGTTCTGGGACCCCATGCGGCCGCTCGCTCGTAGAAATTGAGCAATCCTCCGAGCCGGGCGCGACGAATCACCAGTCCTGAGGCTCGCATCGCGCGGTGGTGATCGACGAGGTCCTCTCGGGCAGCCTTCGATGGCATCCGACGAAGACGGCAAAGCGCTGTAGCGTGCGGCTAGTAATGCACGCTCATCGCCGCGCCCCCATCGACGGCGATCGATTGCCCGGTGATCGGATCGGCGAGGTCGGTGCACAGGAACGCGACGAGATGCGCGATCTCGTCGGGCTCGATGAGGCGTCCGATCGGCATCTTCTGCGCCATCTCCGCGACCACGTCCTCGAGCGGTATGTTGCGCGCCGTCGCCTCGCGTTTGAGGAAGGCCATGAGCAGCTCGGTCTTCGTGAAGTCGGGATGAATGGTGTTGACGCGAATGCCGTCACGGACGACTTGCGCGGCAAGTTGCTTGCCGAAGTTCGCCAACGCACCGCATATCGGCCCGTTGTCCATCGCGCGCATCCGGACGAGACGGGTCGCCATGCCGCTAATGATGATCACGCGGCCCCACTTCTGCTTTTGCATGTAGGGCAACACTTCACGCGCGCAGCGCACGGCGCTGAAGAACTTGAGGTTCATGTGCGACACCCATTCCTCGTCCGCAATCGTGCTGAAGGTGCCGCCCTTCTCCGAAAGTACGTTGGCGCAGCACGCGAGGATGTCAGCCCGGCCGAAGCGGTCGACGCACGCCTTCACGAATCGCCGGCAGTCGTCGAGCGAACCTAAATCGGCCTGCACGGCCAGGCACTCTCGCGTCGTTTCCGAAACGATTTCGCGGGACGCCTTCTCGAGGTCGCTCTCGCCGCGCGCGCAAATGGCGACGTTGGCTCCCGATTTCGCCAGTCGCTTCGCAATGCTCTTGCCGATGCCCTTGCTTCCGCCGGTGACGAGCGCGACTTTGCCGGACAAATCGAGGTCCATATCAGGCGTCCCTTGAGTGCCTGCTACTCGAACCGCTGAGAGAATGTCGTGCAACGCGCGACCGCCCCCTCGTCGACCCGCGGAAAGTATCCCGGAGCCAGCACGATCGCCCCGTCGACGAACGGCAGCCGGTCCTGCAGCAACGGCGTCTTCAGCTTCAGGAACCCATGCATTTCGCACGGCACGTCGACCGTGAGCCGCGCGGTGCACGCTTCCATCCAGCTCGAGATGTCGCTCGCCGCGCCGTTGCCGGCGACCGGGATCATTCCGCACGCGCGGATCATCTCGAGGCCGGTCTTGGCCATCTCGACGCCGCCGAATTTCTCCATCTCAATCTTGATGTAGCCAACGCCTTCGATGCCGGCCGCCCGCTGGATGTCGGCGAAGTTGTAAACCGATTCGTCGAGCATCACTGGAACGCTGGAAACCGCAGCGACGGCGGCGTTGCTGTCCCAGTCGTGCTTGTCGCACGGCTGTTCGAAGAGCTCGACGACCGCCGGGTCGAGCTCCCGCGCGAAACGGCTGCCCTCCTCTTGTGTATAGCCCTGGTTGGCGTCGACGCGAAGCTTCGCCGCGCCGAAGGCCGCGTTCGCGATCATGCGAAGCCGCGCGAGATCCTCGAGGACGCTCTTGAATCCTACTTTCACTTTCAGGGTGCGGTGACCCTTGGCAATCAGACTCTCGACTTCCTCGGGGATCTTGGCGGCTTCGAGCCCGCGCACGGGCGCCAGCACTTCGATGCGTCGCGTCTCCTCAGGCACCAGAAGCCAATGCCGCTCCAGCATCTCGAGCGCGGTCATGAGCGCGCTGACGGCGTGCGGTTCGGTAGCAACGTAAGGAAGCAGATGCCGCTTGCCCTGCATCGCGGTCTTGCGCAGCAACCGCGGCGCGTGGGCCAGGCAAAGCGCTAACCCCGACTCGACCGTCTCGTGCGTATAGCCCGGGATGATCGTGACTTCACCCCAGCCGACACTGCCGTCGTCCGCTTCGATCCTCGAAATGATGGCGTCGAGCTCGGTGAGCGTCGCCATCGCCACCGGGTAGGGACGATCGAGCGGGAGCGAAGCCCGGATTACGGAGACCGCGCGGACGCTGGGTTGAGCCGCCATGAGCGACGAGTATCTTGGCTAAAGCTATGCAGCTATATATGCCTACCGTCCGTCGCCGTCAAGCCGTTGCCTACGGCGGGACATCGCGCAACTCCAGCCGCCGGTTGTGCGGCGGCATGTAGACGTGTTGATAGGACACGGGCCTGTCACCGTACGTCAAGCCCCGGATCTCCCACTCGGTGCCTATCGTGCCGAGCGGCGCCTCGATCTTTCGGCACACGTCGGGCGTGAGCTCCGCTCGCCACATGTGGTGCACGAAGCGCACTGTCGGGACGTGGAATCGCTCGGTGATGAAATGCGTCATCGCCGCGCCGTCGAGGTCGTGCAAACCTAAGTGCAGCAGCGATCCGAATCGGCTGTGCGGGAGGAACAGGCGGGAGTAGTTCTGGAATTCTAGATTGATGTTGATGACGCGGCTGATGAGCACGAAATCGCGCTCGTCGGGGAACATGTCCGACCACGGTCCGCGCGCGTTCGTTTTCTTTAGCTCCAGCACCCGCGTGTAGACCGGCAGTAGGCTTACCCTGTCGTCGGCGAGAAAGCGGAAATTGCGAATCTCGCTCGGGTTCCGCGGCGCCGGCGCGCCGGCCACGAACGTACCGTGTCCATGGCGGCGCACCACCACGCCGTGGTCCGCCAAGAGCTTGAGCGCCTTCTGGGCCGTGCCAAGGCTAACCTGCATCTCGCGCGCCATATCCAGCTCGGCCGGCAGTTGCTGGCCTGGTTTGTACGCGCCGCCTTGCACCCGCTCCACGATCTGGTGATACATGACGAGATATTTGGGCGTCTTGTCCGGGATGGCGAAGGCATTCGGCGCCTCCGACGGGCGCGATTCGGAGGCGGCTCTCTTCGCGCGTATCACCGGCCGTCCCACGGGACTTGGCCGCCCTTTTGACGATGGCGAGCGAGGCGGGCGCGTTTGTTTCATGCGAGCGGCAAACCTGTCACTGGGCGGTGCGTCCTGCCTTGACACGTCTGGGCAACGGTGCTTACATGGACACCTATAGCTATATAGCACATGGCGAGGCTTTATGGACGTTCGACCACTCGCTCCTGCCCTGGGCGCCGAGGTGACGAGCATCGATCTCACGGCGGTAGGCCGCGAGACGTTCGAGGCGATCCTCGACGTCTGGTCCCGTTATCTCGTGCTCGTCCTTCCGCGTCAGCGGCTGACCGACGAAGAGCTCGCCGCGTTCAGCCGACATTTCGGCCAGCTCGACATGGCGCCGCCGGTTGAGGCAACGCGCGTCGACGGTTACTCGGGCTCGAGGCTGCCGGAAGTCACGGTAATCTCGAACGTGGTCGCCAACGGCAAGCCGATCGGCGCGCTTGGCGCGGGCGAAGCCGAATGGCATACCGACATGTCGTACCACGACGTCCCGCCGTCCGCGAGCTTGCTCTACGCGCTGGAGATTCCGCCCGCCGGCGGGGATACGAGCTTTTGCAGCATGTATGCGGCCTACGACACGCTGCCCGCCGACTTGCTGCGCAGCATTCGCGACCGGATTGCGATCCACGATATTACGTACACGAGCGCGGGTGATCTGCGCAAAGGTATCACGCCCGTGCAAGACGTGACCCAGACACCCGGCGCGCGCCATCCTCTTGTGCGCATTCATCCGCTGACCAAACGCAAGGCGCTCTTCCTGGGCCGGCGCCGCAACGGTTACATCGTCGGACTGCCCGTGCCTGAAAGCGAAGCCCTCCTCGATCGACTGTGGGCGCATGCCACGCAGGAGCGTTTCGTTTTCACGCACCGCTGGAGCGTCGGCGACATCGTCATCTGGGATAACCGATGCGTCATGCACCGGCGCGAAGCCTTCGATCCGCAATCTCGGCGAATCATGCACCGAACCCAGGTCAAGGGCGAAGTTCCCGTCGCCGCCGCGGCCTGACGCAGAAACGGTCCTCGTCCCGACCACGAAGGAGAATTATGAGAGTCCGCGAGGTCACCCTCCGCCGCGTCGACATGCCGCTCGATCGCCCGTATCCGCTGTCGTTCAACCAGGTCGACATGGCGTCCTTCGACGCCATCGTCGCCGAAATTCGTGACGACGACGGCCGCGTCGGGTGGGGCGAGGTCACGATCCTGCCCGGCTACACGCACGAGACCGTCGCGAGCGGCTGGGATTTCGGCCGCACGCATTCGCGCGCCCTCATCGGCATGGACACGGCCAACGCGAAGCGGCATCTGATTGCGCACATCGCAAGCGTGCCGCACGCGGTGCAACCGCTGCTGAGCGCCATCGAAATGCTGGAGGACCACCCGATTCTGCGACTCGATCGCACCCATCGGGTCGCGGTGCTCGCGCCGGTGCGGCTCAAGGACCTCGCGCGCGTTCCCGGTGAAGTGGAGCAGCTCGTTGCGCTAGGCCACCGAACACTGAAGATCAAAGTGGGTTTCGACGTCGATCGCGACCTCGAACGCGTCCGCCTCATCCAGAAGGTGGCGAATGGCCGCGCGAAGCTGCGCGTGGACGCGAACCAGGGCTACAGCCGAAGCGACGGCGCCCGCTTCGCGTCTAGCCTCGATCCGGCGGCCGTGGAATGGTTCGAGCAGCCCTGCGATCTGAAAGACTGGGAGTCGAACGCCGCCGTGGCCAAGGCATCGGCCGTGCCGGTCATGCTCGACGAGTCCATTTACAGCTTCGAGGACATCCAGCGCGCCGCCGGCATGCCGGGCGTGGGCATCATCAAGCACGTGCTCGAGAAATACGGCGGCCTCGAGATGCTGAAGGCCGCACTCGAGCACATCGGGATTTGCGGCATGCGGGCCACCCTCGGCAACGGAGGCGCCACCGACATCACGAGTTGGATGGAAGCATGCGTCGCTCGGCTCACCGTGGACGCGCCGTGCGAAATGCACGGCTTCCTAAAGGTCAAGGAGCCTCTGCTGAGCGCGCCGCTGCCTTTCGAGAACGGCGACATCGTGCTTCGCGCCGGCTACCGGCCGACGGTGAACGAAAAGACGCTGGAGAAGTACACTAAGGCGACCGAAAGAGTTGCTCACGCTTGATCACCTTCCGCGAAGCGCCAAGATGAGCTCCAAGGGCCATGCTGCCGGAGCGTCGAGCGCTGACGGCGGCTTTGCGGCGCAGGCGGGCGAGTCGCCTGGACAGCCGGTCATCGAGATCTCCGGTGTGTCGAAATGGTTTGGCTCCTTGCAGGTTCTGAAGGACGTGACCCTGACGGTTGCCCAGGGCAGCACGGTCGTCATTTGCGGTCCGAGCGGATCCGGCAAGAGCACGCTCCTTCGCTGTATCAACGGACTCGAGCCGTTCACCGCCGGCAGCCTTCATGTCCTCGGTCGCGACATGAAAGACCCGGGGACGCGGGCATCCGGCGCGTTCCGCGCCCAGATCGGCATGGTGTTCCAGCGCTTTAGCCTCTATCCCAACATGTCGGTCAAGCGCAATCTGACGCTCGCGCTGCGCAAGGTGCTGAGCTTGCCCGAGGCCCACGCCGACCAGCGCGCCCGCAAGATGCTCGATCTCGTCGGATTGCCGGACAAGATCGAGGCGTACCCGGCGGAGCTGTCGGGCGGCCAGCAGCAGCGCGTCGCCATCGCGCGTGCACTCGTCATGGAGCCGAAGATCATGCTCTTCGACGAGCCGACGTCGGCGCTCGACCCGGAGATCATTCGCGAAGTCCTCGACGTCATGCGCGACCTCGCGCGCCGCGGTATGACGATGCTGGTCGTTACCCACGAGATGGGGTTCGCACGCGAAGTGGCCGATCAGGTGGTGTTCATGGATGGCGGCTCGGTCGTCGAGACTGGCCGCAGCGACGAGTTCTTCGGCGCACCCAAGACGAGGCGCGCCCAGACGTTCATCGATCACATTCTTCGTCACTGACGAGTGGAGGAAACCATGCGCAAGCTTCTGTCCGTCTCGATTCTCGGTGTCGTGCTGGGCTTGTGCGCGGGTGCGGCATTCTCGGAAAGCACCCTGGACAAGGTGAAGAAGAGCGGCGAAATGCTCGCCGGCGTCCGTTCGGACAATCCGCCGATGGCGTTTCGCGACGAAAAGGGCGAGTGGACGGGCTTCGCCGTCGACCTGGCGCAAGCGGTCGCGCAAAAGCTCGGCGTCAAGGCGGTGTTCGTGCCGACCACGGCGCAGACCCGCACGCCGCTTCTTACGAGCGGCCGCATTGACGCCGAGTTCGGGAGCACGACGCCGACCAAGCAGCGCGAAGAGGTCGTCGATTTCACGATCACCTACAACTGGGATACGGTGGTGCCGCTCGTGCGCAAGGGCGAGAGCAAGAATCCCGCCGACTACAAGCCGCCGAAGAAGGTGTCGTCGTCGCAGGGCAACTTTGCGATTCCGCTGTTCCAGAAGATCGTGCCGAACGCGGAGGTCGTCTGGTTCCCCGAGTTCACCGAAGCCGTGGTTGCCCTGCTGCAGAAGAAGGTCGACGCGGTGATGATGAACAAGTTCGCGGCGACCTCCTGGTCGAAGAAGTACGCGGGTCAGCTCGACGTCGGCGACTCGTTCTTCGAGGATCCGCAGGCGATCATGGTGCGCGAAGACGACTCGAAGTGGCGCAAGACGCTCAACTGGACGCTGCAGGAGCTCTGGGCCGAAGGCAAGTTCGCGCAGATCTACCAGAAGTACTTCGGCTACGCGCCGGAGTATCCGCTCTGGTCGCACAAGGGGCTGCAGCCCGGTATCGTGAAGTAGCTGCAGTTGGTTTACTTCGGATGATCGCGCGATGAACTGGCGCCCGTTCATCGACCACGCCGACGTCCTGTGGGCGGGGCTCTTCCTGACCCTGAAGCTCATGGTGTTCGGGATCATCGGCAGCTCCATCGTCGGCGTGACCGTCGGCGCGCTGGGCGCCTCGTCCCACTATTTCCTCAGGCAGCTCTGCGCGACCTACGTGGAGGTCATGCGCAACGTTCCGTTGGTGGTGAAGCTCTTCTTCCTCTATTTCATTCTGGGCCTCGACGCCTTTCCGGCCGCGCTGCTCGGACTCGTCATCCACCAGAGCGCTTTCATCGCCGACGTCACGTCCGCCGGCTTCCGCAGCATCCCCCACGAACAGAGCGAGGCGGCGTTCGCGACCGGGCTCGGCGGCATGCAGACCTTCCTCTACGTCCTGTTTCCGCAATTGCTGCGCGTGACGATCCCCCCTTTCACCAATCAGGCCATCGAGCTCCTGAAGAACTCGGCTCTCGTATCGCTCATCGGATTGCAGGATCTGACGTTCGTCGCACAGAACATCCAGATCGAGACCTATCGCTACAAGGAGTCGTTCATCGTCGTGACGACGCTGTACGTGGCGCTTGCCTTCGCCATCGTCGGCGTGATGAGCGCGCTCCAACGACGGCTACGCGCGCGCTGATGCTGTCATACCGAACCGGCGTCGGGCAGGAAAGCACGCGGGAAAGGACCGTCTGGTACTTGTGCCTGGCGGCAGCGATTGCAGTGCCGCTGTATCTCGCGCACGACCTCGAGTGGCACGTCTTGTGGCGCTATCGCTACTTTCTTCTCCGGGGTCTGCTGACGACCCTGGTGCTGACGGTGATCTCCATCAGCTTCGGGATGATCGTGGCGATCGTCTTGGCGGCCGGGCGCCTGTACGGTCCGCGCTGGCTCCGGTACCTTGCCGCCGCGATCGTCGAGATCATCCGGGCCGTTCCGCAGCTCCTGATCCTGCTCTGGGTGTTCTTTGTCATGCCTGAAATCACCGGCAGGAAGTTTACGCCGGAGCTGTCAGCGATCATCGCGCTCACCGTCATCGCCGCGTCGTATCTCGCGGAGGTCATTCGCGGCGGGCTCATGTCGGTGGACAGGCTTCAGTTCGAAAGCGGATATGCGACAGGGCTGTCCCGAGTCACGATCTTCATGTCCATCGTGCTGCCGCAAGCCATTCGCAACATGCTGCCGGCCCTGCTCGCAACGTGGATCATGCTGTTCAAGACGACTACGCTTGCCTACGTCATCGGCATCGTCGAGTTGTTCCACGCGGCCACGATCGTGAACTCGCGCGAGCTCATCCCGTACACGACCTACGCGATGCTCGCGATCGTCTATTTCGTCTGCTGCTACGTGATCGCCGTCATCGTGCGGCGCCTGGATCCCAAGTACGTGCTGCGCAGCGCGTAACGTCAGGGCGCGATCCCGTGATGTCCAAATTTCGAACGACCTCATCAGGCCGCCTCCCGGTAGTAGAAGTTCAGTGTCCCGCCGAGCCGCGCATGGCGAAGGACTGTGCCCTCCTTCGGCTCCATCGCCACGGGAACGATCAATCGGTTTTCCAGCCCTTGGTGATTGCGTTCGGCGTGATAGTGAGTCATATATTCGGCAACGGCACGGCGCAACGATTCCTGCCCAACGAAAATCATGCGATCATAAATATCTTCCGCTTCCACCGCTGGCTCGCCAACCCGGGCGTCCTCGAGATCATCGAGATCTAGTCGGTTCCGTACCGTTTCGGTTTCACACCCTTCGACGAGCGGTTGATCGGAACAATCCGGCGCGAGTACCTTGATCGCGCTTTTTTCTGGAACGCCGCGGACTGGAACGGAAGCGGTCGAATTTGGCGATTATTACAACGCGTATCGCATACACCCCTCGCTCGATGGCACGATACCCGCGCAACGTGCCGGTGCATCCTTACCCGCTGCTGCCTCGCTTGGTCGTCACGCTTGGCAGCAGTATTGCCGCGGTCTCTTCCAGACACCAATTGCCGCTTGACTAACAATTTGCCCGCACATGTCTCCAGCGTTTCGACTTGCTTCAGCGCGGCCTGCGCTCCTGTCTCGATGTTGCCGTTAGTTTTGCTGTCCAGGTGGAGTCGTCGTTTCCGGGAACGGCCAAACACCATTCGTAAATCTCAGCGACAAGAACCCGTTGTCTTGACATGTGGTCTGAAGCGTGGCCGTCGCTGCGTCCAAGCGGATCTGCGCGTTGCACCAGTCGGGGCCGCCGGCCACCCACTGCTTACGGACGACATGATTGGATCCCGGGCTGGGGGTGGTTGTCCCCGGCGGGTTGAAGTAGGCGATCTCTTTAGGGCGCGCCGGATCGCGAATATCGAATACGCGGATTCCCGAATTGACGTAGCCGCAAGCCAGCGTCGTCGCGTTGTGCCGATTGTCGATGCTGCAATAGTGGCTGCCATAGGTAAAACTGGACCGACCGACGAGATCCGGCAGAATCTTGTCGCAGTTCTTTGGATCGTGCGTTTCGAGCATCAGCCGCGACACAAGCTTGGGACTCGTCTCATCGCTGATGTCGATGATTCGCGCCATATTGAATGGCGGCAACC
>Ga0210402_10000904_pt1 | contig 31856 bp, 25 predicted proteins | sample IncBWC7MmetaG_FD_161055 | JGI IMG/M metagenome (GOLD analysis project Ga0210402, IMG submission 161055) | Forest soil microbial communities from Barre Woods Harvard Forest LTER site, Petersham, Massachusetts, United States - Inc-BW-C-7-M | ecosystem: Environmental > Terrestrial > Soil >...
GAACCTGGACGAATTATTGGAACAGCACGAATGATGCGGTCAGCGGGGCGTCCGCGAAGGGTTACATCCCGGAAATTCCTTGGAACCAGAGCTGTGCGCAACTGGGGGCCAGCGGTTGCAACATAAATACGACGCCGTTCCAACTGCAGAATATCGTCGCGGGCGGCGGCGGACCTAGCTCGATCTACAGCAAACCCAGTTGGCAGATTGGAACAGCGGGGATGCCGAACGATGGGAAACGCGATCTGCCGGATGTTTCGCTGCTGGCGAGCCCGGGTTTCAATGGGAGCGGATATCTTTACTGCCAGAGTGATGCGTCGAGCGCATGCGTCAACTCCGGGGGATTCTCTGGATTTCTTACGTTTGGAGTGATTGGTGGTACGTCGGTGTCCGCGCCTGCTTTTGCGGGGGTGATGGCGCTGGTGAACCAGAGCCAGGCGACGGCGCAGAATCCTGCGCCGCGACAAGGAAATGCAAATTATGTGCTGTACGCAATGGCGCATAAGACGGGGGCGAGTTGCGCATCTGCAACGCCGGTACTCGCGGGATGCGCTTTCAACGACGTCACAAAAGGCAGCAGCGCGTTGCCGACCGGAGGCACGGGCATAGGAACGAACAGCGTACCGTGCCGGGGCGGGGTGCCGGGGTGCAGCGCGAGTTTGTCCGGTCAGATTGGAGTGCTCGACGACCCGAGCAATCCAGCAACCCTGGCGTGGAATGCCGGCGGGGGATACGACCGTGCGACAGGATTGGGGTCGGTGAATGTCGGGAGTTTGGTGAATGGTTGGGGCGCAGTGGCAACAGTGCCGACGACGACGGCGCTGACTCTGGCACCGCTGACGGGAATCGCGCACGGAAGCAGCGAAAACGTGACGGTGAACATTACCGTAACGCCGAAAAACGGAACGGCGACGGGAACGGTGTCGCTGCTGGCGCAGCCTTCGGCAGGGGCGACTGTCAGCGTGGGCGTGTTTACGCTAGGAACGAATGGAAGTGTGAGTGGCACGACGACGAATTTGCCGGGCGGCACCAACTATGCGGTCTACGCACATTATTCCGGGGATGGCATCAACGCGCCGAGCGACTCGACGCCCGTGAACGTAAGCGTCGCGCCGGAAAGCAGCGAAACCTTCATCGTGATCCCCACCTTCGACCCAACGACCGGCAATCAGGTAAACGGGAACGCGACGACGGTTACTTACGGAACTCCGTACTTCATCCGGATGTATGTAACGAACAGTGCGGGAGCACCGAATATTTCCGGACCGCCAACCGGAGCATGCACGCAAGCGAGCAAAGTGGCTTGTCCAAGCGGAACGATTACGCTAACCGCGAACGGACAAGGGTTGGACCGCGTGAACGGAATCTACCATCTGAATGACCTCGGCTACACACGCGATCTTTCGCCGACTTTGTCAGGAGGGACCTACAATCTGGCGGCTGCCTACAGCGGCGATACCAGCTATCAAGCCAACAACACTTCCGAAACGTTTACGGTGAATGTTGCGCCAACTACACTTACTATCCCCTTTAGCGGCACCTCCCCCTTTACCGTTGGCACGCCCGCGAACATCGGGTCAGACGTTAATGTCAACTTCAACGGCGGGGCAGCACCCACAGGAACGGTCACCTATTACGACGGAACTACCCAACTCGCCGGAACGGTCAACTATGGACCTATAGCGGGAACGAACAACTCGCCGGCGGTTCTCCGCTCCGTAATTACAACGACCTTCACTACCGGGGGAACTCATACGATCACCGCAAAATACAGCGGCGATATGAACTACGCTGCAGCGATCTCGTCTGCACTGAGCGAACCCGCGGTCTATCCTACAAACCTGGTTTTGACACTCTCGACCACGAACATAAATTTTGGACAAAACCTGACCGCCACCGCTCAGGTGACCACCAGAGTGAATAGTCCGCCGATGACCGGACAAATTCGGTTCAGTGGATATCCTCAACCGAGCCTCGTGACAGGCACATTGAGCACAGACACAAACGGCAACCAGGTGTTGAGCGCCACAACATCGACTACGCTGCTCTCGAGCGATGATATTCAGGCTATTTACGAAGGAGACGCGAATTTTCAGGGCTCTGTCGCAATGACGTGGGTGAACGTCTTCACGCCTGACTTCAGTCTCCCGAGTTCCCCTGCAATAACTGTTACCGCCGGACAAACGGGCACGACAACGATGGACGTAACGCCGTTGTCGAATGTACCCAGCCCTGTAACGATGAGCGTGGTCGGGGGAGCACCGGGAGGCATGAATCTGACTTTCAATCCCGCCACGGTGAACTTAAACGGAACGCCGGTGCCTGTGACACTCACACTGACGACTACCGGGCCATCAGGAGTGCCAACGAGCGGGGTGGTGAAAGCTCATCTTCGGAGGGCCGGTCTGGTGGGGGACCCGAAACGGTGGTGGTCCGTGAGTCTCACCAGTGCGCTGCTGCTGCTGTATTTTGCGGGATTCCCGCGGAGGCGGCGCACGTATCGAGCTGCATTTTTCACGGGCGTGTTGTGCATACTTACGTTCGCCCTCGGATGTGGAGGCGGGGGTGGTGGCACAAGCGGAGGAGGAGGAGGTGGTGGAGGTGGAGGAGGAGGAGGGGGGGGGGGTGGGGGGGGGGGGGGGGGGGGGGGGGGGGGGGGGGGGGGGGGGGGGGGGGGGGGGGGGGGGGGGGGGGGGGGGGGGGGTGGCCCCGTGCCAACCAGTATCTCGATCACAACCTCCAATGCAAAGGTTCCAGCCTCCGGAGGATCCTTTACTTTGACAGCAACGGTTACGTCCACAAAGCCGGTTACGGGCACAGTGCTATTCAGCGGGGCTCAGTCCGCGTTTCCTTACCCGAACGGGGTTCCGTTAGTGAATGGAGTAGCAAGCTACACTGTCAATGTCGGGCCAGGAGCCCAGCAGTTTCCCGTTGGAACCTATCCTATCACCGCACAATACAGCGGGGATGCAAACAATCTAGCCTCGCAGCCTGCGACCGGCGTAAACGAAGTTTTTACTGGAACGACGCTCGTCACAATCATCGGACAAACGGGGACGATATCGCACCCATCAAACGTCGTCGTCACCCTGCAATAGAAGGCTGTCCACGCTGTTGCTTAATTGCTGGCGTTGGGCGGGAAGAAGATATTCCAGAATTGGGGCGAGGGCGTGGTGAACTCGACGGGGACGAGGGAGCCGTCGGCGTTGAGTTGCGGTGGACGGACTACGTGCGCTTCCACTTTTTTCTGGGTCTTGGGATTTTCGACGGAAAGCTTGGTGCCCATCGGGATGCCTTCGGGCAGGACGATCATCGCGCCGCTGGCGCTGACCGTGTGCGTGAAGCCGTGCAGCGGGTTGGTTTTTCCCGGAATGTGAATGATTACCGGCATCTTTAGCAGGACGCGCTGGGCGCGGCGGCGCTCTTCGGCGGTCTGCGGACGGGCCACGGCTGCGCCGCGCTTCACATTGTGAGAGGAAGCGACAGGAGGCGCGGCATTTAATTTCTGCGGTGGCGTCAAAGCTCGATCCCCCAAAATTCCATGTCGGGTGCAACAAGCTCGATGCCGTATTCCCAACCTTCGGGTTGCTGGTTCCCTTTCCACACGATGATGGCGGCATTGCTGGTTTCGGTGGCCAGGTTTATCAGCGCCAGGCGCTGCTCGACTTCGAGCGTTTCCGGAAGAAAAACCAGGCAGCCGTAGGGATTGACGGTGCGCGTGATCGCGTCGAGCGTCTTGCGCTGGGCGCCGGCGCCTTCCCATTCCAGGCGAATCGGCACGCGGGAATTCATGCGCCGTCCACGGCGCTTGTCGCTATAACGCACGCCTGCTTCCTTAAGTTCGCGGAGTTTGACCGTCATTTTTCCTCTTGAAGGCCATGCTAGAGTTAGAGGGAAAGACGGTCAATGGTACGAATACGGGTGGTAATACGAAAGAGTAGCTGTCCGAAAGGACAGGGGTGGGCGTAAGTTGAAGAATTTAATCGTTAATGCGGACGATCTAGGCTGGACGGAGGGGATTAACCGCGGAATCGCGGATGCGCACCGGCGCGGACTGGTAACCAGCACTTCCCTGCTGGCAAATGGGCGCGCGTTTGAATCCGGACTGGCGGTGAACCGCAAGCATCCGGAACTTGGCGTGGGCGTGCATCTGAATTTGAGCGACGGGCCGCCTACGGCTTCTGTTCGAAGCGTGCCGGGACTATTAAACAAGGCGGGCCAGCTGGAGGGCGGCCCGGAAAGCCTGCTTCTGCGCATCGCCGCGCGGAATCTTCCGGTGGAAGAAGTTGAGCTGGAATGGGATGCGCAGATCGCGAAGATCAAGGGGGCGGGGATTTCGCCGACGCATCTTGACGGCCACAAACACGTGCACATGCTGCCCGGATTGTTTCAGGTGGCGCTGCGGCTGGCGAGGAAGCATGGAATCGGGGCGATTCGCATTTCGCATGAAGAATCGCGGCTGCGCGCGGTGCTGTCATCCGGCGGTGAACTGAAAACCAGCGTGCTGCTGAAACAGGGGATGCAAGCCAGAGGGCTGAAACTACTGGCGAGGGACGCGCGGGAGATGGCGGAGCGGGCGGGCATTTCCTCGACGGATTATTTCTGCGGGATCGCGCAGACCGGGGTACTGACGCGCGAAGGGGTGGAGCGGCTGCTGGAAACTTTGCCGGACGGAACCACGGAATTGATGTGCCATCCGGGTTATGCGGACGATGATTTGCGGAAGACCCGGACGCGGCTGCAGGGCTCGCGGCAGACGGAACTGGAAATTCTAACGGACACGTCGGTCAGAAAAATTGTCGCCATGCGGGGGATTCGCCTGATAAACTATGGTTTCCTGGCTCAGGCGGCATAATTTTGGCCAGAATCTATTCCGAGTCTTGGGGTAATCGGCCGGACTGTACGCCTGGCTTGCAGAAAGAGGCATTGAGAAGTCCGTATGAGAAGTGACGCGCCCATCCATTATTCCCTCGTAGTTCCCTTCTTTAACGAGCAGGAGAACATCCCGACGCTGTACATGAAGCTGACCGAAGTGATGGACTCGATTGGCGAGCCTTATGAGATGGTGTTTGTGGACGACGGCAGCAAAGACAATACTTATAAAGTTCTTGCGGAAATTTACGAACACGACCGCCGCGTGAATGTAGTGCGGCTGCGCCGGAATTTTGGGCAAACGGCCGCGCTGAAAGCGGGTTTTGATTTTGCTCGCGGGGAAATCATCATCTCAATGGACGGCGACCTGCAGCATGACCCGGATGAGATTCCGCGTTTCCTTGAAAAAATCGAGGAGGGTTATGACCTGGTCAGCGGCTGGCGCAACCAGCGCAGAGACCACTGGCTGATGCGGCGGGTGCCGAGCCGTGTGGCGAACTGGCTGATGGCCAAGCTCTCCGGGATTGAGTTGCACGATTTCGGGACGACCTTTAAGGCGTATCGCCGGGAGATTTTGCAAGAGATCCAGCTTTACGGCGAACTGCACCGGTTCATTCCGGCGTTGGCCAGCTCGACTGGAGCGCGCATCGCCGAAGTACCTATTTCCAACCCGGATCGCAAGACCGGCAAATCGAATTACGGAATTGGGCGGACGATTCGCGTGTTCTTTGACCTGATCATGGTGAAGTTCCTGCTGGATTATTCGACGCGCCCGCTGCAGTTTTTCGGCATGCTGGGGCTTGCGGGTACGGGAAGCGGATTCCTGCTGGGATTCTTTCTGGTGGCGGACAAGATTTTCTACCACCAGAACATCATGACGGAGCATGGGCCGCTGCTGCTGCTTTCGATTGCCCTCTTTGTCAGCGGGATCCAGTTCATTTCGATGGGATTGCTGGGGGAGATCAGCTCGCGCACTTACTATGAATCGCAGAACAAGGCGATTTACGCGTTGCGTGAAGTGAAAAGCCATCGCAAGGAATTGGGCGATTCCGCGGAGCCTGCGCGGCCAAGCGGAAGTTCCGAGCGATAGAACGGTTCCCCACTGAAAATAAAACCTTGACGATTTAGTTCATCCACACTTTGTCATTCCGAGGTGATCCGATAAGGATCGACGAAGAATCCTACCTTGAACGTTTTCCAAAATTTCTTAAGTTGAGCCTTCGAGGCGCGAAAGGCGCGTCTCTCAGGATGACGAGTGGCGGTTGGTGACTTCTGGCTGTAGGTCGGTGGGCGGGGGGTAAATCCAAGCGGATTTAAGGGGCGAGGCGGCGGTATTGGCCGCGGTGGAAGAGTAATGGCTCGCCGTCGCGACATTCCATGGTTTCCACTTCGCCGAGGAAGATGGTGTGATCGCCGGCTGGGTGTTCGGCGACGACGTTGCATGCAAGTTCGGCGAGCGTGCCGTCCAGAAGCGGAATGCCGGTGGAGGTCCAGCGATAACGAATGCCCAGCTGGGCATGTTCTTCCGCAGTCTGTTCGATTTTGGCGAAATATTCGGAGAGCGCCTGCTGGTCTTCGCGCAAGATGCTGACGCCAAAGCGGCGCTGGGATTTCAGGTACGAAAGAAGCCTGGCTTCATGGCTGACGCAGGTGAGGACCAATAGCGGATCGAGTGAGACCGAGGTGAAGGAGTTCGCAGTCATGCCGTGGACTACACCGGGATCGCGTTCCACGGTGATGACGGTAACGCCAGTGGCAAATGTGCCCGCGACTCGACGGAACGTTACGGGATCGAGAGAAGAGATGGCCATGGCGTCTTCCGTTGAAGATAACACACAGGCTCGAACGTGAGCGAAGGAGAAGGGGGCGTCCGGGCCGAAATTTCGTTGCCAAAAAAAGAGCGCTCCCCGAAATGAGCGCTCTTTTACAACTGAGTCCATCAAGAACTGCAGGGATCAGTGGTGTGGCGGTTTGTCCTTGTCTTTGTCCTCGTTCTTCGGAGGCTTATTGTTGGGCGGCGGTGGCGCGGAATGGGCGTGTTCCGCTGCCTGTTTCTGCTGCAACTGTTGCTGCTGCTGATCGTGTTTTTGTTCGACCTGCTGCAATTGCTGTTGCTGCTTCTGCTGGAGTTGCTGCTGTTTCTGCTGAATTTGTTGCTGCTTGGCCGCATCGGCGTTCTGCTGCTGCACCTTCTGCTCCTGCTGGTTCTGCTTCTGCTCCTGCTGGTATTGCTTCTGCTGGACCTTCTGGTATTCCTGATCCTGCTTCTGCTGCAACTGCTGAATCTGCTGCTGGTGCTTCTGTTCCAGTTGCGGATTCACGGTTGGGGTAGGCGTGGCGGCGGGCCGTGAAGTTGGCGGCCGGTCCTTGTATGCGCTTGGATTCGCATTCGGATTCACGTTTGCGTTCGGGTTCGCGTTCGGATTTACGTTCGCATTCGGGTTCACGTTGGTGTTCGCGGGCCGGTTGTTATTCGCCGGGGGGGGCACATTGGCGTTCGTGCTGTTGTTCACGGGCGCGTTCACGTTCGAGTTGACGTTGCCCGCAGGCGGGCGATTGTTGTTCGGCTGCATGCCCCGATTTCCCTGCGGGGCGTTTCCCTGCTGAACATTGCCTTGTTGCATGTTGCCTTGTGGAGGATTGGCGACGGCTCTGGCTGGGGGCGCCATCCGCACAGGCATGATGTTGTTGTGGGGTTGCTGCGCTTGCATCTGGCGGACCTGGGCATTCGAAATCGGCTGCCCTTCGTTGGCCTTAATGGCTGCCTGACGCTGCGCGAACGGCAGAGGAGCGGGCGGAGGAGGCGTCTTGGCGACAACCGCACGCGCCTGAATCGCAGCGGGGGGCTGATAACGGGTGGCGGCGCCAGAGCCGAGGACCGCCTGTTTCGGCGGGACAACAGCGGGCGCGCTTGCCGCAACCTGGGCGGTGGCCATTTCCCGCTGATCGACGCGAACCATGTTGCGCCCAACGGGCTGAGCAGAGCTGAAGGTTTGACCGGAAGTCGCGGTAACCCCGCCGGCTACACGTTGGTTCACATAGGTTACGTTGGTGACGTTTTTGTTGATGACGGTGGTGTTGTAGTAGTTGTTGACCACGGTCTGGTTTACCGTGGTGTTCGAAACGTTCACGTTGTTAATGTAGGTGCGGCTGACGTGATAGGACGGCACATAAACTTCACGCGGCCCCAACGGAAACCATCCGACGTTCACGCCAACTCCCACACCGACGCCGACGGCGAAGTGTGGTCCACCAACCCAAGCGACTAGCGCGGGCGCGTACACAGGACGCACGTAGGCAACGGCGACAGCGCGCGGCGGGCACGGCACCCAGCCCCAGCCTCCACGAACATTGACCCATCGGCCATAGTGGAAGGGAGCAAAGCCCCAGGGCGCGTCATCCACCCACGTCCATCCCCACGGCGAAATCCAGGCCCAGTGGCCGTAGCGATACGGCGCCCAGTCCACAGCAGTGACGTGCGGGAACCATACCGTGCCGTATTCCGGAACCTGGCGCCAGCCGCCGTAATCGTCGAGGTCTTCGTATCCGATCACATCATCGGAAACATAGCGGCGCGCGACGGCGTGTTCTTCGCGGTAATCGCGCTGGGTGCACCAGCGATCGAAATCATCGTCGCCGCCGGCGCTTTCCACGTCGGCGTTGAGCGAATCGGTGCCGGTGAAATAGCCCTGCTCGCCCGGATGAAGAGTGTAAGCGGAGCCGCCGCCGGTGACTTCGCCGGTGCCTTCGGGAACATTAATCACAGTGGTGTCGCCGGCTTCATTAACGTTGATGCGATAGCGGCCGGGACGCAGAACGGTGAAGGCAAGATTGGGCGTATCTACTTCGAGGGATTCCTGATCTTCCAGTCGGAGAACGCGGAGATTGATGGTGCCTTCGGTGACGCGAATCTGCATGATGCGATCGTCGAGATTCAAGAAGGAAAATCCGGTCTGGCCGGAGAGGCGGATTGCGGCGGTGCCGACGTGGAGTTCGGCGCGCGCACCCTGATCGGTCCAGAGTTTATCGCCCGTGGTCATGGGGCGGTTCACAACAGCGGAGACCCAATCATCGGTGCCGCCGGGACTGAAAGAAACTTCTCCGTTGGTGTAGCTTAAGCGGGCTACGCGGGATGGAGGATCGTCATCGTCGTCGGCCACAGCTGGTTTTGCGGTGGTCAGAACGAAAGCAAAGATTAATGGGACGAGGAATAGCCACTTCAGTGCACGTGTCTTCATGTTGTTCTCTTCTCTCCTGACGCTTTTCGGCTCTGGGTATTGCGTCGTGCCTGGGATGGGCCGGGAAAAACTCCCGCGCTCAGAAGGAATCAACTGGAGTGTGCCTGCGACATTCCTTTCGAGCGGAACCTGGAGCTTACTCTTCCTGCGTCACTATATTTAACACGAGGGGAGACGGAGAGTTGTGGTTCGTCGCGGCGACGTTCCTAAAAGGGTAAGAGATGAAAGAGCTTAGACAGAAAAGCCCGCTCCGGGATTAAGGGAGCGGGCTGGTTAAGATTTAGACGAGATTTGAATTAGTGATGGCCACCGCCGTGAGAGCTGCCACCGCCTCCACCGTGTGATGGTGCCCCACCACCACCGCCGTGGAAACCGCCTCCGCCGCCACCGCTGCTGTGTGATCCGCCGCCGCCAGAGGAGTGAGGAGCTGGTGCCGAGTAGCTGCGAGGCGCCGGGCCACTACTGCGTGGAGCTGAGTAGGACGGCGCGGGAGAGTAGGAACGCGGGGCCGAATAGTTTCTATTGGACGGCGCGTTGTAGCTGCGCGGCGCGGGGTAATTCCGGTTGGGCGCTACATTGTTGTTGCCGGGCGCGCGATTGTTGTTGTACGCGGGCGGAGTGTAGGAGCGGTTGCCACCGTTGTAGGACGCAGGCGGGCGGCTGCCCGCGTTACCCCCGGATGGCGAGGAGAAGTTGCGCGGAGCGTTGGCTGAGCCGCTGCTGTTGTTGCCGCGAGCCCAGGGCGGACGATCGTTGGAATTCATGCGCGCTGTCTGCGGTGTCGCAGGACGGCTGGATCTGCCGAAGCCCTGCGGGGCGCGGCCGGAATCGGTGGTGTTACCCTGGGCATTCCAGCTGCGGCCAGAAGCCGGCGGGCGAGCGGTGTTGTTATTCAAGGAGCTTGTTGGACGCGAGCCGTTGTTGTTGAACGAACCATTGGGGCGCGCATTCTGCGGCTGAGACCCTGACGGCGGTCGATTGGACGATGGTTGCGACGGCCGCGCATTGTTGAAGGATTGTGAGTTGTTCCCGCCGCGGTTAAAGTTGCCAGCAGGGATGTTGCCGCCGTGATTGGCAGACATCGCGCCGAAATTCATGCTGCGAACCGGAATGTGCGAAGCGGCAGCGGCCGGAGTGGACCGCGCCACAACGCTGCGATTCTGAACGCTGGAGGAAGGCGTTGCCACGCGGCCATGCGCGTTCGCCGCGCCGAAGAAGCTGGAGCGCGTCGGTGAAGCATTTACGGCACCCGCGACCCGAGCGTTGCGCAACGAGTTGGCCGACAGGTGCGTAGAGTTGCGATTGATCCTCTCGCCGTTTACGAAGGCATTGTGCGATGCGGTTGTGACCGCGTTGGTGTTGCGGGCGTAGCGGTAGTTGAAGTTCCGGTAGTTGTTCACGTTATGGAAATCGTTGAAGTGGTTGAAGTGCGTGTTGTACACATTCACGTGATTCCAGTAACCCGGACCGCAGTGATACCACGGACGGAACGGCTCTCCCCAACCGAGCGGGAACCAGCCGAAGCCGCCGCCAAAGCCGAATCCAGCGCCGAAGCCAAATCCGCCGCCGAGGAAGCCGACGAAAGCCGGGCCATAATAAGGAGGCGCGTAGATCGGGCCCGGGCACCAGCCCCAATAAGAGCCGAAGTAGTTCCAACGGCCATAGTGATAAGGCGCAAAGCCCCAGGGTTCAGCGCCGACCCACGTCCAACCCCAGGGGGCGACATAGGCCCAGTTGCCATCGCTATAGGGAGCCCAACCCGGAGGGACATTGTTGGGAACCCAGACGTTGCCTGCTTCCGGCTCTTCTTTCCAAGAGCCGTAGTCGTCGAGGTCGCTGTAGCCGACGGTGTCGCGATTGACGTAACGCGCTGACGGAGATTGATCTTCCTTCATGTTGCGTTCTTGCGCCCAGCGATCGAGCGCATCCGGCTCGGAAGCTGAGCCCGGGATGTATTTCACGTTTTGATCGGTACCGCTTACGTCGCCGCGTTCACCTGCGTTGAGAGGATAGGTCTGTCCGGCGGCAGCGATTTCACCCTTGCCGCGAATCACGGTCACCGTGGTGTAGTCGCCGTTTTCGTTCACGTCCACGCGGAAAGCGCCCGCTTCGCGGACGGTGAACGCCAGGTTTGGCGTATCAATTTCATAGGTATCGCCCTGTCGGAGTTCGCGGACGCGAAAATTCACGTGGCCTTCTGCCAGGCGCATCTGAATCACGTTCTGATCGAGGTTGAGGAAAGAAAGAGCGGTCATGCTGCCGAGATGGATCGAGGCTTGTCCGGCCTGAAGCTCTGCGCGCGAGTCCTTGTCGGTCCAGAGTTTATCGCCGATAGTTACCGGGCGGTTTTTTGTGGCAACGCCCCAATCTCCAGTGCCGCCGGGTTGCAGGGAGACGGACCCGTCCAGATAGCTCATGCGCGCTACTCGAGAGGGTGGGTCTTGAGAGTCATCGGCACTAGGCACCATTTCGCTGCTGTCCTGCGGGGAGACGTTGGCGACGTTTTCCTGTGCCTGCGCCCGGACGACCCGGGTCACCAGGAACAGTAAGCCGGCCAGTGATAGAAAAAGTAAGATGAAGCGTTTGCCGGTCGGATTGGGTTTCATACTGATCTCCCCTGGAACACGATCCGGAAGCTGCCCGGATCGAATAGCCGTCAGTAGTAAGACGCTGGCTGGCTTTCTGTAGGGTATAACCCAGGAGTGGAAAAATAGTTGCTGAAGGATGAGGCAGGAATCTCACCATGAGACAGTTCTAGTACTAACTGCGAGGTGCCACTAATGGGGCCATAGGTACGGTGTAACAGGGCGGTCGGTCAGCCTGCGCAACGGTTGTCACCGATTTGGTAGCCTACCCCGCGGATGGTGCGGATTAGGGGGGTGGTTGGCGCTCGTGTGGATTTTGCGGCGGAGGTAGTTGATGTAGACGTCCGCAACGTTCGTGATGGAATCACCGGGGATGCGCCAAACGCTTCGATAATGGCGGCGCGATTGCGCCGATCGGGGTGGGACAGATTGAGAATCGCGTCAACTCGCTGAACCACGCGCTGACCATCACGGGGGGCTGCAGGGCGTGCTGGATTTCCAGCGCGGCGGCGAAGCAGCGCGTGGAGCGCACGGCGGCGCCGTCGGAGCCTACGCAACGCTTGTGGGTCTCTACCCAACCACAGGCCCAGCCTTCGCAGAAGATTTCGCCTTCGCCCGAACATTCATCGGGCGCGGAAACCGGCCGTTGGAGGGCCTGATTTACGAGGCTGCGGCAGACGCTTGTTCGTGTGAACACATCACTTGCTGAATTGCTGGAGGAGGCACGGCGGGCAGTGCGCGGCGAATGCGATTTCGGCGCCAAAGACGTTCGCAAGATCCGCGAGCCCGTTGAAGAAATGGCGCCGATTATGGCTGAATCGGATCATCGGCGACTGCCGCGTTTTTCAAGTGGTGGACATACGCAAGGGCGTGCACCTGCATGATTCCGAAGTCGATTTTTCGTGAAGAAATAATTCTTGCAAATCAGGCCTGCGCAAAGAAAACCGGGCAGCTTTTTCCCGACTGCCCGGCTGAAGACGAACGTTTCGTTAAGAAAGAGGAACGGTCAGTAGCCCGGATTCTGTTGTTGCGCCTGGCGATCGGGGGCGATGGCGTCCGCCATGCGAAAGATAGCCGCGAGCAGTTCAATCGCCACACGGCAGTAGAGAAACCAGACGAAATATCCACCGAGGGCAGCCAGCAGCGCGAGCAGTCCCTGGACCGGGGCTTGCTGAAACGCCGTCACCACCCAGGCGACCGCTGCGATCAGGCCGACAAGGAGATGCAGGGCGTAGAGGAATCTCAGCATCTTCGGGGTCGCGTATACGCGAAAGGAAAAATCCATCAATCCTTCCCACATTCCCTTTGCTTCGGGCATTCGTGCCTCCTTAAATTAGGCTGGAAGTTAGATTATAGAGAACAACCGGGGTTCGGGCCAAAGTTCGTGCGAGGCGAGTGACGAAGTTCATATATCACGCCGCCAGAATCCGCACAACGGCACGGAGCAGGAATTCATGGGGCGAAGGACTAGGTCCATTTGACGGCGAAACAGGGTTCGCGCGCATAGCAACCGCCATATTTTCGTCCAGTCCAGGCACAGAAGTTGAGGACCCGCAGTTTTTGACCACTTCCCTCCAATAGAAAAGTCTTGCGACTAATCGGATCGCACCCGACCGCTGCCTGACTTGTATATGACTGAATACATCGAAAGTGTCCTGTTGCGTCAACCGATTAAAGCTGAAGTTTCGGAGTACTCGAGATTCGGTTATGGCGGATGTGGGAGGACGCCCTAAATGGCTTGCTTATGTGAGTTGTTCCTTGAATGATAAACTTGGCAATTAATTGCTTACTTTTTTTGCGCCGTGCTCTCCCTCACGACCAGCTCCGGTTCAAGCACTATTTCTTTTGGATACTCAGACCCGGCGGTGGCGGTGATGCGCTTAAGGAGAGTTTCCGCGGCGACTACGCCCATCTGGCGGAGCGGTTGCCGCACAGTCGTGAGGCTTGGGTTGTGAAACGCCGCGCCTTGAATATCATCCCAGCCGATTACAGAAACATCTTCCGGCACGTGCCGGCCGGTTTCGCGCAGGGCTTTGATCGCGCCCATGGCGGAAATATCGTTGAACGCAAATAGCGCTGTGAACTGTGGATTGCCTTCCAGCAATTTGCGGGTGACTCGATGGCCTACTTCGGGAGATGGCGAGTCGCTATCAAGTTGGACCGTAAGTTTTTCGTCGATGGTGATGCCGAGTTCGCGGGCGACCGAGAGAATTGCCTGCCAGCGAGTTTCGGTGTCCGAACTGAAATCCTGGCCTTTGATCAACGCGATTCGCGTGTGGCCGAGGCGGTGGAGGTGCTCGAGCGCGAGATGGGCGCCGAGAGTGTGGTCCAAAACGATGTTCGTGACTCCCTTGACGTGGCTATGGCCGGAGATGGAGACGGCGGGGATATCGCAATTGCCGCTGTAGACCGTGTCCACGGCGATGATGCCTTCCGCCGCGCGCTGCCGGAGAAGGTGAGGATACTCGTCGATCAAATCCTTTCGGTGGCGATGGCTGACCACAAAATAGAAATAGCCTTCCTGAAAAAGGTGGTCTTCGACGCCGGATAAGACCATCGAGGAATACCCTTCGCTGATTTCCGGCACCATGACGCCGATGGTGAAGCTCCTTTTTTGCCGGAGGGAGCGCGCCATCAGATTCGGCCGATATTTGAACTGGCGGGCGGCGGCCCAGATGCGCTCTTGGGTGGTGTGAGGGATGGACTTGGCGCCCGGCGAGCGGTTGATTACGAGAGAAATGGTGGCCGTGGAAAGGTCCAAGTGTTCGGCGAGAGCCTTCATGCTGATCGAACCGCCGGAAGGCTCTCCAGGAGGATCCGGTAGCAGTTTCGTTGGGCGGGCCATGGTGGTTGACGTGCCGTAGTCTGACACAATGGCTGTCGGGGAACAATACAATCGGGGGCAAAATCGCGGGCAAAGGAGGGGTTTCTGATTCCGGAATTGTGATAGAATCCACCTGCTAAATCGATTTAACAGGCGTACGGACCACTGCACCGGAAGTACGGATTATCGTTCCTGCTGACTTCGCCGCAAGAAATTTCATGTTTCGCTGAGGACTCTCCCCCATGCTCTGGGATTCTGGCCAACGGCGCTTCAGACTATCAATCAGGGTGACGTTTCTCGTAACCCTTGCTAGTTTTGGACTCTCGAGGCCAGATTTCGCGCAGGCACCCGGATCACATAGCCACGCGGCTGTCCTGACTCACTCACCTCTGACCGATCCGGCGATAGAGAAGCGCGTCGATGCGCTGTTGAAACAGATGACGCCTGAGGAGAAGGTCGGTCAGTTGGCACAATATTCCTCCGGCGCGCCGACCGGGCCGAGCGCGGGAAACGCGGACTATCCGAGCATGATCGGGCGGGGAGAAGTCGGTTCACTTTTCAATCTGGATAGTGCGCGCGCGGCGAACCAGTATCAGCATATTGCGGTGAAAAAATCGCGACTGCACATTCCGCTGCTGTTTGGACTGGATGTAATCCACGGTTTTCGGACTACGTTCCCCGTGCCATTGGCGCTGGCGTCGACCTGGGATCCTTCGATCGTCGAAAAGGCGGCGCGCATTGCGGCGCAGGAGTCTTCGGCGGCCGGCGTACGGTGGGTGTTTTCTCCGATGGTGGACATTGCGCGCGATCCGCGATGGGGCCGCATCGTGGAAGGCGCCGGCGAAGATCCCTACCTGGGCAGCGTAATGGCACGAGCGTATGTTCGCGGGTATCAGGGCAAAAATTTGAGGGACAAAGAAAGCGTCGCGGCTTGCGTGAAGCATTTTGTCGGATACGGTGCGGCGGAAGCGGGGCGTGATTACAATACCGCGGAGATTTCTGAACACACCCTGCGAGAAGTATATTTCCCGCCGTTCTACGCGGCGCTGAGCGAGGGCAGCGTTTCGTTGATGAGCTCGTTCAATACGATCAATGGATTGCCGGCGACAGCGAATCCTTTCACTTTGACACAGATTCTGCGGAAAGAGTGGGAGTTTCCCGGGCTGGTGGTAAGCGATTGGACTTCCGTCGGAGAGCTGGTGCCGCACGGGATCGCGTTGGATGGAGCCATGGCTGCCCGAAAAGCGATCAATGCCGGCGTGGACATGGACATGGTGAGCGATTCCTATCACCAGCACCTGGCCGATCTGGTAAAGAGCGGAAAAGTGTCGCAGACCCGGCTAGATGAAGCGGTGAGGAATGTGCTTCGCGTGAAATTTGCACTGGGATTGTTCGAGGACCCCTTCACGGACGAGTCGCGCGAGATTCAGGGGGCGCTTCCGAAGGAACGTGTGGAGGCTGCGAGGCTGGCGGCGGAGCGTTCTTTCGTCTTGCTGAAAAATTCAGGGGCAGGTTCGCGGCCTATTTTGCCGCTTGCCGGTGACCCTGGAACGATCGCCGTGATTGGGCCGCTGGCGGATGATGCGAACAATATGCTTGGTCCGTGGTCGGGGCGCGGGAGACCGGAAGATGCGGTCACGCTGAAAACTGCGCTGGAGCAGAGAGTTGGCGCGGGAAGAATTCGTTATGCCAAGGGTGCGGAGTTTCAAACTGCCAGTGACGCGGAAATACAGAAAGCGGTAGAGGCCGCCCAAGGAGCGGACGTAGTTGTTCTGGCGTTGGGCGAGGAGGCCGCCGCGCAATCCGGGGAGGCTGCTTCACGCGCGTATCTGAATTTGCCCGGGCGCCAGGAGGAATTGCTGGAGAAGGTCACGGCGACAGGGAAACCCGTGGTGTTGCTGCTTTTTAGCGGACGACCATTGACGCTCCCTTGGGCTTTTGAGCATGTGCCGGCGATTGTGGCCGCGTGGTTTCCGGGAATTCAAGCTGGGCCGGCGCTGGTCCGGGTGCTATTTGGCGACGTGGCGCCAAGCGGGAAGCTGGTGGTCAGCTGGCCGCGAACGATTGGGCAGATTCCGATTTATTACAACGCGCTGAATACCGGTCGGCCGGCGGGCGACACGGATCTGACGCATCCTCCTGCAAATTCTCTGGAAAAGTTCGTTTCGCGTTATATCGATGAGCAAAGCGGCCCGCTATTTCCGTTTGGGTATGGACTTTCTTACTCATCGCTCGAGTATTCCCAAACGCGCGTGGATTCCTCGAAGCTGAGCGCAGCGGGTATGAACGAAACTTTGCGGGGTGCGGTGTCCGAAAAATCCGCAGGTGTGACCGCCAGCGCAATGGTGAAGAATACCGGAAACCGGGCGGTGGATGAGGTCGTCCAAGTGTACGTACGGTTGACGGGGACGAGCATGGAAGAACCGGTTCGCAAGCTGGTGGGCTTCAAGCGGATTTCCCTCGCGCCCGGCGAGAGCCAGACGATGAGTTTCCCGCTTGGGGCGGATGCTTTTTCCTTGTGGGATATGGAGAATCATTTGAGGGTGGAACCCAGTCATGTGCAGGTGTGGATCAGCCCGGATTCCTCTCGCGGGCTGCCGGCCGACATGGAAATCGTCGAATAGAGAGGCGGGCCTTTGTGAAAAACCGTGAAGCAAACCGAAGAGAATGGCTGCGCTTGTGCGGCGCGTATCTTTCACTGGCGCCGTTTGCTTCGCTGTTGAGCTGTAACGGCGGCTCGCAAAGTTCGAAGAATTCCGGCGGCACGCCATTCCAGGGAACCGATACGCAATTGCTGGACGACCTGCAGAAGGGCGCGTTCCAGTTCTTCTGGAATGAAACGAACCCCTCCACCGGACAGGTGAAAGACCGGGCGTTTCTGAATGGCAATGACACTCGAACGCTTTCCAGCATTGCCGCGACCGGATTTGGGTTGACCGCGCTGTGCATCGGCTATTCCCGCGGGTATGCCAAGACCTCGGACATTGTTACGCGGGTTCGCAACACGCTGCAGTTCATCGTGCGGCAGATGACCAACGTGCACGGCCGGCTTTCGTTGTGAAGGGAAAGGAGATCAACAAGATGGAGACAGATCGGAAGGCGGAAGCGGGTGTCCCAAATACTGTTGAGGGAACTACCGAGGAGCGGGATTTTTGGAGCGGGCGATGGGAGTCGAGATAAAACTGTCCAACATGCTCTCTACTAATGTCTGCTTGGAACTGGTTCCTGGCGGCCAGGTTCCCGTTCTAGTGGGACGCGGCGAACGACTCCCGAACCACGCCGGCCTCGCCGCGTTCGCGAGCAAGGTACTGGTCGTAAATCCATCGGTAGGTTTTCGCCAGTCCAATGCGCAGCGAGGTGTTGGGCTCCCACTGAAGTAGTTGCTGAATTCGTGTGTTATCGCTGTTTCGCCCGTTTACTCCTTTCGGCGCACTCAGGTCGTACTTCCGCTTTAGCTTTATCCCCGCAATCTCCTCCGCAATGTCGACCAACTCGTTGATGGTCACCGCTTCACTCGAACCGAGATTGATCGGTTCAAGGATCTCAGAATTCATGATGAGATCGATCCCCTTCAGGCAGTCATCGATGAACATGAAACTCCGCGTCTGCACGCCGCTGCCCCATATCTCGATCTCGTGCGTGCCGCTGACTTTCGCTTCGATCACCTTCCTGCAAATCGCCGCCGGCGCCTTTTCGCGCCCGCCATACCAGGTCCCCCACGGCCCATATACATTGTGAAACCGCGCGACCCGCGTTCGCAGCCCATAATCCTCGCGGAAATGCCGGCACATGCGCTCCGAGAAAAGTTTCTCCCAGCCGTATCCGTCTTCGGCCATGGCGGGGTACGCGTCCTCTTCTTTCAGCGACGGCGCTTCGAATGTCTTCTGCTTGTCCGCGTTGTAAACGCACGCCGACGACGCGTAAAAATATCGCTCCACCCCTTGCTTCAACGCCGCCTGAAGCATGTGCGTATTGATCAGCACCGACAGCATGCACAGCGCCCTATTGTTCTCGATGAACCCCATCCCTCCCATGTTCGCCGCAAGGTTATAAATCGCCCATGCGCCCTCGGCCGCAATCTCGCAGTTCTCTCTCAAATTCAGGTCCAGCGTAAGGTTTTCCACTTCCTCGAATTTCTGGCACCACTCCGCCACCGGCTTGCTATCCACCGCCCGAATTTTTCCGTGGCCACGCGCACGTAAGGCCCTCACCAGGTTGCCTCCAATAAATCCCCCCGCCCCAGTCACCACGATCAGCTTTCCGCTCTTCTCGTTCACGGTCTCCCCCGGTCAAACTAAAACTTCTTCAGTCCCAATTGCTCCAACATCACCAGCCACGCAAACTCCGACCCCTTCACCAAATATCTCCGCCACAATCTCCGCGGCTCGCTCATCAGCCGGTAGAACCACTCCATTCCATTTTCCCGCATCCACCGAGGAGCCTGCGCCACTCCCCCCGTGTGAAAATCAAACGCGGCCCCCACTCCTACCATCACCGGCACGCCCAACGCTTCCCTCACCCGCGCCATCCACCGCTCTTGCTTCGGCGTACTCAGCCCCACCCACACGACATCCGCCCTCGACGCGCGTATCTTCTCGCAAACTCCCCGCTCCTCTTCCTCCGTCAGCGCCCGAAACGGCGGGCAGCATGTCCCCGCAATCTCCATCCCCTCAAACCGCCTCGCAAACCTCCCCGCCAGATCCTCCGCCACTCCCTGCGCTCCTCCATAGAAGTAGTGCCGATACCCCTTCCTCGCCGTCTCCTCGCAAAACGCCGCCATCAACTCCGGCCCGTACACTCTTCTCGCCAGCGCGTATCCCTTCCTCCTCCCCAACACCACCAGTGGGTACCCGTCCGGCACCACTAGCGTCGCCCCCTCCAATATCCTTCCGAACTCCTCATCGTGCCGCGCCTCCATCACTCCATGCATCCCCGTCACCGCAATGTAGTTCCCCGCCTCCCGCCTCGCAATCCACTCCTCCATCCTTTGTATTACGTCCCCAATCTGCACCGCATCCACCCGCACCCCCAGCACTCGATACGTTTCCGTCCGTCGTTCCTCTCGGGCAACCGCTTGCATGCTAGGCGTCGCCATCTCCGTGATATCTCTTTCGATAGGCTTTCAGCATCGAAACCCCAGTCAGCGCCCTTAAAACTGGAATCTTTTCGCACCGATCAAAAACATCCCTTAGAAAAACGAACTTGCTCTCCCAAGACTTCTCCCTTGCGGCGGCCCGCTCAAACTGCGGCGATGCGTAGCTCGTCCCGAGAAGCTCCATTTCCTCGGAGAGAAAAAGTTCGTCCATCTCCCTCGAGGAAAACACTCTCGCAAGTGAATATTTCCTGTGAAGCGGACGCAGATACGGCAGCAGCGGAATCTTGCTGGAGTACACCCGGGCCCCTACGCGAGCTCCATGATTCTCGAACGGAAACCAGACCTGAGGGACGGAGATCGCTACAACACCGCCTACTTTGCAGACTCGTTTAATCTCGCGCACGGTAGCCTCAAGATCGGCAACGTGCTCAAGAACCTCGAAAGAAGTGACCAGCGAAAAATAGTCACTCGGCCATTCCATCTTCGCCGCGGACATGCTCCGAACCTTGTAGTTTCGTTTTTCGCGAACGTGCTCGCGAAATTCATCCAGCCGCATTTCTTCCACGTCAATGCCGACAACCTCTTCGAATCCGGACGCGACAATTTCCGTAATGAACCCGTTACCGCAACCCACATCCAGATACCGCTCAAGCTGAGGAACGCACTGGATGGCCCCCGTCCAGCCCAGCGCAAATCTCGCCAACTTCTGCGCAGTTCGCCGCGCCTGCCGCGGTGCCGTCCCGCCCAAAACAGGAGTATTTTCAATTTGCGCGATCGCCATTTAGTTTTCCAACACCGGCACAGATTCACGTCTCGCCACTATTTTGAACCTCCGGAGCGCGTGCAATTGCCGATTGCACCATAATGCCAGTTTTGTCCGCCCGACGGGATAATGCTCAACGCTTACTGAAAATCCCAATCCACGTAAAGCATCTCCGAGAGACCTGTCATCTAGACCCGTTCGCGCGTGATACTCGGCCAGGTCCCCTGCGCTAACTTGATCATATTTCGCGGCAATTTCCTTGTAGAATGCCACGTTCGCTAAAATCACCTCTTTTCGTATTTCTCCGTTGCCTGTCATTTCAGGGCCTCCTGCGTGATGGCGGTTTTGTAAATTTGCATGAGCAGGTCGTAGTTTCGTTCGCGGGTGTATTTTGCTTCGTACTCGCTGCGCGCGGCCCGGCCCATCTCTTCCAGTACCTTTGGGTGTGTCCACGCCCACTCCACATTTGCTGCCAAATCCCTCACATCGCCAGGGTTGAAATGTAGTCCAGTCACCCCATCTTCGACAATCTCCGCCAGCGCGCCAATCTTGGACGCCACAACCGGTACCCCGCATGCAAAAGCTTCCGCAATCACAAGCGGGAAATTCTCAAAACACACGCTGGGCACGACCACGAAGCGAGCTCCGTGCATCAATCCAATGACTTCCCGGGGTGAAACGGCGCCTAATAGATCAACATTGTTAAGCTTCCTCAGGCCAATTTCCGACGCTGTCTCTTCGAACAAAGGGCCGGCGCCTGCGAGCTTGAACGGCACGGGACACGAGAGTTCGCCTAAGGCTGCTATCAGTACCCGGATCCCCTTCTCTTCCGAGAAGCGGCCAACCCACAATCCATAGTCGCCGCCAAAACCCTGCCGCGCAGGGCGATCCGCCACAAAATTGGATTTCACCACGATCCGTTCGGCTGGAAGCCCGCCTTCGATGAATTTCCTGCGCGAAAATTCGCTCAGAGCGATGTAGAGGTTTACCTTATTTCTCCAGGTGCCCGCTGACCGGTGGACAGAAAGCATCGTGGCGGCCGCAAGCGTGGCCGCACGGCTCCCCTGATAACATCCGTGAAGCACGCCTGGCCACGGCACGGCCCTGCCGAGGCACGATTCGCACACCTTTCCATCGCGCAAAAACGCGGCCCCCGGGCACAGCAACCGATAATTGTGCAACGTCTGCACCACCGGCACTCCCGCCTCCGCGCAAGCGTAGTACGCCGACGGTGAAATCAGCGGAAACGTATTGTGAAAGTGGACCACATCTGGTGAGGCGCGCCTCACCAATTCCAGGATCCCCTCGTGGACGTCAGAGGACCAGATCACCTGGGAAATCAGTTTCAGCTTCCGAACTCCGCTCAGTTCGCGAATCTCACTGTTGTCACGAGTGTGAACGATAACTTCATGGCCCGCATCCCTCAGTAGTTGAATCTCCATCTCAAAGACTGAGTCTTCGCCGCCGCGGCGTTGGTAGTGACAATGAATGACGAGGATTTTCATTGTCAATACTCACGCGGATACACGGAGCGTAAACACTTCGAGGCGAGGTCGCACTTCGGGGCCGGGAAGCCGGACCAGAAAACGCGTAGCCGGTATGAACCGCTTGAGCAAGCGCCCAGCACGACCATTCGTGCCAATTTCCTGCACGAACCGCTGCAACTCAAACTCATCAACACCCGAGGACTTCAGCAACGACTTCAATCCTGATGCACTATAGCTTCCACCTTTCGGAAAATTCTGGCGGAGCAGGCCAAGGCGCCGGAGCGGGTTGTGCCACCAATTGTGGAAATCCACAACGGCGGCGCCGCCAGGAGATAATGCCCCCCGCACGGACGCCAGCAATCGCTCCTCATGCCATCTGCCCTGAATGAGCGTATCGAGACAGACGGCATGGTCCACTGAGGTGGCAAACGGAGGGGCAAAGTAGTCCGCACGGACGAACAAGGCGTTGCGGATGCCGAGGTCGATCGCTTTCCTGCTCGCGTACACCAGCGAATCCACGGAAAGATCGCAATGAAATACGAGCTTGTAGACCTTTGCCGCTTCGTAAGTGCAATATCCGGAGCCTCCGGAAAAATCGCAAAAGCTGTCTAAATTCGAAGAATCCATTTTGCGTAGGAAGGCCATAACCTGTCCGGCATGTCGTTTTCGCACGCCCGCCCAGCGCTCACCGACATCTTCTGGCGCGCCCCAGGCTACGGCGCTGTTGGTCGAACTGGCGGACTCAAGAAAGGCTCGTCGGTAGTTCGTTCCGTACCGGGAATCGAGGGCTGCCTCCGGCAATTGTGCGACTTTCGAGGGCAGAATCTCTACTATGCGGTCCCCAATGACCGGAAAATGTCGTCCACATCTCGGGCAACTTACCTCATGTCCGGACGCACGCAACTCCGCGGCGTCATCGGGACAACGAAGGTGCTTCACGAACTCGCAAAGATCAACGGCCATGGTTCAGCAACTCCGAATTTGTCTGCACTTTCGCGCCGCCCCTGCAGCGCGACAAGAACGCAAAGACAGTTTCAAGTTCTCTCCACCGACCATGTTTCTCAATTTCCCACGAATGCCCCCAGAGGTGGAAAACACCTCCACGATCAACGGCGTGACGGGCCAGCTTTTCTGCGAACGAGACCCAGTTTCGAGCATCCGGCGCGAGCGAGTAACGGAGCAACGCGAGGAGTTCGCCGCGGCGAAGTGCGTTCCTGGCGTAGGAGATCCAGCCGTGAGGGTATGCCTGCAATGTGGTCGGCATAACCGCGCAAGTCCCGTTTACCCGGGGCAGATCGAACGAAAAACACTCCACTGTGCGAACAGCGAGAAAACCTGCTTTTCGTAACATCTCCAGGTGCTCTCCTCGAAATTTCCCGCCTGGAAAACAGAACATCTCGCAGGAACTTCCGATGGTGTCCTCGATCCATTGTTTTGAACCAATGATCTGATGTTTCGCCTCCAGTTCTGAGACCCTGTCGAGATACACGTGATCGAGCGTGTGCGCCCCGATCTCGAAATGTTTGGCCAATTCCCGAATCTGGGCTTCGTTCATAACCCCGGTTTCCGCAGTTCGCGGCACGTAGAACGTTCCTGTCAACCCGTATTTGGTCAGCAATTCGGCGACGCGGAAATCCAGCGGATGCCCGTCGTCCCAGCTCGTTGTGATCCACGCACTCATCATGCACGCTTTTCTTCCCGGTGGAACGCCAGATAACGCAGTTCGCCATCGAGTTCCAGCTGACTCAAAACAAAGTCCTTCGCGCGGGTAAGGAGGGATTTTCCGTAGCGGATGTTCCAACGAAGCCTTTGCGTTCTTGCAAAGCCGGCTTCTTGCAACACGCGTTCCAGTGTCTTCGGCCCAAAGAACACTAGATGGCCCGGCTTTTTCGCCTCTCTCCAGTGCGAACCGAACACTTTCGCGTTCAAGCCATTGGGATTGGGTGTCGCCACGTAGACCCATCCGCCAGGCGCAAGTATGTCTCGAAACCGGCGAAGGACATCCCAGGCCGCCAATTCGTGCTCGACAACATCAATGGACACGATGCCATCAAAGCGCAAGTCCGCTGGCAATTCGTCGAGCGTTGCGTAGGCACGTAAGCCCATTTGCTCCAGATATGGTTTCCCGTACGGATCTACCGCGTAAACATCTGCCCCGAGCCTTGAGAGCACCCGGGCAAACTCTCCTCGGCCCGCACCGTAATCCAGAATTTTCAATCCCTTTAACTCTTGGCGGCCTAGGGCACACCCCAACCGCTTTGCATATTCCTCCGCAAGTATGCGTGTCGTTCCTCCGGTTTCTGCACAACATTCCATGGGCGCAACCCAGCTCTGACCATAAAGGGCATGCAGATCCTGCAATTCCGGCCTCGGATACCGAAACATGAGTCCACAGCCCTTACAACGACGGAATGCTCCATTTGTACGGGTGAAGGAGCGCTCATTTCCACAAAGCGGACAGCCACTTCCAGCTACAGATTGCCTCGCCTTGGCGTAGAGGTCGTATTGGCTTCTCCGACGCAACGCGAAGTCAAATGCATCGGTGAATCCGTCCGCCATGCGAGCGTGCGTCCACCCCGCGATAGTCGCGCGAGCGCCAACGCTCAAATTCTCCCGCAGTTCGGGATTCCCCAACACGCGCCCTATCGCCGCAGAAAGGCTCGGGCTGTCCCGCTCTGGCACGACAAATCCATTCTCCGCGTCCCGGACAAAGCCGCCGGCGGCAGCCCCTACGGACGCGGTGGCGATTACCGGAACACCCTGGTTGAACGCTTCGTTAGCGACCAAACCCCACAACTCCTTGCCGGTAGGCATTGTGATCGAGGGAATGACGCATACGTACGCGATGCTGTAAAAGAGCACGGCATCTTCAGTACGAATATATCCGGGGAAAAAGACTCTTCGCGGTGGACACAATGCTTTCGCGAGGGACTCCAATACTGGTCGCTGCGAGCCTTCCCCGGCCACCAATAACACCGCATCCGCCGAGGACTGCGACGCAAATGCTTCGATAAGGTAACGGACCCCCTTGACTTCTTCTAACCGCCCAAGAAATAAAATGACTTTCGTATCCGATGGAACGCCAAGCCGTTCTCGCAGGGCGAATTTCTCAGCCTCAGTCACCTGTCGGCTGTAGTACTCGTTGTCCATAGAATGCCTTGCCACGAAGACCCGGTCGGGATCAACGCCTTCCGTGACGAGATAGCATTTTACGTGATCGCCATAGACGATCACCGCATCGGCGTGGCGGTAGAAAAAGCGCGTGATCGGACCCATCAGCTTGTCAAACAGCGTATTCCCTCGCGACCATATTCCCGTCCACAGCAAAAATGGCACACCTTTCGACCGCGCGACCATATACGACACGGGAAGAGCGAACTTCCCATCGATGCTGCTCAGGATGGCATCGGACTGGGCCCGAAGCAATTTCCAAGGCAGCGACGGTGTGATGCGCAATCTCCCGATTCGGAACCCAGCCAGATATTCGTGTGGGAATTCACCGTGGTGAATACCATGCTCTTTTTGCCAGAACCACTCTCCGCCTTCGGAGAAAAACAGAAACTGCATCTCATCGCGCCGCGCGAGCTCTTCAAAGAGCCCCTTCGTATAATGGGTGCAAATGGGATGAACGATAGTGAACCGATTTGTCATGGTCAGGTTGCCCTCGGAAGCGCGACGCCGCTTAACTTTTCCCCCTGTAATTGAATGGAAATAGCCACGTAGAGAATCCACGAGAGCACATTTGTTCCAAGAATTGTTCCCTCAGTTAAATTTGAAGCAAGCAAATACAATATAAAGAGGACGTGCCAAAGATTCTGGGGAAGTGGCTGAACCCGCCAGCGTAACAATGCAGTTCGAAACGTTATTGCAATTCCTAAGACCACCAGCCCCAAGCCGACAAAGCCAAGATCAAGCCAGACATCAAGGAACCCATTGTGGGAATAGAATGCGTCCCAGTTTGTTAGCTTCCAAACCGTAAAGGAGGGACCGTCCGCTCCTCTCCAGAATGCCCCGTAGCCGTACCCAAGCCATGACCGCTCGGAAGCTGCGACGGAAGCAACCCAAACGTCCGTGCGGCCCGTTAGCGTTGGATCACGATTGATCAGTTCCAAGCCCCTGGTGAGGATACCCTCCCAGTCCAACATAAAGAGAAAGAGGAGAACAACCACTAATACCATTACTCCGATTCGAAAGTGTCGTCGTACCAGGCCGCGGGTCGCAAAGGCGATCAAACTGACCAAACATAAGATAAGCGACGTCGATGATTGCGAGAGTAGAACCAGCAATAGTGCAAATGCCGCTAACAAATAATATGGCTTTGATCCGAAACGTGTGGTGGCCAAGGACAAAAACACAACAAATGCCAGCGCCATATTCAAGCCCAGAGTATTTTTGTGAGTGTAGATTCCCTGCCACATCCCTGCAAAGTCGCCGGATTCGATGCTTACTCCAGGAACAAAAACCTCAAACACGAAGGAGAGCACCATGGATGCAAAAAAAACACCGGCGAGTATCTTAAGCAAGTAGTACGCGTCAAAACGCGTAGCCAGATAGCAAGAAATAATCAGTGAACCGCCCAGTGCAGCAAGCTTAGGTGCGGTCGCCGCCGGTGCATCTGACCAAAAAACGGATGCCAGTGCCGCTAAATACAGGGCAACAATATGCCAAGGGATTTGCAGTCGGGATTGAATAACTTGGCGATGCTTGTACCAGCGATACAGGGCAAATACATAAAGCGCAATCCACAATACGTCGGTAACGATTGAACCTGTCCTGCTTCCGGAAGACAACGACTCGCTCGTCCGAAGGAGCGAAAGGAAAGCTCCGCTTGAAAACAGAAAAATTGCGCTGGTAAGCCAAACATCTGTGTTTGAATGCGGACCAACAGAAAATGCATTCTGAATGGGAACTGAACTCACCCTCTAACTCTCCTTAGTGGCCCAACTGAAGCACGTATGAGAATTGCCTCATTGAGTTCTCCAGTCGCAGCGGTGAAAATTAAGGAATGTGACTCCCCCAGAGACCGCGAAGCTCAGAATCATGCTCGCAGCGGCACCGGCTAAACCCCACCAATGGACAAACAAGAATGCGGAGACAACGCTTACCGGCGCAGCTACAGCGTTGGCAAGTAAATCGTAGTGGGGCTTCCGCGCAGCTCTCAGCGCAAGGGAAAAACCGGTGGAAAAGCCCGTCGCAACCGGGATCAATCCCAGCAAGGGTATCAGCCACGCCTGCGAGGCGTATTTCCCCGAGTACATCGCCCGCACGAGAGGGGAACCAACCACGACAAGAAGCGCCGCAAAGACCAGTCCGACGAGCGCAAGGGTGGCGCTGACAACCGCAGCCTTGGAGCGGACTCGAACCATATCGCCGCGCCCAAAATCGTGAGAAAGGGCGGGAAGAAAAAGCAATCCCGCGGCTGTGACGGCTTGGGTCATTAGCAGCGAAGGAAGCTGCATCGCGCGTAAAACCCCCGCCGCGCCCAGTCCGAGCATCGCGGCAACCAAGTACGTTTGCGTCTGATTCGAAACGGAGTAAAGTGTGGTGCTACCCACCAGCCAGCGGCCATAGGTCCAGTTCTCGCGGAGAGCGCTGCGCCAGGAAATGTCGCTGGGCACCTTCGGGCCCCGAAAGAAACCAATGCGGACCAGAAGCACACCGGACGCGACAAGGCTTGCCACACCCATGAGAAGAAACGAAAGAAAAGGCGTAGCCCACCCGAAGTGATGCAATGCCGAGAGGCCGGCGGCGATCAGCACAAAATAGCTGGTAGTGCCGGCAACGGCCAGGCCGGGCCGTTGCAACACGTAGCACATTCGCCGGACTAGCCAGAGTAAAAGCAGCAAAGGCAGCATCAGCGCGCCGCCGAAGATCGCTCCCACCAGCGGAGATTCCGGAATCACACGCCAGATGGCAACGCCTCCAAGCAAGCCGGCTAGCGCCAGCCATCCAACGACCAATATGTGAATCCGGAACTGCGCCCGAAAATACGCAGGCAAATTCCCGGAATGCCGCCCCGGCCCCATCACTGTCAGTGGCTCGAGCAACAGAACATTGTGGAATCCGGCAATAAACAGGAAGGCCGCGAACGCCACGGCAAACGCTCCGTATGACTCCGGTACCAGCCAGCGCGCCAGCAGCAGATTGACCAGGAACCCCGCCCCGGAAAAAAGCCCCTGATCCACCAGCGAGAACGCTGCCCGCGCCCCCCACACGCGCAGCCGCTCCGCGGTGAACTGCAACGGCGCGGACGTGTCGACTGGCGGGCCAGAACGCTCAACCTCGGCTACTCCGTAGACGATTTGTTGTTCCGTCCCCACTTGAAGCTCCGGTCCGTTCCCCTGAATCAGATTTTTCCTGACATTATATTACTATATGTTATATGCTAAAATATTTGCATGGTGAGTCGGCCAGCCCGGTCTTTACTTGTGCCCACCTCATCCAACGCCTTTGGGATCTATCAGTTTTAAACCGACAGATTCTAAAGAACTTACTGGTCCCGCAACACTCTCCTGAAATCTATCACTTGCAAAAAACAGGGGGTGTGGAGTAACCAACTCATAAACTCTCCTCACACTCCCTCCGCCTTCACCACCGCGGGTAGCGTCCTGGCCAGGATTTTCAAGTCCAATCCCAAACTCCAGTTCTCGATGTACTCCAGATCCAGCTTCATATTCGTCTCGAACGAAGGATCCTTCCGCGCGGTCACCTGCCACAATCCCGTCATCCCCGGCTTCACGTCCAGCCTCCGCAAATGCTCGAGGGTATAGTGCTCATAATCATCAACAGGATGCGGCCGCGGACCCACCAAACTCATCTCTCCCTTCAGCACATTCACCAGTTGCGGCAACTCATCAATGCTGAACTTCCGCAGGCGTCGCCCGCACGCCGTGACTCTCGGGTCCTCTTCTATCTTGAAAAACGGCCCCTCCCGCTCATTCGCCTGCCGTAGCAACTGCTTCTGCTCATCCGCGGTAACGCTCATGCTCCGCAGCTTATAGCAAATAAACCGCTTCCCTTTCTTCCCCACCCGTGGCGCCCGGTAAAGAGCAGGCCCCTTCGAGTCCAACCGTATCCAGATCGCCGAAGCGATCAGCAAAGGCGAAAGCACAATCAATCCAACCGACGACACCACAATGTCGATAGCGCGCTTGACAGCGAGTCCCGTCGTTGGAATCGGTTCCCGATGCAGCTCCAGAATCGGGAATCCGCCAATCATGTGCAGCGGCGCGCGCCACGCCAACCCGTCGTACAAATCGGGCAAAACGTGCAGGCCCAGCCGAAGGTCGCGCGCCTCCAGAAACAGTTGCTTGATCATCGGGCCGTCCGCCGGCAACGTCACAAACACCTCGTCCACAAATTGCGCCAGCGCCACGCTGCGGAACTCATTCACGCAGCCCAGCACGCGCTTGTCCCCGTTCGGATGCGGATCCAGGAATCCGCAAAAGTCATACCCCAGATGGCGGTTGTGCTGCAGCCAACTGGCAAACGCCTGACCCATCTTCCCCGCACCGACGACGAGCGCCCGCGATTGACCTTGCCCGGTTTCCGCGCGGTACAGCACCAGCCGGCGTTTCGCGTACCGCCACCCAGAAAGTGTCACGATATTGGCCGCACCCGTAAGAACGACAACGATTCTCGAAATCTCTTTGTTCCCCGAAGAAAAGATGAAGAGCACCAGTAGTGCAGTGGCGATTCCCACCGCTTTCGCCACACGAATTGATTCCGCCAACGTGGTCAGCTCGCGCGGAGTCCGATAGAGCCCCTGACTCACGCATCCCAGAAAAATGAGCGAGCAGTAAAGAATCAGGAAACTCGGATACGCCTGCAACGAAATGCGGCCAATGAACTGCGTCGGTTCGACGGCCGCACTGAACATGTTCGTAAACCCGAAGCGGATTCCAAATATCATCAGCGCGTTGCCGCACACCAGTGCGACGTCGATGATTGCGTAAACGGATTGCCGTGCCAGCCCGCCCTGCGTCCGCCACTTCCGTGCATGGAAAACAGATCGGGCGTGCTCCTCGGTCCAGCTGCGCGCGTGGAGCTCCTTCGGCGGCTCCCACTGAGCGGGAGGAGCAGCCGTGGCTCTTCTTGCCGCGGTTCCGTTCAGTGTCCCCACGATGTCGTATCCCTTATCACCGGGAGCCCCTCCCCGCCGCCTGGCTCAAGTGATCTTTCGGGCCAATCCCATTGGAAGAGTTATCTACGGTGCCGGGTCCGCCCCCATTCAGCGCCGCAGCTTCCTCGTCAGCCGAGTCTTGCCCCACAAGGCCTTTCAATATGGCGGTTGCCCCGGCTGCCGCGGTCGTACTCCTGGCTTTCAGCGTGAGCGCGACTTCTTCCGCAAGCAGCTTCCTCGGATCTTGAGGATCAATTGAGGCGTAGGTGCGATTCGCGAAAATCCACGCACACGCGCCCAGGAAAAAGAGCCCGGCGCCCAGAACCGTGAACGCAGCACGCGGAGGAAACGACTTCTTAGTGGGCACGACCGCAGCGTCCAAAACCTTGACGCTCGGAATTTCCTTGGCCTCCTGCACCTTCGCTAATTCGTACTGTTGGGTCAAAAGCTCGAAAACCGTTTCCTGGATTTTTGTCCGGCGATATAAGTCGGCGTAAGTGACACCAAGAACAGGCAGCTGCCGGATCGAGGGATAGAGCGATGGATCGCTCTTCGGCGAAAGTGCCCCGGCGGAACCCGCCTCTCCGCCAATTTTTCCGAGCTGTGCCCGCAGCTCGGAAACCCGCGCTCGCAGCGCCTTCACCCGTACGTTCTGGTCCGTATAAATTGCTTCAAAACCGCGCAACTCCGATTCCGCGGCGATGAGTTGTCCTTGCAAAATGGCGGCAGCTTCCACCATTGCTTTACCTTGTGCCGGGATATCGATGGCCGTATTCTTACTCGCAAATTCGCTGAACTTTGTTGCGGACGCGTCCAGGTCCTTCTTGACCGATAGCAGCCGCTCTTCCAGGAAAATGCGTTCCCGCCTCGCTGCGGAAGTGCTCACCTCCGCGACCAGCCGGTCCAATTCCTTCACGTAAGCGCCCGCCAGGTCCGCCGCGCGTTGCGGGCTGTGATCCCAGACGGAAACCGAGATGATCCCGCTCTTGCGGTCTTCGGAAACGCCGGTGTGTTTTGCCAAATCTGTCCGCGCGTCTTCCATTTTGCGATCGCCATATTCGTGCCGAAGATCGTATTCCTCGATCAGACGATCCTGCACGGTCCGGCTGGAAAGGATGCCTACAAACAGCGCACCGGAATTTTTGGTACCCAGCAAATCTCCCGCGATCCCGGCCAATCCCGACCCCCCGCGTCCGGCCGCGGCCAGGAACGCCGCCGCACTACCGCCGGATTGGTTGTCGGGAGGCATCAATTGCGTGGTGGCAACGTAACGAGACGGAATCAGGAGCGCGACAACGAGGCTCACGACAAGTCCTAAGCCGGTCCACCGCAGCAGGAATCGCCGGCGGTCCCAAAGCAAGCGGACGTGACCGGCGCTGCGTTCGTGGGCGGCGCGCATTTCTTCCGGGGTGGGTTCCGCAACCCCGACCATTTCGCCGTTGCCGAATTCCAGGTCGTTTTGTGTCCGGCGCTCGGTCATGGCGCTGTGCCCCCGTCTTCTCGTTCGGTTAAAGTCGTAAACCGCGGATGTTGGCCGCGAGAGAGAAATCTTTCGGGCTGGAAGGTGATCCCGACCGACGAAGTCCAATTTGTTTGTGGTGTGGGCGCCAGCAGCGGTGCGGTCCATTGCTCGTGCTGAAGAAGTGCGGTCACATTCAGATTCCCGCTCACCCAAAGGTTGGCCTTTACAAATTCGTCGTGGAGTTTCACGCCGCCTGGGATAAAGTCGCCGTCAACCTGCTGATGCCTGTATCCAAATTGCAGGCTGCTTTTCGGGCTGAACCAGTAATTCAGCCAGGCTTGCTCGCCCGTTCCTTCGCGTCCGATCCAGCTGCCCATGATCACTTTGTTGTTGGTGTACGCATCGTGG
>Ga0210402_10000905_pt1 | contig 31853 bp, 27 predicted proteins | sample IncBWC7MmetaG_FD_161055 | JGI IMG/M metagenome (GOLD analysis project Ga0210402, IMG submission 161055) | Forest soil microbial communities from Barre Woods Harvard Forest LTER site, Petersham, Massachusetts, United States - Inc-BW-C-7-M | ecosystem: Environmental > Terrestrial > Soil >...
TTACCACGTTTCAAAACTCAGAAATTTAGTCAAGTTCGCGGCGAACGACTGGCGAGGACCGGAGTTTACTGCGGGTAAATGAGGACCGTAGCCAGGCGTTCAACAATGAAATTGACTAAATTACCACATTTCGAAAGAGGTCTATTAGCGGGCTAAGTTAGGAATTTATACCTATGTTTTGTTTAGTGTTATTCAGTTTGGGTATTATTATCTTCATAGCGATAATGTGTTGTTTTCCCTTATTTCGCTGTGCGTTGTTTGTAAAACCATGGCTAGCTTACCTAAAAAAAGCGCTTCCTCCTACGAGTCATACCGAAGAAATTGTTTTAGAAGCTGGGGATGTTTGGTGGGAAAAAGATTTGTTTCGTGGAAATCCAGATTGGCAGGTGCTACACGATATTCCTTTGTCGCAGTTAACTTCGCATGAACAAGCTTTTATAGAAGCAGAAGTAGAAATGCTATGTGCCATGTTGGAGGATTACAAAATTTTAAATGAGTATCACGATCTGCCGCAAACCGTATGGGATTATCTCAGAGGAAACAAATTTTTTGGCTTAGTTATTCCAAAGAAATATGGCGGATTAGGTTTTTCCGCATTAGCACATTCAAGCATCATTTTAAAGATTGCAACACGTTCGGTGAGTGCGGCAGTGACTACATTAGTGCCTAATTCTTTGGGTCCGTCGGAACTACTATTGCATTATGGGACGGAGGAGCAGAAAAACTATTATTTACCCCGTTTAGCGGCAGGTACAGAAATCCCTTGTTTTGCATTAACTTCCCTACAGGCGGGTAGTGATGCAAGCGCTATGATCGATAGTGGTGTGGTATGTAAGGGATATTATCAGAATACAGAAATATTGGGTATTCGACTTAATTTTGCTAAGCGTTACATTACCTTAGCTCCTATTGCGACAGTGATAGGCGTTGCTTTTAAATTGTTTGATCCCGATCATTTGATTGGAGTAAACGCCGAAATTGGTATTACACTAGCTTTAGTTCCTTCACAATTGGCCGGTGTTGAGATTGGTAAACGTCATTCGCCGATGGGGCTGGCGTTTCTAAATGGTCCGGTACGGGGCAAGAATGTTTTTATCCCTCTCCATTTTGTCATAGGTGGAGAAAAGAGATTAGGTCAGGGTTGGCGAATGCTAATGGAGTGTTTGTCGATTGGTCGTGGTATTTCACTACCAGGAGTTAGCGCGGCGCAAGCCCAGTTAGCTTATCGTATGACAGGTGCTTATAGTGCTTTGCGAGAGCAATTTAAACAACCATTATTTAAATTTGAAGGCGTAGCGGCCGCTTTAGCAAGGATAGCGGGGTTAACCTACTTGATAGAGGCGGTGCGTCGGTTCACTGTAACCGCCGTGGATGCTTCGCTAAAACCAGCGTTAGCTTCTGCTATCGCAAAATACCACATGACAGAATTTGCGCGAATTATTGTGAATGATGCTATGGATATCCATGGAGGACGAGGAATTCAGTTGGGACCACGAAATTATCTAGCACAAGCTTACATTGCCATTCCCATTTCTATTACTGTTGAAGGTGCTAATATTTTGACGCGTAATCTTATTTTGTTCGGCCAAGGAGCGGTGCGGTGTCATCCGTTTTTACGGGACGAAATAAAAGCCGTACAAAATAATGATATTAGGCGACTTGATCGCTTATTAATAAACCACTTTTTGTATAGTGTTAAAAATGGACTCAGAACATTCAGTTTTGCTTTTGGTTTAGCTGGTTTTTTTGTAAAAAGCCCTGTACAAACAGCAAGCTATTATTATGGTCAGCTTTCACGTATGTCAGCTGCTTTAGCTCTGGTGACAGATTGTACTTTATTGGCTCTAGGCGGGGAAATTAAGCGTAGAGAGCGACTATCGGCACGCTTAGGAGATGTATTAAGCTATCTTTATCTTGCTTCTTGTGTTTTACGTTATTCCCAGGACTACCCTTTGTCTAAAGAAGATGACCATTACAGGCAATGGGCTTTGGATTATTGTCTCTATCACATTCAGACTGCTTTTGAAAAATTTTTTACAAATTTTCCAAAAAAGTTTTTGGGACAACTATTACGCTTTATTGTTTTTCCATTGGGACGTTCTTATAAACTACCGAACGATAAGCAAGATACTGCATTGCTTGACGCGATGACACAAGTTTCTGAATTCCGTGAACGAATAACGTCGCATTGTTATTTAGGAAAAATAAAAGAAACATCAACATGGCGAGTCGAATTTGCTTTTAAAAAATGGATGGATATCAAAAAAATTAGGGAAGCAATTCGCGCATTAGAAAAAACTGGAGACAATAAAAAACGGAGTCTTGAACAGCAGCTTGAATACGCTTTACAGCATGAAATACTTACCAAGAAAGAAATAGAAGAATATCTTTATGCTAAAAAATTACAAGAAGATGTGATGGAAGTGGATGAATTTTAGATTAAGGGCAGCGTTATAAAGAGGAAAATCTTGTATGCGTCAAAATTCTAGATCAGATTTCGCACGTCCGGTTTATTTGGTCGATGGATTGCGTACGCCTTGGTTAAAAGTTCGTGGAGAGCCTGGAACTTTTTCGGCATCGGATTTGGCCGTTCAGACAAGTCGTTATTTATTAGCGCGTCAAGCTTTTATGCCGGAGCAACTCGATGAAGTTGTGACAGGTTGTGTAATGGCGAGCCCAGACGAAACGAATATTAGCCGTGTTATTGCGCTACGTTTAGGTTGCGGTAAAGCAGTCCCAGCCTATACAGTGCAGCGAAATTGCGCATCTGGATTGCAAGCTTTAGATAGTGCTGCATTGGACATTGCATGTGGACGTTATCACGTGGTGTTAGCGGGAGGTACGGAAGCAATGAGTCAGGCGCCACTGTTATTCAATCAAGGGTTGGCACATTGTTTAGCACGTTGGAATTCTGCTAGAACACCCATAATGCGCTTACGTAGTTTAAGTCAGTTTCGTTGGAAATATTTAGTGCCTACGGTAGCTTTATTAAGAGGATTAACGGATCCTATTGTAAACTTATCCATGGGTCAAACGGCTGAAATTATAGCCCATCGATTTGGCATCACGCGTGATCAGATGGATGAATGGTCGTTGTTAAGCCACGAACGTTTAGCTATTGCGCAGGATGAAGGTATTTTTAAGAATGAAATTAATGCAATCTATGACCGAGATAATCGCTGTTATTCTTACGATAATGGTTTGCGTCGCGATTCCAGTTTAAAAAAACTAGCCATGTTAAAGCCATTCTTTGATAAACCTTTTGGCTTAGTAACGGCGGGTAATAGTTCGCAAGTGACGGATGGTTCCGCTTTTTTAATTTTAGCGAGTGAAAATGCGGTACAGCAGTATCAGTTACCCGTATTAGCGCGTCTTGTTGCTGTGAATTGGGCGGGTGTTGACCCCAGTGAAATGGGTTTAGGCCCAGTTTATGCGGTAGCAAGTCTATTAAAAAAACAAGCATTAGCCTTTGATGCGATCGATTATTGGGAAATTAATGAAGCGTTTGCGGGGCAGGTTTTAGCCTGTTTAGCGGCTTGGCAAGATAGTGATTATTGTAAAAATGAATTAGGTTTGCTCGATGCTTTAGGAGCGCTTAATCCTGCTATAGTGAATATCGATGGCGGTGCAATTGCGATGGGGCATCCTGTCGGAGCGAGTGGTGCGCGTATTGTTTTGCATCTTGCGCATGTGCTAAAGCGAAAAAAAGCACATTGGGGAATAGCGACCTTATGTGTTGGTGGTGGCCAGGGCGGTGCACTTTTACTTGAGAATATCGATAGATCACAGGGAATCACCTAATGGAAACCGATATTCAACATTGGCAACTCGATCGGCGGGGTGATATTGCTTGGCTGTATTTTTCTAAAAAAGATAGTGTTGTTAATAGCATCGACAAACGTGTATTAATAGAATTAACTACCCTATTGCACGAAATTGAAAACGATCCGTCGATTCGTGGATTAATCATCACCTCGGCTAAAAAAAATGGCTTTATTGTAGGTGCAGATATTCAAACCATCAGTTTTTTCAATAGCAAGGAAGAGATATTTGAGTTTATTCGCCTAGGGCAATGTGTTTTTGCACAATTAGCCGGCTTAAAAATTTCTACGGTTGCCTTGATAAAAGGGTTTTGTTTAGGGGGTGGTTTAGAACTGGCGCTTGCTTGCCGTTATCGTGTTGCTATTGATGATCCCGCAACTCGATTGGGGTTCCCTGAAGTTAAGTTAGGTATTCATCCCGGTTGGGGTGGAACGGTTCGTTTACCGCGTTTACTTGGCGCGGTTCCTGCGCTAGAGCTAATGTTGACCGGAAGAACCCTATCTACGCAAGCAGCGGCTAAAATCGGTTTAGTCGATGCTGTAGTGCCAGAACGTCATGCTGAGAGCGCGGGTGTATATTATGCGAAAGCGATAGAAAAAAAGACATGGAGTGTAAGCAAGTTATGGCGAAATTTAAGCAATTTCCCCTGGATACGGACTGGCATTGCTTTTATCCTTCAGCATCGCTTAACAGCAAAGGTCAATGCGCTGCACTATCCTGCGCCCTATCAAATGCTTAGGCATTGGCGACAAGCGGGTGTATCGGACAAGGCATTTTTACATGAGGCAGAATCCTTAAGTGAATTGGCAATGACGTCTACGGCACGTTGTTTAATGCATGTTTATTTTTTACGGGAGCGCTTAAAAAAATTAGGACAAAAGGGTTTAACTTCGTTTAAACATATTCATGTAATGGGCGCAGGTACTATGGGGGGTGATATTGCTGCCTGGTGTGTTCTGCAGGGGTTTTATGTTACGCTGCAGGACCGTGAACCTAAGTATTTAGCACCCGCCATAGGCCGGGCCTATGCTTTATTTAACAAACGCTTAAAAAAACCGCGGGCCATTCAGATGGCAATGGATAGATTGCTGCCAGATGTAGCCGGTTATGGTGTTCGTCGCGCTGATCTAGTTATCGAAGCGGTGTTTGAAGATTTGACAGTTAAGCAAGAGTTATTTCGTCAACTGGAATCGCAAATTAAACAAAATGCTATACTCGCAACGAATACGTCTAGCATTGTGCTAGAAGAGATTCAACGAGGTTTAAAACATCCTGAACGCTTAGTGGGTTTACATTTTTTTAATCCAGTAGAAAAAATGCTGCTTGTTGAGGTCGTACAATCTACGATAAGCGCACCTGATACGATAGCAAAGGCTTTATCTTTTGTTCATCAAATCAATCGATTACCGTTACTTGTAAAAAGTTCACCTGGTTTTTTAGTCAATCGTTTATTGATGCCTTATTTATTGCATGCTGTACTACTACGAGAAACTGAAATTCCAGCTACTGTTATTGATAAGGCGGCAATGGATTTTGGTATGCCGATAGGCCCCCTAGCATTAGCGGATACCATTGGCTTAGATATTTGTTTATCTGTGGCCAAGATTTTACATCAAGCTTTACAATTACCACTTCCGGAAGGTCTGGAACAAATGGTAGCTAATAAAAATTTAGGACTAAAAACGGGACAAGGTTTTTATCGTTATAAAAAAGGTAAGATTATTAAAGAAGAAATTTTGGAGGGTTACAAAGTGCCCCCTGATTTAATCGATCGCTTGATTGAGCCGATGATAGAAGAGGCTAAAAAGTGTTTACAAGAAGGCGTTGTCGCGGATAGCGATCTGCTGGATGCTGGGATGGTTTTCGGAGCGGGTTTTGCGCCTTTTCGTGGTGGATTATTACAATATGCCGAGAAAAAGCGGGTAACTGAACATTAACGCTGGATTTTGGAAAGCCCGCATTTTGTAGACAGCGGTCAAGAAAATAAAGTAAGTATACAGAAAGTAAAGTAAGTATGCAGTTAGCATTTCCTAATCTTGGATCCGAGTTTTTAGGACTTTATCCAATTGTGAATGAGTATGCTCAATTAGAGCGATTGTTGCCTTTAGGAATGAGAATTGTGCAACTTCGTATAAAGGAGCAGCGGGGTATTTTATTGGAGGATCAAATTCGGCGAAGCATCCAGCTGGCGAATCGTTTTAATACTAGACTATTCATTAATGATTATTGGGAGCTAGCGGCACATTATAGAGCTTATGGTGTTCATTTGGGGCAAACAGACTTGGATAATGCACCGGTTGCTAATCTTGCTAAAACCGGGTTACGATTGGGTGTCAGTGCTTATTCTGATACTGAGTTAGTGCGTGCCTGTACATTAAAACCCTCTTACATTGCCTATGGGCCTATTTTTCCAACAACAAGCAAACTGATGTTTGCTGCAGCGCAGGGAATCGATAAACTACGGCGGGTTCGGCAGTTGGTCAAATGTCCGTTGATTGCAATTGGTGGAATTGGTTTAAAACAATTACCCGTAGTTTTGGCTTGTAAAGTCGACGGAATTGCGGTGATATCAGCCATTAGCCAAGCTATTGATTCTGTCCAAGCTGCTCGGCAGCTTATGAATGTCATTGATCATGTTTAAGGGCAGTGTAATTTAGTCAATTTCATTGTTGAACGCCTGGCTACGGTCCTCATTTACCCGTAGTAAACTCCGGTCCTCGCCAGTCGTTCGCCGCGAACTTGACTAAATTTCTGAGTTTCGCAAGAGGTCTAATACACCTTTGCGATGTTGGTTACACTGCTCAATTTTTCAAGTGCTTCGATGGACTGATCGGAACGCTCGGAGGAACGCTCGAAGCAACAGCGGTAGTTTCATTTGGAAAAAACGCAGCGTGAAAATTTTTAAGTGCACTCAGATTTAAATACTTATATATTGTCTCCACGCACGGGGACGGTAACGACACTTTCAAATTTTTGGTAGTATTGTTTCTGCTATCTGCACAATCTGGTTGTTCAATTTCCATTTCAAATTCAAGTCCATTAAAACAGGAGAGCTCGCTTTTCATGATCGTAAGTTGCTCATGTCTGTCTTTAACATATCTTTCTTCTATCAAAGATTTTAATAGCTCAAGCTTATCTTGCAACACAGCGAGTAATATAGGGTATTTATCCAAATACGGTGTACAATTGTCAAAGTTGTTTTTACTAATGATCTGCATCAGCTTAGTGTTGTCCATCTTTAGGAAAGTATAAAATAAACAAGTGCCCCAGGAAATTTTTTTATCAATCATTTCCTTAATTTCCTTTGAGGCGGTATCCCAAATAGCTGATAAATCGCTATCTGTTGAGAAATATTTAGGTTTTTGCGTATTAGGATCTTGTAATAGCGTATGCACTATCAATTGGCGTATAACGCTGAGATCGCCGCTGATAACGGCCATGCGCAGCGGCGTCATACCATACGAATCGGCTATTTTGAGGTCGCTCTCGGGTGTCAATAGTGCTGTGATAATTTTCGACAGTTCTTCACAGAACGTGGTGGATGCATATGAACGTTGTGCTATCCCTCCCTGCATCGCCCAGTATATTGGCGTCAATCCATCAACATCTGTGTCATTAACAACTTGAGATGTTACCAGTAAATTAATTACTTCCAGCGATCTTCGGTACTTTATTGCCAGAAGCAACGGTGTTTCTTTCTTGCTAGTGCAAGCATTCGGATCGGCTCCGTTTTGCATAAGACACTCAACCAGTTCTTTGCCGTCTGGACGGTAGCTCCTACCGAGTGCATTTGCATATCCACCACCATTGATCTTAACGAGTAATTGATATTCGAACACTGGATTAGCAACTGTCAAGTGTAATGGCGTCAAGCCACCCCTATTAGGATGATTAATAATAGAGGATGCTATCAGTGGTTTGATAACATCCAGTGGTTGTGTCTGTATTGCCAAAGAGAGCGGCGTGTCCCCTGTTCTACTAACAGCCTCAAGATTGGCTCCGCTTTCTATAAGGCACATAAGCAATTCTTTGACGTCTTGGCGTTCGCTCATTGCCGCAAAGTGTAACGGTGTCAATAAGTAAGCATTAGCACGATTAATATCAGAAGAATTGATATATGTTTTGATATCATTCAGCGAGCGCTTCTCCTGTATTGCCCGCAGCAAGAGCGATTCTTCTTCATTTTCTGATTCTGATTCTGATAATGGCATATTATTTTTCTTAAGTTGTCATGTTGAGGGATAAGCAAGCAAAAACTACTGGAGCTTGTGAACGTATTGTACCTTTAAAAAGAGCCATATTAGACTTCTTTCGAAACTCAAAAATTTAGTCAAGTTCGCGGCGAACGACTGGCGAGGACCGAAGTTTACTGCGGGTAAATGAGGACCGTAGCTAGGCGTTCAACAATGAAATTGACTATAAATTACCACGTTTCGAAAGAAGTTTATTATATCTCTGCAAATGGTCAAAGTCGAGCCTACAGGTAGCCCTATAAATTGCTCTTTTGTTTCCAGATATCTAACTTTCCTCTAACCGTTTAATCCGTAATTCAATCGGTGGGTGGCTTGAGAATAATGCGCGAAATCCAGAATCTTTGTGAGAAATTTTTAAGACGGCTAATGAAGGCGCACGAGTATCTTCAAGTTCCATTGCACGTTGTAAAGTTTGTAATGCGGCGATCATTTTATTGCGTCCTACTAAAACAGAACCGCCTTTATCGGCACGATACTCACGATGACGTGAAAAAGCAGAGACTAGAATGCTACCCAACAGCGTAAATAAGATATCAAACAGCATCGTTAATGGATAGAACAGAGGGCTTGGTCCAGTCGTCTCCTGATTATTATTTCGTCCTGCCGTACCCATAGAAATGACGTAAGCGATTATACGTGATAAAAATAAAGCAAAGGCGTTGATTACACCTTGGAGCAATGTCATTGTAACCATATCGCCATTGGTTACATGTGAGATTTCATGGGCCAACACGCCTTCGATTTCATCTCGATTCATTTTCTGCAATAGACCACTAGAAACAGCGATTAAGGAGCTATTTTTTGTAGGACCAGTGGCAAAGGCATTAAGCTCGGCAGAGGGGTAGATCCCCACTTCGGGCATGGTTTTTAAACCCGATTTAGATATTAAACAATGAATAATATCTAATAAAATTAGTTCTTCAGTCTGTGTCGTATTAGTGTCGATTAATTTAATCCCCATACTTTTTTTAGCAATGAATTTGGAGAGTAAAAGTGAAATGAACGCACCGGCTGTTCCCCAAATCGCACAAAAAATCGCAAGTGATTGATAATTGATGCCGTGAGCTATGAGAGAAGTATGTAACCCGAGCAGGCTTGTGACAACGGAGATCGTTGCAATGACTAAAATATTAGTTCCTATGAACAGTAGCACGCGTGTAAACATAGATTAGACGTCTATTGATTCTTCAATGCCAAAGGAGTACTAAAGTATAGCCCTTGTTTTTTTATTTGTATCATAAAAAACCCCGCATAAAGCAGGGTTTTATTATACCTTAATAAAGGGAAACTGTTACATCATCCCATCCATACCGCCCATGCCACCCATACCACTTGGCATACCGCTACCGTGCTCATCCTTTTTAGGAAGTTCGGCAACCATACACTCGGTCGTAATCATGAGGCCAGCAATGGAGGCTGCATTTTGTAATGCAGTACGGGTTACTTTAGTAGGATCTAAAATACCCATTTGTATCATGTCGCCATATTCGTTGGTAGCGGCGTTGTAGCCATAGTTACCCTTACCAGATTTAATTTTATCAACGATTACGGCGGGTTCGAAGCCTGCATTACTCACGATCTGACGCAGTGGCGCTTCAAGTGCTTTACAGACAATCTTGATACCCATGGTTTGATCAGCGTTAGCACCTGCTAAGTTTTCTATCGTGCCAAGCGTGCGAATCAATGCAACTCCACCTCCAGGCACAACACCTTCTTCAACGGCTGCACGAGTTGCGTGCAAGGCATCTTCTACACGTGCTTTCTTCTCTTTCATTTCAATTTCAGTAGCCGCCCCAACTTTGATGACCGCGACACCGCCCGATAATTTAGCAAGGCGTTCCTGATATTTTTCACGGTCATAATCGGAGCTCGTCGTTTCGATTTGTTTTTTTATCTCTGCTATACGACCTTCAATTTTACCCTTTTCACCTTGGCCATCAATAATTGTTGTTGTATCTTTGGTGACGATAATGCGTTTGGCAGAACCTAAGTCTTCCAAAGAAGCTTTTTCAAGGCTTAGTCCCACTTCTTCGGCAATGACATTTGCTTTGCACAGGATAGCAATATCTTGCAGCATTTCTTTACGGCGGTCACCAAACCCAGGCGCTTTAACTGCACAAATTTTAACAATTCCACGCATAGTATTTACTACTAACGTTGCCAAGGCCTCGCCTTCAACATCTTCCGCAATAATTAGTAAGGAACGACCTGCTTTAGCGACGCCTTCGAGGATACCTAACATTTCACGTACATTGGAAATTTTCTTATCTACCAACAAAATATAAGCATTTTCTAATTCGCAGCTCATACTTTGTTGGTTGTTGATGAAATAAGGGGACAAGTAACCACGATCGAACTGCATACCTTCGACGGTATCGAGTTCATTATTTAAGCCTGAACCGTCTTCTACTGTAATTACACCAGTTTTTCCAACTTTTTCCATTGCTCTGGCAATGATGTTACCGATCGCTTGATCATTATTCGCTGAAACAGAACCGACTTGGGTTATGGATTTAATATCATGACATTCGGTGGAAATTTCTTTAAGCATGCTCACGACTTTAGCGACAGCGAGATCATAGCCCAATTTGACATCCATAGGGTTCATGCCGGCAGCAACGGCCTTCATGCCTTCCTTTGCCAGGCACAAAGCCATCACGGTAGCGGTAGTGGTACCATCACCCGCCTCATCTGAGGTACTAGAGGCAACATCTTTGAGCATCTGTGCGCCCATGTTTTCAAAAGGATCCTTCAGTTCGATTTCTTTGGCAACAGAAACCCCGTCTTTAGTGATGGTAGGGGCACCAAAACTTTTATGTAAAATAACATTTCGGCCTTTAGGACCTAGGGTTACTTTCACTGCCTCCGCTAGTATTTCAACGCCACTCATGATAGAGGCGCGGGCGTCCACGCCAAACCGTAAAATTTTTGCAGGCATATTATTAATTCCTCTAATATAGAATAAGGTTAAAATTGATTATCATTTAATGATTGCCATGATATCGTCTTCACGCATGACAATATATTCTTTGCCGTCGAGCTTAACTTCAGTGCCAGCATATTTTCCAAAAAGTATCCCATCACCTTCTTTAACCGACATTGGCTGAATTTCTCCTGATTCAAGACGTTTTCCCGGGCCTACTTTCACAACGATACCTCTAACAGGCTTTTCTTTCGCCGTATCAGGGATAACGATACCGCCCTTTGATTTTTCTTCTTCAAGGGCACGTTCGATAAGAACGCGGTCCTGCAACGGTTTTATCGTTGAGAGTAAAGATTTTTCTAATATTTCAACACTCATGCAAATTTCTCCTTAGATTTACTAATCACAATGAGGATACAAACAACCAACCTCTCTAAAAATTAGAGGCTAATCATAATGATATTTGATAAAGAGTACAAGCGACCCATTTAGACCTCTTTCGAAACGTGGTGTTAGTCAATTTCATTGTTAAACGCCTGGCTACGGTCCTCATTTACCCGCAGTAAACTCCGGTCCTCGCCAGTCGTTCGCCGCGAACCTGACCAAATTTCTGAGTTTCGAAAGAGGTCTACTACCAACTTCCTCTATATGGGGAGCAAGCGCTGAAAATTCAAGTCTTTCTATGTCAGAGTGGGTCGATTTCTAGGTGATTTTTAGACGTCTACTTGAGCGGGGAGATGACTACTAAAACCTTCACGTAAATACCACAATAAGTACAAACCAGGTAGACAAGCCACCAATGATAAAACAAAAAATATTGGCCAGCTGAAATAAGTGACCATAAGGCCGGCAACGGGACCTACAAAAACACGGCCGACACTAGCTAATGCTGAAAATAGTGCAAATTGGGTAGCGGTAAAGCGGTGGTCACATAAACTCATGATAAAGGCGAGAAAGGCAATGCTGGATAGGGCATTACAAAAATTGTCAACAGCTATAGCAAACACTAAAAAGCCGTAATGGTGGCCAATTAAAGCGAGTTGTAGCAAAGCTAGAATGGCGCCGGTTTGCAAAATACCAAAGTACAACAACCCTCGAAACAAACTGAGGCGTGTCATTAGGACTCCACCCACTAATAGTCCTAGCAAGGTTGCAATAAAACCTATGCCTTTGTTGACAAAAGCAACTGTACTTAAGGAAAAGCCTAATCCTCGGATTAAAAAAGGTGTTGTTAAGGAAACGCTGAGCGCATCTCCGAGTTTGTAGAATAAAATGAACAGCAAAAGTAGCCACGCTGATTTTCGACTTAGAAATTCTTTGAAGGGATCAATAATGGCGGCTCGTAGAGTGACAGGTGCTTGTGATCCCATGTCTGGTTCAGTAGCAAACCAACTTGTTAAAAGACCAACGCTCATTAAGCCTGACATTAATAGGTAGGTATTATACCATCCTATGTATTCGGCTAATAACAAGGCTAATGCGCCTGAAACTAACATAGCTACTCTGTAACCCCAGCTAGTGAGCGTGGCGCCAAGCCCACGTTCATGGGGTTGGAGGATATCTGTTCGATAAGCATCGACTGCAATATCTTGCGAAGCAGAAAAAAAAGCCACGAGAAAAGCGATGGTTACTAATAGAGATGGATTGGTTGTGGGATTAGCCAATGTCATGCTAGCTAAGCTAACTAGCAATGCCAGCTGCGTGATAATTAGCCAACCACGACGTCGTCCAAGTAGCGGGGGTATCCAGCGGTCAAATAAGGGTGCCCATAGAAACTTATAGATGTACGGTTGCCCAACCAAGCCTAGGCTACCAATAGCAAGCAAGCTAATACCACTAATCGTAAACCAAGCCTGCAAAGTGCTTCCAGTCAAAGCAAGCGGTAGGCCTGAGGAGAATCCCAACAGCAAGACAACAAAAAGGTTTCGCTTATTGAGACTATTATCAGACATAAATGAATTGAATTATTTTGTGTAGTCTGGATAATTGGGATCAGCGATGACGCGCGAACGACTACCTACGCCATATTGCACGAGGACGTGTTGGCCACGACTAAAAGAAGGGGTAGGCCCTTGCACAATAGAGATCAAAGACTTGTTACGGAGCCTTACAATATACTCAACTCCAGTTTGAGTTGAAAGTTTTTTTTGTGCTTGGTTTCCAGCTATACCGCCTAGAAGGGCACCGCCAACTCCCGCTGCTAGGCTACCACGTCCTCCTCCGATTTCTGAGCCAGCAATTGCGCCTAAGGCGCCTCCTGCAATGGAGCCAACACCGATACCTGTGCCTGGGTCAGAGACTTTAACGACACGACTGCTGATCACAACGCCCTGTACAACATGTTGAACTTGTCCAGCGCTTTCAGTCGAATACAGGTCTGGCGACAAAGAAGGTGCACAGCCAGCCAATGTCGACAAACTGAGGGTGGATAGTAAAAAATAGACAAATAGCCGCATAAATCGCCACACTTATTAGAAGTTGTACTCAAAAAGTTAGAGGGTCTGCTGAAAACAAATATAAATGATCAAATTGTTTTCCGTCAATTAAAATGTATTTTTTTACATAATAGACTTCTTTCGAAACTCAGAAATGGAGTCAAGTTCGCGGCGAACGACTGGCGAGGACCGGAGTTTACTGCGGGTAAATGAAGACCGTAGTCAGGCGTTCAACAATGAAATTGACTAACACCACGTTTCGAAAGAGGTCTAATGATTTTTTTGATGTGTTTGAGAGCAGGCTACTGGTGCTGTGGAGTAAAATAATTCACGACTTCGAATACTTTTTCCATTAAGTAGATGGTGTAAAGCAAGACGAAATAGACGTTTTGCATCCAACAACTGATTTGTCTCGGTCCATTTTTCATAGTGAATAGCGAGTAGTGATGAGCCAGAAAAAATAGATATTTTTGGGGTAGTAGTCTTTAAGCAGATAAGCAATCCCTGGTTAGGAATAAATTGGTAGTATTGATCAGGCAAAATAGCTTGTTGGGTTTGGCCTTCACGATTGAAATTTAAAGCATAACCTAGCTCGCTTAACAGTCGCTTTTCGAATAGGCGCAGTGCTAGGTTAGGATGCTGGGATAGTATTGTTAATGTAGTGTGGTAGGCCTTAAAGAGAGTCGGATGCGGGTCGTAATGATAAAGCAAACGTACTAACAGTTCATTCAAATAGAGTCCGCATAGTAAAGCTTTGCCGGTTAACTGAGGCGAAAAAAGATTATTTGGTTCTGCGTTTATTAAATTTAGCAGTTCTGTTTTTCCACGCCAAGTGATCAATAAGGGGACAAAAGCTTGTAATAAGCCTTGAAAACGTGAGTTTTTACTGCGTATTCCTCGCGCTGCTTTTGCGATAAGACTGATACGACCTTGCTTAGGTGTAAACGCATCGATCAACAAACTCGTATCACGATAAGGGCGAGTGTGTAAAATATAAGCAGGTTGAAATTGTGTCGTGTTTGCCATACAATCCGAAAGTGATATTTTGGTGTGGTCCGATGGTAAAATTTATCCAGATTAGAGAAACCAATTCGTTCAAAAAGTAAATTTTTGTTTTTCTATGTAGCAATAACTTTCACTTCGGATTAAAATCCAGTAATATTGGCACTCGTAAGCATGTTTTATACTCACAGCAATTGAGTTTTCGGCAAGGCGCCACGAGGGCGAGCAACCGGAGTGTATGTTGATACATGAGGATTGCGAGCCGAGTGAGCAACGCGGACCGAAAATTCAAGTGCGAAGAGTATATACTCACAGCAATTGGGTTTTCGGCACAGCGCCACGAGGGCGAGCAACCGGAGTGTATGTTGATACATGAGGATTGCGAGCCGAGTGAGCAACGCGGGCCGAAAATTCAAGTGCGAAGAGTATATCACTACTTGCTCAATATATAGGGTGAATGCTTGCTAGGCAATATCAAAAATTCTTGCCTAGAGGTCTTAATTAAAAAATAGTAACTGTGCGTTATTCTTGACTTGCTAGTTAACAGGAGCGATTTCGTTGGCTGAAATTATTGTTATTACGTCTGGAAAAGGCGGCGTGGGTAAGACTACGAGTAGTGCGGCCATCGCGGCGGGTTTGGCATTTCGTGGTTTAAAAACGGTCGTTATTGATTTTGATATTGGTTTACGTAATCTTGATTTGATTATGGGTTGTGAGCGGCGCGTTGTTTTCGATTTTATTAATGTTATTCGTGGCGAAGCGAATATTAAACAAGCTTTAATTAAAGATAAGCGGCTTGAAAATCTTTATGTGTTGCCGGCTTCGCAGACGCGTGATAAAGATGCGTTAACCAAAGAAGGTGTGGAAAAAATTTTAGAAGAGCTCAAGAAAGATTTTGATTATATTTTATGTGATTCACCAGCAGGTATAGAGCGCGGGGCCACCTTGGCGATGTATTTTGCTGATAGAGCAATTGTTGTGAGTAATCCTGAAATTTCGTCGGTTCGTGATTCCGATAGAATGTTAGGCATTCTTGATAGTAAATCGCGGCGGGCTGAATTAGGTCTTGATCCTGTCAAGCAACATTTGTTGTTAACGCGTTATTCGTTAACGCGTGTTGAAAAAGGCGATATGTTGAGTATTGACGATGTATTAGATGTTCTCTCCATCCCTTTGCTGAGTGTTATTCCCGAGTCGCAGGCAGTTTTACGCGCATCAAATTCAGGGGTGCCGGTTACTTTAAATGGGGAAAGTGATGCACATCAAGCTTATACAGATGCTGTTTCCCGTTTGCTGGGCGAAGAGGTAGCGTTTAAGTTTGTTAAACCCGTAAAAAAGGGTTTGTTACGTCGCCTTTTCAGCCGAGAGGAAGTAGAGACATGAGTTTATTAAATTATGTTTTTCGAAATCGACAGAAAAATACTGCTTCATTGGCAAAGGAGCGATTGCAAATTATCGTTTCGCATGAACGTAGAGCGGAACATAATTCTGATTTTTTACCGAATTTACAACGCGAATTGATCGAAGTTATTGCTAAATATGTTGCTGTCGATCGAGAGCAAGTCAAAGTTGAGTTAGAGCGTACAGGAAATTGCTCTGTACTGGAGTTAAATATTACCTTGCCAAACGCCATGGAATAATTCTGGGCTGTTGCGGTAGAACATCCATGGTAACTCTCGTTGAGGGAAAACAAATCTGGAAGGAAAAATTTATCAACTAAATTTGACCTGACAGTCACTTAATTGTCCATTCTCTTAAGTTCAATCGTTTCTTGTGCGGGTATTTGGCGTTTTTCTCCTGGTTTTGATACCGCAACATAGACTAGGATCGCATCAGACACCTTGATGCGAAGTAATTCAGTTTCATCCTGTTTATAGTGGTAGCGTTCTGCGTAGACTTCAACATTTACTGTGATAGAGGTTTTGCCGACGTGAGTGATTTTGGTATAAAAGCTAGCGATGTCATAAATATACAAGGGTTTTATAAATTTTAGTTCTTTAACCGCAACGGTAACTACGGGTCCTTTCGCACGATGAGTTGCTGCGATGGCGCCTGCAACGTCAATTTGTGACATTAGCCAACCACCAAAAATATCTCCAGACTTATTGGCGTCGTTTGGCCTGGTTTTAACGCGTAGCGCGAGTTTTGGTTGACCTTTATGTTCCATGATAAAGTCTCTCAAACAGATGAATATTTAATTAGATTTCTTTCGAAACTCAAAAATTTAGTCAAGTTCGCGGCGAACGACTGGCGAGGACCGGAGTTTACTGCGGGTAAATGAGGACCGTAGCCAGGCGTTCAACAATGAAATTGACTAACACCACGTTTCGAAAGAGGTCTATTATACAGCTTGCAGCTGAAGATGCGAGGGCCCGTATTTTTGGGTGTGAGCGGGGGCCTAGTGACAACTTGGTCAAAAAAGAATAGACTACCGGCCCCGTTAGAAAAATATGATTAATACTTATGGAAAACCTGGTTGTTGTTATCCTAGGCCTTAATGAATCCCAAATTGCTGATGAAATTTTTAAAAAAGTTGCTGATAGTGGTTGTCACGTTGTTGATGCACGTGTCAATACCACAGCGACGCATGTTACGATGACTTTGTTGATTGGTGGAGCTTGGAATACTATAGCAAAGTTTGAGTCTGTTATAAAAAAGTATACGGGAAAGGTCTTAGTTTCTCGTACGCAGTTTCGTGCTGCTCAGCCTGATAGTTTTCCATATTCCTCTTATATTGTTGCGCCAGATACTCCGGATGTTTTAACAAAGCTTATTCAGTTCTTATCGAATCAAGAAGTGACGCTTTATAACATGCATGTGGAAGCCTATAAAGCACCCATCACAGAAGCGGCCATGCTGGCTATTTCCTTGGCTTTTGGTTTCCCTGTACATCATCTGGTAGCTGATTTTCGCGAGCATTTTATTGTGTTTTGTGACGAGCAAAATTTTGATGTGGCTATGGAACCACAAAAAAGTTAATTATATATATAGGACACCTCTATAAATTGCTCTTTCACTTCAATAAGCAAAATTTCTAGTTTCCAGAGCTGCTCTATAGACGTCTATCTGCAGAATCTAGGCGTTTTCGTAGGTTGATGGTATCATGGACTTCAAGCTTTAAGAGTTGATTCAAGATGTTGACTATTGATCAAGCTGCCCCTGAGTTTAGTTTGTCTGCAACGAGCGGTAAGGCCGTCGGTTTGGGTAGTTTTATAGGTAAAAATGTTGTTTTATATTTTTACCCTAAAGATTGTACCTCTGGGTGTACACAGGAAGGTAGAGATTTTACCGAACATTACAAAAAATTCGCTTCACTCAATACTGTTATCTTGGGTGTTTCTCGAGATGAATTAGCACTGCATATAAAGTTTAAATCAGAGCAGCAGTTTCCCTTTGAGTTATTGTCTGATCCTACTGGACAGGTATGTAAACTTTACGATGTATTAAAGGAAAAAACTAGAGAGGGTAGAAAGATATGTGGTATTGAGCGCAGCACTTTTTTGATCGATAAAAAGGGTTTTTTGCGCCGTGAGTGGAGGGAAGTGCAGGTGACGGGTCATGTCCAAGCCGTGTTAAAAGCTATAGGAGAGTTGGATTAATTATTCAGATGCAGTCAATATTTTAGAAATTTAGCTGTTTAGTAGAAACCAATTTTTTGTAGGAGACGGCGTTTAATATAGCTTTTATTACGCTAGCCAAAGGGATAGCAAAAAATATTCCCCAAAACCCAAGTAGTCCGCCAAAGATCAGTACAGCAAGAATTATTGTGACAGGGTGTAAGTCAACCGCTTCAGAGAATAAAAAAGGGACTAGCACATTGGCATCTAGCGTGATTATGGTCGCATAAATAGCAATGAGATAGACAAAATGTGCCGTCCAACCCCATTGTAAAAAGTCAACGATTATAACAGGGATAGTTACCATTACGGCGCCAATGTAGGGGATGATAACGGAAACACCCACAAATACACTAAGTAGCATGGCGTATTGTAGTCCAAGTACTGTGAAGGCTAAATAAGTAACAATCCAAACGATCAGCATTTCTAAAGCTTTTCCTCGTACATAATTGCCAGTTTGTTCATAGACTTCTGTCCAAACTTGCGAAATTAAGCGCCGTCTTTTTGGTAAATACTGTATGAACCAGGCTAGGATTTTTTTTTGATCTAATAAGAAAAAATAAACTAACAGTGGAACTAATACAAAATAAATAGCGAAGGCAATAATATTAGGAATATAAATTAGTGAGGCAGAAAGTATCCACTGGCCGAAATGAGTTAATCCAGATTTAAATTGCAGTATCAATTCTTGAATTTGTGCAGCTGAGATGTAATCGGGATAGCGTGTAGGTAGATATAATAAAAGCTCCTGGCCCCGTGCTGCCGTATTTGGTAATTCGGCTACTAAGTTGCTTAATTGGCGAAACAGCAAAGGTAGTAAACCTATAATGCCTAAAATTACGATTCCTAGGAAGCAAATATACACGCCTAAAACAGCGGCCAACCTAGGTAAACGAAGTTTTTCTAAAGAGCTGATGGGCCATTGTAGCAAATAAGCAATAACTACACTCACAAACACCGGTGCTAGAATTTTTCCCAGAAAAGAGAAGATGAGAACAATGAAAAGTAAAAATAACCACAAAATGGCCAATTCGGGATCAAGAATATACCGCATCAGCCAGGCTTTAACGAGTTGCAACATAAGTGGGTAGACTACTACAGTGGATGTGAATAATCCGAAGTCTATTGAACAGTAGAGTTAAAGTCAAAATAGGGCTGAAAATCGTCGTGTTTGACTTCTTCTCAAAGCTAGACCGAGAGCAGCCTTGTGGCTCAGTTTATTCCCATTCAATAGTGGCTGGCGGCTTTCCAGATATATCATAAACAACGCGTGAAATACCGGACACTTCATTAATGATTCGATTAGATATCGTTTCTAGCAAAGCATAAGGGAGGTGGGCCCATCGAGCCGTCATAAAATCGACGGTTTCTATTGCGCGTATAGCGATGATCGGTGCATATTGACGTGCATCCCCTATAACGCCGACAGAATTAACGGGTAAGAATACACAGAAAGCTTGGCTTATTTTTTCATAGTGATTATGTTTGCGTAGCTCTTCTTGAAGAATCATATCGGCTTTACGTACCAAATCGATATTTTTTTGACTGACTTCACCTAAAATACGTATCGCTAAGCCAGGGCCTGGAAAAGGGTGCTTATAGACTAGTTCAGGTGGTAAATTTAATTCTAATCCCAACTGGCAAACTTCGTCTTTGAATAATTCACGCAATGGCTCTAGCAGCTTAAGTTTCAGTGTGTGGGGAAGTCCTCCGACATTATGGTGAGACTTAATCGCGTGGGCTTTTTGCGTAGAAGTACCTGCAGATTCGATGACATCTGAGTAGATTGTACCTTGCGCTAACCAGGTGATATCGGAGTGTTTGCTTGCTTCTGCTTCAAATATTTCTACAAATAGACAGCCAATCGCTTTGCGCTTTTCTTCAGGATCGGTGAGCCCAGTTAATGCTTTTAAAAAACGTTTGGAGGCATCTATTTTGAGGACAGAAATTTTCATGTCATCAGCCAGCGCTTGAATAGCTGAGTCTTTATCAGGGGTTCGCAGCAATCCAGTATTCACGAAGATACACAATAATTGTTCGCCAATAGCTTTATGTAATAAAGCCGCAAGTACAGTAGAGTCTACGCCGCCAGATAAGGCTAATAGTACTTTTTCCTTTCCTACTTTTCGTTTTATTTCAGTTATTTCATGCTCCAAAATTTTATGAGCTACCCAGTTTGGTTGACAATGACAGATTTTGGCTAAAAACCGTTCTAATATTTCTTTTCCCTGTTGTGTGTGTGTGACTTCAGGATGAAACTGTAAGCCGTAGAAATGTCTTTTAGGATCTGCCATGCCAGCAATAGGTGTATTAGGTGTATGAAGTATAACCATAAATCCCGGCGGTATTTGTTCAACGTGATCACCATGACTCATCCAGACATCCAAAGCCGGATTTATGGTTTCATCACTGATGCCTTGTAGTAATTCGCTAGGCATTGCAATTTCAGCCCGAGCATAACCAAATTCACGGTGTGAACAGGAGACTACTTTCCCTCCAAGTTGTTCAGCCATGGTTTGCATCCCATAACAAATGCCAAAAACGGGGCAACCTAAGTCAAATACTATTTTTGGCGCACGCGGCGTGGTATCCAAGGTGACAGTTTCAGGACCGCCTGATAAAATAATACCGTTAGGCGAGAAAGCCTGAATTTCAGATTCAGTCATATCATAAGGATGAACTTCACAATAGACATGTTGTTCGCGAATACGTCTAGCGATTAACGGTGTGTATTGAGAGCCGAAATCAAGGATCAGAATGCGTTCTTGCGGGATAGTCATGGTAATCTATGCTCCAGTTTTTATTTAAGATTAAAATCGCAATAGACTCCTTTCCGTGACTTCAAAGAGGTCGGGTGAAATATTAGATCCTGTAGGAAGTCTAGCAATTGGATGAGTTAGTAGTTTTTAATAATAGACCTCTTTCGAAACGTGGTGTTAGTCAATTTCATTGTTGAACGCCTGACTACGGTCCTCATTTACCCGTAGTAAACTCCGGTCCTCGCCAGTCGTTCGCCGCGAACTTGACTACATTTCTGAGTTTCGAAAGAAGTCTAATGGATTTTTTAATTTTCTCTAAAATAATTGGGCGCTTCTTTTGTGATACTCACATTATGGACATGGCTTTCACGTATACCAGCGGCGGTTAGTTTTATAAATTGTGCCTTTTTGTGTAGTTCAGCGATAGTAGCGCTTCCAGTATATCCCATTCCCGCGCGCACGCCTCCTAACAAGTGGCGAATGACCGTTTGCAAAGACCCTTTATAGGGGATGCGGCCTTCTATTCCCTCAGGGACTAGTTTACTCGCTTCGACATTTTCTTGAAAATAACGATCAGATGAGCCTTGTTGCATCGCTCCTAAAGAGCCCATCCCACGATAGGCCTTATAAGGTTGGCCTTGATAAAGTTCTATGTCACCAGGGGCTTCATCGGTGCCTGCAAATAAGCTGCCGATCATGACAGCATGCGCACCAGCTGCCAATGCTTTGCAGAGATCACCTGAATAACGGATACCTCCGTCGGCAATAATAGAAACCGGTCTGCCTTTTAAAGCAGCAGCGACTTCCATGAGAGCAGTAATCTGAGGGGAACCAACGCCAGTAACGATACGTGTAGTACAAATGGAACCTGGACCTACGCCTACTTTTACAACGTCAGCACCGGCTTCTGCCAAGGCTTCGGCAGCGTCAGCTGTCGCAATATTCCCTGCAATGAGCGGAATGAGCGGATATTGTTTTTTCAACCAGTGAATACAGTCGACAACGCTTTGCGAATGTCCGTGTGCAGTATCGATACAAAGGACATCAACACCTGCAGCTACCAAAGTAGCCGCGCGCTCTTTTGTGCCAGCACCTACCCCTAGGGCGGCACCTACACGCAGTTGACCTCGTGCATCTTTACTAGCCAATGGTTTTTCTTTGGATTTTTGTAAATCTTTTGCGGTAACAAGTCCACAACAATGAAATTCCTCATCAACAATTAGGATTTTTTCTAATCGATACTGATGTAGTAAATGGATAATTTCTTCGACCGAAGCCTTTTCATTGGCGGTGATCAATCGCTCTTTGGGTGTCATGATATGGGAAACGGGAAGTGCAAAGTTTTTTTCAAATCGGCTATCTCGATGAGTGACAATACCTAGCAGTTGTTTGTTTCTGGTAACCGGTACACCTGAGATAAAGTGGGTTGCCATTAATTGCAACAAGTCTCGTATGCTTGTGTCTGGATCAACAGTGATAGGATTCCTAACAAGGCCACTTTCGAAATTTTTTACTCTTTTGACTTCTTTGGCCTGTGCCTCCGGTGACATATTTTTATGTATGATACCTAGACCGCCTTCTTGTGCTAAAGCAATAGCGAATTTTGCTTCTGTTACCGTGTCCATGGCTGCCGAAATTAAAGGGCTTTTTAGCGTGATAGTGGGGGTTAATTGCGTTATTAGGGTGACATCTTTAGGTAAGATGGACGAATGATTGGGAAGTATAAGTACATCGTCAAACGTTAAGCTTTCTTTAATTAATTTCATATGATAATAGAGCTCGTTAAAACGCAGCGCGCCAACACCGCGCCTCGTCTTGAAGCAAAATTTCTAATTTTTAGAGTTGCCCATAAAGGGATTGATATCGTGCAATTTATTACCTGTGTTTAGTTAACTATTTGAGTTATACTAGTTTTTATTCGTTAAATAAATATTTATTTGCAAGCAGATTTATAATTATGCCCCAAACTTTAGTGCGACGTAATTTAGAAACACCAGGAGCAAGGTTGAAGTATCTTCGTGCGATACTCCATCTTACGAGAGCCTATATAGAAAAACAATACAAATTGCCAGAAATTACTCTAAAGTCTTGGGAAAACGGGACGATTAAGCTCTCAAAAAATGGAATTAAGCGCTGCGTCGCTGTTTATAAAGGTGAGGGTTTACTGGTTGATGAAAATTGGATAGCCCATGGGCGAGGACTGGATCCTACCGTTAAACTTTCTCTGGGCCGTTATTTTTCCATGCCAAGTGATGTTGGTTTATCCGCTGAAGAAGATGATGAGATTGCCATGATGCGGGATGCTAATGATTTTAAAAAGCGCTATCTTAATGCGGTCATTATGATTGTTTCAAATAACGAAATGAGCCCCTATTATGATTCGGGTGATTACATAGGAGGCAGATTAAGGGCGGCGCATGAATTGGAAATGCTTGTTAACAAAGATTGTATTATTTATTTGAAGGGAGGGGAGCAATATTTTAGGCGTATTTATCAGGATTCTTTAGGTCGCTACAATCTTGTCTGCTTAAATCCTGTAGGAGAAACATCTGAGCCTGTCATCTTTAACGCGGATATTGAACGGGCAGCACAGGTTATCTGGGTTCGAAGAAAGTATTTATAGCCATTTTCAGCTCAGAAAAAATTGATGCGTATTGTGCCCGGCAACAAGCAAAATCATACAGTTTAGCGGGTTCTCTTTGTAAATAAAAATAACTTTGCTGAACAGATAAATTGGCCTTACTTTTTTAAGCCCTTTGCAAAGAGCAGAAATTAGTACTTTTAGGATTGGCATGCTATAAATCCTAAATGAGGACCGTAGCCAGGCGTTCAACAATGAAATTGACTAAATTACCACGTTTCGAAAGAGGTTTATTATATAAGCAGATAATCCTATCTACTAGCGACAGAGATTTTTATGTTTTCAGCGTATCGAGCAAATAGTAAACTGCTTGTCATCGCTCATAGAGGTGGTGCAGGTCTGTGGCCTGAAAATACATTGTTTGCATTGCAGGAAGCTAAAAAATTAGGGGCAGATGTCAGTGAGATTGACGTACATATGAGCCGTGATGGTGTTTTAGTGGCCATTCATGACGCAAGTGTGGATCGTACTACCAACGCTAAAGGTTTAGTACAAAATTTGACCTTAACTGAACTTAAAAGCTTAGATGCAGGCTATCGTTGGACTAATGACGGAGGCCGCACTTATCCTTTCAGAGGACGTGGTATCACGATTCCTTCTGTAAATGAGATCTTTTCAGCGTTGCCTCAGCAGATGCTCAACTTAGAAATAAAACAAAATGATCCGCCAATCGTGGCGACTCTACGCGAAACGATTAGCCGTTATGCTAAAGCCGATCAAGTATTAATTTCCGCTTTTGATACGCAGACAATGAAGGTTTTTCGTAGGCTTTGTCCGAAAATTGCAAGTGCGGCTAGCAATTCTGAAATTCAGCGTTTTTCAAGATTGAGCCAGATGTATTTAGAAAGATTTTTATCCGTAAAAGCCGATGTGTTTTCAGTTTCATTAGAGATCGTTACTCCCCATTTTATAAAAGCGGCGCATAAAAAAAACAAACGTGTAGATGTTTGGACCGTTAATGAAACCGAAGATATGGAGCGTTTACTAGCATGGGGTGTCGACGGCATTTTTACAGATTTCCCTGACAAGTTGCTTAAGTTGTCTCAATCAAACGCTGTATCTTCAGCTTAATCGTTGTTAAGGGCAGCGCTATAAATTGCTCTTTCACTTCAATAGACCTCGTTCGAAACGTGGTGTTAGTCAATTTCATTGTCGAACGCCTGGCTACGGTCCTCATTTACTCGCAGTAAACTCCGGTTCTCGCCAGTTGTTCGCCGCGAACTTGACTAAATTTCTGCGTTTCGGTGGCAATTTAGTCAATTTCATTGTTGAACGCCTGGCTACGGTCCTCATTAGAGCTACGCTATAGTATCTACCACGTCCTTACTCTAATGTTTTTACGCAATATTGGCAAGATTCGATGGGTTCTCCGGCCTATGGTGTACCGTCATTAAGTCTGTATAATGCGCTGTCTTTTAAAATTTGGTGTTTAGAATAACAGGGTGAAGATTGTGATAATTCAAAGAACACTTTCCATCATAAAACCCGATGCTGTTAGCAAAAATGATATTGGTGCCATAATCCTGCATTTTGAAAATGCAGGATTATGTGTTATTGCCGCAAAAATGCAAAGACTTACGGCTGAGCAAGCTAGGGAATTTTATGGGATTCATAGAGAAAAGCCTTTTTTTAGTAAGCTGGTTGAATTTATTTGTTCAGGTCCGGTGATGGCTCTGGTCTTAGAAGGTCCTGATGCTATTCATCTGAACCGTCAACTTATGGGTGTTACTGATCCTCGGCAAGCGGCTTCCGGAACCATTCGTGCTGAGTTTGCCGAAAGTATCGATCAAAATGCGGTTCATGGTTCAGATAGCTTGGAGGCGGCTAAGTGGGAAATAGGCTTTTTTTTCACGCCGGAGCAGTGCTTTAGCCGGGAAGTTTGATTTATGCAGGGTGTAGTACATAATTTACTCGATCTTAATCGAGCAGCGATGCGAGGTTTCTTTGTTGAATTGGGAGAGAAGCCTTATCGAGCACAGCAGCTTATGCAGTGGATCCACCAGCGTGGATTAAAGAACATCGATGCGATGAGCGACCTCAGTGCAAGTTTACGTGAGCGTTTAAAATCTGTTGCTTCCATCGAGTTACCGGAGGTTGTTTCCCATCAAGCATCTGTAGACGGGACACAAAAGTGGCTGCTACGACTACAGGGTGGTAATTGTATTGAGACGGTTTTCATCCCAGAAGCAAATCGTGGAACCTTATGTGTTTCTTCCCAAGTAGGTTGTGTACTGGATTGTAGTTTCTGTGCTACGGCACAGCAAGGGTTTAACCGTAATTTAAGTGTGGCAGAAATTATTGGCCAGGTATGGATTGCTGTACGGCACTTAGCGGGCGAGTCTTTACGCCATAATCGTACTGTGAGTAATATCGTGATGATGGGTATGGGAGAGCCTTTATTGAATTTTGAAAACGTCGTTAGCGCTATGGATATTATGATGGATGATTTTGCTTACGGACTTTCTAAGCGTCGTGTAACCCTAAGTACTTCTGGTATCGTGCCTGCATTAAAAAAATTGTCTGAAGTGAGTGAAGTGGCTATTGCAGTTTCCTTACATGCCCCCAATGATGAATTAAGGAATCGTTTAGTGCCTATTAACAAAAAATATCCACTGAACGAGCTGATAGCGGTTTGTCGAGATTATTATAAAAATGACCGTCGCCGCCGTATTACTATGGAATACGTTATGCTGGATGGTGTCAACGATCACATTGAGCATGCTCGGCAAGTAGTCAAAATTTTAAAAGGAGTTCGTGTTAAAGTGAACTTGATTCCGTTTAATCCTTTCCCTAATACGCAATATCGCTGTTCACCCCAGGCGACTATTGATGAATTTAGGGAGTATTTGCTAAAAGAAGGACTTAATACCATTACGCGAAAAACACGCGGAGAGGATATTGATGCGGCTTGCGGCCAGCTTGTCGGGCGAGTACTGGACAAAAGTTACCGTAGCCGTCAGCGATTAGCGGTAAATAGTGCCTGTGCTAGTAGAATTATTAGCAGTTAATTTAAACTATGCGGCAGAGTTTAACGTTGTATAGGAGATATTTACATCGATGCTAAAAAAAATCACTATAGTGCTCTTGATGTTAAATCTCACCGCGTGCAGTATTTTTTCTGGGCCCAAGGTTCCTGGTGCAGGTTCGCCGGTTCCCAATACTAATGTGCAGCTTGGTTTGGCGTATTTGCAAAGTGGTGACGTGCAGCGTGCCAAGCAAAAATTATTACTTGCGGAACAGCAAGCACCGCAATCGACCGAAAGCCAAGGCGCGATGGGTTACTTTTTAGAATCAACAGGTAATGTATCCGAAGCAGAGGTCTATTATCGCAAGGCGATAGCGCTCAATTTAAAATCGGGTGCTGCTCAAAATAACTACGGTACTTTTTTATGTCGTAGAGGTCGTTATGCAGAGGCGGATCAACATTTTTTATTAGCACTGCAGGACCCAAGTTATCTTAATACGGCGCAAGTCTATGAGAATGCGGGTCTATGTGCAATGCGCATTCCTGATACCGGCAAAGCTATGGGATATTTTACCCAAGCAATTACCCAGGATCCTAGACGTGCTACGGCTTGGTTGGAATTGGGTCGGATAGACTATCAACAAAAAAATTACCTACAGGCGCAGCAGTATTTTGACCATTATATGCAATTAACCAAGGATCCGACGTCTGATGCTTTATGGTTGGGAGCCGTTCTAGCGCGTGCATTAGATAATGAAAGCGCTGCTGGACGTTATACCTTAATGTTGCAAATAAAATTTCCCAACTCTGATGCTTATAATGCTTTGATGAAAACACCAAAAATTAAGAATAAACAACAAAGGAAACAACTTTACTATTGATTATGGCAGATAAAATTCAGGCAATTCGCGGTATGAACGATATTTTACCCGAACAACTGGCTGTTTGGCAGAAACTAGAAGCCGTTTTACGCGCATTGACCAGACAGTATGGCTACCAAGAAATTCGATTACCCGTTCTTGAAAAAACCGAGTTATTTAAGCGCTGTATTGGCGATAGCACAGACATCATTGAAAAAGAAATGTATACATTTCTTGATCGCAATGGTGATAGTTTGTCTTTGCGACCTGAAGGCACGGCTGCTTGTATTCGTGCAGGCATAGAGCATGGGCTATTATATAATCAAATTCAGCGTTGGTGGTATTGTGGTCCTATGTTTCGGCACGAGCGACCACAAAAAGGTCGTTATCGCCAATTTCATCAATTTGGTGTCGAAGTGTTTGGTCTGGCGCAGCCAGATATCGATGCCGAGCTTATCCTGATGACGGCACGTTTATGGTCTGAGCTAAAATTGCAGAATCGCTTAATTTTGGAAATTAATTCCTTAGGCTCTGTTACAGCGCGTAAGATCTATAAAGAAAAGCTGGTTGCTTATTTTAGTCAACATCAGGATCAGCTTGATGAGGATTCTCAACGTCGCTTGCAAACGAATCCTTTGCGGATCCTGGATAGTAAAAATCCTGCTTTACGAGATTTGATCAGCCAGGCTCCTTATGTGTTAGATTTTCTAGACAAAGAATCTGAGCAGCATTTTACCAAGCTGCAAGCGGCGCTCAAGAATGCAAACATTTGTTTTACCGTTAATCCTAGGTTAGTTCGCGGATTAGACTACTACAACAAGACAATATTTGAATGGGTAATAGCGGAGGAAGCAGGCGCTCAAAATACGGTATGTGCCGGCGGACGTTATGATAGTTTAGTTGAACAGCTCGGTGGGCATTCGATACCGGCGATAGGGTTTGCTATTGGTTTAGAACGGCTGATAAATTTATTATTGCCGTTAAATTCCACGGAAGTTTATGTTCCAGACATTTATTTTATTACTATCGGTGAGCTTGCTAGACAACAAGGGTTGATTATAGCGGAGTATTTACGCAAGGAATTACCGGATATCAGTGTGATACTTGATTGTAGTGATGCCGGCATTAAATCACAGTGCAAACGTGCTGATAAAAGCAATGCGCGTTTTGCTTTAATTTTGGGTGATGATGAAATGAAGTCCGATACAATTGCGTTTAAGCATCTGAAGCAAAAAAAACCTCAGAAAATACTACTTCAATCTGACGTTGTTCAAAAAATAACAGAGGCGTTAACGCGTGAATAGACTTCTTTTGGCGAGGACCGGAGTTTACTGGCGAGTAAATGAGGACCGTAGCCAGGCGTTCAACAATGAAATTGACTAACACCACGTTTCGAAAGAGGCTAATGCATTAGCCGAATTAGAACAACCGGAACGGCTAGAAAAGTGCTGCTGTAAATTAAGGGCGCCCTTAATTTAAGAATTTTGCTTCAGGTTGAAATTAAAATGAGATTTTCTATGCCTAAATTTTATCGCCATGTGTCCTTTTTATTGTTGTGTGTACTACTCACTGCTTGTGCGGGTTTAGGTGACGATAATACGCCATCGCCGGCGGCGTTGACGTCATATCCTTTTCAATTCCAACCTACTCGATTGTGGTCCGTGGCAACAGAGGCAAAAATGAGTAAAGATTTCTTGCGATTGGGACCTGTGATCAAAGAAGGTCAGGTCTTTGTAGCGAATAAATCTGGATATCTCACATCCGTTACGTTGAGGAACGGTCATAAACGATGGCAGGTTAATCTGAAGCATGGTCTAAGCAGTGCGCCGGCGGTGGATGAAGGGATCGCTGTTCTTGCGAGTATGCAACCGCAGTTGATTGCTTTAAAAGCAGACAATGGTGATGTATTGTGGCAGGCGCAATTACCTAATCAAGTTTTAGCGCCGCCTACGATTAGCCAAGATCGTGTGGTCGTTAAAACAGTGGATGGTAAGGTTTTGGCTTTTGCTCTAAAAACAGGGAAACCGTTATGGAGCTATGATCATGGTGCTCCCACTTTGATTTTGCGTTCTAGTAGTGCGCCTCAGATTATAGCTAATAAGGTGTTAGTTGGTTTTTCTGATGGAACGCTTAGTGCGTTGAGTATCAGTGACGGAAAGCTTTTGTGGGAACGCACAGTAGCCATCCCCAAAGGAGTGACGCAAGCCGAACAACTTGTCGATGTCGCCGTGGATCCTCTGCTTGGTCGCGAAACGATCTACGTTTTAACTTATCAAGGTGAATTGGCAGCTATTAAATTACAAACGGGTCAAGTACGGTGGAAACGGCCTTTTTCAAGTTACTCAGGGTGGGTACTCGGAAAAAATCTATTTATAAGCGATAGTGATGGTGGTTTATGGGCCTTCAATCGCTTAACGGGTCAATTACTTTGGCGTAACCAAGTATTGAGAAATCGAGGATTAACGGCCCCAGTTATCATGGGTGATCGTTTGGTGTTAGGTGATGCGGAGGGTTATTTGCACTGGTTTTCGCAAATCGATGGTCATCTCATGGCACGTGTGTTAGTTCATGACGGTGCAAGTATTGTGGCAGCGCCAAGCGTCGCTTACCCCATTGTTTGTGTTTTGACCCGGCAAGGTGGTTTATCAGCATGGACGCAAACAACAATAGACCTCTTGTGAAACTCAGAAATGTAGTCAAGTTCGCGGCGAACGACTGGCGAGGACCGGAGTTTACTGCGGGTAAATGAGGACCGTAGCCAGGCGTTCAACAATGAAATTGACTAAATTACCACCAAAACTCAGAAATGTAGTCAAGTTCGCGGCGAACGACTGGCGAGGACCGGAGTTTACTACGGGTAAATGAGGACCGTAGCCAGGCGTTCAACAATGAAATTGACTAACACCACGTTTCGAAAGAGGTCTAATGTCTCCATGAACTCATCTGCTCTACCAAGCGTTGTTATCGTTGGGCGACCTAATGTGGGCAAGTCTAGTTTATTTAATTGTTTGACAAAAACACGCCAAGCTTTGGTGGCTGATCAACCTGGATTAACGCGAGATCGCTTGTATGGGCGAGGTGTCATTGGAACGCAGCCTTATATTATTATTGATACTAGCGGATTAACTATAGGGAAGAAAGCGGGTCTTGATGCTTTAATGGAATTGCAAACACAACGAGCCATCAGCGACGCCGACATTGTTTTATTTTTAGCCGATGGACGTGCTGGGTTGACTGCACTTGATGAATTACTAGCCAAAAAATTAAGACAGCTGAATAAAAGAATTATTTTGCTTATTAACAAAGGAGAAAGTTTAGATCCTTTACTACTACAGAATGAATTCGCTTCATTAGGTTTTGCTATTCCTTGTGTTATTTCTACAGCCCATGAGCAAGGTCTTGAAGCATTAATGGACAAGATACTCACTTATTTTCCTAAACCTCAAGCGTTGCTTGCACAAAACCACAACGAACAAGAGCGTCATGAAATTCCACGTATTAAAATTGCGATTATTGGTAAGCCCAATGTAGGTAAATCGACTTTGCTCAATCGTATCTTAGGTGAAGAACGAGTGGTTGTATTTGATCAGCCGGGGACTACTCGTGATAGTACAGCACATGATTTTAGTTATCGAGGCAAAGAGTATACCTTAATAGATACCGCCGGTATTCGTCGTAAATCCAAAACGGAAGAGGGGGTTGAGAAATTTTCTATCATCAAAAGTCTGCAGGCCATTGAATCGAGCCATGTAGTATTACTGTTGATCGATGCAACTGCAGGGATCACTGATCAAGACTTACACCTATTAGGTTTTATTTTGGAAATAGGTAAAGCGCTTGTTATTGCTGTTAATAAATGGGATGGGTTATCTGTAGAACAACGTACCCAAGTTAAGCAAGCGCTAGACCGCCGTTTGCAGTTTGTCAATTTTGCAAAGATTATTTTTATTTCTGCTTTACACGGAACGGGTGTTGGTAATTTATTTAGTCTAATTCAACAAGCTTATCGTTCAGCGACACACGTGTTATCTACTTCGCATTTAACACGTTTATTAGAGCAAGCGGTGAGTGTGCACCAACCTCCTTTAAGGCTGGGGCGTACGATTAAATTACGTTATGCTCATCCTGGGGGCTATAATCCGCCCATTATTCTCATCCATGGGCAACACACCCGTTACCTACCTGAATCCTATCGACGCTATCTTGAAAATTTTTATCGAAAGAGTTTACGTATCGTGGGAAGTCCAATAAGAATCGAATTTAGAGATAAACACACGCCTGAATCCTAAGGTGCGGTGATCCAACCGTACAGGAAATATAAAGGATGATGCGCAATACGTTTTCATCTTTTTAGTGTTTGTGCGAACAAATCTCGAGGGGTACGTTTTAAAGCAGGGATGGAAGTCTCGTTGTTGTGTTTTTCATAGTCTTGTACCGCCGCGGCAGCTAGGACAGCGTCTATCTTTTTGTGGATAAGGATAGCGCGTAATTCTTCCGGGGAGTATTCTTTGACATCAATTTTGTAGAATCGATTGGCTAAAGCCTTTGATAGAGGTTGCCGGTTGGCAAAAGAAGT
>Ga0210402_10000907_pt1 | contig 31753 bp, 29 predicted proteins | sample IncBWC7MmetaG_FD_161055 | JGI IMG/M metagenome (GOLD analysis project Ga0210402, IMG submission 161055) | Forest soil microbial communities from Barre Woods Harvard Forest LTER site, Petersham, Massachusetts, United States - Inc-BW-C-7-M | ecosystem: Environmental > Terrestrial > Soil >...
GAAACTGTCAACCAGTTTAGCTGGAGGGCCGCGGCGCGGTCGCGGTCCAGCACTATGTTCACCCGCGGGTTCTTGATCTGCAGGTCGCTGGATACTTCCTGCAGGCCCGGGATTCGGGCCATGAGGCGCTCCAGTTTTGGGGCCACATTGTACAGTTCCTGCGTGTCCGGCCCGTACAGCGTGTAGTCGAAGCTGCTCTTGGACATGCGCCCGCCCACGCGAATCGCCTGCGGAATGGAGATGAAGACCTTCAGCCCGGGGATGTTCGAAACCTTGGGGCGCAAGCGATTGACAATGTCGTTGATAGTGGATTTGCGCTGGCGGCGCGGCTTGGTGTTGACCATCAGGCGGCCGGTATTCCCCGACGACCCGCCGAAGCCTCCGCCCGTGCTCGAGAAGAAGGTTTCCACATCCGGATCCTGCACGATGATGTTAGCCACCTGGGCCTGATACTTGACCATCTGGTAGTACGAAGTGCCCTGCGCCGCCTCGGTCTGCACGCCGAAGTTGTCGTTGTCGGTGTCCGGGATGAAGCCCTTGTTCACCACCGTGTACAGCCAGCCCGTGACCATCATCACCCCAACGAACGCCGCCAGCATGACGGGGCGGTGGCGCAACACCCACCGCAGCGTGACGGCGTACAGGTGCAGCATGCCATCGAACACGCGCTCCAGGGCACGATACAGCAACCCGTGTTTGTCATTCCGGGTGTCGCGCAGGAACCGGCTGCACAGCATGGGGGTCAGGCTGACCGAAACCATGCCCGAAATCAGGATGGCGGTGCAAATGGTGACGGCGAATTCGCGGAACAGCCGGCCCAGAATGCCCGCCATGAAGAGAATGGGAATAAAAACCGCGGCCAGCGAGAGCGTCATGGAGACGATGGTGAATCCGATTTCCTTGGAACCCGCGAGCGCGGCCTCGTAAGGTTTTTCTCCATGTTCGATATGGCGCACGATGTTCTCCAGCATCACGATGGCATCGTCCACCACGAACCCGATGGAGAGGATGAGCGCCATCATCGAAATGTTGTTCATGCTGAAATTCAGCAGGTACATTACCGAGAACGTGCCTACGATCGAGAACGGCAGCGCCATGGCCGGGATCATGGTAGCCGAGAAGTTGCGCAGGAACAGGAAGATCACCATGATCACCAGCGCCAGGGTGGCCGCCATGGTGAATTGAACGTCATTGAAGGCTTCGCGAATGTTCTTGGAGCGGTCGCCGCGGATGCCCATGTGTACCGAGGGCGGCATTTGCGCCTGGAACACCGGCAGCAGAGTCCGGATATTATCGATCACCTCAATGGTGTTGCTGCCGGGCTGGCGCAGCACCTGCATGCTGACGCCCCGGGTGCCTTCCTTGCCGTATTCGCCGCCGTAGATCAGCGCCGTCTGTTTGTCGTCTTCGACGCTGTCGATTACGTTGGCCACCTCATCCAGGCGCACCGGGGCCCCGTTCACGTAGCTGACGATGAGCGGTTTGTAGTCCTTGGCCCGCATAAGCTGGCCGTTGACCTGCACGTTGTACGCGGTCTTCCTTCCGTAGAGAGTGCCGGTGGGTACGTTGACGTTCCAGTTCTTCAGCGCCAGGTCCACTTCATTGAGGCCGATCTTGCGGGATGCCAGGACGTTGGGATCCACCTGTATGCGCACGGCATACTTGGCGGCCCCGAAGACCTGCACCTGGGACACGCCGGACACCATGGAAATGCGCTGCGCCACCATGGTTTCGGCGTACTCATCCAGGTCCGAGAGCCGCATGATCGGGGACGTGAGGAAGATGCTGATGATACCGAAATCGCCCGGGTTCTGCTTGCGGAATGAAGGCGGCGTCGGCATTCCCGGCGGCAGCAGCGGCATAGCCTCGGCAATGGCCGTCTCCACATCCACGGTAGCGCCATCGATATCGCGGCTCAGACTGAATTGGAGGGTGATGTTGGTGGACCCCTGGCTGCTGTTGGAAATCATCGAGTCCAGGCCGGCAATGGTGGTGAACTGCCGCTCGAGAGGCGTGGCCACCGCCGAAGCCATGGTGTCCGGGTTGGCGCCCGGCAGGCTGGCCGACACGGAAATCGTCGGGTAGTCCACCTGCGGAAGGTCGCTGACCGGCAAGGCGCGGTATGCAATTATCCCGAACAGCGCGATGCCAGCCATGATCAGGCTGGTCGCAATTGGCCGGTGAATAAAGTTTTCGGAGATGTTCACGCCGAGCGCCCCCTCTTAGCCCTGCGACTTTCGTCCGCCGCCGCCCTTTTTGCCCGGGTCGCGGACCACGACCTTGCTGCCGGGCGCCAGCCGCAACTGGCCCTCGGTAACCACAATCTCACCTACTTCGAGCCCCTTGTCGACTACCATATCCTGACCCACGCGGGCGCCCGTGACCACGGTGCGCGATTCCACCGTCCGGTCCGGCTTCACCACATACACGAAGGTGCCGGTCTGCCCGGTCTGGACGGCTTCATTGGGGACTACCACGGCATTCGGCTGGGTTGTCAGGAGCAGGGTCACACGCACAAACTGCCCGGGCCACAGCTTGCGATCGGTATTCGGAAAAGTGCCTTTCAATTTGATGGTGCCGGTAGTCACATCCACGGTATTGTCCACAAAGGTCAGGGTACCTGCCTCTTCGCCGCCCGGATCGTCCTGCGGCCGCGAACGCACCTTGAGTTTCCCCAGCGCCATGTACCGCTTGATAGCCGGCAACTGGGATTCCGGAACCGAGAACGTCACATAGATCGGCTCGATCTCATTGATGGTCATCATGTCCATACTATTGGCCATGACCACGTTGCCCTGCTTCACCGTGAGGTTTCCTGTGCGGCCGTTGATGGGGGACGGGATCTCCGTGTAGCCAAGTTGCACGCGCGCATTGTCGATGGCGGCCTTACTGGCGCCGATATTCGCCTTGGCACTTTCGATGGCGGCGTTGTCCGCCACCACCGCCTGCGCCACGGCATCGGCGTTGGAGCGCAACTGCTCCGCCTGGTCTTTGGAAATGACACCGCCTTTGAACAACTCCGCATACCGTTGGGCCTGGGCTTCGGCGTACTTGGATTGCGCCGTGTCTTTGGCCAGATTCGCCTTGGCCTGCCCGAGCGCCGCCTCATCCCGGGATTCATTGGCGATGGCCTGATTCAGGGCCGCTTCCAGGGGGCGGCGGTCAATTGAAAACAGCAACTGGCCCTTCTTGACGTAGTCGCCCTCATTGAAAGAAACCTTGGTCAACTCGCCGCCCACCTGCGCCTTTACCGTAATGGTGGAGTAGGCTTCCACGTTGCCGATGACCTGAATTTCGACCGGCACATCCTTCTGGGCGGCTGTGGCCACGGTGACCGGCACGTCACCGCCGCCCATGCCCTTCTTGCCACCCTTACCGCCACCGCCGCCACCACCGCCCGGAGCACCCGATCCGGCAGCCGACGCCCCGCTGTTCGAGCAGCCGTATAAAAATACCGCTGCGAGAACGATAAATCCTAGATTCAAAAACCACTTAGGCTGATTTATGGGTGCCCGGCAACGGTAGCGCGCAGATGTTGGCATAGATCGATCTTATATCCCAAAAGGCGATTCGGCAAAAGGTAATGTTACCGCCTTGCGTAGCAATTGCGTGGCAATGGCCCTAATGGACAGTCAATAACGGTGGCCGGTGGCCGGTGGTCGGTGGCCGGTGGTTGTGTGTTCACCAGCATCCGGCATCCGCTTACAGCTTGGGTTTCGGCGGCGGCAACTCTCGCGCGGTCACAGTGTCTGAAAACCCGACGCGGTTATGGCTGCCGTCGCAGAACGGCTTGTTCGCCGAGTGCCCACAGCGGCACAGCGATATCACTGTGCGCCCCGCCAGCCCGAACGCGGCCCCCGCCGGATCCTGAATCTCAAACTCGCCTTCGATGCGAATGGGACCGTTGTTTGTGCAAGTAATCTTCGTTGGCATTCACCAGGGATAGTAACACGCCCGGTGGGACAGACCATCGTTTTCCGTGGTCTGTCGGCCTCCGATTCGTCCATCCCACGCTATTGCTTCTTCGTCGCCGCCGGCGGCGTCTTGCCTTCCTCCACCACATCGCCGAACTTGATCGTCGACCGGCCTTCGTAATGCTTGTAATCCTGGTATTTGACGGTCATCCGGATGGGCACGTTCTGGCCGTCCTTGAAGTGCAGTGTGTCGCTGGCGTGGGTGTAGGTGGGAAACCAGTATTTGCCGTCGATCTGCTCGCGGTAGGTCTCGAATTTGGGGAATGCCTGGTTTTGGGCGTTGAGGCCGGCGCCCTTGCCGTAGGTCTTCACAATTTGCAAATCGCGGTCGTCCACCCAGATCTCGCCTTCGAAGTAGCGCTTGCCTTTGACCATTTTCCTGGCTTTCACCGAAAAGGTGTAGCAGCCGACTTCATCGATCTTCTCGCGGCCCAGGTAATGGATATCGTAATCCGCGATCTCAGGCGTGGTAAGGACGAACGGCTGCACGTTGCGCAGGTCCTGTATGTCTTCGGGTGTCAAGCCGATGTGATGGAGCGAAATGACCGGCGCGTAGACCACCTTTTCCATGCGTTTGCCCTCGGGACTGAAAATAATGTCCGCCACCTCTTCCCACTTTCCGCCGCCTTCCACCTCTTCCATTTTCACGCTCTGCCGGTACGTATAGTTGTTGCGCGCCTGGAGGAACTCCAGTTCCTTGGCGGCAAATTTCTTGATGATTTCATCCGCGTTGACGTCATCGGCGGCCCACATGGGCATACCAAGAGCCGCCAGTGCGGCGCAAAGAACGGTTACACGCATTTTTCCCTCACTCCTGAGACGAACTCACTTCCCAAGCAGTTTCTTGGCGATCGTTAAAAGCTGAATATTACTGGTCCCCTCGTAGATACGCCCGATCTTGGCGTCCCGGTAGAGCTTTTCCACGGGATAATCCTTGGTGATTCCCACGCCGCCATGAACCTCGATGGCCTTCGAAGCCACCTTCTCCGCAATTTCCGAAGAGTAGTACTTGGCCATCGCCGCTTCCGTCAGGAATGGCAACCCGGCATCCCTCAGCCGCGCCGCGTTGTATACCAGCAGCCGTGCCGCTTCCACCTCTACCGCCATTTTAGCAAGTTCGAATTGCACGCCCTGAAACTCGCCGATGGCCTTGCCGAACTGCTTGCGCTCCCTGGCATAGGCTACCGCATGTTCCAGCGCCCCGCGCGCCAGACCAATCATCTGCGCCCCGATGGCGATGCGCCCCTCGTTCAACGTCTCAATGGCGATCTTGTAGCCCTTGCCCACCTCGCCCATCACGTTTTCGCGCGGCACCCGGCAGTTGTCCAGAATCAGCTCACAGGTGGACGAAGCCCGCAGCCCCAGCTTGTCCTCCTTCTTGCCCACCTGGAACCCCGGAAACTCGCGCTCGATCAGGAAGGCCGTCACGCCCTTATAGCCGTCTAGCGGCCTGGCGTTGGCGAACAACAGGAAGAAGCCGGCCTCCGCCGCATTGGTGATCCACAGCTTGCGCCCGGTCAGCAGGAAGTGGTCGCCGCGATCCTCGGCGCGCGTCGCCATGGCAAAGGCGTCGGAACCCGATCCGGCTTCCGACAACGCGTACGACGCTACCGTGTCGGCCGCCAGCCGGGGCAGGTACCGGGCCTTCTGCGCCGCCGTCGCCCACTTCATCAGCGCGTTATTACAGATGGTGTTCTGCACATCCACGATGACGCCCGCCGACGGGTCCACCGCCGAGAGTTCCTCCACCGCCAGAACGGCCTGGAAGAAACTCCCGCCCTGCCCGCCATGTTCCTCGGGGATCTCAATGCCCATCAGGCCCATCTCGAAAAACTGCTTGATGATGTCTTTGCGGAAGACCCCAGCCTCGTCCATTTCCCGGACGTACGGCCGGATCTGCTCCCGCGCAAACCTGCGGACGGTAGTCTGGAAGAGCCTTTCGTCTTCGGTAAGCGAGGTCAGCGGTTTCGGCGCCGCCTCCACGCCTTCGATTGCCGGCATGTCCGAAGCTTACTCCACCGGGGCAGGTTCGCGCTACTATCGACTCATGGCGCCGCGACCGCTGGGTTCCGTTGAACTGGTTTCCGTTGAAGAGTATTCCGCCGTACCGATAGGCCGAATTGCGACTACATCGACGGCGTTCTGTACCAGAAAGCCTGGGCCAACCATAACCACGGCACAATCCAGGCACACCTGGGCGGTTTCATCATGCGCGACTGCCCTGGATTTGAACCTGCTATTGAATTGACCGTCCAGATTCGGTCGGGGAAGTATCTCGTGCCGGACCTGTCGGTCTGTTTGTGGTGGGTGCCGGAGGGGCACCAGGATCGCAGCCACATCCAGGACCCGTATCCCACCGAGCCCGTCCACCTCTGCATCGAGATCTTTTCGCCTGAGGACCTGACCAGAGCGGTCTTCGCCAAGTGCGAGGACTATCACGACTGGGGAGTCGAGACGGTCTGGATCATCGATCCCGAGAACCTCCGCGCGTGGGAGTACCGCAAAGGCCAGCGGCCAAAGCAAATCCCGCTGACGGGATCTTTGACCGCGCCCGGCATCTCGATCTCCCTTCCCGGGCTCTTTTCCGTCCTTTAGCCGCACGCCTGGGCGCAGTTGAGGTATCATGGGGACGTATGGCGACCGCAGCACTGGTTCCAGTGGAAGAATACCTGTCTACAACCTATAAGCCTGCCTGCGACTACGTCGACGGCGTTCTTTACCAGAAATCTATGCCTACTTGGGATCATGGCTCGATCCAGGGTCAGTTTTACATGCTGATCACTCAGGGCTTCCCACAGTATAAGGCGGGCTCGGAAGTCACCGTCCAGATTCGAACGGGCAAATACCTCGTACCGGACCTGATCGTCCAGCATCGCGACCGAATCCAGAGGCCGTATCCCACCGTACCCGTCCACCTCTGCATCGAAATTCTGTCGCCCGATGACCGCCTCAGCGCTGTCATCGCCAAATGCGAGGACTACCACGACTGGGGAGTCGAGACTGTCTGGATCGTCGATCCGGACGGTCCCCGCGCCTGGGAATTCCGCAAGGGCGCCCGGCCCGTGGAGGTCCCGCTAACGGGATCTTTGACTGCGCCGGGCATCTCGATCTCGTTGCGCGATCTCTTTTCGACCCTCGGTTAACGCCGATTCCCTTATTCCACCGCCGCCAGTTCGCGCCACTGCCGTCCCTGCGATTCCGCCACCCCGCGGTACGTCACGTACCCATGGTAAGTATTGACGCCTTCCCGCAGCGCCCGGTGGCGCTCGCACGCGGTCTCCAATCCGAAGTTGGCCAGTTCCAGCAAATAAGGAAATGTGGCGTTGGTCAGGGCAAGGGTCGACGTGTGCGGAACCGCCGCCGGCATGTTCGAGACGCAGTAGTGCAGCACCCCATCCACGAAATAAATCGGGTCGGTATGGGTGGTGGCGTGTGAGGTTTCGAAGCACCCGCCCTGATCAATCGCCACATCCACCACTACCGCGCCGCGCTTCATGTTGGCGATCATTTCCCGCCGCACCAGCCGTGGCGCCGAAGCTCCGGGAATCAGCACCGCGCCCACTACCAGGTCGGCCGTCTTCAGGTTCTCGCTGATGGTCCACGCGTTCGATGCCAGCGTCACCAACTGCCCGTTGAAAATGTCGTCCAGTTCCCGCAACCGGTTCAGGTTGCGGTCGATGACGGTGACGTGCGCACCCATCCCTAGCGCCATCTTGGCTGCGTTGATGCCCACGATGCCGCCGCCCAGAATCACCACGTTGCCCGGCGCCACTCCCGGCACGCCGCTCAGCAGAATGCCGCGCCCGCCCGCCGGCCGCTCCAGATACTGCGCCCCCACCTGCACCGACATGCGCCCGGCCACCTCGCTCATGGGCGTGAGCAGCGGCAGCGAACCGTCCTTTTCCTTGATGGTTTCGTACGCCACCCCGTTCACCTGGGAAGCCACCAGCCGGTCGGTCAGCTCGGGCAGCGGCGCCAGGTGCAGGTAGGTAAACAGGATGAGGCCCGGCCGGAAATATTCGTACTCGGCCGTCTGCGGTTCCTTGACTTTCACCACCAGGCCGGCCTTGTTCCAGACGTCGGCCGCGGTCTGCATGATGGCCGCGCCGGCCTGCATGTATTCGCCATCCGTAAGCGAACTGCCGTCGCCGGCTCCGCTCTGCACCAGCACCTCATGGCCGGCCTCCCGCAGGGCCGCCACCCCGCTGGGCACCAGACCCACGCGTGTTTCGTGATCTTTGATTTCCTTGGGAACGCCGATGATCATGCGCCGCTTCTCCGCCATTAGATTACCACCACGCACCCGTGGGATGACGGCTTTGCCGGGCCGGCCGAGCCTGGGTCGTTCCGAGCACGGCCCGCGTTATGGCACACGTTATGCCACAATCGAACCCATGAACTCCAGAGTCGCCCTCGTCACCGGCGCGGGCAGTGGAATCGGACGCGCCGTGAGCCTGGCGCTGCAGGCAGCCGGCTATGCGGTGGTGCTGGCCGGTCGCCGCGCCAGTGAGTTGGAGCGCACCGCTGCCATGGCGGTATCTGGCGGTAGCGCGGGCGGTGGCGCAGTGCTGCCGGTTCCGTCCGACGTCAGCGATCCCGGCTCCGTAAAAGCCCTCTTCGCCAAAGCCCGGGAAGCCTTCGGCCGCCTGGACGTTCTGTTCAACAACGCCGGCTCGAACGCCCCCGCCATTCCGATGGAAGACCTGAGCTTCGCTGCATGGAGCGCCGTCGTGGGCGTCAACCTGACCGGCGCGTTCCTGTGCGCGCAGGAAGCCATCCGAATGATGAAGGCCCAGACACCGCAGGGCGGCCGCATCATCAACAACGGATCCATCTCGGCGCACGTCCCACGCCCCAACTCAGCGCCCTACACCGCCACCAAACACGCCATCACCGGCCTCACCAAGAGCATCTCTCTGGATGGCCGGAATTTCCATATCGCGTGCGGCCAGATCGACATCGGCAACGCCGCTACCGAGATGACCGAGCGCATGAGCCAGGGCGTACCGCAGGCCAACGGAACCATGATGGTGGAGCCGCGAATGGACGTTCGCCACGTGGCCGAGGCGGTGCTCTACATGGCCAATCTGCCCCTCGACGCCAACGTCGAATTCCTGACCGTCATGGCCACCAGGATGCCGTTTGTGGGCCGCGGCTGAGCTCAACTTTTTTGGGGCGGAATTGCCGATCGGGTTGTGTCGTCTGTCACCCAGCCCGCGCTTGACCCTCGCGATGGTTTTCTCTTTGAGCCATCGCCTGTTGGTGGGCATTGCGGTGTGCCGTTGGAGATCGCGTGGACGTGATTGGGCAATGATTACGCACGCGTGGAGTCGGGCGGCGGATTGTAGATCCGCCGGGCCCGTCCCGAATCGCCGCCGCTTTGGCGTTCGCCGGATGCCGCCTCCGTAGCCGCCTCCGCAGCCGCCACCAGCTTGCCCTCGTTGGCCGCGAACAGCGTTCCAGACTCAACAGCCTTGCAACGGCGCCGGGATTCGCGTGAATATATGACGAGGGCAGGCCGGGAGGCATTGCCTCTGGCTCCTGGCCAGCAATACTCCGGAGGAACGCGAAATGACGGGCATCGCTAAAACGATAGGCGGATTCGCGCTGGCCGCGGCCGTGGTCACCGCGGTTGTGGCGTGGGACGGCAAGGCTGACGAGCCGCGGTACACCGCCGATGGTCAACTCATGCGGCCGCTGGATTACCGGGAGTGGGTATTCTTGAGTTCCGGCCTCGGCATGTCATATACGCAATCCTCGGCGCGCGCCGATCCGCTCTTTGACAATGTATTCGTTCCGCGAACAGCTTACCGCGCTTTCCTCGATACCGGACGCTGGCCGAACAAGACGGTCCTGGTTCTGGAACTGCGGGATTCGCGTTCCCGGGAATCGATCAATGCCGGCGGTCGATTTCAGTCCGGGTTTGCCGCCATGGAAGCGCATGTGAAGGACGAGGGCCGCTTCCCCGGGAAATGGGCGTTTTTCCGGTTCGAAGGCTCGCAGCCGTCAGGCAAGCTGATTCCGCAAACCGCCGATTGCTATTCGTGTCACCTCGAGCACGGCGCCGTGGACACAACGTTCGTGCAATTCTACCCAACGTTGTTCGATGTGGCGAAGGCCAAGGGAACCGCCAGGTGACCAGTCGGTTGACCGGGTACCACACGCACGTTCTGTTACAGAAAGTGCAGACCTTGCTGGCAGCATGCCTTCACTTGGCGTCGGAACTGAGGCGCGCGGCAACCATGGCGCCCGGGTCAGTCTGGAAGGCGAGAATTTCCTTGCCGCCATTGACCAGAAATCCGCGCATGCTCCTTGGTGTAGGGTCGGCCACCTCGCCGTCTCCACCTGGAAGCGTCAATTTGAATTGCACCGAGCAGTCGCTCTCTACCGTAAAGGTGCCATTCTCGGCCGTGTCGAGGATCCCCTCGGCGGACACAGTGTGCGATACTTCACTTGGTTGCATCGGTGTAGTGCTGCCGGAGACTGTGTAGCTATATCTCTTCTGGAGATCGGCCGCGGAGCACGTGCCGGGGGTTTTCTTCATGATCCCGTGCTGGGCGCCGCCCGGGTCGGTCTGGCTGAATTGTACGCGGGTTCCATCGGCCGAAAGCGTTCCGCTGAAATTCTGGAATGCGCCGGAATCGTCCTGCAACTTCCAGGTGACCGAACAATCCGATTTGGCCTCGTAGGTTCCTGTCACCGGATTCCCCAGCAGCAGCCCGCGGAAGGTGGCAGATGCCGTCCCACTAAGTTTGCCGCGCCCATCGAAGGTGATGAGGCCCAGGCTGGCAGTGGCTCTCGGCGTCCCGGAGATATCCGTCGAGCCGGTTAGCTGGAATGCATACGGCCCCAACAGATCCGTGGGATTACATACGTCGGCAGCCCGCGCATCCAGGCCCGGAAGCAAAATCAAGAGGACCAGCCAATTCGCCCGCATGATGCTTAGGATAGCACTCAGGGAGCCAAACTTAGCACAGACTTCGCTTTTCTTACGCTGGTCAGACGGCAAGACTTGCACTTAGATACGATTCTGAAACCCGGTAACTTGTGTTCTCAGCATTCGGGTTTGGTCCCAAATTTGCTCAATAGCAGGGTGGAATTGAGGAAAGGATGTTGAACATGAAGACTCTCACTCAATGGCCTGCGTGGCTGCCGATGGTTGCCGTTGGAGTCCTTGCGGGGTGCTCACAGACCATGAAATCACCCGACGTTTCCGACAACATCCGCAGATCGCTCGATCAGGCCGGCCTTAAGAAGGTTTCCGTCAATCAGGATCGCGATAAGGGCGTAGTGACGCTGGGCGGACAAGTCCCGGGCGACAGCGACAAGGCACAAGCGGAATCCATTGCAAGATCCATCGCCAGCGGACAAGTTGTGGCCGACCAGATAGCGGTGGTCCCGTTGGGCGCCGAAAGGGAAGCCAAAGCCATCAATTCGGATCTGGATAAAGGCATCGAGCAAAACCTGGACGCCGCGCTCATTCAAAGCAAGCTGCACGATCGTGTAAAGTACGCCGTCAAGAACCACGTTGTCACGCTGTCGGGCGAAGTGGACTCTCAATCCCAGCGCCGCGAGGCTGAAAGGGTTGCGGCTTCCGTTCCAAACGTGCAGCAGGTAGTGAACGAACTGCAGGTCAAGAATCAAAAGGCGACTTCCTCGGAGTAAACAACCCGGAGCGACGAAGCCCTTGACAAGTAAGCGGCTGCTCTGCTTAGACATTCGACCATAACCAATAAAGGAGAAAGACAAAATGAATCCAAGTTCGAAAGACCAGATCGAAGGCGCGTTTCATGAAGTTAAGGGCAAAGTAAAAGCGGCGGCCGGCCGTGCGATCGGCAATCCCGACTTAGAGGATGAAGGCACAGCCGAGAACCTTGCCGGAAAGGTCCAAAAGAAAGTGGGCCAGGTTGAAAAAGTGTTAGAGAAGTAGCCAGCCAGGCACGATTCAAACGTTCAGGAGAAAGGGAGATCGACGATGGGATTGATACTGCTGATTGTGATTTTGGTGTTGGTTTTAGGCGGTGGTGGCGGATACTACGGCCATAGCCGTTGGGGTTACGGTGGGGGTGCGGGTGTCGGGCTAGGCACCATATTGCTGATTCTGCTCTTAGTCTGGATGCTGGGGATTATCCACTAAGGCGAAAAGAAAAATGCGGCCCTGCCGGCGGGCCGCATTGGCGTCGCGCCGTTAGCGTAGCATTGCAGCGGCGGCGCCTGGCAGGGCGGGACCGGAAGAGTTGGTTGGCTGCTGTTGAACATCCGGCCCCGGTCTGTGACTTCGCTGCGAAACGTAACTACGCCGGTCGTTTCAGAAATACGCCGACGTATCGGGAAACCGCTTGCTAACGCGCGCGGCTCCGATCAGAGCCGTGACCGTTAGGGAGCGGTTTCGTCGAAATACGCGACTGTATTAATGAAACGGTGTATCGCGCCGAAAAGCGGGGACTGCCGCCAATTCCGCTGTTTGGCATTGAATGGCTGTGCCGGTTTGCCCGCGAGCCTGGTAATTGGTGTTCCAGAGAAGGAGTTCTAGTGACAGCCGCTGCGCAAAAACGCAACAAGATCCTCGTGATCGATGTCGGCGGGACGCACGTCAAGGTGAGGGCCACGGGACAACGCGAGGAGCGTAAGATTCCCTCCGGCTCCGAAATGACGGCAAGTAAAATGGCGCGCGAAACCAAGCGTCTTGTCAAAGACTGGCAGTTCGACTTCGTCTCGATCGGATATCCGGGGCCCGTGGTCAACGGACGCCCCAAGCTTGAGCCTCACAATCTCGCCGGCGGTTGGGTCGGATTTGATTTCGGCAAGGCATTCGGGCGTCCCGTCAAGGTGATCAATGACGCTGCCATGCAGGCACTCGGAAGCTACGACGGAGGCCGCATGCTTTTTCTGGGGCTGGGCGCCGGGCTAGGCTCGGCCATGATCGTTGACGGCACTCTCGAACCAATGGAGTTGGCACATCTTCCCTACAAGAACGGGCGCACGTATGAGGGATACGTCGGTGCCCGCGGAATCAAGCGTTTCGGTAAGAAGCACTGGCGCCGCTGCGTAAGAGACGTCGCGAAGCGTCTCCAGGCTGCTTTGGGGGCCGAGTACGTGGTGCTGGGAGGCGGAAACGCCAAGAAGCTCAAGAAGTTGCCTCCCGGCGCCCGGCTTGGCGACAACCGGAACGCGTTCATTGGGGGCGTTCGCCTGTGGAAGAAACCTGTGGGAGACAAGGGCGGCGGAGCCATCGATCGCTAGCTTCTCGCGAGTCTCCCCACAAAGAACCAGCCAGGGTCTGCCTCAGACCGAAAGTGCTCTTCACCGCAGAGGCGCTGAGACACAGAGAGAGCGCTGAGGAAGACCTAAACGGATATGGCTTTCTGCATCGGTCGTAGTTAGTTTCTGTCGCGAAGCTGACGTGCAGCAAAGCAAACACTCCCTAACGGTCGAGCGACAAGTCGTGGCTCTGATGACCTCGTTGACAATACCAGACTTCGTATCAGAAGCCGTGACCGTTAGGGAGCGGTCTTACGCGCGGAAACCGAGTTTCGCGACAGAAACTAGTTATTGACAATCCGGGGTTGGCGTATACGGCGGCAACCCTAGTGCCCCTTCTCTGCGACTTCCTTCGCGTCTCTGCGGCTCTGCGGTTATACAGTACTCCAGCCCGGCTGGTGTCACGACACATCCGGCGCATATCTGGTCAGGAGCTTCCCGAAAATCGGCGGTTCAGAAGCTAGCAACCTAAGCACGCTCCGGCGGAGCGGCGGAAAACGGTCCAACGAGAGCAGGATGCTCGCGACCAAAGCCGGACGCCGGGCGAGACGCGAATGTTCCGCTTGATAAGATGCCAGGTCGCCGGTACCGAGCGCCTCGGATAACGCGACGGCCTGATGAAACGAGAGGCTCAATCCTTCGCCGGTTATGGCATCCACCGATCCTGACGCGTCGCCGACCAACACCGTGTGTCCGCGATACACGCGCCGCAGCCGGCGCGAAACCGTCACCGCGCCGCGCTCGGTACTTGACGCCTCGGCGCCCTGGAGTCTTCCGTGTAAATCCGGAAACTCGCTTAACGCACTATCCAGTCTAAGATGGGAATCCCGCGACAGCAGCGCAATCCCGATCTCGTCCTGGCTCACCGGCGTCACGTAGACCTGGCAGCGCGAGCCCCAGTGCACTTCGACGAAATCGGTCCATGGCGAAACCCGGTAATGCCGCCGAAATCCATAGCGCCAGGATTCCCGGCTCGCGGCGTCAAGTCCGGCAGCGTGGCGCACGCGCGAGTTCTGTCCGTCGGCGCCCACCATCCAGCGGCACGAGGGAAGCTGGGAAGCATCGCTGACGAGCGTGCCCCAAAGCAGACGCACGCCGAGATCGGATGCATGGCCGGCGAGAATCTGGTGCAGTCCCGTCCGCCGCAGCGCGAGTCCGGGTCCGAATCGAAAACGTGCCTCCACGGAGACCCCTGAGTCCAGAAAGCGGATGCCCCGTAATGGGAAAGCGTCGCCCCCCGAAAGCCGAACTCCCAGCCGTCGTAAGACCTCCACCCCGGCAGGCATAATTCCTTCGCCGCAGGCTTTGTCGATCGGAGGACGCGCCGCGTCGACCACCGTGACATCGAATCCCTTGGTCCGGGCCGCGATCGCCGCCGCCAGTCCGGCCGGCCCACCGCCAATCACCAGGACATCGGTCTGCAAGGCCCCCACCTCCAAAGGCTAATTCGGAACGGCGCCGGGCTTTTCGCTTCCATCCATCCTCCTATGTGAACTTAATAGAGCAATGCAAATACCCAACGCCCGGCTTAGTAAGTAAACTCACATTAGTAAATAAACTCACAGATAGGCCTCGGAGGGCCTCGACCGAATCCCGCCCCGGTCGCGAATCTTACCGTTCAGAGTTTACTGTTTGATGCGTGCACAGCGGAGAGTTCGCCTTTGCGCCTTGCCTCCCGGCGGCCGCGTCTTTGACTGTCTTTGGGGCGGGAAACGTTGCTGCCGGGGTAGCGGCCGGCATTCGCGTACGAGATATCGATTACCTGGCGGATATAAAACGGCGCGACCGAAAGCCGGAAACTGCCGGCGGCGCCCGCCAGCGCGGAAGCGGTTATTCTTCGGAACTCACTGGGAGTGTACGATCGCCGTACCGAGCGCTGCCCATCTTCGGCGTCAATCGGGCACACGAGAGGCGCGATGAAAACCCGGAACAGGGCCAGCGGCAGCGGGTGACGAACGAGGTCGAGAAGAATGAATCGCCGGCAGTATCTTCCCACGTTGCGAATGAGGCGCACCAAATCGCGTTCGCAAAGGTGATGGCCGAGGTGCATGGCGTACGCGACATCGGCAAACGGCAGCGGGTCGTGTAGTGCGTCGGCCTGAATGATCGGAACTGACGCGGCGATACCGGGGTGCGGATTGATGTCCACGCCAACAACTTCGACCCCGAGCCTGCGCCCAACCTCTTCCAAAACGAGACCGGTGGCGCATCCCACATCCAATATTCGATGCACCGGCGGAGGAGCCTCGCGAATGGCGCGCACAATCAGATTTGTGTCACCCAGCCAACGGTGGATTCTGGCGAGGTCCCGGTATGCCCGTGCAACTAATTCCTCGGGAACGTCATTTTGGTCCAGAATCTCAATTTCGTTCTCTCGTATCATCACTCGAATTATAGACAGCGTGCATGTCACATACCATGGCAATACTTGTAAAACTGTCGTTGGGGAGCCGTGGTTGTACGGCAGCAACCCCTCGGGGTTCATCGAGTGTGGCAATAATTGGGTAGAGTGCCCGTGAACGATATCTACAGCGGGGGAGTCGCGACGGACACACGTGTCACTTTGGGGCCGCCTGCGACGGTGTGCGGGGAGGCTTGCGCCCCGGCATCGCTCTTCTCGCCGCGTCGATGAATTCGCAGGCCGCGGCCTGTGACGGCGCGCGAATCGCAACTCCCCGTGGCGACTGACGCCAACCGTGCTGCTGGAGCGGGACGTTGACAGTGTCGTCACGGCGCTTCCTCAGCCCGCTAGCTCCTTTCCCGGCTGCGTCTCAAGTCATGCGCGCTTCCAAGCCGTTCAGCCTCACTCTAACCTGAGACACTTGGGTGTTAGCCGACACCGCTGCCGTGCTGGTTCGGACAAAGAGGTGTGAATAAGTGTGAATTTACAAAGCCTTGAACAGCCTCAATGCCGTTATGGCACGAAGGCTGCTTGCTACTCTGGAGTCGGCCAGGGAATGAGTCTATCTGTGGAGGGCCGTAATCTGTGGAGCGCAAATTGAAGGCAAGACTAAGACGGGCGCTGGCAGTTTGGGTTGCAAGTTTGGCATGGACCGCTGCCGCAATCGCCCAGCAACGCGCGATCGATCCCGGGAAATCCGTGATGACGGTGCGGGTGTACAAGGCCGGCGTGCTTTCCGCGCTAGGGCACAATCACGAGATTGCCGCGCCTATTGCCGGTGGCTCGGTCGATCTTACCGCCCGTCAAGTCGAGTTACACTCGCAAACGCGGGCATTAGAGGTGCGCGACCCGGGGGTTTCCGATAAGGACCGCGCGGAGATCCAGAGCACCATGCTGGGCCCCGAAGTCCTTGACGGCGAGCGCTATCCGGAAATCGCTTTTCGATCCACGGGCGCGGAGCCGGCCGGCGCCGGTTCCTGGAAAGTAAGCGGCAATCTTACTCTGCACGGGCAAACCCGCACAGTGGTGGTAGAAGTGCGGGAAGAAGGCGGGCATTACGTGGGGACCTCACGTTTCAAGCAGACGGAATTCGGCATCCAGCCCGTCAAAGTTGCGGGGGGTTCGATAAAAGTGAAGGATGAAATCCAGATCGAATTCAATATTCAATTGGCGCGCTAAGAAAGATCGAGGCGCGCTTGGGGAGACCTGTTATGTTCGGATTCAATAAGAGTAAAGCAATGGGAACGTTTGCAGTTGTCGTTGGAGTCACCAGTGTACTTACCGCCACGGCCATGGCTCAGAACGGTGGAAGCGCCAGCGGAGCCATCCCAGGCATAACCCCCTTCGGTAAGAATTACCATGTGAGTTTCGATCGCCCGGAGGCTTGGGGACTCAAGTACTTCTCATCGACATCGCTGCTAAGCGGCCTGCAGCCGCCCGAAGCGGCCGAAGGGCACCGGATCGGGTCTGTCAGCGTGGGATTCGAAACGGGATGGTTGCCGACGCTGGACACGGGGCAAGAGCGAATCGGGTTTAACGGCAAGGCGGTCCAGGACCTCAACAAGGCGCCTGTCCTCGCCAGGCCTGTCTTCAGGGTCGGCCTGCCTTGGAAGCTTACGCTGGTCGCTGCCCCACTACCGCCGTTCCATTTATTCGGCGTTACGGCGCACCTCCTCGCGTTCGGCCTGGAGCGCCCGATATTGGAGCGGGAGCGGTGGACGCTGAGCTGGCGCGGATACGGGCAGGTGGGGTCGGTAAAGGGCTCTTTCTCCTGTTCGGACACCGCGTGGACCTTTGCACCGGGATCTCCGGAAAACGCCACGTCGTGCGTGGGCAGGTCGTCGGATGTCGCCACGCTGCGGTATGCCGGGAACGAAATTCAATTCGCGTATAAAATTCCCAGCATGCCGAAGTTGGTGCCCCACGTAGCTGCCGGAGGCAATTTTATGGACTCCGCTTATCAGACCCACGCGCCGGTTGTGAGGGGGCTGGATGAAACCCGGCTATGGACGCGCGGCGCCACATTCTCCGGAACCGCCGGTGTCAGCTATTTACTCACCAAGAGGGCGGCGTTTACGGTGGATGCGTTCTACAGTCCTCTGTGGGTGAACCGAAGCCCCACCTCGCCTCGAACCAATGACGGGCTGTTCAATGTGCGGGCTCTCCTGACCTATACATTGCGCTGAGCGGCCGGCTGGCGCGATTTTCGGGTCGGGCCTACGGGATCACCACGAGCCTGCTCCCGTGCGGATCGCGTTCCCACGCGCCCTCTATATCCATCAGCCGGACCCGCTCGGTTTCGATGCGCAGTTTGCCGTGCGCGGCATGGTTCATCACCTGGTGAAGGGCGTCGGAGAGCACGTACCACCAGCGGAACATTTTCGCAGGCGCGGGTGTCCAAATCTGCATGCTCGAAGTCCGCCTTCTGACCAAGCACTATGGCGCCGTGCCGGTAGTATCGGGCGTCAGCTTCACTATCCGTCCGGGGGAAATTCTCGGCTACCTCGGCCCCAACGGCGCCGGCAAAAGCACCACGGTGAAGATGCTGACGGGGCTGCTGGAGCCGACGTCGGGGCATATCTTCTTCCACGGGCAGAATGTGCGGCAGAACCTGCCGGCTTATCAGAAGCGCCTCGGCTACGTGCCCGAAGAGCCGCATCTGTATCCGCATTTGACGGGGCGCGAATACTTGCAGCTTGTGGGCCGGCTGCGCGGCCTCACGCGGCGGGTGCTGGAACAGAAGATGGACGAACTGCTGCGGCTGGTCGGGCTGTGGGACGACCGGCACTCGCCGCTGGCCGGCTACTCGAAAGGCATGCGGCAGAAAATCCTGCTGCTGGCCGCGCTGCTGCACGATCCGGAATTGCTGATCCTGGACGAGCCCTTTTCGGGGCTGGATGTAAATGCCGCCATGGTGCTGCGCAGCCTGCTGAAATCGCTGGCCGGGCGTCAGAAAATGGTGCTGTACAGCTCGCACGTGCTGGAGGTGGTGGAGAAGGTCTGCAACACAGTTCTGATCCTGCGCAAGGGACATGTGGTGGCGCATGACTCGGTGGCCCGGTTGCAGGAGGTGATGTCGGAATCTTCCCTGGAAGGAGTCTTCGCGCAGCTCACCCAGACCGACGACACCGACTCCATCGCGCGGCGGATTCTGGACGTCGTGTCGGCATGAGTCAAGAACGGCTCGGCATGAGGCATCGCATAACCGCCGGGTTTCGCGACTGGCTGGCAGAGACGCACGTACCAGGCTTCGAGCTGGTGCGGCACTTCCTGGCGCGCTTCTTCGACAGCGACATGGTTGGGGCTTCGGGCGACTGGATGAAGCTGGCGATCGGCCTGGCGGCGGTGCTGTTCTCATTCAGCATCCTGGCGTTGAAGACGTACGCGGAACGTTATGCGCACCTGATGAATCCCTACGCCGGGACATCGGAACGGTACCTGAGCGGCGTCCATACGGACATGCTGACGTTCCTGGCGTTGGCCATGGCTGTGACGGCGCTCGGTACGGCGCTGCAATGGCAGTCGCTGTTTCCGAGCCTGCGGGACAGCCTGGCGCTGGCCGGTCTGCCGGTGACGCCGCGGCAGATTTTCCTGGCGAAATTTGCTGCGCTGCTCCTGGTCTTCGCGGCGTTTGTGGTGGCGTTGACCGGGATGCCGGCGATGTTGTTCGCCTACGTGATCGCGGGGCCGTGGCAGGAGAACCCCTCCACCGGTTCCATCGCCGCGGCGAACTTCGCAGCCCTCGGCGGGGCCTGCGTCTTCGTCTTCTTCACCCTGCTGGCGGTGCAGGGCGTTCTGCTCAACGTGCTGCCGGGGCGGCTGTTTACGCGGGTTTCGTTGTTGGCGCAGGCTGTCGTATTCATCGCCACGCTGGGCGCGGTGCCGCTGGTCGGCGATCAACCGCAGGCCGCCTGGTGGTGGCCGCCGGTCTGGTTCGGGAATCTGCGGGCGGCGATGTTGGGCAGAGCCACGATGCTGGGCGGAGGTGGAGGGGGGCGCGCCGCCGTGCTGGCCTTGACGCTGCCGCCCGCGGTCGCGGTGCTGTCCTATTTGTTCAGCTATCATCGCTACCGCAAGCTGCTGCTGGAGGCGCAAGTCACTCCGGGCCGCAGGCGGTGGGAAGGCGCGGGCGCCTGGCTGCTGGATCTGTGGATTCGCGACCCGCGCGAGCAGGCGGCCTTCGCATTCATCTGGAAGTCCCTGGCGCGCAGCCGGAACCATCGCATGGTGCTGCTGGCCTACGCCGGCATTGCGCTAGGGTGGATCCTGAGCGGTCTGGGCGACATGCCGAAGTCAGCCCGGCACGACGCCGGAACAGTGGGCGTGCTGGTGGTGCTGGTGCCGCTGGTGGCCTGTTGCTGCAACTGCCTGGGGCTGCGCTATCTGTTTTCGCTGCCGGTGGAACTGCGCGCTAACTGGCTGTTCCAACTGAACGAGGGGCAGGGGCGCGGGTTGGGGCGGGAATCCTGGCTTAACGCGGTAGAGCGCTTCCTGGTCTGGTGCGGCATCGTACCCATCTATGCGGCCACGGTGCCGGCGGCGGTCGCGGTCTTCGGCCCGGTGCGCGCGGCGGCGGCATCCCTCATCGGTTTGCTGGCCGCCCTGCTGCTGTTTGAGGTGCTCTTCCGGCACTGGCAGAAACTGCCGTTCACCTGTTCATACATGCCGGGCAAGCAGGAGGTGTGGCTTTCGTCGCTGATCTACGCGATGTATTTGCCGGTGTTGGCGATTGCGGCGCAATTGCTGCTGTTCGGGTCGGGCGACCCGGCGGCGTTTCTGGCGGTGTTGGGGTTCGAGGCGGCGGTGCTGTGGTGGATGCGGCGGCGCCGCCGCGCGTTTGCGTCCGAAAACCCCCTGCTGTATGAGGAGGCTCTCGACTACGCCGTGATGACGCTGGGGCTGCAGGCCGACCCCGCCGCTAACTCTGATGCGCAGCCTGCCGAGCGGGACGCGGCAGTCCGGCAACCCGCCTGCCAACTCGCGCCGGAAATGTTCACTAGCGGCCTCGTGGCATCGCGCGGCATTTTGCCGCCGGAATGGCGTGAGGAACTGGACGACGAAGAGCACAAGCCGGCGCTTTGGGCGAACCTGTTCGAAGATGTGCGCTACGGGCTGCGGCTGATTCGCAAAAACTGGCTGCTTTCGAGCGTGGTCGTGCTCACGCTGACGCTGGGCATTGGGATGAACGTGAGCGTGCTCACCGTGATCAACGGAGTCGCGCTGCAGCCGCATGTCTACAAAGATCCCGACAGCTTTGTGCGCGTGATGACGCAGCCGCGGTTTCAAACCGGGCAGCGGCCGGTCTCTTATCGCGAATACCTATCGCTGCAGGAAACCTCGCGCAGCCTGCGGCTGCTGGCGGCTTTCGAACTGTTTGGCGGCCAGTTGGAAGAGGACCCTTCCACTACGTTCGGCATGGTGGTGTCGTGCAATTTCTTTCAGGTGGATGGACTGGACCACGCCATCCGCGGCCGGCTATTGGTGCCGGACGATTGCCACGCGCCGGGCCAGGCGCCGGTGGCGCTCATCAGTGACGACCTGTGGCAGAGCCGGTTCGGGTCCGACCCGCAGATGGTCGGCCGCGTAGTACGCCTGAACGGCCGGCCGGTGACGGTGGTGGGGGTTGTGCCCAGGGGAACTTCGGGGTGGACCAGGCCTTCGCGCATCTGGCTGCCTTTCACGGCGCTGCCATACTTTTCGCCGAGCCGCAATTTCTTCACGCAGGACGATAATCTTTGGCTGTTTCTGATTGGGCGCCTGGCGCCGGGATTCACCAGGCCGCAGGCGCAGGCCGAACTGGCCACGCTGGAACGGCGCCTGGACCAGTTGCATTCGGGCCGCCGAACCGAAGTCACGGTGACCGACGGATCGTGGATGGAAGAAGTGGAATTCACCGGCCAGAACCTGATGGTGATGGGCTGGGTGATCGGCGCCATCAACCTGGTGCTGCTGATTTCGTGCGCCAACGTGACCACGCTGTTGCTCTCGCGGGCCGCCTCGCGGAAGCGGGAGATCGCCGTGCGCCTGGCGCTGGGCGCGCCGCGGATTCGCCTGATGCGCATGCTGCTGACCGAGAGCCTGCTGCTGGCGTCGCTGGCGGGGGCGGTGAGCGTGTACGTGGCGCGGCGAATTCCGAACATCCTGTATGAGTTTGTGGTGAAGCGCCCGCCCGACTTTCCGCTGCCGCCGGACTGGCGCATCTTCGCCTACATTGCGGCGGTAGCATTTTTCACGGGCTGTGTGTGCGGCCTGGCGCCGGCTTTGGAATCGTTGAAGGTGGATTTGACGGCGTCGCTCAAAGGCCACGTGGGCGCGGTCTCTGGCGCCATCGGCGGCAAAATGTCTGGAACGGGGATGCAGCGTTGGCTGGTGGCGGCGCAGGTGTCGGCCAGCCTGGTGATGCTGGTTGGCGCGGGCCTGTTCGCCCAGGCCGAGTACCGGATCTTGCGCACCGACCCGGGGTACCAGCCGCGAAAAGTTCTGGTGGCTCCGCTGCGTTTTCCGGAAGGCGCCACGCTGGCGGCGTCGCGGACGCTGATGCAGTCCGTCGTTTTCCGCCTGCAAGGGTTGCAGGGTGTGCAGTCGGTTGCTTATTCCGACGAGCCGCCGCTACTCAGCCACGATACCGTGGAGGTGAGCTTTCCGGGAAGGTCGAGCGACGCCACTCAGACCGTGGATGTGTATCCGGCGTCGCCCGGCTACTTCCAAACCCTCGGGCTCTCGCTGCTGCGCGGGCGCGAGTTTCAGGAGGCCGACCGCAGCGCGGTGGTAGTTTCGGAGGCGTTGGCGAAGGTGCTGTGGCCGCGGCAGGACCCGGTGGGCAAACTGCTGGCATTGCCGGAGGGCCGCGTCCCCGTAATTGGCTTGGCGCGGGATGTGAGCCCGGTGCGGTTCGGCGGTTCAGAGAATCCGCCGGCCTACCGGCTGACGCCGCTCAACAAGGAGCACACGTTCCTGATGGTGCGGATCGCTGGCGGAACGTCAAGCCGAACGCCGAACGCCACGCCCGCGCTGCTGGCGGCGGTTCGCTCGACCATTCGTAGCGTGAATCCCGAGATTCTCGGCGTGTCGCGCATTCTGCAGGACTGGATCGATGAGGTGACGGCGGTCCTCTGGAACCTGGTCACGCTGATCGGCATGCTGGGCCTGGTGGCGATTGTGCTGGCGACCACCGGCATCTACGGCGCGGTGGCTTTTGCGGTCAGCCAGCGGACCCGCGACATGGGCATCCGCGTGGCGCTGGGGGCCACCCGTTGGGACATCGTCCGTGAGGTGTTCGTCGGGGGCGGAAAGCCGGTGATGCACGGCGTGTTCTTCGGACTGTGGCAATCGTTGGTGACAGCCACCGCGCTGAAGCAGACGTTCAAGAGCACGCCGATTCAGCTCGACAGTGGAGACCCGATGGTCTACGCGGCGGCCGCGGGGCTGCTGCTGATGGCGGGTTTGCTGGCGATGCTGGCCCCGGCGCGCCGGGCCGCGACGGCGGACCCGTTGGAGTCGTTGCGGGCGTAACGCGGCCATTTTTGGCTGTGTTTTTTCTGTGTCATCGGCTTGCGCTGGACCACGGCCACTCTTCTATCGTTTCAACCAGCCCCGCTGTGACGGGATTCGACTCGACGTACCTGATGATTCGATACCGCTCCTATTCGTTCCGAATCCAGTGGTCATAGGTTTCACCATGCCAGAATGGTTCGCCGGTGCGGCCCAGAATCTTATTAGCCTCTCGCGCCGTGAAGCCTTTTAATGACTTCGTGATTTTCGCAATCGGCACTCAGGGTCAACCACCAGGTGGACATGATTTGGCATTACGCAATAAGCAACCAGGGTGTAAAGCTTGAGCTGCCTTTCCCCGAACCGCAACGCATCCACTACGCACTGGGCAATGGCGGGTTCGCGAAGCCATTTGGGCCCAGATTCGGTGGCAGCCAATTGCCGGTCAACCGCCACAAATGCCCGGCCCGCATTCTTCGCCTCTTGCTCGGCCCGGAAATGCGCGGCTGTACCGTGGAGTCGCCAGGTCAGGAATATCGCCGCACCCTCCGGGTGCCAATAGGGGAGGTTGCGCTCATAGTAGACCATCGGAGAAAAATCCACACAGCCAGGAACACAGCCAAGAATGGCCGTGTTACCGCAACTGTGCCGTCGTGCCAACTGCCAGCGGGTTCGTCAAGTGGCGCTCGGCGTAGTAGCCGGGGTGGACGCGTTCCACGATCTGGGCTACCGGGCGCTCCAGCACGCGGAAGTAGGGCTGCGGGTTCAATCCGATCCAGAAAGCCCAGGCGATCAGCGGGGCGAAGACGGCGATCTCGCGCCACGACAGATCTTTGAGCAGGGCGTTGGTTTCCTTCACCTCTCCCAACATGGTGCGCTGGAACAGCCACAGCAAATACGCCGCGCCCAAGGCGATTCCCACGGCTGCCCAGAAGGCCCAGTTGAAGGACATCTGGTAGGCGCCGCCCAGAATCGTCAACTCGCCGATGAAGCCGTTGAGCGGCGGCATGCCCATCGAACTCAGCGCGGCCAGCAGGAAGACGATGGTGAAGATCGGCATCACTTTCATCAATCCGCCGTATGCGGAGATCTCGCGGGTGTGGCGGCGTTCGTACACCACGCCGACGATCAGGAAGAGCATGCCGGTGGAAATGCCATGGTTGATCTGTTGGATGATCGAGCCCGAGATCCCCGCCGGATTGAGCGCGAAGATGCCCAGCGTACAGAAACCCAGGTGGCTCACCGAAGAGTAGGCCACCAGCTTCTTCCAATCCTTCTGCATCAGGCAGGCCAGCGCTCCGTAGACGATCCCGATGATGGAAAGGATGCCCATGGCGTTAATGATGGTGGGGTTCTTAGCCGATTCGGGCAGCAGCGGCAGTGAGAAGCGCAGGAATCCGTACGTCCCCATCTTCAGCAGGACGCTGGCCAGCACCACCGACCCGGCCGTGGGCGCTTCGGTGTGGGCGTCCGGCAGCCAGGTGTGGAACGGGAACATCGGCACCTTCACGGCGAAACCGACGAAGAAGGCCCAGAAGACCCACCACTGCACGTTGGCGGGAACCTGCGTGCGCATCAGGTCGGAAATGTCGAAGCTGAGGGTTTGGAATTGGTCGTAGTGATAGTAGTACAGCATCAGGATGCCGAGCAGCATGAGCACGCTTCCGATCAGCGTGTAGATCATGAATTTGATAGCCGCATAACTGCGCCGCGGCCCGCCCCACAGCAGGATGATGAAATACATCGGCACCAGCACGGTTTCCCAGAAAACGAAAAACAGCAGGAAATCCAGCGCCATGAAGACGCCCAGCATGCCGGTCTGCAACAGCAGGAAGAAGGCGTAGTATTCCTTCAGCCGGTCGTGGATGGCGTTCCAGCTTGAGAGAATCGCCAGGAAGCCCACCACCGTGGTGAGCATCACCAGCAACAGCCCCAACCCGTCTATGCCGATATGGTAGGTGGCGCCCAACGAGGGAATCCACGGCCCCTTCTCCTGAAACTGAAAGTCCCTGCCGGGGTCGAAATTGAATACCAGGGGCAGGGACACCAGGAAGCCGACGAACCCGGCAATGTTGGCGCATAGCTTGACGGCCCGGGGATTCGAAGACGGAATGAATAACAGCGCCAGCAGGCCGGCAATCGGCGTGAACAGGACGATGGAGAGGATGTGGTCCATAACGCGGTATGGTAGCACGGGCATTCTTGCCTGTGTGTGTTTTCCCCGGTGCGCGAAAAACCCACACAGCAGGAATAGCGGGGCTGCCTGGCCGTGCTACTTTGCCTTAGGCCTGGAGGCCGGCGGCACGATCCCATTCAAGCGGTAGTAGGCCACCAGCAGCCCGTAGTGCTCGCCGGAATGTTCAATCACCGAAATCCAAGGCGAGATGGATTTGGTGAATTGCTCCGGCGGGATTGCCTTCAGCGTGGCGGTGGCGTCGTCGACGGATTTCTGAAAGGCGGCCACGATCTCGGCCTTGCCGTGATACTTCTTGGGGTCCACTTCCTGGTCATCCCACTTCACGTTTTCCCCGCGGCCGGTCTTGGCGGCGTAGGTGTTGCCGGCCATGACGTGAAGAATCACTTCTCCGAACGAGCGCATCTCCGGTTTGGGCTTGTAGCTGTACTTGTCCTCCGGAAAGTCTTTCGCCATGTCCAGGATCTGGCGGTTGACGTAGTTGAAGGTCGACGTAATGGCCTGCGCCGGCGTAGGCGGCTGCTTCGGCGCCTGGGCGAACGCCCCTGCTCCAGCGGCCAGGACGAGGCCGCAGGCACCCAATGCTTGGATATTCCGACTCATGATATTCCCCCTCGATGGATCGTAGCAAATTGGAAGGTGCCAAAAATTGGATCGTAGCAGATCGTAGCAGGTGCCTGCGTCTTTTCGCGGCCGTCATCCGTATACCCAATGCGGTTATGATTTACGAAGCTGCAATCGGCAAGGACTTTCCCGTGGCAGAAACAGACGAGGCCGCCCGGCTTCGGCGGCGCGACCCGGCTGCTTTGGCGGCGGTCGTGGACCGCTATCAACACCGGCTCTACCGCTACCTGCTCCGCCTGGTTCACGAGCCGGCGGCGGCCGACGATCTGTTCCAGCAGACCTGGCTCCATGCCGCCGGACAGATTCACCGGTACGATCCGCGGCGCAGCTTCGACACCTGGCTTTTCGCCATCGCCCATAATGCCGCGATGGATCTGCTGCGGCGGCGTACCGGCGAAAGCCTCGACGATCCGGACCGCGGCGCGGAGTGGGCGGCGGTTGAACCCGATGCCCTGGCCGCGGCGATTACGGCGCAGAGATCCGCCATCCTGGCTGCCGAAATGGCGAGCCTTCCGGCGGTGTATCGGGAAGCGCTGACGCTGCGATTTGAGGAGGGCATGAAGCTCGAAGAGATCGCCGAAGTGACGCGCGCGCCGCTTTCCACGGTGAAGAGCCGGGTGCAGCGGGGCCTCGAATGCCTGCGGCAGAACATGGCCGCGCGATGGCGTAAGGAAGACTTGATATGACCCCGCATGAATCCACACGTCCGCTGCTGGCGCTGAGCGCGGCCGGCTTGCTTGACGCCGATGGGGAGCGGCAGGTGCGCCAGCACATCCGTGAGTGCCCTGCGTGCGCCGCGGGGCTGGCCGGCCTGGCCGCAGTGGCCGCCGGGCTGACCTCGCTGCCATCGCCAGCGCCATCGGCTGCGTTGCTGGCGCGCACGCAGGCGCGGGTTGCCGCCCAACTGGCCGCGCGGCGCGACCGGATTTCGGGCGTCGCTTTGGGCGTGGCCGGGTGCGGTTGCGGCTGGGTGGTTTCGCTGGCCACGTGGGGCGCATGGGATTGGCTGGGCGGCAATCCGGCCATTTTGATCTGGTTGGAGTTTTCCGCTGTCCTGGCCGGCTTGACTGCCGCCGTGGTGGTCCGCCGCCGGCGGCGTGCTGAAAGGAGTTTCCGATGAATCCCGCATTTCCTCCAGAGAACCGTGTCATCCCGATCGGCGCCTGGATTACGGCAGGGAGCCTGTTCGCGGTTGCCTTCCTGGTCCTCAACTTGGTGATCCCGGGTCATGTCCGTCCACCGATGTTCTTCTTTCTCACCGTCGTCGTGCCGGTGGTCGCGGCCGCCTACGCGGTACTGGTGGGATACATTTATGGCGATGCCCGCCGGCGTGGGATGCGCTACGTAATGTGGACGCTGCTGGCGATTTTCCTCTCGAACGGCATCGGGGTGATTCTGTACTTCATCCTTCGGGATCCGTTGCCGGGATACTGCTCGGCCTGCGGGTCCATGATGCACCACGGCTACGCCTACTGCCCGCGCTGCGGCGCCAACATGCTGCCGGCTTGCGGCAACTGCCGCCGGGTGAGCAAGCCTGGCTGGTCGAACTGCGCCTATTGCGGCACCAGGCTGTAGGGCAGACCATCGCCTGTCCTGGTCTGTTGACCCTCTTTAGCGCGGACGGTTGACCGACGACAAAAGACGATCGTCTGTCCCACTCAAGAATGGAATGGAAATCCGAATCCCAGGGAACACATGGCTTTTGTTCGCGGGTGCAGATTAACAACCGGCCCCGGCAGGCGGATTCACAATCCGCCGCAGATTAAACAATCTGCCCCACAAAGGTTTATCATAATTCTCATGTTGCGATCTCAGCTTTGGATTCTGATGTTCCTACTCGCTCCCTTAGCGCCGCGCGCGCTGGCACAGGGGCGGCAGGCCCAGCCCACCGCTCCCACTACGCCAGCCACCCAGACTCCGGCCCCGGCGCCGGGAGGGCGCGGCGGACGCGGGGGTGTGGCGGGTCCGGGACCGGCCGTCGGCGGCGAAATCGACGAAACCCCGGTGGTTACCAAGCATTCGATCAATGCCGGGGGGCAAACGCTGAACTACACGGCCACCGTCGCGCAGATGCCGTTGAAGGACGCGGCGGGCGAAACCGAAGCCCACATCTTTTACGTGGCCTATAACCTGGATAGCGCCACCGATGCCGGGAAGCGCCCGCTGACGTTCTGCTTCAATGGCGGTCCGGGGTCGGCTTCCATGTGGGTGCACATGGGCGGCATGGGGCCGCGCAGTCCGAAACTGGCGCCCAACGGCGGCATGCTTCCTCCGCCGTACGAGATGAAGGACAACCAGGATACCTGGCTGGATAAGACCGACCTGGTGTTCATCGACCCGGTGGGCACGGGCTACAGCCGCGCCAAGAATATCGAAGTGGCGCGCCGCGTGAACGGCGTGCAGGGCGACATTCAATCGGTGGGCGAGTTCATGCGCATGTACATTATGCGCAACAACCGTGAACTCTCGCCGCTCTTCATCGCCGGCGAGAGTTATGGAACCTTCCGGGCGGCGGGCCTGGCGGGCTATCTGATCGACCGCGGCATCGCTTTCAACGGCGTGGTGTTGATCGGCACCACCCTCAACCTGGAAACCATCTGGAGCCGCAGTGACGACCTGGTGTACGAGCTGGAACTGCCCACGTATGCGGCCGACGCCTGGTATCACAAGAAGGTGGCGGCGGATCTGCAGCGCAAGGACTTGAAATCGTTCCTTAAGGACGCGGAGGCGTTTGCCAACGGCGAGTACGCCACGGCGCTGATGAAAGGCGACGCACTGCCGGCCGCGGAACGAAAGGCGGCGATCGATAAACTGGTGCGCTTCACCGGCCTGGATGCCCACTATCTGGACGAGAGCAATCTTCGGTTTGACGTCCAGCATTTCACGCGGCAGCTTCTGAGAGACAAGCACGAATCGATCGGCCGGTACGACGGCCGGTTGACGATGCCGTCGCCGCGCAATGTGGGAGAGACCAGCGAGGGCGATCCTTCGAGCACGCTGATCACGCCTCCGTTCACGGCGATTCTGACGAGCTATTTGCGGACGGATCTGGGATACAAGACCGACATGTACTACTATCCGTCCGGCGGCGTTCAACCATGGGACTACGGCGTGCAGAACGGCTTCGGCGACACCACGGCGCTGCTGCGGAACGCCATGACGAAGAACCCTTACATGAAGGTGATGATCGCCGCGGGTTACTACGATCTGGCGACGCCGTACTACGCGGTGGAATACACTTTCAGCCACATGGGCCTCGATCCCGAGATGCACCAGCGGATCACGTGGGACTATTACCAGGCGGGCCACATGTTGTACATCGACAGCGACTCCCACACCAAGCTCAAGCACGATTTCGGGGAGTGGATGTCGAGCGCCTTGCCGAACCGGGAGACACGGTAGCGGCTTCAACCGAAGCTAAGGCCGAGTCAAACAATAAACTGGACAATTTGCGTCTAGCGTCAGGGGAATCGGCTTGGGAAGCGTGGGATTCAAAGAGGCAAGATTTCACGGTATGACTGGCTATCGCAATGGCGCCTCACGGATGGTCACGCCACCCCTGGGCGATCGCGTCCCGGAAGGGGCAAGTGTCCGGTGGGGGCAGCACGATAAGTCAATATTTCCCGCATCGCCACCCTGATTCTGCGTCAACAGCGTAACCCCGTCGGTGTTGGCAGGCACGCTCCTGGTGCGCCACCTGAGGACAACCCGGTGGTGAGCCGGCGACCCGGAGGGTCGCCGCCACGCTACTCCACAATCGCCTGCATCACCATGTCTTCGAAATCGCGTTGGACGTCGGGGTTGGCGGTCTGCACCATCAGCAGCCCCACCACCTGCTCCACCGGGTCCACAAAGAAATGGGTGCCGTAGTAGCCGCTCCAGCCGAAGCTGCCGGTGGAAAGCAATGTGCCCCTCTTGGCGTGGTCGCTCACCACCCGGACGCTGAGGCCGAAGCCTTCGCCCGGCGGGCGGCCCGGCAGCGTGTCCGGCGCGTGGACGGAGCGCATCATCTCCACGGTCTTGGGGCTCAGCAGCCGCTTGCCGTTCAACTGGCCGCCGTTGGCCAGCATCACGCCCAAGGGAAGATAGTCCTCGGCCGTGGTGATGAGCCCGCCGGAGCCCATGAAGTACACCTTGCTCGACATGAAGTTCGGGTTCGGCGGTTTCTGCAGGCCGGCCGGGGTACGCTGATACGGCGTGGCCACGCGCGGCCAGGTTTCGTCGGGCGGCCAAAAGTAGATGTCCTTCATGCCGAGCGGTGAGAAAATGCGCTGCCGGAAAAACTGGTCCAGGGTCATCCCGGAAGCGATTTCGACGATGCGCCCCAGCGTGTCGAAGCCGGCCTGCGAACTATACGCCCAGCGCGAGCCCGGTTGGAACTCAAGTGGCGTGCTGCCCAGCCGGGGGATATAGCTGGCCAGGTTTTCCTCCGGAAGCCGGTTCAACTTCTCGGCTTCGCTGTTGCTCATGGGGCCGCTGGCCAGGCCGGAAACGTGGGTCAGCAGATCGCGGACCGTAATTTCGCGCTCGGCCGGCATGGTGTAAAACTGGGGCACCGGCGGCGGGCCGCCGCGTCCAGCCTGATCGCCGCCGCGGCCGGCCTGGCCACCGCCGCGGCCCTGCGAGGGCAGCGCCACCGCCACCTTCATGCCGCGAAACTCCGGAATGAAGCGCGACACGGGGTCGGTCAGGCGAACCTTGCCCTCTTCCAACATCATCATGATGGCGAGGCCGGTGACCGGTTTGGTCATGGAAGCGATGCGGAACATGGTGTCCCTGGCCATGGGTTTCTTGGATTCCAGATCCATCACGCCCAGGGCCTCAAGATGCACCACCCTTCCCTTACGGGCAACCAGGGTCACGGCTCCGGTAATATCGCCGGCATCGATGCGGCGCTGGATCATCTGGCCGATCCGTTTCAACCGCTCCGACGATACTCCTACCTCCTCCGGTTTAGCGGCCGATACCGACGCGGCTGCGAGCGGTAAGGCCAGGAATGCGAGAGCGGGCAAAAGCAGGGATGCCGATTTCCGCATGGGCGTGCCTCCTTATTGGTTCCCGGTCATTATAGTCCGAGGCCGACGGCGGAGCAACGGCGCCATGACACACACCGCGACACGCGGCTTAATCCTTCAGCGGCAGTTTCTGCGCCGATGAAACCGGTACCTTCAGATTGTAGGCCAGGATGCGCTGGTTCAATTCGGCCGCCCGGCGGCGGAATTCCTCGGGAGTGCACCGCTCACGGCTGGCGCGCAAACGGAGGATGTCCCCATCGAGATCCTTGCCTTCCAGAATCCAGGAGGGAGCGAAACCATTGTTCCGCAGCAGGCGGTGCGCCATGCGAAGCGCGGGGTCCAGGTAAGGGTTCTCTTCCAGATCGAGGGGCTGCCCGGCGCCTTCCAGACGATCGAACGCCCCTTCCTCCATGGCTTCGCGAATCTTGCGGTCGGCCACCAGATTCCAGATGTCCATAATTGCAGCCTACCAGAAACGAAACCAGCCCGGATTTCTCATCGAACTTGGATGAGAGATCCGGGCTGGAGCCAGAGTAGAGCTAAATTTGCTTCCAACAAGCGGCCGGCGAAACTGATGAAACCTCTCTCAGTCCCGCCGGCTCCGCACCTACGACGCCAGGTTAGGTTTACTTGAAGAACACCCCGCTCACTACGGCGTTGGTTCCCGCCGTCTTTGTGACTCGCAGGGTGACGTGCCCGGAGAGATTCCACACCAGGTATTGGCCCGATGTGAAGGCGCTCACCGAACTGCTGGCCAGCACCTGGCCAGTGACAGTATCCAACACATCGATCC
>Ga0210402_10000908_pt1 | contig 31733 bp, 25 predicted proteins | sample IncBWC7MmetaG_FD_161055 | JGI IMG/M metagenome (GOLD analysis project Ga0210402, IMG submission 161055) | Forest soil microbial communities from Barre Woods Harvard Forest LTER site, Petersham, Massachusetts, United States - Inc-BW-C-7-M | ecosystem: Environmental > Terrestrial > Soil >...
GCTCGGCATAAAAATTGCCGCCAGCATCGTGCCCAGCAGAATTCCGAAAAAGCAGAACAACAACGTTCGACTACGGCGAAAAGCCATCGCGGCAAAATCGCGAGCCGTGAATGAAGTGATCCGACCCGTGCCTTGAAGAACTAACTCCTGCCCTTCCATGTTCAATCTCCTTAACCCTTAGCCTTTTCCCTCTCGCGGCCGTTGCACCGTCCGTTTAGGGACGCGGCAGTCTGCCATAGTTCCTCAGAACGTCTTGCCGGGTACCATCGCTACGTTCGCACTCGGGATAAAGGGCGCGATCTTGGAAAGCTTATTCTTGGGAACAAACAACATATCTCCCGGTTGGAGGTGGACGTCCTCCGCCAAATTATGGTCATTTTCCATCTTCTTCACATCAAGCAATGTCGCTTGCGTCCACTGGTCGGATATACGCCGGTAAAGCACAACCTGCGAGTGCTTTGCGCTAGAAAGGAACGCACCCGCCACGGCAATCGCTTGTATTACCGTCGTATCGTCCCGCAAGTCAAACTTGCCAGGATTCTTGACTTGGCCATCCACGATAAAATAGGGCTTCGCGAAATCCTTAAGAACAATCGAGATCAACGGGTGGTTCAGGATCTTGCCATAAGCCTCGCGTAACTTGTCGGTAACCTGAGACACGGTCATCCCTTCAACACGGACGTCGCCAATGCTCCGCATCGAGACGTATCCGTCAGGCTGTACGACAACCGTCTGGTTGTACTCCGGCGTATACTCAAAAATCACATCAAAGCTGTCATCGGGGCGGATTTCATATCGGGGATAGCGCTGCGAGAACCAGGGTGTGTTAGCTGAACTTGCTTGCGAACTCGTGGGCGCGGAAGCAGGCACGGACGCCGAAGCAGGAGGAGAAGGAACCCCCCCGCCTTCTTGCCCAAACGCCAACAGCGAAGCCGTCAGTGTGACGACCACGTAGACCAGAATTTTGTTCATAGCACTCTCCCGCAGATCAATTCGCCTGGTTTAAGCTGGTTTCGAAAGGGAGCCCTCGACCGTGACACTTCATGCAGAACCTGGAGCCGCAGTCTAGCTGGGAGAGCCGCTCCTCCCAGTCTTCAACTAAAGATGCACCGAGAATATCGTGCCGAACCCTAACCTGCTGTGTCTAGAGCTTCGCCCTCTGAGTCACATTCGGTGACTGTTTTCATGACGGTCGAACAGCTACACTGTCGTCAGAACTGTTACTTTAGCGACTCTTGTCTAAGTGTTCATTTAAGAGGGGAGTCAACCGTACAGTGTGAGCGTTCGGCCGCTGAAATCTTGAAAACAAGCCTACACAAGGTCCGCAAAACCCGTCAAGGGGCCGGAACCCTTGATGACAAAAGACTCCCCCATGGCGTAAGTGGTGGAGACTAAAGGCCCTATCGCGAAAATGGCCTTGCATTTAGAGCCCTCAATGCTGTAAGAACAGGTACGACGAAGGCTGGATGCAGGTTGGAGCCGCAAGCATGTTTTCGCCTCCTCGATCCCCACGGTTGGAGGCGGAAATTCAGCCAAGGATAAACTCCACGCATGTCTATCAAACCCGGCCCTTGGCTTATTATTTTGTCCTTTTCCATGCTGGGGCCAGCCTTTCTGTTCGCCCAGAAGCCGCATGCGCACGCAAAAGTGTACCCGCCCGAAATGCAGATGACCTCGTCCCCGTTGCGCGATATTGAACTGCTTCCCGACGTGGGGGACCTCTTAGAAGGAATTGAAAATCCGCAGAGGGATTATATTTCTGGCTACGGATCAGAGGACATTGTCAAGCCCGGCACACAGAATCGATTCGACCGCACCGGCGGCTCTGACAAAGTCCAGACGGTAAATGGCTTAAATTTTGACGGCATGGGAGTAAGCGGCCGTTGGCCGACACCAGACGCCAATGGCGCCGTAGGATCCACTGAATTTGTTCAGGCGGTCAACGCGATGTTCGCCGTCTACGACAAATCAACGGGCGCGCTCCTCTATGGCCCCGTGGGCTTCGCTAAGCCTTGGAAGGCCCTGTCGGGCTTGTGCGGAACCACTGGCGAGGGCGACCCGGTCGTGCAGTATGACAAGGCGGCGGAGCGCTGGGTCTTCACCAAACACGCGTATAACACCGGTGGCCCGTATTATGAGTGCGTCGCCGTCTCAACCACTCCCGATGCGCTTGGAAGCTACAATCTGTACGCCTATCAGTTACCAAATCTTTTTCCGGATTATCCCAAGCTGGCGGTCTGGCCGGATGCGTATTATCTGTCCATCGATCAGCAAGACCCAAGAAATGGCTACGCCTACGCAGGAGTCCTGGTTTGTGCCCTGGATCGAGTCAGCATGTTGGCTGGTGCGCCGGCAGATGCGCAGTGTTTCCAGCTTTCCCCAAACCTCGGTCACAGCCTGCTTCCGTCAGACTTGGACGGCTCCACGCCACCCCCGCCAGGATCGCCGAATTACTTCATGAATCTGACCGCCAACGCGCTGAACGTCTGGCAATTTCACGTCGATTGGGCGGTTCCATCAAATTCTACCTTCACTGGTCCGGTGACTCTGCCTGTCACTCATTTTAGCGAGGCATGCAATGGCGGTATCTGTGTCCCGCAATTGGGAACCGCAAACACCGTCGATGCGCTTGGGGACAGGCTAATGTACCGGCTGGCTTACAGGAATTTTGGCGGGCACGAATCGCTCGTGGTCAACCATTCGGTCACTACGTCGTCGGGAAACGTTGGCGTTCGTTGGTATGAGATTCGGAACCCGGGAGGGAATCCTCCCTCTATGTATCAGCAAGCCACCTTTGCACCCGATTCGAATTGGCGCTGGATGGGCAGCGTTGCAATGGACAGCGCGGGCGACATAGCACTTGGCTATAGTGTATCGAGCACGAGCATGGTTCCGGCCGTCCGTTACACCGGTAGGCTTTCTTCTGACGCGGTGAACACGATGGAAAACGAAACCAGCATCATTGAAGGCCAGGGAACTGAAGAGGCAGATCGCCGATGGGGCGACTATACCGCGATGACCACCGATCCGGTAGATGACTGCACATTCTGGTACACAAACGAGTACTACCAGAGCAGCGGAAAAAACTGGAATACCCGGATCGCATCGTTCAAGTTCCCAACCTGTAACAGTATCCAGCAACCGGTTTCCTTTTCCCAGACTAGCGTGATATTCCCCCCTGAGCTCGTGGGCACCACGAGTTCTCCGCAATCCGTCACCCTGACGAATAACCAGACCGTCAGCTTGAACATTTCGAGCATCACAACAACGGGCGATTATGAACAGAGCAACAACTGCGGTACCAGCCTGCCGCCTTCCGGAAGCTGCACGGTTACAGTCTCTTTTACTCCGATCGCAATGGGAACACGAACTGGATCTCTGTTGGTGACGGACGACGCCGAAAATAGCCCTCAGAACGTGAGTCTCAGCGGAATTGGGATTGCACCGATTGTGAAGCTTTCTGCGGCCAGCTTGACGTTCCCTTCTACGATTCTCGGGACGATTAGCGTTGCAAAAGAAGTGATCGTCTCGAACGCCGGGACAGCGGCGCTTAAAATCAACACTGTCTTCTCAAGCGGAAATTTCAGCGAGGCCGATAATTGCGCGGGTGCCTTCATTCCGCCGTCCTCTTCCTGTACTGTTCGAGTACGGTTCAAGCCATCGGTTAGCGGCACGATCAGCGGGGCCGTTACGATCACCGATGCCGCGAGCAATTCACCGCAGATCGTGAACCTCAAAGGCACAGCAGTCGATCCGGTCACTCTGACTCCGGCGAGTCTGGGTTTCGGAAGTGTGGCGGTCGGCCAGATCAGCGCCCCCAAGACAGTCACGGTTTCGAATAATCAAAGTACGTCCTTGAATTTCACTTATTCTGTCAGTGGCAATTATCAGGTCACCGCAAGCGGCAAGAATCCTTGCAGTGCCATCCTCCCTAAACTCTCACAGTGTACGGTGAGCGTGAAATTTAGCCCCAACAGCGACGGCCTGATACGCGGGGCCTTCACTGTGACTCACGATGCAAGTTTCAGTCCTCAGAGCACCAATCTATCGGGCACGGGTTTATCCGGAAGCTCGGTTCCGCTAACCTTCTCTCCAGCCAGCGTGATCTTCGGTAATGTAGTCGTGGGGACGACCTCGGCCCGGGCCAAAGTCACGGTGCGCAATACCAGTAACACGACCGTTAATGTAACGGGAATTGCGGCGAGCGGGAACTATGCCGTAACAGGCGCCAAGTCTGCGCCCTGTGGAGGCCCGCTGGGTGCGGGGGCGACTTGCGGAATATTAGTGACCTATGGCCCCACAGTGCCGGGTAACAATGCAGGTGCGGTGACCATCGATGACGACTCTGGGGTTAGTCCGCAGACTTTCAACCTTATTGGTACAGGCATCCTGCCGGTGACGCTCTCTCCGGGTAGCCTGGTATTCCCTGCGCAAAGTGTGGGCTCGACAAGTCCGCTGCAGATCGTAACTCTAACTAACAATCAGAACGTTTCGCTGGCAATCTCTTCTGTCGTTGCCAGCGGGAATTATCTAATCGCAACGGCAGGGAACGCTCCTTGCGCGTCAACTCTTGCCGCCGAGCAGAGTTGCACGGTTGGCGTCGAGTTTTCTCCAACCGCCTCAGGGACGATTAAGGGAGTCGTTACCGTCTCGCACGATGCTGCCTACAGCCCGCAGGAAGTAACTTTGAGCGGAACTGCGAACTAAGGCGTTCCAAAACCTCATACAACTGTCCGGCGTTCATTGATTCTGCAGCAAAACGGGTTTGAATCCGATATTCACCTTTCCACCAGTGATCGAGTTCGTGTTCCCGTCCAGATCGCGAACCTTCTTGAACTTGGCGTTTGCGGCGTAGGACTTATTGCCGTTGGTGCTCCAAACCGCCAGAGCTTCATAGCCACCGGGTCGCGTCAGACCGCAAGTCCATATCCCGTCGGATTCGGAACATAGGGGATTCATCGTGGCACCGACCATCCAATGGTAAGTTTGCTCGTAGGCGCCGGCCGCCTTGTGAACGCGGCCGGGGCCGGAAGGGTTGGTGGGGTCTGGACTCCAGAGTGTGCCAATTTCGGCATTGTTCCAGCAATACCAGTAGAGACGAGAGATGCCTTGCGACCAATGCAGAAGATAGAATTGCGCCAGAAAACCTTCCTCGAAGTCGTCATCGTTCTCAAACCCCATGGCGGAGGCTCTTCCCCAGCTGGACTCGGTATCAAAAATGGGCAGGGAAGACAAACCGCGCGCTTCCATTATTTTGCGTAAGGACTTAAGGCCCGGAATAATGTCCGCGGCAACGGGATACACACCGGGCTTGCCGGTATGGACGTAGGCATGAACCGCCATGACATCCTCATTCTTGCCCCCGCCATCGTGCAAATAGTTCTCCATCCAGCCCTGATAAAACTTCACCGAGCCGGGTGGCGTGACGATGACCGCGTGGGGATCGATGCCCAGGATGATTTCACGTGCGTCCTTCGCCATGCGAATCATCTGGGCGTTCGTTCCCTTCCACTGCTTTTCCTGGTTGGGCTCGTTGTAAATTTCCCAATAACGGATGTGCGAGGTGCGGCTGTTCTTGCTGTGGGTCGCGATGGCGGTGACGAAATCCTTCCAGTGCTGATTGGATCCGCTGCCGTCCGGTTTCAAATCGTTGGGTGGGTCACAATCGCCCATGGGTTTCGCGGAACCGGCCATGGCACAATCGGAATCACTGGGCCGCGACGACGCCCATTGCGGCGCGCGGCCAAACGTATATAGAAGGTCATCAATGTCATGCTCGTGGAACCTGGCTAGCCATTTATCGAGCAAGTCCCAGTCGTATTTTCCTTCGGCGACATTGATCTCGGCCCAGTAGGTGCCCGTGTCCCACAGCCGGCCCGCGCCAAAAGGAACGGTTGGCCAGGGCTGGTTTTTCAGAATCATGGGCTTGTGCATGTGCAGTCCGAACAGGGTCGCCGGTATTGGACCGTTCGGGGCATTGTCCGTGTCGGCCGCCATGCCTGCAACTGACATCAGCAGGATGCAAATCGACATTTGAATCAGCCCTCGACAGAGAACATTTATTTTCCGGCGGGCATGGATCACAGAGAGCCTCCTGAGCTTGCTAACGTCACGGCTAGGATTGCGATGACGATCGGATTTTTCAGAAGAGCGGAGTTTGACGCTGCTATCTTACGACGCTTGTTTCGATGTGGTCAAACTCAGTCGGGGTTTGTCAGTGATCTAAATTTGAAAACCGTTTAGGTCCTGCGTGGATGCATTCCTTGTTTCGGGGTTGACGGTTCTCCCCTGAACATGGCGGCGCCTGAGATGTCTCACTTATTTCACGAGAGACAGGTCAATGCCCCTCGGCATCTCAGAGGCTGGAACCGCGCCCGCCGCCGCATCTCCACAACATCTCCACAGCCACTCGCACAGCCGACATAGTTATCAAGTCCGACCGAACCGTATGTTCCGAGGCCGCCGCCATGGCCGAACGTGGCACCATAGTCATTGGTGTAGGTCTGGACGCCAGCCGCGCTCGTGATCCTCATCGTCGCGGTGGTGCCGCAGAAAAACACATCCAGGATGGCCGGGCTGGGCACGGCGCCCGAGAGCGCGAAGAAAAGACCGCCGCCGTTATTGCCGGTGTAGAAGGCACCGTGGTCGAACGTCTCATCACCATTCTGTGCCTGGATTTTTACAAAGGCGTTGTTGCCTCCGCCTATGTTGCCCAGCGCGACGGCGCCGTATTCCAGGTCAGTACCATGTATGACCCACAACGGCAGAGGCAGCCGTGTTCTGCGCATCATGTGAAGCTCCTGAAAAACACTCTTATCTGGAAGATCGTCGTTGCCTTGACTATCGTCGGGGGCGTATCGCTATGCGCTACGTCGGCCTTCGGCCGGGGCGCCTCGGACGGTCTCAACCGCCAGAAACTCGGAACGAGGTGGGTTGTTTGTTTGAGCTGAGATTCGAACTCTGCAAGTTATATCATCGCCTGCTCACAAAAAACATGAAATTTAACTGACATCACCCCAGCTTGGAGTTTGGTGGCTAGGCCCCCGTGGAAACACAGATCAGCCATAACTATTTTTCGAATGAATTGTCCGAAAACTGGCCTCGACCTATTGCCCAATAATGGCAGTGTTGCTTGCAATTTCCTGATTCCGGCAGCGGTTTTGATCTCCGCAACGATTTGCGGTGCCAATTGCTTAAGATCGAGACGAGGAAAAACGTCATGAAATATAGGAAATTCGTAGCTGTCGCCCTCATGCATTGACCTGAGTCATGGGGGCCGATGGCCACGATGGTCCTTGCCCTAAGCGTTTTTGGCACGCATGCATGAGCGCGGACGCCCGCCTACATTCTGCTCATCTGGCGGGTGCTCGCAGATTTCTAGGAGATTCGGGGGATTGTGTACAATAGCGGGCACCGCAACTTTCTGGGTTTTCATGTGTTCAGTTAGCGAGCAATTCACCTTTCAGGAGGGCACTGATGCGACAGAGGAACGCGTTGTTAGGAAATATGATGGCTATTGGTCTGCTGCTTGGGAGTCTAGCCTACGCGCAAAATAATGGAATGAAGGCGCCACCAGAGAACGTCAATGCGAAAAAGCACCCCAATCTGGCTGCAGCGCAACGCCACTTAGAGATGGCCTTCGACAAAGTCCAAGCTGCACAGCAGGCCAATGAGTTTGACTTAGAAGGACATGCCGCTAAAGCCAAAGAGTTGATAGACCAAGCCGACAAGGAACTAAAGCAAGCCGCTGTAGCCGCCAATAAAGAGCACAAATAGTTGTCCTGTTGTCTTAAAACAGGGCTCTGTTACCTTGTTCGGAGGCGAGCTTCCCTTCTTCACCCGGGCTTGCCTCTGAGAATCGATCCGTCACTTTCTCCGCTCCCTGGCTGGGTTCTCTAGCTGAGGTAGCGGCTAACACACTGCACACGTGAGAGATCCCTGAAGCGATCAATCTCATTGTTTTTGCCGCTTAATATCGGAAGTGAGGGGCGCGTGGTATTTGTGGTAGTGTCGAATGAGTAAGTTACGCATTATCAATACTTATGGACAGCAGAAGAACGAGTTGGAAACAACAGACAATCTGCTTCGCGCCGAAGGAACTTGCTAAATGGTCACTCAGTGCCCGCAAGCCGCATTTCTTTTGCAGCGCTCACTCGACAGCGTCTCGCCGTCGCCAAGCGGCCAGTCCCGCAGAGCCGCACGTAAGCACGCGTAGGCCCGCGGGCATGGGTTCAGGACAATGACGCTTGCGGAAGTCGCATCCTCGTCCAGTTGCGGCCCCATAGTTTTGCCTGTGACAAACTCCCTGTTGGGCTGTTGGGCACAGTTTCAAAAGCATACCCAGTCAATATTGCCTGAATCATCGCACCTTGTTGGGTGATGGTTAAGTTCATCCGCGTCCATCCGAATTGGGTTTTACCTTGGATCTCGAATTTTAGGCCAAGGAACTTATGTTGGTTGCCCTTTCTAACGTCTACCCACCCACCAGGCGTGTAAACAATCTAGCATCAGCCGACTACGTCAACGCCAGCAGACTAACCCCAGCCACTCCTTCCGCCATTGCGAAAAGACATTAAGTTCTTATCCAGATTTGCGCCCAGCTGCGACGTCGTGCAGTGTTGCAGACTCGATGAGTTCGACCAGGAGGAGATTGGGGAACATGAGAAAGCTGATCTTGCGACCACAAAATGCCACGGCCGGCCTGGGATGAGAAATGACGACCGCGCGCTTGGCGCGTAGCGCCACGGTGGCGTCTTCCATGGATTCGACTTCGTAGGCCTGGTGATACATTTTTACGCCTTTCTCCAGCCAAGGCATGACAGGGGATGTGTCGTCCATAGGTGCGAGCAATTCGACACGGGGCCCGGGGCCTACCAAGAAACAACCGTGAATTTTCTGCAGCGGATCGGAGAAGTGCTCGCCCTCGAGCGTGTACCCAACGATCGCGAACGAGCGCATTTCCATCTCGAGGTCGCGGCAGGCTACGCCGATGTGATGGAAGTAAAGTCCCGCGATCATCGGGCCACGGCTCCCGCAAATCCGCGCGACGGCATTCCAGCCGGCACAATCCGTTCGACCACTTTTCGAGGTCTGCAAATCATTTAGACGTGTGCCGCATTGTGGATGATGAAAGAATTCCCGTGCCAACTGAACCGCATCATTTCCGAGGCCGAAAGCTGAGGATTTGCCTCAAGCCACTCGCGAAATGCACGCTGCTCCCCGGCGTTGGGATCGCCGCGAAAGCCGAACCAATCATCGAAAAAGACGATGCTCCCAGGTTGCAAATATGGAGTGAGAAATTTCAGAACCGAAACGGCGGAACTGTACAAATCGCAGTCGACCCACACGACCGCAGCCTTGCGAAGATTGGCGAGACGTGGATTATCGGGTCTTAGCGAGTCCTGAAACCAACCCGGAACCGTCACCACCCGGCTCATGTCAGCCCCTCTGCGGCGTACATTGTTGAGGAAATCCGGCTCGCTGCAGTTGAAGGTGCCGGGCTTATACATTTCGTAGCCGGTTGCGTCTGCCTCATTATTTTCAGGAATGCCTGCAAATGAGTCGAAGGCGTAGAAGTTCATGCCAGGGCTGCGCCCCTGTCCGAGATGGCAAGCCGCGGAAAAAACTCTCCCCTCCCATACTCCAAACTCCATGTAGTCTCCTTCGATGCCATTGGAATAGACGTAATTCATGGCGTGGTTGAGGGCGGCTTCGCAGGCGAAAGCGCCGCTGGTGCCGGCAAGTTTTCCAGCGTAAATTCCAATGCGGGAGTACAGGATAGGGCCAAGGAGTCTCTCGAGTGCGTTCGTCCTCGGTTTCCAGGTTGACGGCTTCCCGGCGACCGCAAAGCGGGGATCGTGGATCGTACTGCTTTTCATGCTCTGTTCATTTCTCCGTTTGACGCATCGGGTAATGATTTCCGGGAGGCAGCGGGGTGGCCCGAGGTTTCAAAATTATTATTCGAATCGCATGCAATGTCAATACTTGCGCGGCATGGGGTGACGTCAACCTCAGCACGTGTTGAACAAAGTAGAAAGTGCCACTCCGTTTCAAGCAAGGCGCAAACCGATGAAGCACGACGAGCTCATCGAACCCCAACGCCGGTCAGAGGTAAAGTCTGGGGGCTGGTGTTATCGCTGTCATTGAGCGTAAGACTCCCGTTGCGCTTTCCGGTCTTCGTAGGCGAGAAGGTGACACTAATGGTACATGTACCGCCTCCGGGCAGCCCTCCAACACAATTGTTGGATTGAGAATAATCGCCCGTCGTATTCACTCCACTGATCGCAATTGCCGTGCTGGCGCTGTTGGTCACGGTGATGTTGGAGGGCGGCGAACTGGTGCCCAGCTTCTGGTTCCCGAAGTCAAGACTGGGCGGAGAAAAGACCAGCGCCATTCCAGTTCCACGCAAGCTGATACGCATCGGACTCGACGGATCACTGTGAAAAATACTGAGAGTGCCATACCTCGTCCCTGAATCCTGGGGAGAGAAAACCACATCGACGTCGCAGTTCTCTCCTGGCGGGAGGCTCGCGCCACAAGTATTTGTGGTCGAGAAGTCACCCACGATGCTGATCTTCTCAATGTTCAGCGTCGTCGTACCAGTGTTGGTCATGGTGATGCGCACCGGGCCGGAACTGGTTCCCAAGGCGAATGGCTTAAAGACCAGAGCTGATTTGGACAACTCAACCGCGGTACCGATTCCAGCTAGATTAATTACCTGGGGACTCGTGCCGTCTGAGTCAGTGATGGTCACCGTACCGCTGCGCGGCCCTAATGCCGTAGGTTCGAATTGGACATCAATATTGCAGGCCTTGCCGGGCCTGACCAACTTGTTGCAACGGTTGGCGACGGAATAATCGCCGCTCACGACGACACTGGATATCGCCAGATTGCTGGTCCGGTTGTTGTACAGCTTTACGATCTGGATTGGGCTTTTGCTTCCGAGTAGCTGACTGCCGAACGTAGCGTGCGAGGCAATCAGAGGGCAATCAGGGCGAGGCGTTAGAACCAACGGTGGAATGGGCTTCTGACTGAAGTTGAAACTATCGAGCGTGTCATTCGCATTGGCGTCGCGCTTGCTCAAAGGAGGGAGGTTAAACCTTTCCTCGATGAACTTGAGCACAGAGGACGCTTCGTACTGCGTGGATGAAATGTGGCCCGGCTTAGCATAGGGGGAGATGATGATAAGCGGTACGCGAGGTCCCAGGCCAAAATTGTCGACGGTGGGAGGCGGCACATGGTCGTAAAATCCGCCGAAGTCATCCCACATGAGGAAAATGGCGGTGGAATTCCAGTCACGTCCTTGCATGACGGCGTTGATTTGGGTGACTGTCCAGTTTTCTCCCGCACAGCTGCTGTTGGGCGGATGCTCATCCACTGGGGTCCCGTTCACAACCCAACTGACAGCAGGCAGGTTGCCACTAAGCGCATCGTTCACGAAACCTGTGACCGGCACCACGTTCTTTTCCCACAAAGTGGAGTTGCGGATGTGGTTGATCGCATCGAGCACCGAGAAGTTGTATCCGTGCTCGCCCTTTGAAGGGGCATAGTACTTCCACGAAATCTTCTTATTCTCCAGGCTGTCTGCCATGGTGGAAAAATCGAAGCAGGGAAAGACCTTCGCGATGCTGCCAACATCATCCATCACAGCCACGGTCGTCGACGGATCAGCGTCGCAACCCCAGGGCGAATTCTTCGTAACTTTCGAGTAGGGGATATCGATCACGCCACCCGAAGAAGCCGCGACCGTATAGATGTGATTGGGAAAGCTGTCCGACTTGATCGAGGAAAACATGTGATCAGCCAGTGTGAACGTGCGGGCGTATTTGAAGTAGTTCGGTATGTCCGACTGCTGGAGTTGACTGTCGGTGAGGTAGTCCCCATTTTCGTTTGCACTGCCGATCTCGTCAAACCTGTCCATCAGCCCCTTGTTAATCGCCCAGTGGGCGGCGAGCCAGGTGTGGGCAGGATCACGAGGCGGTTGGTCCGGTGTATGGCCGAGAGGGATGGTCTCCCCGGTAGAAATTTTCCCTGTGGTTGCGCCATCAGCTTTCGGGAAAGTGCCGAAATAGGTGTCGAAGCTTCGGTTCTCCTTGATGATGAAAACGATGTGTCGAATCTTGCTAAGATCGGCCGTGCCCACACCTGACAAGGGCACGCTGCGCGGCTTATCGCCCGCAGCGTCATTAATGGTCAGGACGCCCGCTCGAGCACCGAGAGAAAGCGGATGGAAGGTCACTTTAATGATGCATTCGCCGTTTGGCGGGATTTGGCCCGCGCAATTGTTAGCTTCCTCGAAGTCGGAGCTGCTGGAGGACGACAAGTTCAGCGGGTCGTTACCGACATTGGTGACCTTCACAACTTGGGGAACACTCGAACTCCCAACCGCCTGATTAGCAAAGTTCAAAACGGTCGGCGAGAGTTGAACGACGGCCTGCGCGGCGGCTGTTCCGGGGCAGGCAAACAAGCCAAGGACGGCAATCGCCATGCTAATTGTGCGCTGCTTTGTCACGTGCGACCCTCGCATCCTACAGTTCGCTCGATCGAGCTACTGCCCTTTGCCTGAAAGTTTAACAACCAGGGGGGAGACGCCATCATTGTTCGGGAGGTTGAGGTTGGCCGTCCGAGCTCCGGAATGCAGTGGTTTGAAAACCAGCTTGATTTGGCAGCCGCTCCCAGCAGGGATGGTCTGCCCGCTGCAAGCGTCTGACTGTATGCCATAATCGCCGGGGTTGGCGCCATTGAACGAAGCGTTACCGAAGGTTGCCGAGGCTTTTCCCAGAACTTGGGCGCTAAGCGTTTGTGGCGCACTCGTGTTGCCCACTTGTACCTTTCCGAAGCCAAGGAACTTCGCAGAGAGATCAATTCCCTCGCCCGTCCCCGTCAAATTGATTACCTGATTGCCCGACGTGTCGCTTAAGTTCAGTGTCCCGCTTCGCGGGCCGCCAAAGTTCGGCGTAAAGGTTACATAAATGGAGCAATGGCTTGGCCCCTTCTGCGATCCAGTACAGGTGTTGGACGAAATTGCATACTCCGCACTGTCATTTCCGATGTTCACCGAGTTGAATGTGGTGGGATCCTTGCCAAAAATATTTACCGTCAGAAGCTTGGGGACGCTCGTCTGTCCAATCAGAATTGCCCCCCAGTTCAGTTTAGTCGGCGTAAATGTCAGCGATTTTCCAGTCCCGGTGAGAGGGACACTCAGCGGAACAGACATGCCGGCCACCGTGACGTTGACGTTTCCGGACTTGGCGCCACCTCCCTGCGGGGTAAATTGGGCTCCGATAGTGCAGGTTGCTCCGGGAGCCAACTGTCCGCCCGAAATCGGGCAGCTTCCACTCGCGAGCTGAAACTCTCCCGTGGCGGCGATGCTGGTTATATTCATGGTCGCGATGGTCGGATTCGTGAGAGTAACGCTTCTTGTAGAACTGATCGTTCCCGCCAGCACCACGGGAAACGTGAGACTGCTCGGTCGAAAGGTGAAGAGACCGTAAGTGGCCAATCGAAAATTGGTTGCCAGATAAACCCTCCCATTTGCAATGGTCGGCACCATGTAACGTACGCCATTGCCCGCTCCGTCACGGGTAGGATTCATCCTGGTGTTAAAGAGTTCGTTACTAAGGTCCAGGGCGTCGTAGGCGTGCATAGTTGCCTGCCCACTATGATTTTCCGCTGTCCAGACAATCGCGTTACTGTTCTGGTTTGCACTGATCACTGGAGTGGACCCGTTGAAATATAGATATGTGGGGGAACTTTCCGAGACTGGAGTAGTTGAGAGCAGGCCAGTGGTGGCATTAAAGCTATAGCTCTTCACTACGTCTTGAGCGCCGCTAAAATACGCATAGTTGCTCCACCACGCTGGCGATCCCCATTGGCCTCCCGGCAGGGCCCCCGGGAGAGCCTCTACAATCTGGGAGTCTTCGCCGCGGTGAAAATGGCCCATCCGGTCGCGGTCAACAAGATAGATCGTCCCTTCCTTACCCGCCAAAAACAAGAGGTGATGATGCGGGCCCTGTGGCTGGTCCGGCATGAGCACGACTCCCGCTGAACCAAGATCCAAATTCTGTTCATTCTGATAATTGAAATCGTGGGGCGTGAAATAGTCAGTGGGTGCCCAATTTGCCGTCGGTTGCGGCAGCTTCACAACGCTGCTACCGTAATCGGAGCCCCCAGTGTCAACGTCAAAGGTTCCGTCGCCCGTGGCCAGGAAAAAGTTGCCATTGGCGTCGACGGCCGGGGCAGACCCTCCCGCCCATATCCCGCCATGGCCTCCATTGGCGGTTGAATTCCAAACCGCCGTCTGTTTAAGACTGTGCGCATCATAGCCGAGAAGCCAGCCGTAGAAAGGCTCAGCACTGCACAAGAGCGAAAATCCGATGTAGACCTGTCCGTTCTGCAGCAACAACCCAGCACGTTGGTTTTGAGTGAAGTGGTCGAAGCTCACCGTTGTGCCACCATCGCCGGTTCCAGGCACGGAGGCGTTCACCTCTACCGGGCCTCCGAACTTTTCTTGGCCATTGGCGATGTCCAGAGCGTGTAAGCGATCCACATAGTTGCCGGTTTCTTTCGTACGGGCTAACAGGTACATCGTTCCGGTGCTTAGGTCGATGACGGGTGTTCCCGTGATTCCGATTTCCGGATTCAGGTCGTGGCAATCTCCGAAGTCGCTGCTCGGAATCGTGGTAACCGTGGGAGGATCAATAAAGCTTACCTGCCAAAGAGGAAGCGAATTGCTGCCGACGTTGTTATCGGCATCGAATGCGTATACACTATCGTGCTCCGTCGCTACGTAGATCACGTTGTGCACGCCGTTATTCGGAATCGTGACGTTGGGGACATACAGGGGCTGGGTATAGACCTGTCCGTCCAACGCATGGGCAAACAGCTTGCCGAAGTCGGTCAAGTTCACGTTCGCAGGCATGAGCACTGGCTCGTTCAGATTCTGGCCTGTGCGCGCCAGGTCGTAGTGATAGGTAGTTACGCTAATTTGCGCCAGAGAAAGGGATGGCACTGCGATCAGACACAAGAGACTCGTCAATCCAAGAATCGAGATGTTGGATTCTTTTCTGATTACCATAGATTCCTCTCGGCGGCCAATACGGCACATAGGGTTCGAAAAATCGGGGGACCACATCAAGCGGAAAGTCAAACGCTACGGAAAGTATATTCGTTCTTGAGCAGTGGTCAAGAGCCTTCGAGCTGAGGGACTAAAGACTCTATGCAAATCTCTGCACGTCGCGCAAACCCTTGCTCACGCCAACCCCTCGCTTATCAGCGAAGTAGGGCAACCGGCGGCAAACCCTTTGTGGTACAGGCCGCTGGGGGAGAGTGCTGTCACTAGTGAAAATCGTCGTCGTACACAACCGATATCAACATGCGGGCGGTGAAGATGTTGTGGTTGAGCAGGAGGGCCAGATGTTGCGCAACGCTGGCCACGAAGTAATCACATATTTTCGCAGTAATGATGAGATCAAACAGTTATCAAGAGCGCAACGTCTGGCACTAATTCCAAATACTATCTGGTCAGCCAGCACTCGAACAAAATTCAAAGCTCTGCTGGCGCGAGAGAAACCCAGCATTGTGCATGTGCACAATACCTTCGTCAGGATTTCACCTTCGGTTTTCTCTGCGTGCCAGGAGGTCGGAATTCCCGTGGTTCACACGCTTCACAACTATCGTCTTATGTGCCCAACCGGCCTGTTCTACCGCGATGGGCATGTTTGCGAGGAGTGCGTCGAAAAGAGTTTATGGTCCGGAATTCGTCACGGCTGCTATCACGATTCTGGGTCCGCTACGGCTGTAGTTGCGGGCATGATCGCTGTTCACCGCATGTTGCGCACGTGGTCGCGGCCGGGGCATTTTTATATCGCGCTCAGTCAGTTTGCCCGCCACAAATTCGTCGAGTCGGGGTTGGCCGACGAAAGAATCTTCGTGAAGCCGAATTTCGTGCATCCGGATCCTGGCTTGCCCAGCGAAAAAGAGCAGTACGCCGTCTTTGCGGGCCGGCTTTCCTCGGAAAAGCGAGTTGACAACCTTTTGCGTGCTTGGGAACGGAGCAAGTCACGTTTTCCAGTTTTGATTCTTGGGGACGGGCCGGAACGCGCCGGACTGGAAGAGGCTGCGCGGCAGAGGAATCTTTCCGGAATCGATTTCAAGGGCCGCGTCCCGCGCGAACAAGTCATTGAAATAATCCGCAAGGCCCGCTTCTTGATCTTTCCCAGCGAGCTCTACGAAAATTTCCCGGTCGCAATTGTCGAGGCCTTTGCGTGCAGCACTCCGGTTATCTGTTCCCGAATGGGGGCAATGCAGGAGATCGTTTCGGATGGCTCGACCGGGCTTCAGTTCACGCCTGGGCAGATAGATGATCTGGCGGAGAAGATGGACTGGGCGTGGGCTCATCCGGATCAGATGAGCGATATGGGAAGGCAATCCCGTCGCGAATATGAAACCAAGTACACGGCCGAAACGAATTACAAACTTCTGATGGATATTTACGACCGGGCGATAGCTAGTGCAGCTCGGCTGTAGTGGAACTAGCACGAATCATGGAGCGATTTTGAACGCGACGCCGCAGCCGGTTCCTCCTTGAGGGGCCGTGCCGTAGAGAGTGCCTGACGAATCCAAAAGCATAAGGTGTCGCAGGGTTTGCGCCGTCCGCTCCGCCCGTGAAGCTGTGTAGCACGGTCTCGACACCAGTGGTATCCAGTTTGAACACCACTCCACAGCCGCCACTACACCCAGTCGCCTCGCCGCCAATGTAGGTGGTTCCGCAAAGGTTGCCGGCGGCGTCTCGGACCAAGTCGGCGGAAGGAAACGCCCCATCCGTCCCGCCAGTAAAGCCGTACAGAACGGTCTCCCTGCCAGTCTTTTCCAATTCAAACACTGTTCCGCAGCCGGAACCACCGCAATCCGGTTCCGCCTCCCGCTTCGGTCGTGCCGTATAGATTACCTGCTGAATCCCGCGCCACGCCGGTGAAAGGAATCGCTCCATCCGCCCCGCCGGCGAATTGATACAGCACAGTTTCCTTTTGATTCTGATTAACCGTGAAAACCGTTCCGTAGCCCAAGCCCCCTTCCTCGGTGGTGCCGTAGAGCGTGCCTGCCGGGCCCCGACCTAAACCTCCAGCGGGGCCTTCACCGTCCGGCGCTCCTTTGAAGTAATGGAGCACGGTGTAGCTACCGGTCTCGCTCAACTCGAAGACCAATCCGCACTCCCCTTTGCAGAGGCCACTCGAGGCGTCGCCATATGGGTTGCCTGCCGAATCCCGCATCAAACCTCCGGGATCTGCTCCTCCCGATACATCCCTAAAGTAGAACGACACGGTTTCCTTGCCATTCTTATCCGGCTTAAAGATCGCGCCACAACCTGGTGTGTTATTACAACTATAGCCACCCTCCGAAGCGGAGCCATAAAGATTTCCTGCGGCGTCCCGAACCCGTTTTCCTGTGGGGCTTGTACCACCTCCGAGCGGTCCCTTCTTGAAGCGGTGCAGGACGGTTTCCTGGCCCTTCGTGTCCAGCTTAAATGCCATGCCACAGCCATTGAACTGACAATTGGTGAAGCCGCCTCCCTCAGTCGTGCCGAACAGGTTGCCCTTGGCGTCTCGAATCAGACTTGCCCGTCGATTCGCCCCGTCAGGCGAACCTTTGAAGGTGTAGAGAACCGTGCAGGTTTGCGCGAGCGCTGACTGGGCGGCAAGGATTCCCGTGAGAACAATCGACATCCCCAGCACGACCCACGCTGGCCGAGAGCATTTTCTCGAAACCCAACTTCCACGGCGGGAGAACTGCAGCATCATCGCTCTCCCATGCTAATCGCGAATCATCCTAGACCTTTAGCACTGAATGTCAATGTAATCGAGATAGGTTGGACGGGCGTGGATAGCCCACCCATATCCCAATCTCAGCCGTGGGATTTGCGCTTAAAGGCTGGCGTCGCCGTCGTAACAGGAGGGGTCCCACACCTGCGGGTCTTTCAAAGTCTCTCCGACCTGATGGTTTGCCGGCTTGTAGAAATAAAGCCACGATTCAAGTTTTCGCCAGTTGGGCGAGAGGCTGTCGATCACGCGTTGCTTGTCCGGAGGAAAGCCGATGGCTTCGAGCATGTGAATGCCTTCACGCCGGCAGCGTGCCAGAGCATGGCAAAGCAGAGGCAGAAGTAATTCTGCGTTTCCATCGAGAGTCTGGAAATCAACCAGACGCATTCGCTTAAGGCGGAAGGACGCGCTGTCGCGTCGAAAGAAGATGGCATAGGCGGCCAGCCTCGTGCCTTTGTTCACGGTGAGCACCCAGGCTCGATCGCTGCCGAGGGGATGCTTGAAATGCCACTCAAGCGCCTGCCGGGAGCGGTTCGCCAGAAGAAGGTGCGGGAAGTTGCGCCGCAACTCGTGCCAAAACTCCTCGAAGCGGTCATCGAAGTCTGTGCAAAAACTCGGCTCCCCGTCGCCGCAACGGGCTTTGGTCAATCTTCCTGCGAGAGTGTCGCGGAGAAACAAACCTGCGGATAGTGGATAACTCAGGCCCCAGGTTCCGCGAATTTCTTTTATCGCCAGCAGGCTGGCACTGAATCCTCGATAGTTCGTGATCCAAAACGCTGTCTGGTCCCAGGTGCCCGTCGGGACCCGCGCAGCGCGAAAAACTTCGTAGGCTTTGACGGCTTGGGCGTTGACCGTAGTCGCAAGATACAGATCAACCTGCTTCTGACGGAAGAACTGGTTCATCAGCTGGAACGAATAACTGCGATAGCCGGCGTCCACGACTACGGCGCGACTGGCGGCGACAATCAATCTCTGACCGCCCAACTCGTAGAGCAACGGGATGTTGGCAATATGGCCGACGATCTCGTGATCTTCGTTCTCAAAGACCCATCCCATCGGCCAGTTTGGAGTTTCCTGGAAAACGGGATTGTCCGCCCACAAGTGGGCCCATTCTTTATGGCCTTCGATCTCCAGGCCGTAACGGGAGCCTAGCGCCGCAATCCGCTCGTAATCCGCGAAAGTCAACTCTCGCAATCGGGGAGCTAGCTTTGCGGCGACGATGTCGTTCACGGCCACCATGAGAATTGATTTGATCTTACTGAATTCGTTTAGCTCTTATCGAGGGAAAAAGTAAACCGGTTCCAGAACGTGAGGCGAAGCCCGGAATTCTCACGACCCGGACGGATTCAGAACTTGCAAAGCGCCTCACCGAATGTTAGTTCGTGATCCCCTTGAGCGATGCATGCGCAGGGTCGGCCAACCCTGGTTCTGACGCATGGGGGGCATCGCCTTGCGGCTCTTCCTGCCGACGGATACGGATGCCGTCAGGAGATGGGTATATTCGGGTCAAAGGCCAAGTAAACCGACTCTCCTTTTCGTCATACGAGAAACCCGATGACATCCAAAAGTCGAGACAGGGTTTATTTTTCCGCGTAGAAATATAAACGGCAGACAGTTTCCGGAGCCCCAGTGCACTGCAGTGCTCGGCCGCAAGAGCCACCATCGCACGTTCCACGTTTCGTCCCATGACGCGGCAACTCAAGACGAAGTCCGTGATCAACGCTCCGCCCGATTCGATCTCCAGACTCAGTATGCCGGTCAGTCCCGAGTCGCCAAATCTGTCCTTCACGCGAAAGGCCCACAACCTTCTGTTTTCTCGCCGCAGCCACGCTCGAAGTTCCCCTTCCGCCAGGCGCCGGGTGGTAAGGTTCATCTGGTTTGTCTTATTAAGCAACTGGACCACTCGTGGGCAGTTGGCGTCATTCAGTTCTTCGACCGCAACCTCAGTTTCGAGTGAAAGCAACCAATCTGCCGCTGAACTAACTCTTTTTCGGAGCGACTCGCGCTGTTTCTCAGTGGCATACATCCGGTGCCGGGAAGTATCCTCCGCAGTCACGTAAGCGGAATCGAAGCAGTTAAGTTCGCGAAGCGTGCTGGCAAAAAGAGTCTTGTCGTGGGGCCACTCGGGCACATAAACCTCTGGCAAAGCTTCACTCACACGCGCCCGTTCCACAGGGTTGTCGTCGATGAACACGGCGGACTGCAGTCCCAAATTCAATTCAGCGGCTAACTCGGCAATATTGGCAGCCTTGTCATTCCAGTTGATTCGCCACGCGGAAAAATCATCCGGCCGCAAGATCATCTCGGGATGTTTGCTGAGAGCCTCCAGGGCGACACTTTCCTCGTTCTTGCTGGCTATCGCTAGGAGAATGCCACGGTTCCGCAGGCTCTTCAGAGCCCTTTGAAAATCCAGGAATGCTTCGCCCAGGTAGTCATGGCCGCCAAGTCCCAAATTTTCCCACCCTAAATCTCCGACTACACCATTCCAAAGGGTGTTATCCAAGTCAACAATCACAAGCTTTCGCGAGGCTCCGATGACAGTTGAAATGGCTGCTTTCAAATCGCTGACAGCTTGGCGAAAAACGCCGCCTTGAAATGGCGTCTTGGTCATATACCACAGTTTTGGACTGTAAGCATTCTTTCCTATTTCTTCTGTCCAGCGCTGGCCGTCGAGCAAATACGTTCCGCTACAATCTTCCAATTCGTTCGCCAGCGTGAGATTCATTTTCAGTAGGAGCTTTCGAGGTCCACGCGCTTTGAGACTTCGTATCCCGTTTCCACGGTGGTGACTTGCGACAGTCCAGGACACCACAAAAATGGCACGGAAATGTTTTTGTGCCGCACGCAGGCAGTCCGCAAATTGCTGAACTTCCGAAACTGCCTGGTCCTCGCTGAATGCGGCGTTATCCAAGGCTGCCGCAAACGCCGGAACGATCTTTTCGGGCGACGTCCACACCACAGCAAAATCCGAGGTACCGGACTGAGAAGGTTGAAGCAAAGGAGGGAAAACTTGCCCGAACGGCGCCAGCACAACTGAGACCTTCGGCGATGAACCGTCGTTCTCGAGAAAATGTCCGAGCGTTTCCAGATTGAAATCGGAGATGAGGTGCAGCTTCAAGCGAAATTCTTCCACGGTGTTAAAGTTATTCCGATCTCGACTGTGAGCCTTCGACCTCCGGCAGAGCCAGCTTGGAGACATACGTCGCCAAGGAACGAATCGTTCCGAAATGGCCCGTTGCCGGTGAAAACGGATCATCCTGGGTAAGATCGATGCGGCAACCGAAAGACTCCTCCAGCTTCTGTTCAGCGATCACGATGAAGTTCGCGAGTGCCAAAGAGTCGAGCTTGCCGCCGGCACCGAACAGAATGGTCGCTGGAGACTTTTCGATGCGCCGCCCTTCAGGCAATTGAAGGTTTAACTCGGAAACGGACTCGTAGATGACCTTCAATATTCCGTCAAACCTGCTTGATCCGGGATCAGACCCTTTGCTCCCCGGCGTTTCCAAGGACTTAATTCCTTCCATTCTCATACTCACTCTTCCATAGTTGAAAAAGCGCGCCATTCGTTATCTTGCGAAGCCCGCCGCGCAATTTTATCGCGGCCAACACGGCTTCGAGTTGATCCCACTGTCCAAGCTCATCGATTTCCCAGCTATGAAGATAAAGGTGGGCGATACCGCCGAAACGATCGACGTGGTCTAGTGCATAGCGAAAATGTTGTGTCCAATCGCTGGCGCCTTTGTAAATGCGCGCGAAATTCAGCAGGCCGGCGAAATTACCTTCGGCAGCCGCATGCCGCACCTGAATCGCTTTGCTGTGCGGACAGGCATGCGTGCTCACGCCCCAGAGAAAGGGGTCGGTTGGAAAGCCGTGCAAGTTGAAAAAACACGTTCGTGCGCCTAGAAATCCGGCTTTCTTGGCCAGGACCGGAGTTGAGCGGTTGAACTTGCCCCGCGGGTAACAGAACGAGACCGCAGAGCATCCAATCGTGTCTTCCAGCCATTGCTTGCTTCCTGAAATCTCATTCCATGCTTCGGAGTCGGGCAGCGATTTTAGCGGAATGTGATTCATAGTGTGGGCACCGATTTCAAAGCTCCGGGATAATTCCCGGATCTGGCTTACGCTCATCACCGGGCGCTCCGGATTTCGCGCAGGAATGTAAAAGGTTGCCTGCAAGCCATGCTTCGATAGCAGATCCGCGGTTTTCAGATCCGTGACATGCCCGTCATCGACGCTAATCGTTATAAAGCGATCTGACATTACCTTTTGCTGCGTACGAAGTGGGATTTTGGATGCGCGCGTTCGTACCGCTGAACTCAACTCTCTGCCTCAAAACACAGATCCGGTCAAACCTCAGCCTGTCAGTGGGATGCCATTCCCTATAGGCCAGAAAAACCGCAATATCGGGGGAGTTTAGACTTAGCGTTATAAAGCGACCACACACGAAAGCCGAGTGCCACCGAGCCTGCTCGTAGAATACCCGACCTACTACATTCGGGCAAGAGGTCAGAAGCCCCAGTTACTTAAGTTCACAAGAAAGCCCGTCGCCCACCGAAACCTCATCAACATAACCCACAAGTTATTATGATGAACGGGGAACAAGCGACAACCATCAGCCTGGCCGCATATGAAGGCGGCGTAGTTCCACTATTCCGCATTGGCGCCGTGTTGTAACCGGTGGAATTATTTCGGTGATCTGCCCGACTCACTTCCGGGGCGTGCAAGTCGAAAGCTTGAAGTTAGCAAGCTTGGTATTCCAAATAATCTCGCTCCCAATCTGATTCGCCGAAAAGTACTCATTGACATACCAAAAAGTGCAGTCGTCAACTGGGTCTACAGTCATGCTGGTATAGTCACCCCAGCGTTCGCTGTTCTCCTCGTCTCCGGCACCTTTCTGGATCGCCACTTCAACCGGCTGACTATTGGTTGAGAGGCTCCACGACGACTCTCGAATACCTGGATGAGCGGATGGGCTAGACACACTGTAGCCCACCGCCGCATTGCCGCTGCGGTCTTGCGCGATGCTGGGCATGAAACGGAACATACCCGTGCCAGGGCTAATCGTGCCACTCTGATAAAGAGTGGGAGTTCCGCTGCCGCGAAGTTCGTACCAGCGTATTCCGGTCGGTCCGGTGCTGCCAAGCACAACTTCAACCGTATGGCTAACCAAGAACGATTCGTATGTACCAAAATTACGATAGGCGAGACGGGGCATCAGACGATCCCCAACCGAGTCTATTTTATGGTGACCCCCGTGGGGACCAGGCGCAGGTTCGGGTACACATTCAGTGTGCCCTACGTTAGCAACGTCGTAACATCCCGGAGTGTAGGTCGGGACAGACACCGTCGAATTCGTGAAGGTCGAGTTCACGGGATTTACCCAATCTACGTGCAACTCCCACAAGTTGATCGAATTCGACGTCGTGCTCTGACCATCAATCGGAGGGTTCTGAATGCTCACGAAAAACTCGTCCCGCCCGGACGGAGGAGGGTTCGTTCCCTCCACATCGCCAGGGATCAGGCTGTGCCTGAGGTAACGGACGCCATTGGTCGGGATCGGGTTGGGATCGCTGAAACACTGCATGGGCCTCGGGGTAGATCCAGTCAACATATTGGTGCGGTCAAGCGCGCAAGCCACAACACCAATTCCTTGATAATGGTTGTCGACATCCTCCAGATCGAAGCTGACGTAGTACCCGTCGGCCCAGGTTCCGAGCTTTGGCCAATCGGGAAAGTAGACATGGCCAAAAGAGTTCACTCCGAGCACCGGGTTCAGCCGAAAGCTGTAGGTATGCCAGGCGAGCGAACTCGAACTCAGGTCATCCGTGTTGGAAATCGCCACGCAGTAATAGTAACTTCCGTTTACCCCCGGCGAGTTGTGACCGGCAACCACCCAACGCGAGGCAAGGCGATCAAAGGTGATAATCCCATCCCCGCTGATGCTGTAACAATTCGACATTTTGTTGTTCTGCCAAGGCTGGATGCCGTTCTGAACCTGGGTCCAGACCGGTTTGAAAGTCACCTTGTCATAGGCTTGATAATAGACGTTCGTCCACTCCATGAACTGCTTCGTACCAACCGCACCGTTGGGATCTATGTTAAGCTCCGGAGTGCCGAGTTGGGATGCCTGAATGCCAACGTGGGAGCGGATTGTCTGCGCTTGCATCTGGCCTAAAGCTAGAGACAACAGGACTACGAAGATTGTATTCCTAATCATAAATACTTCGTTCCGTTTCTGTTAGTGACAACGCTGGGAAGCCAGAGGTATTCACAACGCGGTGCGGAGCTTTCCTCACACTTGGCACAGATTGCCCCAGAAGGTTGTTTTTGTCAATACCGAGTCCTAGATAAAATCGTTCTCAAAATGTTCACTTGGTCAGGGCTGAAACCGAATTACTGCCATCGCTCTCAGAACTGGACGGACTCCCAGACGCTACTTCTCTCCATAACTCGGTCGACATCGACTTGACCGCTTCTTCATCCCCGTTTTCAGCTCGGTTGTACAGTTCGCGAGGATCTAGCGTCCAATCGTAGAGTTCAGGTTGCAGCTTTTCCGAAACAATCAGGTGCCAACGCGGGCTGACAATGGCCTTCAACCAGCCCCTATGCGCGGGGTATCCTTGGGGCAGATTCAAGTTCTGTGCCATTTCTGCTAGAGGATCTGGCCACACCGGGTCGATGTCCGGCCGCTGCCAGAGCTGAGCCACGGACGGAACTGGAAAATTCACGTCCGACTTGATTCCCACCAGGTCAACAACTGTAGCGGCCAAGGATGCTCCTGAAATTGTCTTGCCGATGCGAACACCGCCTGGGATCTTGCCCGGCCAATAGTAAACCAGGGGGACGTGAATCAGTTCCCGGTAAAGCCCGTTCCAATGCTCCAAGAGACCATGGTCGCCGAAGCATTCACCATGATCAGAAGTTATTACCACCAGCGTGTTCTGAGTCAAGCCTCGCTTTTCGAGTTCAGAAAAAAGATCCGCGAACTGCTGATCCACGTAATAAATGGCACCGTCATACGCGTCAACCTTATGCTGGAACTCCCGCGGAGACAAACGGGAAAGCGTGAATAGGTACGGATCCTGGTCGCGATCAATTCGCTGATCGATGACGGGCGATGTATCTTTGGTTTCAGAACCGTAGAACATTTCGCGAACCGGGGGCTTGATCAGGTATGGTGCGTGCGCATCAAAGTAGTTTATAAACGCGAAGAAGGGTTTATCGCGGTCGTGATCGACCCATTCGATCAGCTCAGTATTCACTTCGCTGGCTGATTTCCGAGGAAGATATTCGTTGACGCTGGCGACATTGGGAAGATACCGATTGAGCAGGCGCCCCCAAAATGTTCGGAAGAACATGTCGCCCGCTGAATAGAAATAATCGCGGAAGCGAATGAACCCCCTGCCTAGTCCTGCGCGTCTCGTGAAATAAAACAGGTTTGCCGAGAAAGCTCCCGTCCGATAACCGTGCTGCTGGAAGATCTCGGGAAGTGTCGGATATCTGGTGTCAAGCGCAACTTCATGGTCGACGCCGTGCTCGTGCGGATAGCGACCGGTCAGCATGGAGGCGTGTGACGGAAGCGTCCAAGACGAGGTTGCGATATCGTTATCGAAGACGACGCCACGTTTGGCCATTGCATCCAGGTGAGGGGTGGTAGAGCGGTTATATCCGTACAAAGGAAGGTGGTCGGCTCTCAGCGTGTCAACCACAACAATAAGAACGTTGGGAGCACCCGGGGCAGCGGGAGGCAGGTTGCGCATGGCAGACCGTTCCCCTAGCCACGCGGCACCCTTGACCCCAGCGAAACAAAGAACAGTGATGACGACCACCGCAGGTAGCGAACGCCGCACGAAACTCAGTGAGCTCAACTCGTGTCCCCGCAACCAGCGGTGAAAGGTAACCGAAATACCGCCCGCAAGCGTCAGGACTGCGAGCGGACTGAGCCTCGCGCTGAGAGCTAGCCAATCTGCACACGCTACGAATACAAAGCCAGCGATGAGTATCCTGGAAACGTCAAGCTTTGGCCATATCTTTCGGAAGAGGGAACCGAGACTCGCAAGCGCAAGGAATAATCCCAGATTGAAGATCGCTGAAATCCAAATGATATCGGCCGATACACCTGCCCGGACGTTATTGCGGGCGCCCAGCCACCCATAACCGTAGACTGCCAGAAGACCGATACCTTCAGCTAGTCCGGTGATGAGACCGAACCAGACGCCAAGCAACCAAGTCTGCGAATTGCCGTTTTTCACCATGCTAAAAGAACAAAAGCATCAAGTATCAACAGCGACCAGGACACAACTACGCACAAAATCAAACTCGGAAACTTGCTACCCGGCCCTGACTCGTTCATTAAGGGCGTAAGCGTCAAGAAAATAAAATCGATCCCAAATACTCTTGCTTACGTGAAAGAGAAAAACTTGCTCACCGACTCCGACGAACCCTAATGACGCGCTCGGCAGGAAGAACTGCCGACTATTCGCGGGACTGGCAACTGGAAAGCTTGAAGTTGGCGATCCTCGTATTCCAATTGATCGAATTGCCAGTCTGATTGGTAGCGAAGTACTCGTTTACATACCAAAACGTGCAGTCGTCCACCGGATCGACCGTCATGCTGGAATAATCGCCCCAATTCAAGGTATTCTCTTCATCGCCCGTCCCATTATAAAGCGTGAGACCGCTGGGGGTTGGTTGGCTTTGTAGGTTCCAATGCGAGGCCTTAATACTGGGATCCGTGGTTGAGTTCGACACACTGAAGCCGACGGCGGCGTTTGCCCTGTGATCCTGCGCTATGCTGGGCATGAAGCGAAACAAACTCTTATCGGGGGCGATGTTGCCGCTCTGATAGAGCGATGGGAGTCCGCTGCCACGGAGCTCATACCATCGGATTCCTGTCTGGCTGCTATTGTTCACTCCCACCCGGATCGTGTGGCTGACCAGGAATGATTCGTACGAACCAAAATTCCGGTAGGCAAGACGGGGCACAAGGCGGTCTCCCACCGAGTCAATTACGCGATGCCCGCCTTTTGGGCCCAGCGCGGGTTCCGGAACGCAAAAAGTGTTCCCCGGATTTGCTGCGTTGTAGCAGCCCGGAGTGTAAATGGGGACTGAGAGCGACGAATTCGTGAAAGTAGAGTTTCCAGGTTTCGCCCAGTCCACATGGAAGTCCCACAGGTTGATCGAGTCCGAGGTGGTGCTCTGTCCATCGTTGGGTGGATTCTGAATGCTGACAAAAAACTCGTCGCGCCCTGAAGGGGGAAGCGTAGTTCCCTCCACATCACCCGGGATCAGACTGTGGCGAAGATACAAGGTGCCGCTGGTCGGAATCGGATTTGGGTCGCTGAAGCACTGCATCGGACGCGGAGTGGATCCGGTAAGCAGGTTTGTCCGATCCAGGGCACACGCCAGCACGCCTATTTCCTCATAGTGGTTATCGACATCTTCCAGATCGAAGCCCACGTAATAGGCATCGGCCCAAGTCCCGATTTTTGGCCAGTCCGGAAAGTACGTGTGCCCATTGGAGTTCGTGCCAAGAACCGGGTTCAACAGAAACTCGTAGGTGTACCAGGCGAGCGTGCTGGAACGCAGATCGTCAGTGTTTGAAACCGCCACACAATAAGAGTAGTTTCCTTCAACGCCCGGCGAGTTGTGTCCAGCGATCACCCAGCGCGACGCGAGGCGATCAAAGATAATCACCCCGTCCCCGTTGATGCTGTAGCAGTCCGACATTTTGCTATTGCGCCAGGGTTGAGTCCCTACCTGCGGAGTCGACCATACGGGTGCGAAAGTGTTCTTATCGAATGCCTGGTAGTAGACATTCGTCCACTCCATAAATTGCCTGGTGCCGACCGCACCGTTCGGATCCACGTCAAACCCTGGGTGCGCGACTTGGGAAGCGTCGATGCCTTCAAATGACACAACAGCCTGAGCTTGCAGCAGACATGGAAGCAACAGCAACAACAACTGCAGCAGAATCGTCAACCTATTCATTTTCACGATAGCCGTCACGGTGTTAAATCGAGGAGGGGGGACCTCAGATACAGGGGGATCAGAGAACTGTGCACATCTTGTTCTAATCGGAGCAGTTTGTCAATGTTAGCAAACTCGATAAGGTGAACGAAATTGCATCTCGCAAATCCATATCGGATGGACGACAATTAGGGCGACGGTCAGGATCCGCATGTCAGGAAGCTCCGGCTCGAATAACCTCCGGTTTGTAACCCTTGGGCTGCTCTTGGGTTTGGCTGTCGCTATGAACGCGTCCAGGGCATGGGGTGTTGAAACTGAACCATTTTCGATCGAACCGGTCGCACCCCACTCTTCGAACGAATTCCCTCAGAAAGTCGTCGATAATCTTGATCCGCAAGGTTCGCTTCTGGTTACTTATTCCAATGGCCTCAAGGTTAGAATCTGCGAGTTTTTTTGGGTTAAGACCGCCGCGGCCCAGAATAGCGCGCCTAGATCAGGCAAGATTTCCTACAACAGCCTCAAACCGGGAACGTTTGTGGGTGTCATTCATTTCTTGGCCGAAGCCAGCGAGGACTATCGCGAAGACTTTCATGACCAGAAGCTCAGGGCCGGGTACTACACCATGCGCTACGCCGCGATGCCAGATATGGATACCCTCGACTTTCTGCTGCTCAGTCCGCTCAGCTTGGATCGGGACCCCAGCGCTGTCTTACCTGTTGAGGAACTTCTCCACCTGAGCCGGAGGGCTTCCCATACGAGGCAGCCCGCGATCCTGAGCCTGGTACCCGTCGATCTGCGCAGCAACGATTTTCCCGACGTCAAAACCGATGGGCAGGGCACTTGGACACTCCACGTAAAATTGCATGTTATATCCGGCAAAGACAGTTCGATCCAGGAACTCGCCTTGGCTGTAGTCGTGATTACTCCGAAGAAACCGGAGGAGGGGTCATAAGACGCTCGGTACCAGAGATCGGTAAGCACACTTATCCGAACCGTCAGGAGTATCAACTCTGTATGGCTCCTCTTAACCAGCCTGAGGTTGTAATCGTTGGCGCCGGTCCCTACTGGCTCTCGATCGCTGCGCACCTGCAGCAGCGTGGCATCGCCTTTCGCATTTTCGGGATCCCAATGCAGACTTGGCGGACGGCAATGCCTAAGGGTATGTTCCTCATCGCGGTGGTTTATCTTTGTGCGGCAGCCGGAAGCATTGCCCCGCTCGCTGGCCAATCAACGCGAGCTTTATCATTTGCGTCGACGGTTCGGGATCCCGTGTCCCTCAACAGTGTTTCCGCAGACAAACGAGGAACTGTGCGCTGTCTCCGAGCACATGCAATTCCCAGTTGTGGCTAAGGCTACAGAACCATGGTTGCTCCCAAAAGGGTTCAAGAGCGTTGCCATCGTGTCGCGGCGCCAGGATCTCATAGAATATTTCGACCGCTTTTTCGAGCACGAAATTGATGATTCATGAGACGATCTCCGCTCCCGGATCGGAAGATTGCATCGTCCACGAGTATTGCGATCGCCAGTCAAAGCCAGTCGTGCTCTTCACCGGCATCAAACTAAGATCGTATCCGGTGTGTGCTGGGCCCACCACGCTGGCTCGCTCGCGGTGGAATGACGCATTGCAGCGACAGGCAACGGAAATCTTTTCCGCGATTGGCTATCGCGGAATCATGGACATGGACTTCCGGCTTGATGGGTTCACCGGGCGCTTCAACCTGCTCGATTTCAACCCTCGGGTCGGGGCGCAATTCAGATTGTTCAGAACCGACAACGGAACGATGTCGTGCGCGCTCTTCACCTCGATCTCACCGACCGGCCGGCCGGCGGTGGAGAACCAATCGAAGGACGAACCTTCATGCAGGATATCCAGGACGTTATTGCTAGTTTCACTTGCTACCGACGCGGCACTCTGACGATGAGCGACTGGTTGCGTTCGCTTCGCGGCGTCGATGAACGTGCCTGGTATGCTGCCGACGATCCGTTACCGGTCCTACTAATGTGCCTCTGGATGCCGGTTCGCGCGGCTTCCCGCAAACTGATCTCAAACAACCATCAGGGGGCCGAAGCACCGCAACCTCAACTCATTTCGAGATGATTCGTCAAGGTCGAGCGATCACTCCATCTCCGATCTTGGCCGGTACTTGCGCGACTTTTGTGAGATCCCAGGGTTCAGTGGTCTCGGAGTAGAACGCATTTCGACCAGACGGTGGTGGAATGGCAATGCTTCTTGCGCTCTCTCTGATAGCGATCGGCTGTCGTTTTAGCTGCGCAACGCGAGAACGGACTTTGTAACTATTGCCGCTTCAAGTCCGCTCGAGGTGTGCAGTACTTTGCACATTGTGGCTTCGCTCGGGTATGTAAGTGCTGAGGAAGAAGGGGTTAACTCATACACTGGTTTGGTATAACAGGTGCGTGCAAGAATCTGCTTAAACCTCGGTTGGGGGTTGGCCCGGATTGATCGCCAGCAGTAATTACTTCTGGCTCCGGTAATGATTTACCGGCCCGTCTATGCGATGTATGAAATCGGATTTCGGGAAATTATGCGGCGAGCAAAACCTGGTCCTTACGTGGACCGAGCGCCAATTGAAGCTGTGCTGCAGAAGCCAGTAACCAGAGTCACGCAGGCAACAAATTTAAGAAAACCTACATAGAAGAGGAAACAATGTCGTTTGAAAATCAGCTTACCCAACGCACGGCTGGAACGGCCGTGGATATTGATCGTCGGAGGAGTCTTATGAGCACGAAGCATCGCAGTGAGAGGCCGAGTTTGCCTGTGTTCCTTATCCTGAGTCTGTGCCTATCGCTGGCGATGTGTGTCTCCAGCCAATGTACGGATCAGCCGGCTGCGGCCAACTCTGCCGCTACGCAACGCGCCCGGGCAGCCTTCGGCAGCCTCCCACTGACGTTTGAGCCCAATCAGGGTCAAGCCGACTCCCAAATCAAATACATGACTCATTGGCATGGGTACAGCTTGTTTCTCACTCCGAATGAGGCGGTGTTTGCCATGCCCATCGGGCCGCAGAATTCCGCGCTGCTCGATGCGCTGAGCCAGAAGCAAAACACTCCAACCGGGATGACCAGGACGGGTTCGGCTGTGCCTGCGTCTCCTAACGCCGAATCTGTCATCCGCATGACTATGCCGGGGGCCAATTCGCAACCGGCCATCACCTCGGAAGATCAACAACCCGGCGTAAAAAACTATTTCATTGGCAACGATCCGAAGAATTGGCACACCAATATTCCTGCCTTCGCGCGCGTGCGCTATCACGATGTGTATCCGGGCGTGGACGTGGTTTACCACAGCGCTCACCAACTGGAGTTCGATATGGTTGTGCGGGCGGGCGCGAATCCGGACAAGATCGAATTGAGTTTTGCCGGGGCGCAGCGCCTAAACACGGATGATGCGGGCAATCTGATCTTGACCACGGAAGCCGGTGAGTTGCGCCTGCAGCACCCGGTCTCTTATCAGGAGAAAAACGGCACGCGCCAGGCAGTGGATTCTCGCTTCGTGGTCAAGAACGATCACCAGGTCGTGTTTGCTCTGGGCTCTTATGACCGCAGCCGCCAACTGGTAATTGATCCGTCGATTTCGTTCGCGACGTATTTCGGCGCCGGCGGGACCAATGGCAGCGGAGAAGAGACAGGCCTCGGTATTGCAGTGGACGGCAGCGGAAACGCATATGTGGTCGGTACCACGAACTCCTCTACCGCTCTTCCTGGCAACCCCCTTACTATTCCGCCGGCAGGACAGTATGACTGCTATCTGGTTGAGTTCAACTCTGCGGGAGTTATAGTCTTTACCACGATTTTTGGCGGCACACAAAATGACCAGCCGCAAGCAGTTGCCGTCGACAGTACCGGAATTTACGTTACCGGCGTCACCCAGTCCAAAGACTTTCCGGTCACGGCCGGAGCAGCACAACCGACATTCGGAGGTGCGGGATC